>CEUS01036052.1_pt1 | contig 11822 bp, 13 predicted proteins | sample 427031 | NCBI WGS metagenome assembly CEUS01 (sample SAMEA2622837, study PRJEB7988) | marine metagenome | biome: marine biome (ENVO:00000447); feature: marine epipelagic mixed layer (ENVO:xxxxxxxxx); material: "saline water (ENVO:00002010), including plankton (ENVO:xxxxxxxx)" | depth 140 m | reverse complement strand
ATATGCAATTAATTTATATAAAAAAATAAAATGAATTTATTTTTAGATTACCAAAATAAAATATCTAAGAGCTTGAAATCTTTAGAAAAGAAGCGAATAATAAAAGTACCAAATATCGATAAAAATTTTACAGTAGAACTTCCACCTAAAAATAACAAAGCCCACATTTCATGCAATGCAGCAATGATACTAGCTAAAGTTAATAATACCACACCACAAGAATTAGCTAAAATTTTAAAAAAACACTTACTAATTAATTTTAAGGAAATTAAAGAAATTGAAATCGCTGGACCAGGTTTTTTAAATATTTTTTTCCATGAACATTTTTGGAAGGATTGCTTAAAAAATATAATAAAATCGAATCATAAGTTTGGATCAAATAAGATTGTTAAAAAAAAATATAATATTGAATTTGTTTCAGCAAATCCAACAGGCCCACTGCATGTTGGTCACTGCAGAGGTGCAATACTAGGAGACACTCTCTCAAATTTATTGGTCTTTAATGGAAATAAAGTTGTTAAAGAATATTATGTAAATGATTATGGTAATCAAATAACAAATTTTATTAAGTCTGTTTACTTCAGAATCTTAGAAATTAAGGAAAATAAAACATTTCCAAATAATCAAGAATTATATCAAGGTGATTACATTATTGATATAGCAAAAAAGATATTAAAAAAAAATAATATAAAAGATTTTGTGAATTTTAAAAAAATATCTAAAAAGTTAACCGAAGAATCACTAAAATTTTGTATGAGTTTAATTGAAAAGAATCTTGATTTGCTAGGTGTTAAACATAATAATTTTGTATATGAGTCTCAATTAATTAATAATAACGAAGTTGCCAAAATAATTAAAAAATTACAAAAAAGAAACTATATATACAAAGGAAAGCTTGAAGCACCGAAAGGGGAAAAAACTAAAGAGTGGAAGGAAAGAAAGCAACTGTTGTTTAAATCTAGTATGTTTGGGGATGATATAGATAGGCCTCTGCAGAAAGCAGATGGTTCGTGGACATATTTTGCAGGAGATATGGCGTACCATTCTAATAAAATTTCTAGAAAGTTTGATAAATTGATAAACATTCTCGGAGCAGATCATGCCGGATACACAAAAAGAATTACTGCAGCAACAAAGGCAATATCAAATAATAAAGTAGAACTGATATGCAAAGTTTCACAGTTAGTAAAATTATATAAAAATGGTGAACCATTTAAGATGTCAAAAAGAAAAGGAGATTATATTACAGTTGAGGATCTAATTAATGAAGTAGGCAAAGACCCTGTGAGATTTATGATGCTAAATAGAAGTAGTGATGTAGAAATTGATTTTGATTTTAAAAAAGTTACAGAAAAATCTAAAGATAATGCTATATTTTATGTCCAATATGCTTACGCTCGCATTAATTCTGTTTTTAGGTTACTCAAGTTAGATTTAGAAAATATAATAAAAGTTGATGAAAAAAAATTTACTTTTAATCAGCACGAAATTGAGATTTTGAAGAAAATTTCTGAGTGGCCAAGATGTGTAGAAATTTCATCAGTTAAATTAGAGCCTCATAGAATTCCTTTTTATCTTTATGAATTAGCAACATTATTTCACTCCTACTGGAATTTAGGAAAGGATAACAAAGAATATAGATTCATTTCAGACAATAAAGCTAACAATAATTTAAGATTGACTTTACTTCAGGCCGTGGCATTAGTAATAAAAAATGGCATGAATATATTAGGTGTTGCAACACCTAAATCTATGTGATGTTTAAAAAAATTAAAAATATATTTTTCTCGTTATTTTTTTTATTTTTTTTATTTTTTACATTTAATTACTACTTCTCTGAAGAAAATATTATAAAAGTTAATAAGATGAGATCAAATTACTACAGTAAACTTAATGGGGATATCAAAAATTTACCAGTTTTAATAAATGATACTGATAATGTAATTGAATTTAGTGATGGTATTGAGCTTTACAAAAAAAAGAAGAAAAATTATAAATTTTGGGATCTTTTTTAGGAAATAGCATGTTTAAAAGAAAAGCTTTAATTGTAGGTATTAAAGGTAAAAGCTTGACTAAGGATGAAAAAAAGCTGCTACAAAAAGATAGCCCGTGGGGAGTTATTTTATTCTCAAGAAATATTTCGAATATAAAACAACTTAAAATACTTATATCCAGTATTAAAAAATTAATGAAGGATAAAAACTATCCAATATTAATAGATCAAGAGGGAGGAAGAGTATCAAGGCTTAATAAACTTGTAGATTTTAATTTATTTTCACAATCTTATTTTGGAAAACTTTATAAAAATAATTATAAATATTTTAATGTTTTATACAAAATATATATAGATCACGTTTCTACAATATTGAGAGAAGTGGGCATTAATATTAATACAGTACCAGTTTTAGATATCTATAGAAAAGAAAGTCATAATGTAATTGGAGATAGATCTTTTTCTGACAATCCTTCAATTGTTTCAAAAATTGGAAATTTATGTATAGAGTTGTATAGAAAAAATAAAATTGCAACAGTTGTAAAACATATGCCGGGCCATGGATTATCTAAACAAGATAGTCATTATAAATTACCTATCGTGAAAAATAAAAAAAATTATTTAATTAAAATGGATTTTAAACCCTTTAAAAATTGTAAATCTCCATTTGCTATGACTGCCCACATTAAATATACGGCTTACGATGCAAATTTTTCAGCATCACACTCAAAGATAGTTATTAAAAAAGTAATAAGAAATCACATCGGTTTTAAAGGATTATTGATCTCTGATGATATTTCAATGAAAGCTCTAAAATATGGATTAAGAGATAATGCAATTAAAGCTTTAAATGCTGGTTGTAATTTAGTTTTACATTGTAATGGAAATATTAAAGAAATGAGAAAATTAGTTAAAATTGTACCCATAATTGATAAATTTACACAAAAAAAAACATCACATTTTTATAATTTTTTAGGATAAATTCACACTATGGAAACATCAGTAAATGATTCGTTAAAGATTAAAATTGATAATTATAGCGGACCTTTGGAAGTTTTACTGGATTTAGCAAAATCACAAAAAGTTGATTTAGCTAATATTTCAATTACTCAACTTGCTGACCAATTTTTAAAATTTATAAATGATGCAAGAGAATTAAATTTAGATTTAGCATCCGAATATTTACTTATGGCAACTTGGCTCGCTTACTTAAAATCTAAATTATTACTACCGGAGGAAGATGATGAAGATTTCAAAGCTACAGAGGTAGCGGAGAAATTAAAATTGCAATTAAAAAAACTTGAGTTAATTAGACTCCTCTCTGATCAGCTTTTAAAAAAAAAAAGATTAGGTTTAGATGTTCATATGAGAGGTATTTCAGGTGGAATAAGACTAACTAGTAGTTCTAGGTATGTATGTACGTTATATGAATTATTGAAAGCATATTCGAACCATATTATGAGAAAAAACTTTCAATCAATCAACATTCCAAAACTGCCAGTATGTACTACAGAGCAGGCTATTGAATATATAAAAAAAAATATTAATAACTTAAAAGATTGGAAAGAAATTACCGAAATTATACCTAGAAAATTTAAAGATAAAGAAAATCTAAAAAAGACTGGATTAGCCAGTTTTTTTTCCGGATCATTGGAACTTACAAAAGAAGGTTTATTAACTATTATGCAAGAAAAGAATTTTGATCAAATATTTATTAAGGCAAAGAAATGACCCAGAAAAAAAATCTAAATATTATTAAATTTCCAACTAGTATAGTAGAAGCTGAAAGACAAGTTGAAGCTATATTATTTGCTGCTCAAGAACCATTAGATGTTGAAACTATTAAATCAAGATTAAAAGTTAAAGGTAATGTTGAAAAAATTTTAGAATCTCTGGCAGTGCAATATAAAAACAGAGGTATAAATTTAATATCTATTGCTGGGAAATGGTCTTTTAGAACAGCAGTTAATCTTTCCAAATTAATGAATTTACAAAGATCTACGCAAAAAAAATTATCTAAAGCAGCAGTAGAAACTTTAGCAATTATTGTTTACCACCAACCTGTCACAAGATCAGAAATTGAAGAAATAAGGGGAGTATCTTTTGGTACTGGAACTTTAGAAATATTGTTGGAGCTTAATTGGGTAAGACCCGCAGGAAGAAAAAATGTTCCTGGTAAGCCTATACAATATGTTACTACTGATGATTTCTTAAGTCATTTTAATATACAAAAATTATCCGATTTACCAAATGTTGAAGAACTAAATTCAGCAGGGTTAATTGATAGCGTAAATGTAGATACATCAATATTTGGAACAGGTAAATTTTTTAAAGAGCAAATAGAGGAAAAAAAGGAGAATATTTATTCCAATATTGATGATATGTTAAATCAAACTCTAGATAAAGAGGATAGTTAAAAGATGGCTTTAACATATCGGTAAAATTGTATATAAATAAATTATGAGCATAGGTTTTTGGCAAATTGCAATAGTTGTTGTTTTGGTAGTTCTACTTTTCGGTAGAGGTAAAATTTCAGATCTTATGGGCGATGTAGCGAAAGGTATTAAAAGTTTTAAAAAGGGCATGAAAGATCCCGAAAAAGACCAGACAAGTTCTATATCATCTGAAGATAAATCTAGCGAAGATTCAAATTCCGAAAAAAAATAATTAAATGCCACAAATTGGATGGTTTGAGATACTAATTATTGTGGTCGTAGCTATATTAGTTATTGGACCAAAAGATTTTCCTGTAATGTTAAATAAGATAGGTAAATGGATTGGATCGGTTAAAAAATATTTTACAACAATTCAACAAGATATTTCAGATATAGGAAGCGACTTAGAAGATGAAATTTCTATAGAGGAAAAATATTCAAAAAAATCTAACTTTAAAAAAAAAGATGAATGATGAAAAAAACAAACAAGCAAGTTTTATTGGACACTTCACTGAATTAAGGTCTAGGTTAATAAAATCCCTCGTTTATTTATTTATTTTTTTTATTGTATGTTATTTTTTTGCTGAAAATATATATGCTTTTTTAGTTGAGCCTTACGCAAATGCTGTAAAGGATGATGGATTAAATAGAAGATTAATATTTACGGCTTTACATGAAACATTTATTACGTATTTAAAAGTAGCATTCTTTACCGCTTTATTTTTTGGTAGTCCTTTGGTTTTAACGCAAGTATGGATGTTTATTGCTCCTGGATTGTATAAAAATGAGAAAAAAGCTTTATTACCATATTTAATAGCAACACCAACTTTATTTTTAATTGGAGGGATGTTGGTCTATTATCTGATTATGCCATTAGCAATTAAGTTCTTTTTATCATTTGAAACTTCTGCTCATGCAGCAAATTTACCCATACAACTCGAAGCTAAAGTGAACGAATACTTATCTTTAATTATGAGATTAATATTTGCTTTTGGTATAAGTTTTCAATTACCAGTATTGCTTAGTTTGCTTGCAAGAGTTGGATTTATCGACTCCCAATATTTAAAAAAAAGAAGAAAATATGTAGTTGTAATAATTTTTGCTTTTGCTGCAGTATTAACACCTCCTGATCCTATAACGCAAATAGGTTTAGGAATACCTTTGTTAATTCTATATGAATTATCTATATTGTCAGTCAAGTTAATTGAAAAGAAGAAAAAAAATGCATGATATTAAATTTATAAGAAAAGATCCTAAATATTTTGAAAAAAAGATAAACCAAAGAAATATAGCATTTGATTCAAAAAAATTGCTAGATCTAGATAAACAAAATAGAGATTTAATTCAAAAAAAGGAAAAACTTGAACAAGAAAAAAAAATAATCTCAAAAAATAAAGATAAAAGTAAATTTGAAAGGTCTAAAGAGATTTCTAAGGAAGTAGAAGAAATTTCAAAAAGTCATACAGAAACTAAAAAAAAATTAGAATCAATAATTAACTCCCTGCCAAATATTGCTGTAGATGATGTTCCGGTTGGTGCCGATGAAAACTCAAACAAAGAGATAAAAAAATATGGAGATATTACTAATTTTTCATTTAAACCACTATCTCATTTTGAATTAGGAAAAAAAATGAATTTTATGGACTTCGATATAGCTGGTAAAACTTCTGGTGCTAGATTTGTTTTTTTAAAAGGCAAATTAGCTTTATTGGAAAGAGCAATCTCTAACTTTATGTTAGATTTACATGTTAAGAAGTTTGAATATCAAGAAGTTTCACCACCATTAATTGTTACAGATACAACTATGTTTGGTACAGGACAGCTACCAAAATTTGAGAGTGATCAATTTGAATTAAAGTTAGATGATGACAAATTTAGAAAGTTTTTAATCCCTACTGCTGAAGTTATTTTAACTAATATAGTAAGAGACTCTATTGTTGAAAAGAATTTTTTACCTTTACGTATGGTTGCATCGACAGCTTGTTTTAGAAAAGAGGCTGGCAGTTATGGAAAAGATACTAAAGGAATGATTAGACAGCACCAGTTTTATAAAGTTGAACTAGTAAGTATTGTTGAACCTGATAACTGCATTAGAGAACTTGATAGAATGTTAAGTTGTGCCCAAGAAATATTAATTCAACTAAAACTTCCCTACAGAGTAGTTTTGCTATCTTCTGGTGATATGGGTTTTAGTGCTGAAAAGACATTCGATTTAGAAGTATGGGTACCATCTGAAAATAGGTATAGGGAAATATCTAGTTGTTCATCTTGCGGAAGATTTCAGTCAAGAAGGATGAAAGCTAGATATAAAAATGACAAAAATGAAACAGATTTTTTAGGAACTTTAAACGGTTCTGGTTTAGCGGTTGGTAGAACTTTAATTGCTATTATGGAGAACTATCAACAAAAAGATGGAAGCATTGTTATTCCAGAAGTTCTTAGGCCGTATATGCAGGGGGAAAAAGTAATAAAATAATTTTTATTGTTTATTTTTTTTATTTAGTATAATCATAATACAAATTTAGGAGCATATATGTCAGGTTCAGGATTTGCGCAATTTATACCATTGATTTTAATTTTTGTTATCTTCTATTTTTTTCTAATTAGACCACAACAAAAAAGAATTAAGGATCATAAAGCTATGGTTGCATCTTTGAAACGTGGAGATGAAGTTGTAACTTCAGGTGGGATTGTTGGTAAAATAGAGAGAGTTTTAGATGATGATAAAATTGATTTAACGATATCAGAAAATGTTAGCGTTCAAGTTATAAAATCTACAATTCAAAGTTTAGCTAACGCACCAAAAAATAAAAAGTAATTATATATTGTGTTATATTTTTCAAAACTAAAACTAGTTACGATATATAGTATAATTTTTATTTTATCTCTTTTTACTTTAACTAATTTTTCAGAAAATGAAGATAATTTTTTATTATCTAAAAAAGTCAATTTAGGTTTGGATCTTCAAGGAGGTTCTTATCTATTACTTGAAGTTGACACTGCGCCTGTTTTTAAGGAAAAATTACAAGACAAGCTTATCTCATTAAGAAAAATTTTTAAGGATAAAAAAATTAAATACAAAAATTTAAGCATTAATGATAATTCAATAAATTTCACTTTAAATGAATCTGATACTCAATCATTTGAGGATTTTTTTTTAAATAAAGATAGTTTGATAAATGTTTATTTTAATCAATACAAATCTTTTGAATTAGAGCATTTAATAGAAAATAATAATGTTACTGTCAAATATACTAAATATGGTTTAATTGAAATTAAGAATTCGGCTTTGGATCAATCTTTGGAAATTGTTAGAAGAAGAATTGATGAATTGGGAACAAGAGATCCAACAATAATTAAGAGAGGAAGTGACAGAATATTAGTTGAACTTCCTGGCTTAGATGATCCTAGTAGAATAAAAAATTTACTTGGTAAAACAGCCAACTTATCGTTTAGACTTGTTTCAGAAGAAGACAGTGATTTTGGATCAGATTTACTTTTTTTTGAAGATAACATAAATAAATTAAGAGTTAATAAGAGAGTTGTACTAAGCGGTGAAAATCTTGATAACGCAAGACCTACTTTTAACAACCAAACAAATGATGCCGTTGTAAGTTTTAGTCTTGATAGAACTGGTGCAAAAAAATTTGGAAGAATTACCTCTAAGAACGTTGGAAAACGACTTGCAATAATTTTAGATAACAAAATTATTAGTGCTCCAGAAATCAGAGAGCCAATATTGGGTGGCAATGGTCAAATTTCAGGAAATTTTACCATTCAATCAGCAAGCGATTTAGCTTTACTATTACGCTCAGGTTCACTTCCAGCTCCTTTAAACATTATCGAAGAGAGGACAGTAGGACCCGATCTTGGCGAAGACTCAATTAAAGCTGGTTCAATTTCATTAATTATTGGTTTTGTGCTTGTAATTCTTTTCATGCTCTACAAGTATAGATTTTTAGGTATTATCGCTGACATAGCATTAATCTTAAACTTAATCCTTTTACTTGGAGTTTTAACTATTTTAGAGGCGACATTAACATTACCAGGAATAGCTGGGATTATTTTGACAGTAGGTATGGCAGTAGACGCAAATGTTTTAATTTTTGAAAGAATTAAAGAAGAAATGAAAACAGAAAAATCAAATATTCATGCTTTTGATATGGGTTATAAAAAAGCTCAATCAGCAGTTTTGGATGCTAATGTAACAACATTAATATCAGCAATTATACTATTTTTTCTAGGATCGGGACCAGTAAAAGGTTTTGCTGTCACTTTAGGCATAGGAATTATAACAACACTTTTTTCTGCATACTTTTTGGCAAGACACTTATCATCTATTTACGTTAAAAAAAATAAAGATACAGAGATTGGTATATGATACTAAAATTATCTAAAAAAATTCAATTTTCAAATTATTATAAAAAATTAAATATTTTATCATTAGTTTTAATGATTTTGTCTATATCTGCGCTAATTTATAAAGGTCTGAATTTGGGTGTAGATTTTAAAGGGGGAACCTTAATTGAATTAAGATCAGAAAATTCAATGGTAAACATATCTGATATTAGAGGATCTTTTCTAAAAATGAAATTAGGAGATGTAGCTGTTAAGAAATTTGGTAATGATAATGACTATCTAGTTAAAATTGAAAGATCTGATTCTCAAAATACAGATTTTATTAAATCAATTAATGAAAAGTTAAATAAAGATTTAGGTTCAGAAATTAATTTTAGAAGGGTTGAAAATGTTGGGCCAAAGGTAAGTAATGAATTGTTAAAAGCAGGAATTTTAGCAATTTCACTATCACTTGCTGCCATGCTAATTTATATTTGGATAAGATTTGAATGGCAATTTAGTTTGGCTGCTATAATTGCTTTAATACATGATGTTGTAATTACATTAGGTATTTTTTCGATTTTGTCCTACGAAATTAATTTATCAATTGTTGCGGCAGTTTTAACCATAGTTGGTTATTCAATGAATGATACAGTTGTCATCTTTGATCGTATACGCGAAAACTTAAAAAAATATTCAAATATTTTAATTGCAGAAATATCAAATAATTCAACTAATGAAACCTTATCTAGAACTTTAATCACCTCTATTACAACACTATTAGCTTTACTTTCTATTTATGTGTTTGGAGGTGAAATTTTAAAAGGATTTTCCTTTGCTATGATTATAGGTGTTATAATTGGAACTTACTCATCAATATTTGTTGCAACTCCGGTTTTGAACTACTTAAATGTTAGCCAGAAAACTATTTTGAAAGATAATGATGGTATTAATTAATATAAGTTTTGAGCCATTACCATTGACAGCAGCATTGGTAAAGACAAGAGAGTATTTATTCTAGATGTAAGCATTGCAGTTTTGGCAGCTTTAGGTTTTTCATCTGGAGAACATTCAACTATACCAAGTGCCTTTTTCTGATTTGGCCAGATAATGAACCAAACATTAAATGCCATTATTAAACCTAACCACATTCCAATTCCAATAGCTGTATTTTTGCCTCCACCACTTCCTATACCTAAAGCTAAGGCCTGGTGAACATATCCATTTAAATAAGCAACAATTAGTCCTGTAACAATTGTAGCAAATGCAGCCCATCTAAACCAAAACAGAACCGCTGGAGCTATTACCTTACCAATAGCTGGTTTTTGATCATCTGGAATTTTTGCCATACTTGGTATTTGAACAAAATTTAGGTACCAAAGTAAACCTATCCACATAACACCCGCAAGAACATGAAAATATCTGAATAACCAACTCCAAAACAATTGATCAAAGGCCCAATCTCCACCACCAAAAAATAAGCCAATAAACAATATTATTGCAAGAATTATTGATAAGTGAATAGTTTTTGACAGCGATTGTAATATTGAAACCATATTATAGTTATACCATCTTTTGCATTAAAACTAAGCTGTTTTTTTAAGTTTATTGTTAATAATATTTTTTAAGAAATTACCTGTATAACTGTTATTTACCTCAATAATTTTTTCGGGACTTCCTTCAGCTATAATTTGACCTCCATTTACTCCACCATCAGGACCCATATCAATTATCCAATCTGCAGTTTTTATTACATCTAAATTATGTTCTATTACAACGACAGTATTACCCTGAATTACAAAAGTTTGAAGTATTTCTAATAGTTTCTTAATGTCATGCGCATGTAAACCAGTGGTAGGTTCATCTAGGATATACATGGTTCTACCTGTAGATCTTTTAGAAAGTTCTTTTGCTAATTTTATCCTTTGAGCCTCTCCACCTGATAATGTTGTTGCTTGTTGTCCAATTTTTATATAACCAAGACCAACTTTTTTAAGAGTTAGTAATTTAGATCTTACAGAGGGGATGTTAGTAAAAAATTCGCAACCTTCATCAACAGTCATATTTAATACATCCGCAATATTTTTGTTTTTATATTTTATTTCGAGAGTTTCGCGATTATATCTACTACCTTTACAAACATCACAAGCTATGTATACATCTGGCAAAAAATGCATCTCATAAGTAATTACTCCATCGCCTTCACAAGATTCGCATCTTCCACCTTTAACATTGAAGGAAAATCTTCCAACTTTATAACCTCTTGCTTTTGATTCAGGGAGATTAGTAAACCAATCTCTTATTGGTCCAAAAGCACCTGTATATGTTGCGGGATTTGATCTTGGTGTTCTTCCTATAGGAGATTGATCTATATCAATTATTTTATCTATTTGCTCAACTCCCTTATAGTTTTTAAATGGCATTGGTAGCTTTCGAGATTTATTATTATTCAACATTAAATTTAACGCATTATATAATGTGTTGACTATAAGAGTAGATTTTCCGCTACCTGATACTCCTGTGACACAAGTAAAGGTTCCTAGAGGAATTTTAAGATTTACATTTTTTAAATTATTGCCAGTCGATCCTAGCACTTCCAAGTATCTACCATTTTTAGCTAGTTTTCTTTTATTAGGTATAGGAATAGTTTTCTTCTTTGATAAGTAATTTCCTGTAATACTATCTTTATTATCCATTATTGTTTTTATTTCACCCTGAGCAACTACTTTACCACCTTCAACTCCAGCTTCAGGTCCTAAATCAATAATATGATCAGCATTTTCCATCGTTTCAGTATCATGTTCAACGACAATTACTGTGTTACCCAAATCTCTAAGTCTTTTTAAAGCATTAATTAATTTAACATTATCTTTTTGATGTAAACCGATGGAAGGTTCATCCAATACATAAATAACTCCAGTCAATCCCGAGCCAATTTGTGAAGCCAATCTTATTCTTTGGGATTCTCCTCCTGATAAAGTTCCAGATTCTCTTGATAGTGTAAGATAGTCTAAACCTACATTTAATAAAAAATTTAACCTTTCATTTATTTCTTT
>CEUS01174846.1_pt1 | contig 11824 bp, 13 predicted proteins | sample 427031 | NCBI WGS metagenome assembly CEUS01 (sample SAMEA2622837, study PRJEB7988) | marine metagenome | biome: marine biome (ENVO:00000447); feature: marine epipelagic mixed layer (ENVO:xxxxxxxxx); material: "saline water (ENVO:00002010), including plankton (ENVO:xxxxxxxx)" | depth 140 m | reverse complement strand
ATAAAACACCTTGCCGAACGTTCCCTCTTCGACTTGGCGTTTCACCTCCTGGAAAACCGCACCGAACCGGATCTGACAGCCGTGTGACACTTTCATCCCTGTCCGTCGGGCAGTCTCGGCTATCCTCTGAATGTCCGCGAAAGAGGACGCCAGAGGTTTTTCCACAAGAATATGTTTCCCCGATTCCATCATATCCACAGCAGGATCTGCGTGCAGGTGATCGGGCGTGCAGATAGACACGACGTCGATGTCGTCATTTTCGGCCAGGGACCTGTAGTCGGTATAACGCGAATCAACCCTGTGTTCGTCTCCCACGCTTTGAAGCAACTTGTCATTCACATCACATATCGCCGCCACTTCTGTCCCAAGCTCTCTGAAAGCGGTGATGTGACCCGTCCCTACACCAAGGCCGATAACGGCTGCCTTCAATCCTGCCATGATTCACCTCGCTAGGTAATCCCGCATCAGTGTTGATATCCACTTGGTGGGAATATTGTCAATTTCGTCCGGGCACGATCGGGACCAAACTTGCCCCGGCTGGTCTTGGTCCCGACGGCCTGATCGATGATTGCTCTGCTGGTTGGTAACTGACATCCAAATGCGGTGTCTCAATCCTACTGTGACCCTGGTACCTCGAGTCCATCAGCGCATCCAATGCACCGGACACAAGCAGGGTCCGTTCAACGGGATACTGAGGTAACCCGGTGAGGAACATCTTTTGTATATTCAACCCCAGATAACTGAAGTGAGGATAGGGGTCATTACCCAGAAACACCTCCGTAGCCTGCACACCACCATCTGTTCTGCCTGAGAAGCCCCATCCTTTCAAGAATCCACTTAGCACGAACGTGGCCGTCTTCAGACCGTTTGCGAATTCGATTAGGAAGACGGCAGGATTCTGGCAAGCGTCTTCTGCAGTATCGGACCTCCTGTCCTCAATGTGCTCGATTGCGTTCTCGAACAGATCGGAGGACCATAGACCATCCTGTCTTGCCTGCCAAACTGCCGCCCCTTCCAGGCACTGAACCGCGGAGATACCTGTTTCGCCGCCTGCCCTTCGCTCAACCATGCACTGCAGCAACTCCAGGGCGTGGAATCCGTAGGAATCCAGGCCGCCGTAGGCCACGGAAACTGCCTCCTGAATCGGAATTCCAACCTCGTATTCCAACCATGGGTTTCGCCAGGCCAGGGGTAGCGATGAGCCTGCCATAAAGGGTACGGAAAGTTCTGAGGCCCGGTCGTACATCAGCCTCGCGTTGTCCCAGTTGTAGGCCAGATGCTTATCACTGAACACAGGTACGGATTTGCCGGACGTGGCGAACACCCCGCATACTTGCTCAAAGAAAAAGCGTCTGGGATACATATGCTGCTCTTTTTCATTCCACGCGTAATCTCCATGCTCACCGATGATCAACACCCCGTCCACCGCCAGGTCTTTTCCCCCCAGTGTCAACGCACCTGGAATGCTCGGGAAGATCGGAAAATCGTGCACCCTCGCTAATTCCACACCCACATCGTTCTCATGAATCTGATCCAGGTACATTGAGACAATGTCCACCTGGGGTGCGTGCAATCCATCGTCACAGGGAAATCCCTTGAGAAACTTTGTCACAATCACATCGGCGTGAGAGCGCGGATAGTAGGTGGTGACAATGGCCGAAATCTTCTTCCTGTTGGGCATTTGCCCCTCAATATACCTGTCGGATTAGTTCAACGCCCGAACACCAATAGAATCTGCACGTTGTGGATTCTCTTCAGTGAGCTGCCTGATTTCCAAATCCGTGAAACCCGTTTTCTTTAGAGCTGGCAGAAATTCTGGGACAATGTGTCGACGCCTCGAAATGCGCCGCCTCCCGGTTTGCCTGGTCTGTCTCACCCGGCATCATGTGAAACCATGATCTGATCCAGGTACCCGTGCTTCTTCATCTCCGTTACCAGATCCAAATGCCGTTCCAAGGATTTCGGGGACACACCGTTGAATTCCAACCAGACCCCCTTCTCGGCAGCCTTGATATGAAATTCCCTGTTCTGCTCGCTCGGTGCATGAACCCACATCCAGGCGCTCCCGTGGACAACTTCCTCCGCCAACAAAGTCAACTCCTCCAGCGCTGGTATTCCCGGACCAGTGTGCACAGCAAGACTCGACCCGGTTTCGAAATGCGAACGTGCTGACGCGCGCACCAGCTTCTTGTCTATCTCAGATAAGGGTCCGCTGTCCACGCCGATTTCCATGAACCCTGGCCGAATACCGGTATCCCCAATCCCTTCCTCCCACTCCCGTGTCCATCCCTCGGCCAGCTCGTCAACAGTTGCCTCGTAGGCATACGCAGGGATGTACTTGTCATTCGCCGCTCCATAGAATCCAGTATTGGTAATCATACGAAGCCCTGTGGATTCGCTCAGTCTTTTCAGCAACACCGGATCTCAGCCTAGGTAATCAGGTGTGCATTCCACAAGCGTATCGCATCCCAGTTCCTTCGCCTGAATCAGGTATGGTTCGACAACCTTGACTACCTCATCCTGATCGTATCCACCCGGGCAGATCTTATCTGCCCCTATGAAATCCACAAGCACATGCTCGTGGGGCAGTACGAAACCAATTTCTCGAGCGGCAACCTTTCCCGTGACGGTCATCACTTCACCACTCACGTCCATGGAACACCCCATTGTTCCCACTCCAACAACCACTCCTCCAGCCGCCAATGTTGAATTCTGAAGAAATGTCCTTCGGTCCATCGTATACCTCGAATTGTCGGCCTTCAGAATCGTCCTCAGACTCCGGAAAAAACTCGAAAAACTTTTTGAAATTAGGGGTCAGAATATCGGTATCACCCCACATCCTGTCAAGGTGAAAGCGGTGAGTTACCAAGGGGCAATGGACTTGATTTTCGGGCATCCTTCATCTATTTTGCATCTCCTGATCTAACGTAATGTACAAGAGAACCACTCCGGTCAGGATGGTTCGTGTCTATTGAAATTAGGTGTGTTGGGGAGGAGGGTAATGAGGTGGCATACAAGAACATGAAACCATGGCTTCGGGAACAGCTGGGCTCGATCGAGGCGAGTGGTCTGCACAAATCGGAGAAACAGATTACGAGCCCGCAGAATGCGGAGATCGATACGGAGGAGGGTGAAGCGATCAATTTCTGCGCCAACAACTACCTTGGATTGGCAAACCATCCGGAGATCTTAACAGCTGCGGCAGAAGGGTTGAAGACACACGGTTACGGCATGGCCTCAGTACGGTTCATCTGCGGCACGCAAGACCTTCATAGGGAGTTGGAAAGGCGCCTGTCTCGCTATCTAGGCATGGATGACACGATTCTTTACACCTCATGCTTCGATGCCAATGGAGGTCTTTTCGAAACGCTGTTGGGGGATGCAGACGTCATCATCAGCGATAGTCTGAATCATGCCAGCATCATCGATGGCATCCGGCTCTCAAAGGCCCAGCGCCAAATCTACAAACATGATGATATGACGGATCTCGAATCACTTCTGGTTGATACAGCGACAAGCAGGTTTCGGCTTGTCGTAACCGACGGTGTCTTCTCGATGCACGGGGATCTCGCCCAACTGGATAAGATCTGTGATCTGGCTGATGAACACGATGCCCTCGTTATGGTCGACGACTCCCACGCCACAGGTTTTATTGGCGCAAGCGGACGTGGGACACCAGAACATTTCAATGTTACCGACAGAGTCGACATCGTAACGAGCACCCTGGGTAAAGCACTGGGAGGTGCCTCCGGAGGCTTCACATCCGCGCGCAGGGAAATTGTGGACTTCCTGAGACAGAGATCCCGTCCCTACCTGTTTTCCAATACCCTTGCTCCCCCTATAGTTTCCGGTTCACTCAAAGCGCTGGACCTGGCGGAAACGAATCCGAAGTTGCGGGAACGGTTGATGTGCAATACCCGGCATTTCCGTGAAGAAATGACCTCAAGGGGATTCAACATTAAGCCGGGCATACACCCCATTGTGCCAATAATGCTGGGAGACGAGCAAAAAACATTAGAAATAGCTCGTGAAATGAACCAACAAGGAATATTCGTAGTGGGGTTCAGCTATCCGGTGGTTCCTCGTGGGGAAGCCAGAATCAGGGTTCAATTATCTGCAGCTCACACTCAGGACCAGGTGGACCGTGCCATCGATACATTCGAACAGGTAGGGAAAAAAATGCAAATCATCGCCAGCTGAGGACATTGCCCCCAAAGGGACTCGAAAATGGCTGAGATACAAGCGTTGGATAATCGTACAGCAGTGATCACCGGGGCCGGACGGGGAATGGGCCAATCCATAGCATGTGCACTGGCTGAATTGGGTGTCCAGGTTGTGGTCAACGATCTGGACGAAGAGGCGGCCCAGGGCACGGTCCAGCAGATCAGGGCGAGCCGCCATCGTGCAGCCGCTTTCCAAACAGACGTTACCGACGCTCTGGGTGTTCAGGCCATGGTCGATTGGACTGCAGACACCTTCGGGGGTGTTCACATCCTGGTCAACAACGCTGGTGTCCTGTATCCGACCTCGGTTGCGAAAACGGACGAGGAGGAATGGGACAGGGTAATCGCAGTGAATCTGAAAGGCACCTTTTTGTGCTCCAAGGCGGTCCTTTCCCACATGCAGGATGCTGGATGGGGCCGGATCATAAACATCTCATCCACGGCCGGGAAGTCAGTAAGCACAGTGGGCGGCGCTCACTACACGGCCTCGAAGGCGGGTGTTCTCGGGTTCACCCGGCACCTTGCCAGGGAAGTCGCCTCGGACGGCATTACGGTGAACGCTGTGTGTCCGGGACTGATCGACACCGAAATGGTACGTACTGCAATCGATAAGGAACGTACCCGGGCTTATGCGGAAAGCTTTCCCATCCAGCGCCTTGGGAAGCCGGAGGAAGTTGCAGAACTGGTGGCCTTCCTGGCCTCCGAACAGGCAGGCTACATAACCGGTGCCTCCCTCGATATAAATGGGGGCGATCTTACGATCTAGTGCCGCCTGCGGAGTCAAAATGAAAATTACTGACGTTAAAACTTTTCTTGTCCACCCAGGATCCGCGAAGAACTGGTTATTCGTGAAGCTGGAAACGGATGAGGGCCTTTATGGTTGGGGTGAGGCCTACACGCAGCACGACCGGGACCATTCGATCGAAGCGCATATCAAGAGCCTTGGCAGATATCTTGTTGGGCGAAGTCCCTTGGATATCAAGCACTTCACATACATCGCATATACAGACTTTGGGAGCAAACGCGGCTCAATGGACCTCTATAGCGCGATCAGCGCGATCGAACAAGCCATGTGGGACATTACCGGTAAAGCGGCAGGGCAACCCGTGCACAATCTGTTGGGCGGGAAATGTCGCGACAAGATCAAGGTCTACGCAAACGGGTGGGGCAGCTGGTATGATCCCGGCAAGGGTCTTGAGCAGCTCGGTGAGCGTGCTCGCACTGTCGTAAAACTTGGATTTCAGGCCCTGAAGTTCGACCCTTTCCCCGGCCCCTGGAGAAGCATTATCGACCGCAAGGATGAGCAGGAAGCCGTCGACAGGGTCGCAGCCGTGCGTAAAGCCGTCGGACCCGATGTGGACATACTGGTCGAGGTACATCGTCGTCTTTCGCCTGCCCACGCCGAGCGGGTTGCCGGCATGATGGAGCCTTTTGACCCGTTCTGGTACGAAGAGCCCGTGTCGGCTCGGGACATGGATGCGCTCGCCGAAGCCAGGGCAAATATCAACATCCCTGTGGTGACCGGCGAGGAGCTCTACACGAAAATGGAATTCCGTGATGTATTCGAGAAACGTGCAGCTGACATCATCAACCCAGATGTCTGCAACTGTGGGGGCATCCTTGAACTGAGAGAAATCGCGGCAATGGCCGAGCCCTATCACGTGGCGGTCTCTCCGCACAACTACAACAGCACCACAGTGGGTCTCGCTTCAACCCTTCAGGCAACTGTGGGTATGACCAATTTCCTGATCACCGAGTATTTCATAAATTTTGAATCTGTCGGTAATGAAATTGCCCAGAATCCCATCCGGGTCGAGGCCGGTTACATCCCGGTGTCCGATGCCCCTGGCCTAGGAATCGACCTGAACGAAGAAGCACTCTCTCACCGCCCTTTTCAAGATTTTCCCGCCCGGCACTTGAGGTATCCGCATGACGAAGGTCCATAGCCTTCATCCCGGTTTCACACCTACGAATCCCTGCAAGGTGAGGCGTACTTGAAGACACTGATCCTCATTGGTATAGGTGGGTTTCTGGGTGCCATTTTCCGGTATCTGGTCAGCGGATACGTTTATCAGTGGACCAGGGCGGAGGACTTTCCGTTTGGCACACTGGTCGTAAATCTACTAGGCTGTCTCCTAATTGGATTCTTGACGTTTCTCGCGGAATCTCATGGTCTGTTCACGTCCGAGTCCCGAGCATTCCTTATTGTGGGACTGCTCGGGAGCCTTACCACCTATTCCACATTTGGTCAAGAAACAATGAACCTGATGCGGGACGGCGAGTCTACGGCTGCCTTGCTTAATGTGTCCGTTCATCTGATTTTCGGGTTGGGTGCCGTATGGATGGGAAGGGTAATAGGTTTCCTGCTTTGGAGGTGAATCGTATCCCACAAGCCCAGCAATCTGATACTGAAACAGCCCTGCCATCCGACGGCAGGGCTGTTTTTTTTCAAACAATTTGCTTATGAAGTCAGGTTGGCTATATTCAGTTCCGTTGAGTCCACCCTACTGATCCGCGTGCGCCTCTTCCACCGGAATATAAGTGATGGGTGGGGTATGTTTTTTGAATAGTTGTCTGGTGGACGAATCCAGCTTCTGACTTCCGGTAAACCGTTCGTTACCTGACTTTAAACAAAAGTCAACTGCCCTTCCATTCTGCGTCAAGGCCTTGGCAGAAAAAAGAGCCAACTGCATTACGAAAATCCATATGACGACCGATCCTGCCGATCACGCCGACGAAACATTTCATGGGTCACTCGCCCCTTTGAACATTCCCGACTACAGAAGGCTCTTGGCCAGCAATACGCTCTGGTGGATGGCAATGTGGATGGAGTTGATCGTGGTTGGGTGGCTCGTCCTGGAAATGACCGATTCCGCCTGGCAAGTGGCTCTGATCGGATTCTATCGAATGGCGCCGTTACTCGTACTCGGTTTTTTCGCAGGTCCCCTTTGCGATAAGATCGGCCGTCGCACCATTATCGTCAATTCGCAGATCGTCAACCTGTGTGTTAACGCCGCCATTACCTGGTTGCTTTGGACAGGTCAATTGACAATTTGGCAACTTAGCCTGGGCGCAACCGTGATGGGGATCACATGGGCGATGGATTGGACGGCAAGGCGATCCTTTCTGCCGGATCTTGTCGGCAAATCTCGAACGATGGACGCGATGCTGCTCGAAGGGTTTACCCAAAATCTTACGCGCATCCTGGGTCCGTTCTCCAGTGGAGCACTGATCGATATACTGGGTGCTACTGGGTGCTACGGTACGCTCACCGGGACATCCATCCTCTCTCTGATATTCCTGGTCAGACTATCAAGACGTCCACCGACACGTCAGGAACGCACGCAGGAATCATCCCCGTTCAAGGTGGTAATGGAAGGACTCAGGTACATTCGCCACAGTCCACCGATCCTTGGTGTATTGTTGATCACAGTGGCGCTCAACTTCTTCGCATTCCCCTATATGACCCTACTTCCCGTCTTCGCTCGCGACATTTTGAGTCAAGGACCGTTTGGACTCGGTCTCCTGGGAACAGCCCACGGAGTGGGTGCGTTCATTGGTCTTTTCGTGGTCAGGCGGTTCAGGCAATCCCCTCGTATGACCTGGGTGTATTCAACCGGGTCCTTCTTCATGTCCCTTTCTCTCCTGGCATTCGCGATTTCAACGAACTTCTACCTGTCCTTATTTCTTCTCACTATCGGTGGTGTCGGTCAGGCCTGCTTCGGCATCCTGCAAAGCTCGATCGTATTGCTCTCAGCACGAGATGACATGCGTAGCCGGGCCATGGGGGCAATCGTGCTGGGCATTGGTACTGGTCCGCCTGGCAGGCTGAACATAGGTGCGCTGGCAGAGGCATTCGGTGCACCCCTTGCGCTAGGTCTGACATGCGGCATCGCAGCGGTTCTTGTCGTGGCAGTGGTCATCGCGCTCCCTGGCTTCAGGAGAGCCGAGGGCCTGGAACCTACCTGAGACCTTATTCCGTCCCCCAAAAAAATAACCCCGTGCCATTTTCCGCCGGGGTTATTCGTCGCATATTCGAGTGCGAGTTATCCGTGTCTATTGTGAGAGAATCTCAGGAATTCTGTCTTTGAGCGATTCCTCCAGCCTGGGTCCGAATTGCGAAACGACCTGCGCCGACGAATAGGTCGCCAGCCTAGCCGATTGTGTCACATCGTATCCGTTGGTCATCCCGAAAAGATAAGCCCCCGCGAACATGTCCCCGGCACCATTAGTATCTACGGCCTCTACCATAAATCCAGGGCTCTCTACGGACTCATCTCTGTCGAACACCACAGCGCCCTTGGGCCCGCAAGTCACCGCGTACCCCTTCACCTGATCTTTCAATGAAGCACAGGCCTTCTCGGCATCCTCCTGGTCCGTGAAGGCCTTCGCCTCGTCTTCGTTGCAGAACAACAGGTCCACCCCATTTTCCACCAACTCTTGCAGTCGTGACTTGAACACATCCACGATGATTGGATCGCTCAGGGTAATCGCCACGCGCGCACCCCATCTCTTCCCCATTTTCTGGGCAGACAGCGCGGCCTCAAAACCTGTGTCTGAAGCCACGAGATATCCTTCGATGTAGAGGTAATTACTCCGGGCAATCACCTCCTCCTCCAGTTGTGCAGGGCCAAAAGTTGATGTGATACCAAGGAACGTATTCATCGTCCTGTCGGCGTCAGGCGTGATGAAGACGAGGCACTTTCCAGTTGTACCCTCCTCCCGATTCACCGGGTTAGACTCGACACCGGCTGCTTCCAGATCCTGGAGGTAGAAATCGCCGTATTCATCTTTGGCTACCTTGCAGGCGTAATATGATCGCCCTCCCAGATTGGCTACTCCGATCATTGTGTTTGCCGCTGAGCCACCGGACGACCTCTTTAGGACCTGATCTCCAAGCCTATCGATCAGCTTAAGATGGCGATCCTCCTCAATGAGCGTCATCACTCCTTTGTCGATTTCTGCCTCATTCAGGAAACCGGGGTCCACCTGATATTGTATGTCTACGAGGGCATTTCCGATCCCATACACGTTGTAATCCCTACCCATATTCTACTCCTTGCATAAAGCTATCTATTGCTTATCATGCCTAATCAACGGTGATCAAGGATACAGGTTTTAGCCTTTTTCATCAACAAGATTTCGATATTTTCTGTCATCGAAATGCAGGTTTGGGGAACGAAAGTCCGGGTTTACGGGAGTCTCCGCGTACAGACCGGCAACACTGGCGATAACAGGAGGGGGATGTGGGCGAGATTTATACCTGTAGAGTACGAGATTTAACCATTCAGATCGATCTGGATTCGGGTGAAGAAAGAGAGGGAATAAGAAACAACGAACTGTGGCGGGCTACCACATACGATGAGAAGGAACCTGACACACTGGACTGGTTGGACAGCTTCCTGAAACCGGGCGATACGGTATACGATGTGGGCGCCAATATCGGACAGTACTCTCTTTACGCTGCCCACAAGCTCGGAAAAGACGTCAGCATCCTTGCTTTCGAGCCCGAGGCCCTGAACCAGGCAAAGCTGAACAAGAACATCGTTCTGAATGATATGGTGGGCGTTATCACGCCTTACGCCATTGCAGTTTCCGACAAAACCGCCATCCAGCATTTCTATTCGAAAAGCTTTTCCCCGGGTGCTGCTCTCCATGCACTTGGTCAACCCATCACTCAAGGCGACGAGCACTTTCCTCCTCAGAACACACACGGAATCGTCGCGGTGTCACTGGATGATCTCACAGGGAAATTCGGCCTTCCGTTTCCTTCACATATCAAGGTGGATGTGGACGGTATCGAAGACCGGATTGTGGCGGGAGCCGAACGGACTCTTGAAGACCCTCGTCTCAACAGCGTCCTAATCGAAGTCTATATGCACAAAAACATCGCCGAGGAAATCAAAGCCGTGTTTCTGAGCAAGGGCTTCGAACTCTACAACAGGGACCTGATTGATTACAGTCACGGCATCGTGCAAAACCTCATTTTTCGGAAATAGTGACACAGGGAACAACCTTGTGACCAAATCGAAACCTTACTCGGCCAACGCCCTGAAGGGGACAGGTCTCAGAGGAGTTTCACCGGCACCCATGCCTCTTGGTGGCCTGGGTGCCGGAAATGTCTGCCTGAACGGATATGGCGGTCTTCAGGACTTTTCGATTCTCAATAAGCCCGAAACAAGCTCTGTGCCGAATGGTCACGGGTCCAGAGACGCCGCCTTCGCGATCCTTCACATCAAGGGTAGTCGGCAAAAGTCACAAAACTATTGGAAGGCCCCAATGCCTCCCGAGAAGGTTTACAACCGCGGCACGAAGGGGCAGGGCCACAGAGGAGGCAGTCACGAGGGAATTCCCCGGTTCAAGAATTGCAGATTCAAAGGTGAGTTTCCGTTTGGCAGTATCGGCCTGTCCGATCATCCCCTTGTTCCGCTCAAGGTCGATATACTGGGGTTCAACCCTTTCATCCCGCTCGATGACGTCAATTCCGGAATCCTGTGTGCCGTGCTGGAGTACACCTTTCGGAACACATCTAAGCGAAAGGTCGATTTCAAGTTCTCCTACCACCTCTCGCACCTGGCAGAGGGATTGGCCCCTGACAGTCAAAATGCGGTGATCCCCGGCTGCAGCATCCATTTCTACAACACGGACGAAATTGGAACAGAGAAATCGGGAAGCACCAGCCTTTCAGTTATCGGCCACCGACCCAGAATCAAGGCCATGGGGTTTCGTGGCGGGTGGTTCGATTCCATCTCCGCGCTCTGGCGGGAGGTCTCAGGAGGCGCAGTCAAAACGAACAGCAAAACCGACTTCAACGCCAAGAATGGCAGTGGCAGAAACAGCGGCTCGATCCTCCTGAAAAATAGCCTGAATCCTGGAGAAGAAGTGACCTACCCAGTCCTGATCACCTGGCATTTTCCGAATTGCCATTACCTTGCTGGAAGGATCAACAATGCAGAAATCACCGGGGATGGGTGCTGCGATGTCACAAAACCCGAATGGCGACTGTCCTATGCGTCGAAGTGGCAGGATGCCCGGAAGGTCGCAGACCACGTTCACGCCAGGGCCGACAAGCGCGCTTCAATCCGTCTCAATACCTGAATACTCAACCTTACCTTCCCACTATGGCACATCCAAACATTCTCTTGCTCTTCGTCGATCAGATGCGGTACGATGCGATGGCATGCGCGGGAAACCCGGTCACCCGGACGCCTTCCCTGGACAGAATTGCGGACGAAGGTATGAACTTTACGCACGCCGTCACACCCGTACCAGTATGTGTAGCCGCCAGACACTCCCTGGTAACCGGGCATAGGTGCGCGACCCACGGAAGATTCGGAAATAACCTGCCTTCTCCGGAACCAAACTTGTATACACTCCCCCAGCTTCTGGGCACAGCCGGCTATCAAACACGGGCAATCGGAAAAATGCATTGGATGCCCCCCAGACGACACCACGGATTCCATAGAATGGAGTTGATGGAGGAAATCCCGAAATGCCGTGAGGAAGATGAGTATCTCACCTATCTCAACAGAGTTGGGTATGGGCATATCCGTCAGGTTCATGGTGTCCGAAATCTCCTTTATCACCAGCCTCAGGTGTCG
>CEUS01284460.1_pt1 | contig 11825 bp, 7 predicted proteins | sample 427031 | NCBI WGS metagenome assembly CEUS01 (sample SAMEA2622837, study PRJEB7988) | marine metagenome | biome: marine biome (ENVO:00000447); feature: marine epipelagic mixed layer (ENVO:xxxxxxxxx); material: "saline water (ENVO:00002010), including plankton (ENVO:xxxxxxxx)" | depth 140 m | reverse complement strand
CAACCTTTACTGGATACATCCAATACAACAAGAAAAATAATGTTAGCTAAATTTGATACTATCCGCAAAACCCTTGGTATGCCTGGTGTTTATGACCGGGCAGCAGAAGCTATTGTATCACGAAAAAACGAGAATTTGAAAATTTGATTTTTATCATATGATATCTTTTTATGCTTGGATGGGAAACTGGGTATTAAGCCTCTTTTACTGGACGAATCTCTGGAAGGTAAGAGGTGCAAATAACTACTTAAATATTTTAAATTCAGGAAAATCCGTTTCAATTTGTTGTTGGCATGGGCAACTTCTTCCTATTATAAAAAATCTTTCTAATCATAATTATCATGCTATTGCCGGCACCCATAAAGACGCCGAAATTATTTCCCGAATTTGCACAAAATGGGGCTTGAACATGATAAGAGGTTCAAGCAAAGAAAAAGGTGCAGAAGCATATAAAGAGATCATACAGGTACTTCGAAGTCCGCCTGCACTAGTTTTTATTACCCCTGATGGACCATCAGGACCGGCCCGAATTCCAAAACCAGGTATTATTCGTGCGGCCAAGATGACCAACACTGTAATTGTTCCAGCAACAGCTTTTTCCACGAAACGCTGGGGATTCAATAATTGGGATACATTTTATGTGGAAAAACCATTTGGTGAAATTTTTATAGAATATGGTGAACCATTGTTCTTCGATAGAAATATGGACCAACAAGAATGTGTAGATCAATTGATTACCAAAATGAACATATTAGAAAATAATAATTTGCAATATGCAAATAATGCGACTAAATAAAGAATATCTTATATGGGTCCTGTTTCCCCTGGCCTTATTTTACTGGGGGATCGTTTACTGGCGTAACTTGTTTTACAATTTTGGGTTTTTTGTTTCTAAGCGTTTACCTTGTACCGTGATCAGCGTAGGTAATATGGCAGTAGGCGGGACAGGAAAAACACCTATGGTTATATTTTTAGCACAGTTAATAAAAAAACATGGTAAAAAAGTCGCTATTCTTAGCAGGGGGTATGGACGAAAAACCAGAGGCACTGTATTGGTTACGGATGGCAATTCAAAATTGATATCAAATTTCGAAGATTGTGGAGATGAGCCGTATTTATTAGCTAATAACTTGAAAGGGATACCTATTGTTGTGGATAATGATCGTTTCAGAGGTGGTATGTTTCTAACACAAAGATTTCAATCCCAAATCATCATTTTAGATGACGGATTCCAGCACCGAGCACTGGAACGCGATCTAGATATAGTTATGGTAAATGCCTGCGATCGGCTGATTGATCATAAATTATTGCCCTATGGTATTTTAAGGGAGCCGTGGGAAAACATTGCCCGAGCAGATGCAATCATTGTAACCAAAACCAATCTGCATCGTCCAAAGCCTTTTTTATCAATAAAATTAAATGAAACAGATATACTGGTTTTTCATTCAAAAATGGAGAGTATTATCTCACCAATAGGATATTGCTCAAACTCAGGAACTGCAACCCTGAAGAATAAAAATATTTTTCTGTTCTCTGCAATTGGAGACCATGCTAGTTTCATGAAAAGTATAAAAAATCTGGGAGCACTTATTTGTGGCTCGAAAGAATTTGATGACCATTACTGTTATTCACAGAAAGATATTATAATCATCGATCAACAAGCCAATAAAACAGATGCAGAATACTTAGTTACCACAGAAAAAGATTGGGTGAAAATCCAAAATTTCAAAAGCGTGTATCCTATTATTGTACTTGGTGTTCATATTATATTTTATAATGAAAGAAAATTAAAACAGCTACTACAACCTTTTATAAACTAGACATTCCCCATGCAAAAACCACACCTACAAAAGTAAGCATCAATGGCCAGCCTGTATTGACCAATTGTTTTGAACTAGGATCATGAAATATATGAACCTGAAATTCATGAGCTGTAGTTGCTCCATGCTCATCAATGGCCATTAATATAAAATCATTCATGCCTGTTTGGTTCTGGCGCGGTGTCCATTCAATTATAGCTTTTTTCTTATCAAATGCAGCATATTTTGGCAGGCGAACAGCGCGGTAGGTTACACGATCTCTGTTTAAGTCTTCTGTGGTCATTTTATAACGCCAAGTATGTCCAGTAAGCCCCACTGGTTTTGGTGCTGACATCAGGGTTGGAGGGTTATTTACAAAAATTCTGCCTTGTTGTATATCTGTTCCATAACCATCACTGACAGAAACTTCATAATTATTATAATTAATTTGCGCTGCCTTAGGAACCCATAAAATTTTGCCGTAACGGTCCATTTGCATACCGTGAGGACCTTTCACAAGGGTGTATTCTAGATTAGCATTTTCATTTTTATCATCTACATTTATTTGATATTTAAATAAATCGCCAACCAAAGCCATTCTTGGTGGATTAGATACAACAGTGGGTAAATGGTTGGCATACACTTCGAAAGTCTGTTCGTCCTTTGTGTAACCATCAGAGACAATTACTGTAATCCTCTGCGTATTTACCTGATCGATTTTTGGTGTCCAGCGAATGGTCCCTGACCCTTCATCCACAACCATTCCTTCTGGAAAATCTAACAATGAATATTTGATAGGACTGATTCGTTCCACCACCACGCGCGGTGGGCGACCTTTATCTTTACCAATGAAAAATTCCCATAAAAAATCTTTGATCTTGATGGTTCGACCATCAACAGTCTGCAGGATTACCCAAAGTCTATTCTCTTCAAAAAATACAGAATGTGTATAACGTTTCATATTCAACCGTGAAAACAGAGAATCGGAAGGGTGTTTTGGGTCAACATAATAAACTGCATCAGCATTATGCCAATCAGCAAGATATCGATCAATATTTTCTAACACCACATCATCAGTGATGTTCACTGAATACATCCTAATTGTTGAAACATTTTCAACTTTCACAACTTTATTGAACGGCAAAAGTGAACCTCTATTTTTATCTACAGTCATTATCGGGTATGCGTATTCTAAACCAACTGTAGCAGCCATGGAAGGCACTGAAATAATTTGAATAGGTGCATTGACAAAGAATTCAGACTCAATAAATCTAGATTCATGTCCATCGGATACCTCAATCCTCAGCTTATGGAAATCTACATCCTGTAAACCGGGCTCCCATCGTAAACGGCCTGTGTTTGGATCCATACGCATACCTTGAGGTAGACTATGTGCGGTATAAACAATTTGATCTTTTATATTGGGGTCCTCAATTGTCAATTGATAATCCCAAATTCCGCCCACATTGATTTTATTCATGGGCAGAGGTGCTTTTTTTATAATTGGCGGATGGTTGATAAATAAATTCACAAATTGTGTGTCTGTAGCCACCCCATGCATAGCTACAAGAGCATATTTAACCGTATCAACTTGAACAGGATTGGGTGTCCAGAGCACATTCCCTTTTGGGTCCACTTTCATTCCATCTGGACCGTAAAAAAGTTTATATTTTACAATTTCATCTTTGCCTTGCTTCCAAACCTTCACCGAGTAGCTGTAGTTCTCACCTACCTTACCAATCATAGGTGCAGTGGACAATATACGCACACCAGAACGAGCAAATAATTTAAATTCCTGAGCCGTTCTATCAAATCCATCAGACACAATCAAACGAACATCATATACATCAGCATGGCTACTATCTGTCTCCCAAATGATGACTCCATTTTCCAGGGTCATACCTTCCGGGGCAATCTCAAGGTCAAATTGAAAAGCGGCATCTTTGTTGCGATCCTGAACAATTGGTTCGTACCTAAAAGTCGCACCAGCAACAAACTCTGTCTCTTCAGGTTGAGTTAAAAACCGAGGTGGGTCATTCACATAGATCCACATGCTTTCATCACGACTTTCAAGAACAGGTAATGCCTTGTATTCTTGGTTGTTTTCCGTAGAAGCAGAAATAGGTTCCATAATTTCATCAACCTTCATCCTAACATGATAGCTAGTCTGGAAAGCATCAAGTTGATTTTCAGTCGGTACCCAGTTTATTGATTTCGATTCGTAAAAAAAATACATCCCTTGTGGGGGCAATGATTCCCAGCGGAAACTGTAAAATTCTTCGTCTTCATTTTTAGGAAGTTCATAGAGGAATGGGTGTCCTGGAGTTAAAACATATTTTGGTAGAATATGCTTTGGTAAACGCATCCCCACTGTCTCTTTTTGTTTTGGCTTTTTTGGTTTTTCAAGCGTTCTTTCAATTTTTTTAGGGGGCTGTATACGTGGCTGTTCTTTTAAAACCTTACCTTCCAAGATTCTAGGATCCAAAGTTCCAGGAATAAATGCTCGAGGTGATTCGCCAAGATCTGTAATGATCCGCTCTTGAGTCTGCGATTCTAGAGTAGTGATTTCTTCTGGAGATACTTCGATAAATACTTCTGGAACTTCCGGTTTGTCATCCTGAATATTGGACAAAAGGTTCGGTAGTTTTTCAGAAATAAAATCGGAGCTTAAAATAAACCCTTGGTCAAAACGATCTGATTTTTTACCAAGATCCACAATATAGAGGGAATTTTCTTTTCCACTCCAGCCAGAGATTAAAACACTTCCGGTGTAGAGCCCTGACTTTGTAAGAGGCATAATGGCAAAGATTTGTATATTTTGCGGAATATTACTCATAGCATTCTGCACACCTTCTACGGCTCCATCTTTTCCTGAAACCAGAGTCAAGGTGTTGATATCGGAGGACAACATAAGTATATCTTCGTAAGTGTCCTGATTAATATCCTCAATAGTAATCTGGGTTAAAGGCCCCGGGTTTACAGGAACCTCTTCTACAACTAGTGTAGCCGGAGTTAAAGTAAAGCCAATTACATCCCCAGAACTGAAACCTGCCAAGACATCAAAAAACCCATCAGCATCCCAATCTGTAAGTTCAAAAGATCTGGGCAATATACCATCGAGGCCATCAATGGTTTTTCTAATCATATGACCAGAATCAAAAACCCCACCAATGTTATAAAATGGCTGTGCTTTTAGCGTGCTCCCTTCTTGACTTAAAGCCAAAACATCTTCATACCCATCACTGTCATAATCCACGACACCAACATATAAGAGTGCTGATCCAATCAATAATTCATCAGGTCTTACTTTTTTTGTTAAAACAAGCCCTTCATCTCTAGAATCTACAATGGCAAATCCTCGGAAAGGACTGCCCAAGGAAAGAACAATTTCTTCATCGCCATCAGCGTCCTGGTCAAGTAATTGAAAATTATTACAGCGTAGTGACCGATCACCCTTACCAATATCTAGAGTTGCTGAGGGTAGTTCTGAAAATGATCCCCCATCCCAAGAATAAGTGGCTATAAAAACATGAGGAGTGGTATTATCACCAAACCGGGAAAGATTCATAATAAGAATCAGATTGGGTGAACCATTTCCACTCAGATCCCCTATCCGGGCATCCACAAAATAACCATCAAGGCCTGCTGGCGGAGAAAATTCCCAAACAAGATTCTGATAACCGTCTACATCCATTTCATAATAACGAACAACTGTTGGAAAAACATCTTTTTCAGGGGCCAGTTCCAAGGAAATAAACTCCAATAGTTTATCACCGTCCAAATCATAGGAGCCATTCATATGAACAATTTTTTGCCCCAGCAATAAGTTGCCAGAAAGTAATAATCCAAGAAATAAATAATACTTAGTTTTGATTCGATACATAAATAATATCAATTATAATCAAATTTTAATACTCATTACTATTTTTTGGATCAGGGACTGATGATTCGGGCTGTGATTCTTCTGGAATCGGAGGTAAGGATTCGGTTGGGTCATTATCCTCTTTATCTGCATTTATCGGAAGTTCTTTTACCTTCTCAAGTTTGAGCGAATCATCAATTACAGATTTTATTTTTGGAACTACAACAGTTGGATCAACGGCTTCAGGAGTATATTGCTTTTCTTTGATTGTCGTTTCCTCTGTTATCGATGATTCAGCATCTGGCACTAAGCTTTGAATCGGTGCCACCGGAATTTCTGGATTACCTTGGTCAAATTGCACATCTGGAAGACGCTGTTCCCGAACAATCTTAGGCAATTTATCCTTTGGCCCAAATAGGGGCTCTCTCAAAGATCCATCCTGCAAAAGCTGTACTTTCAGAGAATCGGGAAAATATTCTTCGATTAGTCTGGAAAACATAACACTGGGCTCTACATAGCCATCCAAGTCAAATTCCGTTGTTACTTTCTTGGATCCATTCTCACGAACAATAATTTCTCCCCGAATGGCCTGTAATTTCCCATCATCCATAAAGACAGCCAAAGATTGGGCAGGAACCGATGGAGTTGTAGAGGAAAGATAAATCCCCTTATGTATAGTAGTATCAGAGTTTCCTGCAAATGAAAACCGAATAAGTTTATCTGTAAAATCCATTCCCAGTGACGTAGGAAAGCCATCAAAGAAATAATCAGGAAATTCAAATAATGTGGGATCAAAAGCTTCCGGTTGATAGGATTGAGATAGGGAATCTCTTTCCGGAAGAATTGACATGAAAACAACATTGGTCTGCATATCGTGTACCATGATCAAGGTCGTCACACTATCGGTCTGAGCATTACGCAACGAATAAGCAAAATCGAATGTCTCTCCCCGACGCAAGCCATTCAAATTAGCCGAAATCCCATGTTGAAAATGAGTCGGTTCACCAATCTGTGGTATCTGATTTACAGACACTCCAAATGGCGCCTCGCCATCAAAAACATACCGATCTTTGGACTCACTCACAGCAGGTGTTATGGCTAACACATAATAAAGGTCAATTTCACCTTCTACAGGTTCAAATTGGCTGATGCCTTGGGCCACAGGTTTAAAAGCAATTACTTCATGAACTGTATTGGTAAATGTGACTACACCGTCATCCAATGCAGGAACAACTGGTGTTTTCGATGCATCATCCATTTCCGAAATATATTCTCCAAGATTAACCTGTTCAAATCCTGCTTCATCTGCCCAGCGTTCACTATGCATCTCTTGAGTTGCTTTTGGCACACCAGTTCTTTCAATATCAGTTTCTTTAAGTTGCGCTTCTTTAGCCTCAATAGAAGCCAGATAATCACCCAAAGTTGGTGTTAATACATCTAAATCTTTATTACGGGGTAACGTCGGTCTTTTCTTTTTGAATTGAACTTCTTTATAATCATACGGCAAGCTGGTGAGTTCCTTAAAATTCATCCTTTCATTTCGAATTGGCATGGGTACCGGAGGAATCATGCTATTATCAGATGTTTTTTTTATAACTTTTTTCTGTACTTCGCCATGTTGATATTCTACTATTTGCGGTATAGCTTGTCCAGTCATATCTGTTTTTTTCAGTTTTAACTCTTCTCCCTTAACTTGTAATAAAAAAACATCATCTGTACCATATGGAACCACCAAACCATCACTAGTGGCTTGCATTGTTTTAAATGGCTGGATACCGGCACCTATTAACTGCTTAGCATCGCCCACAAGTAACAAATCAGATTTCAACAACAGGCCATTAGAGTCCATATCAAATACAGCAGTCTTTATTTTATTGCCCTCCGGGGATATAATTGCCAAATAACTTACACCGTTGCTTATGAAACCACTGGCAAACAGGTGACCATATCCATTTTCGATTATTGGGGCACTCAGCATCTTCTTATTTTTCAGTGTAATTTTTTCATCCGAAAGAGATAAATTGAAAATAATTGCCTGTCGCACCGGGGTACCAAATGCTACAGCTAATTGATTATTGGTTTTTGATATTTTGGAAATATTTAGTGGTCGGACTTTCCCCAAATCCAAAGATGTATAATTCAGTGTGGAAGGAATGGCTTCAAAATTATTCCCAGTGCCCCTAAAAATATAGAGCCAATCCTTTGTATCTGTTGATGGAGAAAGTTTTGTAATGGCTACCAGATCTAACAAACCATCGCCATCAATATCTAGCAACTCTGCATCTGCAAATTGGCCTTTATAGGGTAGTGAGTATTGCCATATTACTTGATCGACTTTATTATCGACCAATTCAACCCAACTGGCAGACTGCTGCCCCGAATTAAGCAATAGGGATTCCTGAACCCCATCTTTGTCCAAGTCATAAATACCCTGGAAATAGAGTGTGCCCTCTGCCATAACAACAGAAAACACCAAGCCTATATATATTATTACCCGCAAGGAGTATGTTCCTCTCCCATTAGACGTACTTAACCTCATGATTCATACCAAATTTGAATACAATTTGTCGGGAGGCAAATCATGCTTGAACTCCCTTACCTCGTTTACTCACTAAAATTAAGGTTAAAGACTCTTTTTTTACAAGGAAAAGCACTTGAATAGTTTTTCAGGTAATTTTACAGTTATTTTCTATAATTTCTTCATAATTTACGTAATGCTCCACAAACTGGTCTTCATGCGGAAAAACCAATTATCATGAAAAACAACATTGTAATTATTATTTTTAATCTATCATTTGCTCTAGGCCAGTTTGGGTATCCCGTTGAAGATTTTTTCGGCGGTGGCATTGGATACAGTCCAATGTACATCAGCCTTGACTCCATCCCCGCAGCTTCGAGACTTGCAACGCTTGGATTAAAAACAGAAGATTTCAAAGATCCATTTGTAATTCATGGAGGAGAAGGATTTGCTCACGTGACAGGTAAATGGAGAGTAGGCGGCTATGCTGGAATAGGCGCCTCCAGTATAAGTACGATACCAGATATTATGATTTACGAGGAAAGTGGTCAGACAGAAGGATATCAGTCTGGAGAGGATGGAACTCCTCAGGATTATACAGAATTTTTTAGTCCGACCATTCAGGCAAAATTCACATTTTCTCTAGGAGCATTTTCTGTGGAATATGTTTTACCTCTATTACAAGATCTTGAACTTTCGGGAGGAGCTCTTCTGGGGCTTGCGCGAGCAAGCATTGCAGTGGACCAGCAGACAGGAACACCAAAATGGGACAATACATTTTCCAATGTTTACGGTACATTTGATTCAACTGGAGCACTTTATTATGGTGTAGATAATCTTATTCCTGGTGTTATGCCAGTTATCGTACCAGGTCCCGTTCCAGGGCTTCTAAGGGATGTTAGTGCGACATTCTTCAATTTTCAACCCTATGTTGCAATGAAATGGCAGTTCTTAGAACGTGTAGGTCTTCGTATTAGTGTTGGCTTTAACAAAGGTACTATTGGTAATGGGAGTTGGAGTCTAAATGGCCGAACAAAGATTGGCGATTCTCCCATGGCAGCAATACAAGGCGTAGCTTTTAGGACTATGCTCTACATCGGCCTGTAAAAACTTTTAAACTAAATTAAAAAGTGATTAGAAATTTCCGGCATATCTGGCCATTGTGCCTATCGGCCCTTTTGGGTTTTATAATGGGAGTTTTTTTCCTAACACCTACAGTTTACCCAAAAAACGATAATGTATACCGAACCCTTCGTGATAAAACCAGGGTTTTACAACAAATTATTTCCTATGTAAATCACTTTTATTTTGGCCCTGTTGATATGGAAAAAATCATGGATGGTGCTTTTCACGGACTTATGGAGGAATTGGACCCTCACTCCGTATACATCCCCGCAAAAGAACAAGGTGATATTGATGAGCTTTTCCGTGGAAAGTTTCAAGGTATCGGGATTGAATTTGATATTCTTAATGGATATATCACTGTGATTTCCCCAGTTCCAGACAGTCCATCTGATATTGTAGGTCTAATGCCTGGGGATAAAATCATCGCTATTAACAGTGAGGATGCTTACAAGATCACCAAGGATGAAGTATTTAAAAAATTAAGAGGTCGTAAGGGCTCATCAGTAAATGTCACTATTAGCCGTTTTGGTGCCGGAAAACCATTTGATGTGACAATTATCCGCGATGATATTCCCATATACAGCGTTGGTGCCACAACAATGATTAATGATACCACTGGTTATATTTCCTTACGACGGTTTTCAGCAACCACGGAAAAAGAAGTAAGTAACGCATTAGATAAACTGAAAACAGAAGGTATGAAACGTCTTATTTTTGACCTTAGAGGCAACAGTGGGGGATATCTTGAGCAGGCTGCAGCAATTTCCAATCAGTTTATTGCTAACAAAGACACTCTGGTCTTTACAAAAGGAAAAATACGGGAGTCTAATCAAGTTTTTATTGCTAACCCGGAAAAAGGCAGAAAAGATTTTTCATTGATTATTCTGATCAACAGAGGGTCTGCCAGCGCCAGTGAAATTGTGTCAGGCGCGGTACAGGATTTAGACCGAGGATTGGTAATCGGGGAAACCAGTTTTGGTAAAGGGTTGGTACAACGACAATTACCTTTGGAAAGTGGTGGCGCTCTGCGTGTAACCATTGCAAGATACTACACACCTAGTGGTAGATTAATCCAGAGGCCATACGAAGACGGTAGAGACCTAGCTTATTACCGTGAATTATATGCAATTAATCGTGAAGAGAAAATTGATAGTTTGAAAGAGTTGCGTCCAAAGCACAAAACTAGGGCGGGAAGAACAGTATACGGTGGTGGTGGAATTACACCAGATATTTATATTCCATACCGACAACAGTTTACAGTTGAGACAGGGAAAATTTTGAGAAATCCGAAACGTCCCATTTTTAATTTTGCTTCGGAGTATGTTTCAAAACATAATAATGAATTTAGTTCTTTTGATATTTTCAGAGATTCTTGGGTGGTAACCGATCAAATCTTTACTGATTTTCTATCTCTTCTAGAAAAGGATTCCATTGAGTTTATTAAAGATTCTTTGCTTGCGGATCTAACATTCATTCATAATCAAATTAAAGGCGAAATTGCTAGTGCTGCTTGGGGGAAAAACAAATCCGCCAATATAAAATTGCAGATGGATAATCAAGTTCAAGAATCAATAAAACATTTTCATGAAGCAGATGCATTCCTAGAATCCTTGAATTAAATTCCGCTCATTAGAAATCTAAGATAGAGATCTTAATCAATTATTATGCTTATATGAATTCAATTATGGAGAAATAAAATGGTACAATATTTTCATGATGGTGGAAACTTTATGTGGCCCATTCTTGTGGCCCTTATTTTTGGTTTAGGATTTACACTTGAGCGGATTTATTCCCTGATGATGTCTCGAATCGATTCGACAACATTTTTCGATGATATCACAAAAGCAATTGACAATGGTGGCCCTGAAGCCGCATTGAAGCTTTGTGAGCAAACACAGGGCCCGGTATCTGCAATATTTCACGCCGGGTTATCACGCCTGCACCGTGGTTTAACTGAAGTAGAAAAAGCGATTCAAAATGCCGGGGGCCTAGAAATGGCTTTTTTGGAAAAAAATATGATCTGGCTAAATACAGTAATCACTATTGCCCCAATGTTAGGTTTTACCGGTACTGTGATTGGTATGATCAGCGCATTTGATGCTATTAAAGCTGCTAATGATATTTCTCCAGCTGTTGTAGCCGGCGGTATCTCTCAGGCACTGCTTACAACGGCATTTGGATTGGTTGTCGCCATGATTATTCAGACCTTCCAAAATCTTTTCGTCTCCCGTATTGATAAACTTGTTCTGGAAATGGAAGAACAGTCTGTGAAGATTTTGGATTATCTATACGAAGCTGAAACAAAAAAATAATTTAATTGTAAAAGCCTTATGGCTAATAAAAAACGCAGATTTAAAGGCGGCGAAATCCCTACCTCATCTATGGCAGATATTGCTTTTTTATTGCTTATTTTTTTCTTAGTAACTACCACCATTGATACCGATAAAGGGCTTGGTATCGTATTGCCGCCTGCAGGGGATGTGGAAATTGAAATCCGGAAAGAAAACATTTTGAACTGCTT
>CEUS01281458.1_pt1 | contig 11834 bp, 12 predicted proteins | sample 427031 | NCBI WGS metagenome assembly CEUS01 (sample SAMEA2622837, study PRJEB7988) | marine metagenome | biome: marine biome (ENVO:00000447); feature: marine epipelagic mixed layer (ENVO:xxxxxxxxx); material: "saline water (ENVO:00002010), including plankton (ENVO:xxxxxxxx)" | depth 140 m | reverse complement strand
ACTCCCATAGGAGAGGAAGAAGACAGTCACCTAGGAGACTTCATTGAAGACCGAGGTGCTCTGGCTCCATCAGAAGCGGCATCATATGCTTTGTTGAAGGAACAAGTTCACGATGTCTTGGATACTCTAAGTGAAAGAGAAGCTAGAGTATTGCAACTACGATTTGGACTGGAGGACGGAAGAGGAAGAACACTAGAGGAAGTTGGTAGGGATTTTGGAGTAACTCGCGAAAGGATCAGACAAATTGAAGCCAAGGCCCTTAGGAAGCTGCGTCACCCTAGTCGTTCTAGAAAGCTGCGGGATTTCTTAGAATAGTAGAGTCTTCTAGTCTACACTTTATCGGGTATGTGATTCAGTTTTTCTCTGCATCAGTTAATTTAGAATGTTTTGTGGAGTAAATGTGCCTAGTACCAAATCTAAAGTAGCAGTCATTTTTTCGAATCCGGATACAGTTTTAGATGATATTGCCGTCGCCATGAATTTGGCTGAGTATTCCAAATATTTATCAAAAACTTCAGCTACTGCTTTAAAAATTAATATTTCTTGGCAACATTATTACCCTGCATGTTCGACCACCCCTTGGCAGCTTGAAGGAGTGATAAGATCTCTTCGAAATGATGGATATAAGAATCTCATGCCGACGCATAATGGAACCGTAGTGGTAGATGCACGCGAAGGTGCTTTGAATAATAAACACACGATTGTCGAGGAAAAGTATGACCTGGAAAGCGTATATCTTGAAGAGACTGAATGGGTAGATTTTGTGCCTAAGGCACCGATGATGGCCTTAGATAAGATCTATCCCAACGGATTCAAAATCCCTAAAGTTTTGTTTGGGAAAAACATAGTCCACTTGCCAACAGTGAAAACACACGTATTTACTACAATTACAGGTGCTATGAAAAACGCCTTTGGGGGATTACTGAACTTCCAAAGGCATTGGACTCATTCTCTAATCCACGAAACTCTGGTAGATTTGCTAAATATCCAAAAGGAAATTCATCCGGGAATATTTGCAGTAACAGATGGTACTTTTGCTGGAGATGGTCCAGGCCCTCGTGCTATGAGATGGCATAAAAAGAATGTCATTTTGGCTAGTGCAGATCAGGTCGCTATTGACGCAGTTGTCGCCAGTATGATGGGAATTGATCCGATGTCAATTAAATTTATAAGACTTGCTCACGAAGCTGGTTTGGGTTCTGGAGATGTGTCAGACATCGAAGTTGTTGGAGAAGATATAAAAGGAATAAACTGGAAATTCAAAGCTGGCGAAAGTACTTTTGCAAGTCGGGGACAACATCTAATATATTGGGGCCCTCTTAAACCTTTGGAAAACTTATTGTTACGCTCTCCGGTTGTGCCCTGGGCCTTTTTCGCATCAAATTTATATCACAACCAGTATTGGCTTCGATTTATAGGGCGTAAGCGTATTAGAGAGGCAATGAAAACAGATTGGGGTGAGCTTTTTAAGAATTATTGAAGTCATTTGAAAGGATTTGCTACCTCAGAGCATTTGTTCGTTTAGAGTAACTCCGAAACCAGGCCTATCCGGCACAGACAAGTAACCATACTGTGGAATAGGTTCATCTAACCAGAGTTTGTCAGAGTTTGTGAGCCATCTGTCAGGATGAGTTTCAGCAAGGTTGTCACATGAAGTGGCTGCAATAAAATGGAGACCCCATATTTCCCCACCTCTATGTGGTACCACGGATATGCCATACTTGCTCGCAATCTCAATAATACGTTTACCGGCTGTAAAACCACCGCACCAAGTTAGATCAGGTTGCCATATATCCATTGAATGGTTCTTAGCGATACTAGAGAAGCCGTGATGGCTAAATTCATGCTCGCCCCCGGCAAGGAGTATTGGCTTGATAATAGGTCGTATTTCCGACAGTTCAACAAGATGGTTTGGAGTTAATACGTCTTCAAACCAATACAAGTTATGTGGAGACATTACCTTTGCCATGTTTATCGCAATTTCACGGTCCCATGACATATAGCAATCAGCCATAATTAATGCATCTCGGCCAAACACAGATCTGGCTTTTGATGCTATGGATTCGGCATATTCATAACCGTGGACGTCACGGTTCCAGGTTGTTGAAAATTTCACGGCGGTGAAGCCCGCATCCTTTTCCCGTTCAAAATTGTTAGAAGAGGCGTATGCTCGGACTTTAGATTTGGTTATACCGCCCAGTAATTCATAAACAGGAATGCTCTGGGCTTTTGCAAGAAGGTCCCAAAGAGCAATATCAACAGCACTCAGTGCCATGATTGGTATCCCTGTACGCCCATAAGGTATGGAGTTGAAGTAAATATTATTCCAGATACTTTCAATATCATCTGTGTTACTCAAATGCCTACCAATCAGAAGTTCTTTGTAGTGAGTGTTGATTATTTCTACTGCTGGTTGACCACCTCCACCGTAACCTAGGCCAATAGTGCCTTGATCAGTACGTATTTCGACGATTATTTGCCAAAAGTGCGATTGCCAAACTCCTTCTGGCAAATGCTGCCATTTTGGGTAAATCGCTTTTACACCTGTAATCTTCATTTGATTATGCAATACTGAGTAAGGTGTGGTTGAGAGATTTTAAATTGGCCAGACCACTTTGTTATTACTGATTTAACAAATTGCCGCTAGATAAAAAATCTAAACATACTCGTTAATTTCACTAAAGAGTTTTTTAACTAAATTTGTGTCTTTAGGCGACAGATAAGGTTTTTCAAGAGCTACGGCATTCTCTTTCAAATGAGATATGTTGGAAGTCCCCGTTATAACGGTCGCTACCGCTGGGTGGTCAGCGGCAAATTTATACCCTGCACCTACCACAGAAATAACATCGTCATGAACCAGCCAGTTCAAAGGATTTTCGACAGGCAGTGAATCAGGTTCAATATATCCCTGTTGTGCCCATTCTATGATTAGTTCTTGCAGCAATGTGGGGTCAGGCAATTTCACTCTGACGGCAGCCATATTCATGATGCCAACGTTATTTTTCATTGCTAATGGCAAGGTTTCCTGAGCAGCAGCTTGATTTAAAATTCCATATTTCAGCATTATGGTATCCCATATATCTGGATTTTCTTTTAGTGCCATATTAGCAACCGTTTGAGCCGGTTCACCGGCATATTGTGTACTTAGTCCGATGGAACCTATCTTTCCTTGGCTTTGGAGTTTCTCCATGGTGGGATAAAATCGCTCTACGAGATTGTGGTATTCATTAGCTCTAGGGCCATGAAATAATAGAATCTCCACGTGGTCGGTCTGGAGTCGCTTCAGGCTGCGTTCCAATGAATTGACAAGTAGAGTAGGATCTACTGCCAGTTGACCATCAACCCACGGAGGCCATTTGGTGCAGATATTGTAGTGATCTCGCGGAACCTCCTTCAATGCGTGTCCTAAAATAGTCTCACTTTCACCATATTCGGATGAGGTGTCAATTAAATTGACTCCCAGGTCTAAAGCAGAACGTACTAAGGTTGTTTGTTGTGCTTGAGACATACCCTGAGACTGACCGAGCTGGCGTGCACCGCCAGTACCCAAGCTTAATAGGGATACGTTCAAGCCTGTTTTCCCTAAGGTTCGAAATTCCATTTGACTACTATACAACATAGTCTAGCTATTTTCTGCCCCATTATTTACCATGGTTTATACTTAGCATAAATAATATTTAAGACAAAGGGTGTGTAGGCATTGAAAAGGGGCAAGTTGGTTGGTTGGTTGTTGGTAGGCATGATGAGCATTTTCCTGAATTGTGGTGGTAATGAACAGAGTCTAGTGTTTACTATTGCAGGAATACCAGACCAAAACTCCACTGAGTTAGCACGGAGGTATCAAGAATTTACGAACTATCTCAGTCAAACTCTTCAGCAAGAGGTGAAGTACGTTCCCACAGTGAACTATTCTGCTACGGTGACGGGTTTCAGGCAAGGAGAAATACATATGGCATGGTTCGGCGGATTAACTGGGGTGATGGCTCGCATGGATGACCCTAATGCCCTTGCTATTGCACAGAGACCTGCTGATGAAAAATTTCATTCAGTCTTCATAATTAACCAGAATGTATCGGTTGATAAAGGAGATCTATCTAAATTGAAAGGAATCACATTCACGTTTGGAGATGAACTATCGACCTCCGGGCATTTGATGCCAAGACATTTCCTGCTCGAAGCAGGCCTTAACCCTGATGAAGATTTTGCGTCTCAACCAAGTTATTCTGGCTCACACGATAAGACTTGGAAATTGGTTGAAAGCGGTGCTTTTGATGGAGGAGTCCTGAATGAAAATGTATGGCGTAGTGCAGTGGACTTGGGGAAAGTAGATGTATCAAAGGTACAGGTGTTCTATAAATCCCCCCCATACCATGATTATAACTGGACTATCAGAGGAGATTTGGACGAAACATTCGGCTTGGGTTTTACGCAGAATGTAAAGAATGCGTTAATGGATCTGGATAATAATAACTCGGAAATTCTCAAGATGTTCTCCACGGATTCATTTGTTGCAACGAAAAACTCCAACTATGATGTGATTGAGAGTATTGCCGTATCGGTGGGCATCATTGAGCAGTAAAATTGTATTGGATTTGAGAGATGTCTGTAAATCTTTTGCTGGTAACAAAGTTTTACACAATATTTCTTTCACCATACGACAGGGAGAAAAAGTAGCCATTATAGGCTCGAGTGGAGCAGGTAAAACGACACTACTTCACGTAATAGCAGGTATTATTCAGCCAGATTCAGGCAATGTATATATAAATGGGAAATCCCTGAATGGTTTGAAGCCTGGCAGAGAGCTTTCTAAATTAGTAGGAGTTATTCACCAACAATTTGATTTAGTGCCACAGATCAGTGTTATCCACAATGTATTAGTTGGCAGACTTGGGCAATGGAGCCTACTAAGATCCATGCTTTCAATGGTCTGGCCTATTGAACGAGAATTGGCATCTAAAGCAATAGCAAGAGTTGGATTATCCGGGAAGCAACGGGAACGCACATCCAATCTGTCTGGAGGTGAGCAACAGAGAGTAGCCATTGCCAGAATGCTAGTACAGGATCCAGAGTTATTTGTAGCTGACGAGCCAGTTGCTTCATTAGATCCAACTAGAGCATCCTATCTGGTCGAGTTGCTTGGGCAGATTACAGATCAAACTGGAAAAACTTTAGTTACGAGTTTACATTCCATCGATTTGGTAAGAAAAAATTTTACTAGACTAATAGGTTTGCGTAACGGGATCCAAGTTTTTGATTTGGACTGCCAAGATGTAACAGACGGAATGATTAAAGAGTTGTACGATATTGAAGAAATAGGTACCTGAGTGCGGTATCCATTATTGCGTTTGAACGTAACAAAATTTCTGACTATTGTAATAGTCCTTGGCATATTGACTAGTATCATGTCTGCTAATTGGTCTGACGGTGAACTAATACGTCCGAATGCTTGGATGTTCATCGTTGAGATAGTATCTGCCATTTGGTCACTGGATCTTTCAGCAGAATTTCTAAAAATTGCTATTGATGCCACTGGTACCACGATCGGATACGCTGCATCCGGGCTATCTTTGGCTGTATTATTTGCCTTACCCTTAGGAATATTAGCTTCAGGTACTCTTTTTAGATCTTTAGTTGTCCGCGTAGTTGGAATGTTATCAATTAGGTCCGTTTTGGCTCTTTTGCGGTCTATCCATGAACTTGTATGGGCATGGCTTATCATTGTGGCAATTGGGTTTTCGCCGGCAGCAGCAATTCTCGCTATCGCAATCCCGTATTCAGCCATATTGGCGCGTATATATGCGGATCTTCTGAATGATGTCCCTCACGAACCAATGGCAGCACTAAGAGCAAGTGGAGCAAATGAATTTAAGGTGCTTTTGTATGGTCGTTTACCAATGGCTTTACCAAATATGCTTAGCTACACCTTTTATAGGTTTGAGTGCGCTATACGTTCAGCAGCCATATTCAGCTTTGTTGGAGTAGGAGGGCTAGGCTATCAGATTCAATTATCACTTGACGATTTACGTTTTGAACAAGTCTGGACTTTGCTGGCATTTCTGGTTTTACTGATTGCTCTAGTAGATGCTTGGAGTAATCTAGTGAGGAGCAAGTTGCTTAGATGAATTTATTTTCTAAATTCATTAATAAACTGAAAAACTTGGGGTCTGTATGTGTTTTACATGCCTCGGTGTTACTTTTGGTTTCACTTTGCGTTTTATCATGGCGTCATGTGTTGACAGGACAAAGCGGTTTTGCCGAATTGTTTAACCAACAAACATGGATCAATGCGAAGGATTTCATTTTTCTTCTAATGGGACATGGGCAAGGGACCGATTCTGCGTTCCTAAGTAAATCTTCATGGAATCTGGCGATTAGGCTTTCAGTAAATACTCTCTGGATGAGCATATTGGCTATATTGATCGCTAGTTTCGCAGTTGTTCTGACTTTCATGCCTGCGTCCCGGAGTGTGGCAATTGATGCCAGTCAAGGCAGAAGCAATTGGCCATCATTACTATTATTTGCTTTTATCAGGGGTGTTTTCTTATTTTCTAGAAGTGTTCCTGAATTAGTGTGGGCAATGTTGATTTTGTTTGTGTTTTCCCCTGGCATAATTGTTGCTGCTGTTGCTTTGGCCATACATAACTACGGTGTTTTAGGGAGACTTTCATCCGAGGTTGTGGAAAATATCGATCAAAGACCTATTAGGTCTATCAGATCTGCAGGAGCTGGGTGGAGTCAGGTTTTAATCTATGGGATTATTCCTCAAGTAATGCCACAGTTTGTAACCTACGTGTTATACAGGTGGGAAGTGATCATAAGAACCACAATTGTGGTTGGATTTGTTGCTGCTGGTGGTTTAGGAATGCATTTTAGGCTGAACATGAGTTACCAGCATTTCGATGATGTAGGAATGCTGATTTGCTGTTATTTAATATTAGTTTTGTTTGTGGATGTACTGGCGGCTGCATTTAGACGGATGCTAAGATAGCAGTGTTGCTGAGTATCTTGTCTTGACGCTTGTTGAAAGCCGATGCTACGATGATTTCAGTGATGATTAATAAATTGAGGAATGATACAGCGGAGGTGAGCAAATGACATCCACTCAATTGGTAGACGTATCCCCTTTAGCTGCTGACAAGCTTAGTGATCTTTTGAAAGAACATGGGGATGATGGTTCATTGGTTAGAATCATGGTTATGCCAGGTGCAAATGGTGGCATACAATATTCTATGGGATTGGAAAAAGAAGCCCGAGAAGATGATACGGTCATAGATGCTGGGAGTATACAGGTGATAGTTGACTCAGAAAGTGTGCCGCTTGTGGATGGTGCACAGATAGACTATGTGGATGGCTTACAGCGGAGTGGATTTACTATCAGTAATCCTAACCAGCAGCTAGATGGCGGTGGAGGCGGCTGTGGTTGCGGAGGCGGTGGCGGAGGCGGTGGTTGTGGCGGTGGCGGTGGCGGTTGTGGTTGCGGCGGCGGTGGCGGTGGTTGCGGTGGTGGCGGTGGCCACGGTCACTAATCAAAATCGAATTGAATTTATAAGGGGGACGAGTGGGCTCGTCCCCCTTTGTGTTTGATGAAACAAGTAATATATTCAATAGCTGCCAGTGGTAGTCTTATAGGAAAATCAATTTGCTCTAGGTGTGTTTGAGCAGGGAGAGTTTAAAGTGGATCGGTTAGCAGTAGTAGGACTGGGGAATATTGGTGCTTCAATTGCTCTAGCTTTACGTGAAGCCAAGTTGAAGGATACTGAAATTGTTGGAACTGACAATGATGGGAATAGACTGGCCACAGCTTCTAAATTAAATGTGGTAGATGTTACTACTAAAAACATTCGATCGGCCGTTGAAAATTCCAGGCTAGTGATTGTAACAGAACCTGTTGGTGCTCTTCGCGAAACATTTCGGGCCATATCTCCTAATCTGCCTGATGGAGCCGTTGTTACAGAAACTTCAGCTCCCAAAGTTAAATCACTCGAATGGGCTGAAGAACTTCTTGGTTCAGGTGTTGATTTTGTCGCAGGAAGACCATTGATAAAGAGATTGCCAGATGTTGATGCTGGTCCTGACCCATCAATGTTCAAAGATGCGGAATATTGTTTGATCCCTTCACGATATACTTCATCATCAGCTCTTAGTCTTGTCACTAGTATGGTTGAAGCTATAGGTTCAAATCCAATTTTTCTAGACGCCCAAGAGTATGACAGTTACTCATCGGCTCTGGCCCATATGCCGATAGTACTGTCAGCTGCTTTCACTACGGCGATGTCGTCAAGCGATGGTTGGAGGGAGATGCACAAAGTTGCTTCTACGGAATTCGCGACCCTTTCCCAACTTGCATCGGAGGATCCAGTAGATTCAGAGGAAGCCATAAGATCCAATCCAAAATTAGTCGTTCATTGGATAGATCGTTTGATTTCGGAACTGTATTCGTACAGAGAACACATTGCTGAGGATAATACTGATCTCCTTGATAGTCTTATCCGTGCATGGGAATCAAGGGCTAGATGGGATGCAGGTACAGTTGTCGATAGTGAAGACTCTGGCATGCCGTCTTCTACTATAAGCTTAGCGTCCACCTTGCTCGGTGATCGTCTCGCTAACCGTTATAAAAAATTGACATCAAATGAGGACAAGGATGCGAACACATGGACTTACAAAAAGAAGTATTAAGGTTGTTCGATGAGAGAAATCGTTTCTAGAGCTGATCGTTTAGAAGGTGTTATTTCACTCCCTGGTGATAAATCGATATCTCACAGAGCACTTTTGTTAAACTCATTGGCTCCTGGTGATGCCCATGTCACTAATTTATGTCATGGTGATGATAGGAGTTCCATGCTTCGCTGTTTGCGAGGACTGGGAGTGAAGATATTAAAGCATCAAGATTGTGTGATTACCGAAGGGGTGGAATGTTTCAAAATAGTTGGAAAAGGATTACACGGGTTTTCGGAACCGACTACTCTGTTAAATGCTGGGAATAGTGGTACGACTTTGAGATTGATAGCAGGTCTTCTGTCGGGACAAGAGTTTTTCAGTGTTGTTAATGGAGATAGCTCCCTTAGAACTAGGCCCATGGGTCGTATAACAGAACCGTTGACTGAAATGGGAGCGATAATTTCAGGTCGCAAAAATAATACTCTTGCTCCTTTAGCCATCCGTGGCGGCAGCCTCACTGGAATAGTTCATGAATCTGACAAATCCAGTGCTCAAGTAAAGTCCGCTGTTTTAATTGCTGGATTGTATGCACAGGGTTCAACTATGGTAAAACAGCCATCCGTGTCTCGAGATCATACAGAGAAAATGTTGGAATCAATGGGAGCTACTCTGGATATAAATGGTAGCAGTGTTGAGATAAGCCCTTCGGAATTAGAATCAGTTAATGTGAGGGTTCCATGTGACACTAGTGGTGCGGCATTTTGGTTAATTGCTGCGATTTGTCATCCAAATGCAAGGATAACGTTGCCTGGAGTTGGACTCAATCCAACAAGGACAGGTGTGTTGGAAGTACTTAAAGAAATGGGGGCATCAATAAATGTTGAAAACTACAGAATTGAAGCCGGAGAACCCTCCGGAGATCTTATAGTCGAGTCAAGCGAATTGAGTGGAGTAGAAATATCCGGGGATATAATACCTAGAGTTATCGACGAGTTGCCGATTCTTTCACTGGCAGCATGCTTTGCTAAAGGTAGAACTGTTATCAAGGATGCTAATGAACTGAGAGTTAAAGAATCAGATCGTATTTTCGCAACAGTGAACGGTTTGTCACGATTGGGAGCGAGGATATCTGAACTGTCCGACGGCATGGAAATTCAGGGAGTTAATAATTTAACAGGTACAGAATGTGAAAGTTTTGGGGATCATAGGATTGCTATGACATTAGGGATAGCAGGTCTTATTGCGAAAGGTTCAACTGTGATAAATGGTTCTGAGGCAGCAGCAGTGTCATATCCTGAATTTTGGGATATAGTCAAAACCCTTAGGGCTACATAAATATAAATTTTAGAGGAAGACCAGCAGATATTATGCCTAACCCGCTTTTGATTGTGTTGTCTGGCCCATCTGGAGTGGGAAAAGATGCGGTTCTTTCTAAAATGCGAGCCAATGGTGAAAAATACCACTTCACTGTAACAGCAACCACAAGGATAAAACGTCCATCAGAGCATGATAGAGTCGACTACATATTTCATTCAGTCGAGAGCTTTAGATCGATGATTGATAAACACGAACTTCTTGAGTGGGCAGAAGTGTATGGGAATTTTTATGGAGTTCCACGCGACCAAGTACGTGAAGCAATGAAAACTGGTAAGGATGTAATCATAAAAATTGATGTTCAAGGAGCAGAATCAATAAAAAAGATTGCACCAGAAGCAGTGTTTATCTTCCTGATGCCGCCAAACCTTCAAGATCTAGAATCAAGACTCACGCGCCGACTGAGTGAAACCACCAGTACTCTAAAACTCAGATTGATGACTGCAGAAGTAGAGATGGAGAAGGCGCCTGATTTTGACCATGTGATAATTAATCACGAGGGACTTTTAGCCGAGACCATTAAGGAATTGAACAGAGTGGTGGAGATTGAACGATTGAGGATCCCGCCTAGAAGAGTCAGCATTTGACCAAGTCTGAATTTCAGATCATAGATTTAAATGGTGACTGAATTAGAAGTGTTTTTAAGATAAGTTAATTGGGATATTTTGTTAAGCTATTTCCCACATGACGTTTAGCGGGGTCTACCCCAATATTCCCCCAAGATTATTATATTAAATATGCTTCACGAAATTTGTCGATTTACCAACTCAAGCTCATCTTTTTTTATGTGGAACGCATGCTCATCTTTAGGAAATGCTCCAGTTGAAACGTCGTTGACGTATGATTCAAATGATTGCTGTATTTGATCACCCAGGTTGCTGTATATTTTGACAAATTTAGGTGTAAATTTATCAAAAATCCCTAGGATGTCGTGGGCTACCAAGCCTTGTCCATCACAGTAAGGGCCAGCGCCATAACTAATAGTAGGTATACTAAGACGTTCTGTGACGATTTTTGAAATTTGGTCAGGAACACATTCTAAAATTAACGCGAAAGCTCCTGCCTTTTCTACTTCCAGAGCATCATTAATGATCCTTATAGCGGTTTTCGCATCCGTACCCTGAGCTTTGAATCCTCCCAGCATAGATATATGCTGAGGCGTTAATCCAATATGTCCCATAACAGGGATACCTGTTCCGGATATAGCTTTTATCACAGGGACAGCATCTAAACCTCCCTCCACTTTTACTGCATCAGTTCCACCCTCTTGCATAAATCTACCTGCGTTGATAATGGCATCTCTCTCTGAGGTAGAGTTCGACATGAAAGGCATGTCTCCAACGACGAATGCATATTTAGTTGCTCTTGTAACTGCTTTAGTATGATGGATCATTTCATCCATGGTTACAGGAATTGTGGTTTCGTATCCTAGTACTGTCATGGCTAAGGAGTCTCCAACCAATATGGTGTCCAGTCCAGCCTTTTCTGCAAGTACAGCCAGAGGGTAATCAGGTATACTCAGCATCGTTATTTTTTGGCCACTCTTCTTCATCCTTTGTAGTTCAGGCAACGTCATTTTTTTACGTTTTTCCGAAATTCGAGTCATGGCATCTCCTTAACTAATAACAAGATTCCTACGAGAAATTGATAATTCATACTCGGATACTAGTTTACTGAATATCTGGTTCAAATGTTGTGTTATCTATTGATGAGTCATAATCTATGGAAATATTCTAAGAAGCATGTGATTCCAGCCAGTCAAGAGTTATTTCCAATCCAAATCCTGGGGCATCAGATGG
>CEUS01058688.1_pt1 | contig 11843 bp, 9 predicted proteins | sample 427031 | NCBI WGS metagenome assembly CEUS01 (sample SAMEA2622837, study PRJEB7988) | marine metagenome | biome: marine biome (ENVO:00000447); feature: marine epipelagic mixed layer (ENVO:xxxxxxxxx); material: "saline water (ENVO:00002010), including plankton (ENVO:xxxxxxxx)" | depth 140 m | reverse complement strand
GGGTAACATTTGTTGGGAACTCGCCACGGTTGACCACCCTGACTCGGATTCTGTAGACCTGTCCACCCACTGCATCTACCTGCAGGTCCTCCAATGACACGTTGGGATGCTTATTTGCGTGTGCCAACGTGAACCGGTAGGTCCCTTGGGATATTTTCGCCAAATCGGGCAGAGCCGGGTTCGCAAGGTGATTGAAGCAGAAGCCCCCAATATCGACGGGTCCGAGCTGGGGGTGAAGGAAGGTCTTCCAGGGCCTGAAGAGGGGGGCCTTGGAACGCTGGCGGTCCCACCACTTCATCAGTCTCCGCATCTGCTCCTCCCTGTCCGCTTCGGTTTCAGCCCCAAACTGTTCCTCCGTTGTGATGCCCGCACTGTCTTTTATCGTGCCCAGTTCGAATTCGTAGACAAACAACCCGAGGTGGTGATACCCGAAGTTGTGAAAGTGGCCTCGCAGATTGTTATCTCTGTTACGTACGCCACGATACTTGATGACGGGCACCACCGGAAATCCCGTTTCTTTAGCGGCCAGGCGTGCGATGTCTTCCATCACTCTCTCATCGGATTCATTGATGTCGGATAGCAATCCAGTGGATGGTGGTCTCAGCACTGCAGCAGGCCCAGTATGGTATCCCAGGATCCCAAACAGGTTTGGGCGACCGTGTATGAACTCGGCAATATGACGCATCTCCGGCTCGCTGAAAGGGAAATCCCCCGCACCGTACTGCTCGGGTTCCGGCCGCCAGTCGTAGGACCAGTTCCGGTTCCAATCGAATCCCCTGCCCTCGCTCCAGATTCTATCTGAACCATCCCAGGCGTGTATGCTACCCTCCGGTAGGGATCTGAAGTACGGACCTCTGGTCTCGGGCGTGCGTTGAATGAGAAGTCGCTTGTCTTTTGGATCCAGGGCGTGATTGCCGTCAGGATGCTCCTGTCGCATCGTCAGAATCAGGCCATCGCCATTTACGTCCTCCTGAAAAAGTGTGTTGGGTTTCATTTGATCCCAATCGGTACGGCTGCGGATGCGACCGGATGTTGTTACCACGTGTTCGGCGCCATCCGGATTGAGTCGCGGAACAATGTGGAAGGCAACCCGTTTGAGGATATCGGACCTAGCGTGGTCGGACAACAATTGCCGTGCTGTATACAGGGCCGCGTGAGTACCAGCCAGCTCGCCGGCATGGATGTTTCCGTGGACCAGGTAGGCTGGTTTGTCTTCCGAATTTCCACTGGAGAGATCAGTTACAGTGAGGAGAAGGACTTCCCTTCCAGCCCTAGATTTGCCTAGCGAATCCAGTGTACACAGCTCGGGTCGGCAGGAAACCAGGGCGTGGAGGTAGCGGTCTAATTCATCATAGTTGAGAAACGAGTGGAACGGCAGCGCCGGTATTCGTGGTCTGGGAGACATTCGAATTGCTCCTAAATAATGTACCTTTTGGTATGCAGTGGAAAGGCAAGGTACTGGGAGAGACGGGAAAAGTAAACCTGATTTCTAGACGAACCGTGTCCAGCAATGGACCTCTGTCATCATGGGTTTTTTCCCCATTGATGCACGGCAAATTCCTATATTTTTCAATCATCTGACCGTAGGCTACCTGATAAAATTCGATGGTGGTTGCTCACGGACTTCGAGAGGCAAACGGCCTCTTCAGAGCCGTCTCGGCACCCTTGGATTTTCTATGAGACACTTCTACAGGGCATTACTGGTAGTGTGCCTGAGCTCGTCCGCATTTGCGGGTGAGCCCCCTGTGGACATGTACACCCCGGCCAGAGATTCCCTCTTTGTATTGGAACGATTCGACAGTTACGCGAAAGCCGTCGGAGAGTTCCCCAAGAACTGGGAGGGTAGAACCGGGTGGCGTCAGAAACGGACCAAGAGACCGGAGGATTTGTATTACAAGATTGAGGTCGAGGACGGTGATTACTTCCTGAGGGCGCAGACCATTGGAAAGGCTACCAATGTCGGGAGAGACGCCAGAGTCAACCTGCGTGTTTACAACCTCGTTCGGTGGAGGTGGCGCGTACACAGCCTGCCCCTTGGCGCCGATGAGAGTGATGCGGAAAAGAACGACAGCGGAGCGTCCGTTCGCCTTGTATTCAAGGGCAGATGGCCTGTCCCGAAAACGCTGAAGTATGTTTGGAGCACTACCCTTCCCAAGGGAACTGAAACAGTAAGCCCGTCCAGCGATCGCACGAGGGTGGTGGTGTTAGAGAGCGGTCCGGATCTTGCCGGAAAATGGGTCTGGGAGGAAGTGAATGCATACGAAGACTACAGGCGGCTTTTCGGTGGTGAACCACGCCTTGTTGAGGCGATTGCCGTCATCACGGATTCGGATAACACCTTGTCGCCCGTAAAGGCCGACTATGACGACTTTCTATTCCTGATCGCGGCACCAGACAGCACCGTGAACACAGGCACAGAAGGAGACCAGGAGACTGACCAATGATTGACCAAACTTCAACATCCGGAGCAATGGGTGCTGTTATGCTGCGGCGAATCACTGGCATATCAGCCAGAATAAATCGGAGGTGTACGATGAGATGGATTTCGAAGATCGGAGGGTGGTGTGCTTCTCCACCTATATCGTCAGGACCGCCATTGGCCCTGATGCTGGGTCTGGCGATTCTCATTCTGTCCAGAGCAGGAAGCGCGGCTGCTCAAAATGTTTCCGTTTCGGATTACGAGGTGCCCATCAGTCGTGCGGATATACTACGGATCGACGCCTTCAGCTTCAACTATGTCACCGAGGGCGAAGAGGCGGTGGTTCAGACGGGAGACCTGACCGTTGTTTATAAGAAGTTCTACGAGTCTCAGCCTTATGCTTACTCCATTGACCTGAATGGCGGGACTTCGTTCAACAAAGACAATATCAACGATAAGTGGACGGGCAACCTTCTGCCCCAACTCAAGACGAACTTCAAGAAATACCGCACAAAGCAGGGAAACCTTTTCTTCTCGTGGGGGACGGACTCCCGGCACGATGTCTTCTGGGGTACCGGCAGGAGTTTTGACCGACCTATGGTGGACATGACAGTGGGAGTCGGATATGGCCGGTTCATCAACGCAACGGCCTTACGCAAAGCTGTAAGGATCGAAGAGTTCTTTCTGGACGAAGGCATCATCTCCGAGCATCTGCCTAAAGGTATGATGATCGAATTCGCCCACATCATCGAGCGAGAGAGTGAGTACAAAGAGATCCACGGGAATCGGTATCAGAACTATTGGTTCGAGGATATGCTGGCGGAGATCGAGAAGTCCGGACAGGTACACGGAGAGATTGGATACGGACTGCTAAGGATGCAGGAGGTGCTGTTCAAAGAGAGAATCAACGACAGGTTCTATGGATGGGATTTGACTGCAGGCGTCCAGTTCGAGGTGTTGACACCATTTGAGGGGCAAGATCGGCGGGCGCCAGCCCTATCCTTCAATTTCAGGTACTCTCGTCCATTGAGCTGGAGTACTCAGATCAATACGGACCTGAATGCAGATACCCCGTTTTCCGGAGATTTCGGCAGGGTCTACAATATCAGCCAGGACACCGACTTTATTTACGAAATCACAAACAAGGTGAGTTTCACGACATTTCACACATTCCGAATCAACAAACGCAGCGGTATGGATGCCAGGCTGAGTACGTCGATTTCGATCGCGTTCAACTTTTTCATTGAGAACAAAATCAACCTGGCACTCTCCGAGTCGATCACGACGGTTGAGGGAGAACCCTTCAGGCAGAGCTTCAATGTAGGGCTGAGCTACAGAATATTCTGAGGTCGTGCGGCCCTGGAATCGAGAACCCGCGCCCCCGGTCCAAACCTGATTCGTCGTGTGCGCCACCATTGGATTGTCCCAGATGGCCCTTGGGCAATTCCAATTCTGTAACTTTCTCCTGCCTAAAGTCCCCCCACAGCGGTCACCACCGCTTCCGCAGTGATTCCAAAGTGTTCCCAGGTTTCCATATGCCCTTCCGATGGCGCAATTCTTGGGTCGGTTATGCCGATGTGCGCGCTTGGTATGCCCAGATCTGATGCTGTGGTTGCGGCCAATCCCGCAAAGCCCCTCAGTCCAGTAGTCACATCTCCAATCTTGCCATCTTCTATGGTAACCACACCATCTGTATACGGCCCAAGGAGTCGATCTAACTCTCCTTCAGAAACGGGCAGGCCGTTTACGATGTGGACATCCGTAGCGATCCCTCTACCGGCGAGGGTTTCGAACGCCTCACCCGCAAGGAATGCCGGCGCGCCAAAGGCGAAAATTGCACGCTTCGCACCAGGCGTGGTTCGGTAGGTCGTAACCGCTTCCCAGCTCTCCGTGGTTTCCCACAGGGGACCTGAACCATCCTGTTTCTCGAGGATAGGCAGGTCGTCGCGCGGAATGCCGATGACATGCCCGCCATAATTTGCGGCAAGGTCGACGACTGCAAGGAAGGCTGCTCTTGCATCGGCAGGGGCATAAAACCTGTGGAGATAATGTAGATATGTAAGACCGACGTTTACCCAGTCCAACCCCCAACCAGAGAAGTGGTCTCTGCCGGTGCACGCACCTACGTGCGACAAATGGAAGGTGACGTTCAACCCCTCATTCACGCCGGTCAGATTCCGCTGGTATTGCCACATGTCGAACCCTTCTCGGGCGATTCCTTCAAAGAACGCGGCAAACGTGGACACCACGTTTAGTTGAGGATTCCTGGTGCTGGTTGCAAGGCCGTTGGCCAGCAGAGTTGCCGCCTGTTCTTCGATACTCATTTCGAACTGGTGGTTTGCATCGATAAGGCCCCTAGCCTTGCCCAGTTTTGTGGAGGGATCCAGGTCACAGCCTACCACGAAGACCTGATCCGGATAGGATTCTGCAACCAGGGCGTAACCCGCTTCAGATCCACCACGGGCACTGGCCTTGTCTCCCGGTCCAGGCAGTTCGCAGGCCGCCAGCTCGTCCTTCGGCAGGACGAGGTTCGGGCTGCCTGGTGCAGGACGCGCGTCGGTGCCGACCTTTCTGGGCGGCTGTAACTTCAACGTTTCCAGAGCTGCGCACTGAGCTTCTGAAGCGCTGAACATCGGACTTGCCAGCACCTCGTCGGCGCTTCTGCCTTTCATCCCACCATCGTGATGGCCTGCCCCTCCCGGTAGTTCATTGACCAGGAACACACATTCCAGCATAGGTTCGATGTCTCTGAAACTCATCAGGGAACCCGGTATCCAGACCTCCCTGTCCATAGGAACGTCCTGCTGGGACGCAAATGCCTTCACTTCGTCGAGGATTCCATACTGTTCTCCGAAGCTGGTTAGGTCGACCCTGCCTGCACCATTTGACTGGTACCCCGTGGGGTAGATCAGGCTCGGCTTACCGGCCTGGGCAAGGGTATAGGCTTCGCGATAGGCGCTGTAGAGCTGTGCAGCATGGTGAACACTTGGTATTTCCAGGATATCTACTCCCATAGCAGCGATTACAGAACGCGGATCCTTGTCCAGAATACTCTTGGTACTTCCGGACAACTGGATCCCATTCCTGTCCATCACAAACGTGACCGGTGCTTCGTGCACGTGTGCACCATTGAATCCATTCAAGGCCTGACCGGAGATCCATCCGGCGTCTCCGCAGTGGACAATCACCCAACTGCCGTCACCGTAGACACCTCGTTTGCCTAGGGCCTGACCCACCGCCACAGGGATCATGACACCCAGCCTGCCACCATTCAACTGTGTTCCACCCGGTAGCCAGGACACGTGACCGGGGATGTCCAGGCCGCGTCTGAAACTTTCTACCACGCTATCGGGAGAAATGAAACCGAATGCGGACAGGGCTGAGAAATAGCCCACACTGGTATGGGCGTGCTCAATGGTGTACTCGATTCGCTCGTAGTCCACCACCGCAAGAGAGAGGAGAAGGGGAGGGATCAGGCCCATACCGCCTCCCAGGTGGTCTGCCTCACCTATCTCAGCCAGGGATGCGAGGGAACGGATGGACGTTCTGGCTGCTTCGATTTCCAGGGCATTCAGGGCGTGGATCTGGTCTTCACCTAGGGCATCCGTATTATCGATTCGAATGTGGAGAGGCAACACTTCAGAGTAGATACTGGTAGACAGATAGCGTGTTCTGGCTAGAAGGGCTTGATTCCTCGACGCTTGATCGGCGGTGGCGCGCTTCAGGTTAGCCATGGCAAAGGGCTCCTTTATACGGGAAGGGATGTGGCTTGATATGCATCTGGGAATCGGCATTGCGGGGAGAAAAACTAGGGAGTTTTACGACGTGATGGTCTAAAATAACCTGCCAGCAGAAAAAAGCCAGACAAAAATGGGGTTCAAAAGTCGCACCTACTTTTAGGTGGCTGTGGGACCTTCAGTGTGGTATTTTATGGTCGTGATTGGAGGCCGTGATCCTTTATTTTCGGTGCTTAGAAAGGAGTTTGGAAATGGCTGATACGGTGCTGGCAGCGCAAATGTACACCGTTCGGGAATTCACCAAGACGCCCGCCGATATCGCAGCGTCTCTGAAAAAGGTCAAGGCACTTGGATACGATGCGATGCAGGTTTCCGCCTTTGGCGAGGTCGACACTCAGGAACTCAAGAATCTCGCCGACGGGGAAGGGCTGGATATCTGTGCAACACACACCGGCTACGAAAGGATGCGGGATCAAACCCAGGCGGTGATTGATGAGCACCTGACCCTTGAATGCAAATATCCGGCGATAGGCGGCTTGCCACAGGTGTATCGGGAGGGTGGAGGAGACGGTTTCAAGAGATTCGCCCACGAGGCGTCTGGTGTAGCCAGAAAACTCGCAGATGCGGGGCTAACCTTCGGGTACCACAATCACAGCTTCGAGTTGGAGCGGTTCGGCGATCGCACGGGTTTGCAGATTCTGATGGAAGAAAGTGACCCTGAAGTCTTCCAGATGGAGATCGATACCTATTGGATCCAGCATGGCGGAGGTGATCCCGCGGAATGGATCAGAAAGTCGAAAGGAAGAGCGGATCTGGTTCACGTAAAGGACATGGAAATGAAAGGGCGAGAGCAGCTCTATTCCGAGGTGGGAGAAGGAAATCTCAACTGGCCTGCCATTCTGGACGCGTGCAAAGAAGCAGGAACAAAATGGTATATCGTTGAGCAGGATACCTGTCAACGCGATCCGTTTGAGAGTCTGGGCATCAGCTTGAAGAATCTTCAGGGTATGGGATTGAAGTAGTGTAGTTCGGAGCAGACCATTCCCGCGGAATGACACTACAATGTCCCGGTCGGTCCACGGGGAACAATGGTGATCCTGAATGCAAGGCTATGTTGAGCGGAATCTGGAGGAGGTCGATCGGGAGGAGCTACTCGAGTTTGTACATGAGATCCTGGAGGCCGAGTGCGGACTTCAGGTGCGCAACCAACTCCGGCGATCGATACAGAAGTACATTTCAGAATTCGAGCCCTCCGGCAGGCATTTCGTCGCACTCTACAGCGATGAAACGCCCAGGGCTGTTCTGGCGGTAGACCGTGTGAATTCCAAGCGAGCTGTTCTCAAATGGATATTCGTGGCCGAAAGCGATCGAAAGAAGGGTCTAGGCTCGAGTCTTGTGGATCGCGCCATCGGATTTGCCGAAGACGCTGGATATGATCGGCTGGTTCTTGGAACAATGACCCAGATGGAATCGGCACACAGGTTGTACAGAAAAAAAGAATTCGTATACAAGGAGCAGGTGAAGTTTTGGCGCCGGCCCATGATGATCTACGAACGGTCCCTTCTTAAGAATGACGGCAGGACCCGGGGGGGCGGAAATTCATCCCAATGAACAGGGGAGTCAATGACATACAGTGATTTGTCGTTCGACGACATTGTTTCGTCCACTGAGGACAATTACCAGGTGCGTTCGAAGGCGCCCGGACCAAGTGGGAAACTCCTTGGTTTGACCGAGGAGCAGGTGATCAGTTCTCCCAGTGGTGACATCTTCGGTTACAGTCAGAATGCTGGCATGGGCTGGGAACCAGCTCACCTGGGTAGACCGGAATTTCTCATTCTAAGCACGATGGGCGGCATACGTGCACCGGACGGAAGTCCTGTTGCTCTGGGCTATCACACGGGTCACTGGGAGGTGGGTCTGCTGATGGAAGAGGCGGCGAACGAAATCAGTCGCCTGGGTTGCATTCCGTTTGCCGGGTATTGTTCAGATCCCTGTGATGGCCGATCCCAGGGGACAACCGGCATGATGGACAGCCTCGCCTACCGCAACGATGCCGCGACCGTGTTGCGTAGGTTGATACGATCCCTTCCAACCCGGAAAGGCGTGATCGGTGTTGGCACGTGCGACAAGGGTTTGCCGGCGATGATGTTGGCTCTGGCCGCGATGCACGATCTGCCTACGATCGTGATACCGGGCGGCGTAACCCTGCCGCCTGAAAATGGGGAAGATGCAGGGAAGATCCAGTCGGTGGGTGCACGGCTGTCTCACGGTGAAATGACGATAGAAGAGGTGCAGGATCTGGGGTGCAGGGCATGCGCGTCTCCAGGTGGCGGGTGTCAGTTCCTCGGAACCGCGGCCACTTCGCAGGTGGTCGCGGAGGGACTGGGCTTTGCACTGACACATTCCGCCCTTGCCCCATCGGGTGAGCCGCTCTGGTTCGAGATGGCCAAGCGATCCGGACGTGCGGTTCTGGCATTGCACCGCGACGGATGTACGACAAGCGACATCCTGACCGACGATAGTCTCTATAACGCAATGGTTACTCACGCGGCTTTCGGGGGATCCACAAATCTTCTTCTGCACATTCCCGCCATCGCACACGCGGCAGGCCTCACCAGACCGGTCGTCGACGACTGGAACAGAATTAATCGACAGGTTCCCAGACTGGTAGACGCGCTTCCCAACGGACCCCAGTTTCATCCTACGGTGAGAGCCTTTCTCGCGGGAGGCGTTCCCGAAGTAATGCTCCACCTGCGCGGACTCGGTCTGTTGAAGGAAGACGCCTTGACGGTGACCGGAAGGACGCTGGGTGACAATCTGGATTGGTGGGAGGGTTCGGATCGACGCGTGCAACTTCGTGAGACACTGAAACATCAAGATGGCGTTGAACCGGACGATGTTATTATGGATCCCGACAGGGCGCGTTCAAAGGGATTGACCAGTACTGTCTGTTTTCCGGTAGGTAACATTGCGCCGGAGGGGTCCGTGATCAAGAGTACGGCTATAGACCCCAGTGTAGTGGATGAGGACGGTGTCTACCGGATGACCGGACCGGTGAAAGTTTTTTCGACGGAGCGTGCCGCCATTGCTGCGCTGAAAGATCCGGGACCCAAGGGCATCAAGCCGGGGGATGTAATGGTCCTGATCAGCCGTGGGCCAATGGGCGCTGGTATGGAGGAGATTGCACAGATCACCACATCTTTGAAATACCTGGATTTTGGAAAACATGTAGCCGTCCTGACCGATGCCAGGTTCTCCGGGTTTTCAACGGGTGCCTGTATCGGGCACATCGGTCCGGAGGCCCTTGCCGGTGGTCCAATCGCGCATTTGCAGGATGGAGATCTCGTTGAGATTCTGATCGACCGAGATAACCTGGAAGGGAGCATCAATCTGGTCGGCAGCGGGGGAGAGGTGTTTGGTGAAGCGGAAGGTACACGTTTGCTGTCGGAGCGAGACATCAGCATACCCATGTCTGCCGATGCGAATCTTCCTGAGGACACACGACTTTGGGCGGCACTGCAAAATGTGGGAGGTGGGACCTGGGGCGGTTGCGTCTACGACGTCGATGCCATTGTTGCGTGTCTGAACGCGGGAACCGAGGCTCTGACCAGGGCCTCTAGTGATTCCGGTGTCTGACACGTCAGGAGGGTCTGTTCTGAATTGGTCGGCTGGACCCGAGTCCCCAGTTCTTGCCTACCGTGAGGTTCACGTATGGCGTGTGTCTCTAGATCAGGGCTTAGAACGTGTCAAAGAACTGAAGACCACGCTCGCACAGGAGGAACTAGATCGTGCCGCACGGTACAAATTTGATCATCACCGGTCGCATTTCATAGTCGCCCGGGGATCTCTGAGGACCATCCTCGGACGATACGTGAGAACCCATCCCTCCGACATCAAGTTTTCGTACTCCTCGCACGGAAAGCCCCGCATCCTACCGGCAAATGTCAATGAGACTCCCAGCTTCAACCTTTCGCATTCCGGAGGCATTGCTTTGATTGCGTTGACACTTTGTGACGATATAGGTGTTGACGTGGAATACTCAAAGCGCAGTGTGCGGGATAGGAAGATTGCCGAGCGCTTTTTCTCAAATGGGGAAGCCAAAGCCCTGGAGGATGTGTCTTGTGATCTGAAAAAGGAAGCATTTTTCAACTGCTGGACGCGCAAGGAGGCCTACATCAAGGCGATCGGTGGGGGGCTGTCCTGTCCGCTCGACCAGTTTGAGGTCTCTCTCACCCCAGGGGACCCTGCTGCATTGCTGAGTGTAAAGGGTGAACCAGGGGCATCGTCGAGGTGGTGGATGGTAGCATTGCGCCCTGCGGCGGACTATGTTGCAGCGGTTGTGGTGAAGGGTAAATACTATAATCTGGTGTGCTGGGACCTGGGCCAATGATCTAGATTAACGACCCGGTACACGAAAACGGCTCCGCTGGTTTACTCACGGAGTCGTTTTGGCTTCCAGATGCCGAAGCTTGCCAGGGTGTCACCGCCTATGATCCACCCGAATGAGTATGGCGTTGGAATCTAATTCCGGGTGGAAGATCGGCAGGGGTGTAATGGCTAATTCGTAAGTCGCATTCGGTCAGGATCAAAGAGGGGTTCGTCCGACACCGTCGCTGGTATGGGATCCCCAAAGTATTCAATTTCCAGGGCGGTCCCAGTAGAGAAATGCTCCATCGGAAGATATGCGTAGGCAATGTGTTTACCTACCGAATACCCATAGTCGGTGCTCGTCACATATCTGACGACACAATCATCTTTGATGACCGGTTCTTTCCCCGACACCACGGCGTTTGGCGAATTCAGAGTCAGGCATGTAAGTCTGAGTTCCGGAACACCTTAAGCCAGGTCAACCAGTGTGTTCCGACCCACAAAGTCCCTCTTCTCAAGTTTGACAGCCCAACCCGATCCTGCTTCCCAGGGATTGTAATCTGTATGAAACACCGCACCCCACGTACGATAGCCCTTTTCCATCCGAAGGGAGTTGAACGCTCCACCTCCCAACGAAAACACGCTCCAGCTTCGTCCAGAGTAAAAGAGCATATCCCACATCATCTGCCCATACTCTGTTGGTGTAAAGAGCTCCCAACCAAGTTCACCAATGTATGAGATACGAACTGGCGATAGCTGGAACCCTACCTACCCAGATTTCTTGTGCACTGAAATATGGGAAACACCGGTTCGACACGTCACCTTCACACACAGATGACAGCACATTCCGGGCATCGGGTCCCCAGAGTCCAATGCCACAATACCGGGATGAGATATCCTTGATATGGACTGATCCATCCTGAGAGAGATGGCTTCGAATCCACGCAAGGCGCTTCCGCGCTAGCGTGCCGGTTTTCCAAATTATGCAGCTCTTCCACCTGCTTCTGAAGGTTTGCGATCTCGGATAGGAGTTGTTCTCTGGATTCGTGATCGGGCATTGGGTTCTCTCTGGAGATCAAGACTGGGGGATTCCCACCGCCGCGCTTCGCCTTTCTACCATTCCTGATTCCATAGATTCCGGATAACGTTCCGGCAAATGCGATACATCGCCAAGCACATTCATTCCCTCTTCATCAATCTGCCAGCCTGAAATGTCCAGATTCTTCTCCAACTGTTCCGCACCTCGCGCCCCCACTATTGCCGAGGTTATTCCCGGCTGGTCCATCACCCACCGGATTGCGACCTGCGCGGGGGATCGA
>CEUS01027950.1_pt1 | contig 11846 bp, 11 predicted proteins | sample 427031 | NCBI WGS metagenome assembly CEUS01 (sample SAMEA2622837, study PRJEB7988) | marine metagenome | biome: marine biome (ENVO:00000447); feature: marine epipelagic mixed layer (ENVO:xxxxxxxxx); material: "saline water (ENVO:00002010), including plankton (ENVO:xxxxxxxx)" | depth 140 m | reverse complement strand
GACGACGCACCGATGCTGGCCGAATCCGACAGCGAAGTGCGATTGGTGGCCGATCCCGTGACCGAGGACCCTGGGATGGCCGGCAGTGACAGTGACGTCAAGCTGGTCACCAACGACGCTCTCGAAGCCACCATGCTCGAAACGCCTGGTGCCGAGGCCAGCGACAATCTGGACCTGACCGAGATAGCCGAAGGCAGTGGCGTGTCACTCGAATCCGCCGTGGACAGCGGCATTTCACTCGAGGCGGTGGCCGAGAGCGGCATCAGCCTGGAGATCGGTGACGAAAGCGGAATCAGCCTGGAATCGTCTGGCAGCGGAATGGGTCTCAGTGACGTCACAATTGCTGACAGCGGCATCTCGCTGGACCTGGACAGTGACACCGGTGCCGAGACCCAGATTGAAGTTCCCGCGCTGGACGACGATGGAGAGACAGGCACCGACACCAGCGTGCTGCTGTTTGACGATGAAGACGACGCCGACGACTATTCGGCCACCGTGGTCAAGAAGTCCGACGACGATGACATCTTCGACGAGTTCGGAGACATCGGTGACGATGATGACCTCGACGAGGTCGATGACGACATCTTCGGCGATGACGACGAACTGGGAGACCTGGACGTCTTCGACGCCGATGACGATGTCTTCGACGACGAGGAATCCGAAGACTACGCGGCTCCGGTCGAACAACGAATCGTCGCATCGGTCGAGCACGAGTGGGGAGTCGGAACGTTTCTGGCCATGATGCTGTCGACGGGGCTGATGGTCGTTTGCGGCATGGTCCTGTTCGAACTCGTCCGTTCGATCTGGGGCTGGCAGGATCCCGGCTTCTCCGGTGGCCTGATCGATGCCGTCGGTGGGATGTTCAACTAGGCAGGCCCCACCCCCGGACGACCTGAAATCGTCCGACCACAAAAAATTCGTGGTTTGCTCTAGGCATGTCGCGGGCCGGGAAACTATAAATCCGCCCTCACTCGTCGGGCGTGATCTGTTGCCTCTCTCAGCAACACGGCGTCCGGTTTCTCTCACACCTCAACACTCCCCTTTCTCCCCTCACCTGATTCCAGCCACACCCGAGGCGATCTCAGCCCGGTTGGTCCCTGTTGCGTGGTGCGCGGCTTCTGACCGCAACACGGACACGGCCCGGGTCGGCAACAAAGGAGTGCCCCATGTTCGCGACGGCCCGCACATCCACACTCGTTCTCCTGGCCCTGGCCCTTTCGATCCCAATCGGCTGCAACCTGGTTCCGCAGCAAACACTGCGGCAGTCCCAGATTCGGGCTATGCAGTTGGCCGGCCAGAACCGTCAGCTCAATCAGAACAACGTGGCGTTGAAATCCAATCTCGACGTCTCCAACCAACGGCTCGCCAACATGCAGAGCGAGCGGAGCCTGTTGCAGCAGCGTTACGTCAACCTGTTGAAGCAGCAGAGCCCCCTCTCACCGGACGCGACTCGTCGGCTCCAGGCGTTGAAGAAAAAATACCCGCTATTCCAATTTGACCCACAAAGCGGAGTCAGCCGGATCGGCGAGGACATTCTGTTCCAGAGCGGCAGTGCGGTGGTCAACAACAAGACCGCAACGACAATTCTCAAGGAATTTGCGGCGATCATGAACCAGGGTGACGCCAAGGACCTCAACATCCTCGTCGTCGGCCATACCGACGACCGACGCATCGCCAAGGCGAACACCCGGTCCAAGCACGCGACCAACTGGCACCTTTCCACCAACCGGGCCAACGCCGTGCTGGTTTCCCTGGAAACTCTCGGAATCGACCAGTCCCGGCTGGGAGCAGCGGGTTACGGGGCCAACCAGCCCCTGGTCGCCAACAGCAACGACACATCCAGGCAGAAGAACCGCCGTGTGGAAATCTTCGTGCTGCCCGTCGACGCTGTCGTGGCTCAGTGGAACCCCGACATCAACCGCCAGTAAACCGCCCGACGGACCAGCCGTTGGCGGTTAGTCGGAATCGGCCGTCATCGCCACCTCGGACTCGGCTGATTGATCCACGTCCGTGTCGACCGACGGAGTTTCCTCGTCGTCTGTCGCGGCGACGACTCGCAGAGTCGGAATCGGGACCAGGCCATCGAGCACTCGCTGACCGTCACGGGTCAACTGGTACCGGATGCCGGTCACACTGTCGCCGACGTCAAACCCCAGCCAACCCAACGCGATCAGGCGACCGTGAAGAGACGAAAGTCTCTCACCATCGAATCCCTCGAGCGACACAACTCGAGGCAACCACTCCTTCATTTCGACATCGTCAACCAACTCCGCCAATCCGATCGCCGGTTCCCCATCGCCCCGATCCGGTCCGTCGTCGGACGCCATGCCCTGGTCGTCCGTCGTCGACTCGTCCGGCTCGGCACCACCGGTCTCCTCGACCTCCTGGTAGGCCTCCAGAACCTCTCGCCAGCCGGCGTCGAGGTCGAGCAATTCCGCGTCGATATCGATCATCCTGGATGGTATCGACGATCCCCTCTCCGCGCGACAGGCCGCCCGCTGTTGCCGTCACGATCGTTACGACCGTACGCACAATCGGCCATACCGGAGTGACAGCAGGACCGGAGAACCGTTACATCCGGACCGACCGGAACACCCTGACAACGGCGGTTGGGCGAGTTGCTCCCGGACACACCATTGCCGGACAACCACGACGTCCGGCTCACATGTTTGTCTTCGCATCATCGACGTCGCCGATGACGGCATTCAGAGCCTCGTTGAGTGGCCCATCATGGGCGTGGTCGGTCGAGTAAATCCGGAAGATCGAAAAACTCGTCGGCAACTGCCGAAACAAATCGTCGTCATCAAGCGGTTGCGGCTCCGTTTCAGAGGGGTCGAGCAGGAAATTCTGCCCGCCGGCCGGCAGCGGGCCACTCGGCCGATGGTAATGCCTGGCGACATCAACTCGCATCGGAATGTCCGACAGTCCCGATGGCAACACGCCCCGCACCCGGCTCTCAACCAGTTCCGGCTCCGAGAAAATTGTCACCCGTTCCGACTCGCCGGCACGAAAATGCAGGATTCGCTCGCAGGCCAATTTCCAGTCGACATCCCGCTTGAGAATTCTCGCCCATCGCTCGCCCAACTCTCGTGTCTGGGCATCCTCACTGGCTGGCCACCGACCCACATCGACCAGAAAACTCGACTCGGTCAACCGACGATAGTCTTCCAGGTGCAGACTGGGGTCGCCCGGAAACAGGCGTTTCATCGTTTCGGGAAACACCTGTTCAAGTGACAGGTCCAATGCACGAACCGTGCGGTGAAAATACACGGTTCGAAACAGGTTGGCCCGCGTCTCGATGAAGTTGATCAACGTGGCCAATCCCCGGGAGTGGATCGTCAGCCCCTGGGGTGTAAAAAAACTGTAGTGCAGCAGCCTGGGCAGATCGAACGCCCGGGTGCTGTACCCGGTCATGTAGGCATCTCGGAGCACGAAGTCCATGTTGTCAACGGTGTAGATGCCACTGAACAGCGACCGCAACTTGCAGAGCCAGTCGGGAGTCCCTTCCGTCTCGTCACCACCCTTCGGCCGACAGATCAGCCACGCCACCTGTCGGGGGTCGAGCTCTTCCAGAGGCAGCAGCTGCCCGTTGGGATTGCGTCTCACCCGACGGATCAATTCGCCCAATTCCTCCTGGATGATCTGCGCACCGAGATCCTCATGGGTGACGCCGAAGTCGTCCAGGAAATGGTCATCGAAGAAGTGACCGAACGGGCCGTGACCAACGTCGTGCAACAACGCCGCAAGCCTGACCAGGCTTTCCACGCACGCCCGCGACGGCACGTTGTCACACGAATCGACCAACGAATCGTACCAGGCCTCGATCGCCTGGCTGGCCAGGTGCATGGCGCCCAGCACGTGCTGAAAACGCATGTGCTCTGCCGAAGGGAAGACCCACCAGGCCGACTGCAACTGGTGAATCTGCCGGAGCCTCTGAACCCACGGATGATCGATCAACTCCTGCTCGGCCACCTCGCCCGCAGGCAACCCGGTTTGCGAGACGAACGGGATGTAACCGTGGATCGGATCGTGGGAGAGACTCTCGGTGGAAAAATCGCGTGGCATCGGAGTTGGTCCGTCAGACAGCCTTGATCCTACCCCAAGATGCTCACTCGAAGAACGTCACTCGGCCCAATCCCGGGATCGCTTCACCGCTCGTTGCCATCCCTCGTACAGCCGTTGCCGTTGGGCATTGTCCATCTCGCAGGAGAATTGTCTCTCGAGTCGCCAGGCGGCGGCGATCTCCTCGGCACTCTCCCAGAAACCGGTGGCCAGCCCGGCAAACCTCGCGGCACCCAGAGCTGTCGTTTCCAGGATTTCTGGGCGGAGGACGTCGACATCCAGGAGGTCGGCCTGGAACTGCATCAACAGGTCGTTGGCCGACGCTCCTCCATCAACCCGCAGACCTTCCAATCGCACGCCCGCTTCGCGCTGCATCAATTCCAGCAGATCACGACTCTGGTAAGCGATCGACTCCAATGCCGCGCGGGCCAGTTGCGGCCTCGCAGTCCCCCGGGTAATCCCAATCACCGTGCCACGAGCCGATGGATCCCAGTAAGGGGCTCCCAATCCAACGAACGCCGGCACGAGGTAAACCCCATCGGTCGACTCACACTCGGCAGCCAGTGCTTCAATTTCGGATGCCTGCGAGATCAAGCCCAGCCCGTCCCTGAGCCATTGCACAACGGCACCGCCGACAAACACAGCCCCCTCCAGGCAATATGTCACCTTCCCCCCCAGGCTCCAGCCAACCGTCGTCAGCAGGCCACCTTCCGACTGAACCGCTTCTTCCCCGGTATTCATCAGCAGAAAGCACCCGGTGCCATAAGTGTTCTTGGCCTCACCGACAGAAAAGCAGGCCTGGCCGAACGTGGCCGACTGCTGGTCTCCGGCCATTCCGGCCAGGGGCACGGCCGCCCCAAGAATCTCAGGCTCGAGATCACCGATCACCTCGGACGACTCCACCACCTCAGGCAACATCGCCCGCGGGACGTCGAGAATCTTCAACAGTTCGTCATCCCATTCCAGCGTGTGAATATTCAACAACAGCGTTCGGCTGGCGTTGCTGACATCGGTGACATGGCGACGGCCGCCGGTCAGTCGCCACGCCAGGAATGAATCGATCGTCCCAAACAGCACTTCCCCCCGCTCGGCCCGTTCTCTCAAGCCGTCGATCTCATCAAGCAGATGAGCGACTTTGGTGCCCGAAAAGTACGGGTCCAGCACCAGTCCCGTCTTTTCACGGAACAGGCTCTCGTAACCGGCCGCCTTCAATCTCGCACAGCGATCGGCGGTCACCCGGCTCTGCCACACAATCGCATTGGCCACCGGCCGTCCGGAATCCCGTTCCCACACCACTGTGGTCTCACGTTGATTGGCAATCCCCACAGCCGCCAGGTCGCCGGCATCGATTCCAGCATCTGTCAGCACCGCGCGAGCGGTCGCCAGTTGAGTCTCCCAGATCGCCTCGGGATTGTGCTCGACGTGACCCGGCGCGGGGTAGATCTGCTCAAACTCCTGTTGGGCAATCGCCACGATCCGAGCCGTATCGTCAAAGACGATCGCGCGGCTGGAGGTGGTGCCCTGATCGAGAGCCAAAACGTATTGCGACATCCGCTCCCCTCGTCAACACGGCCTTCGGTTGGTTTCCGACCCGACTACTTCACCCGATTCCGCCACTTCTGCCACTTGCCCCGCTGCTCAGCCAACCGTCCGGCAAACTGACGGTCCTTAGCCAGGTTCTTCTCCTCTCGGGGATCGGTCTCCAGGTCGTACAATTCCTCGACCACCGGATCCAGCGACGTGTAACGCACGTACTTCCAACGCAACCCGCGAACGCCCTCTGTCATCGGAATCCTGGGATGACGAAACGGATGCTCGTAGAAGAACTCAGTCCGCCATGCTACCTGGCGACGCTGAAGCAGCGGGACCAGCGATCTCCCCTGAACTGCAGCCGGAGCCGACAATCCCGCCAACTCCAGGATTGTCGGAGCGATATCGATGTTCAGCGCCGGTTCAGACACTCGGTGTCCTGTCCCCTTCCGGGGCAATCGCGGATCACAGATCACCAGCGGCAGCCGAATCGACTCCTCGTGCATGAACCACTTCCCAGCCAGGCCGTGCTCCCCCAGATAGAAACCGTTGTCGGAAGTGAAGATGATCACCGTGTTCCCGAAGAGTTCCTTCTTCTTCAACAGGCTCACCATCCGGCCGATCACGTCGTCGACCCCGGTCACCAGCCGGTAGTAGTCCTTGACCGATTTCTGGTACATCGCCGGATCGGCGAACCGGATCTTCCACCTTCTCCGGGCTTCAGACTCCTGGAGGAATTTCGGCAACCTCGCGAAGTGGGAGGCTGTCGCGGTCGTGGCCTTGGGCACATCGATATCCGCGAAAAGTCGGTCGTACCGGTGATCGGGCTGAAATGGCCAGGGATCCCCATCCTGGCAGTGCGCAGCCTTGGTGTAGTACTGCAACAGAAACGGCTTGTCGTCGTCGCATGTCTCGAGAAAATCGATCACCTGCTGACCAAGGCGGTGAGTCAGGTGCGGCCCTTTCCCGGCTGGCTTCGAATAATACCGACCTTGCCCGCTGAACCCCTGAAAGACGTCGTAACGTTTGCGAGGCAACGGCCCACCCAGCCCCCACTTGCCGATCATCGCCGTGCGATACCCCGCCCGCCGCAAGAGAACCGGAAACGCATCCCGCCATTGCGACTCGGTCAACGGTTGACGGAATCCACGAACCCCATGACGCATCGCGTACTGACCAGTCAGAAAACTGGCTCGGCTGGTGGCGCAAATGGAAGTCGTACAGAAGGAATGGGTGAAGAGTGTTCCCCGAGCGGCCAGGCCGTCGATGTGGGGAGTTTTCAGCACAGGATTGCCCATGCACCCCAGCGCATCGAATCTCTGATCGTCGGTGATCACCAGGATGATGTTGGGACGTTCAGCCGCTTCCAGGTGGGCAAGCCTTCCAGCCAACAGCACCACGAGGCCGCAAACCACCAGGCGGCCGGCGGTCCCCACTTCGATCCTTGGCCACCCCGCTCTCATGCCAACACCCCCGTCTCCCGGATTTTCTTCAACCCGCGACACCTTGTCCCATTCCTCCAAGATTGTCAATCAGCGGTCCTCCGGTCACCGCTTTACCTCTCTCGGGCCAAATCGTATTCTCCTCTGTCTCCAATCGGCGCCATCGACAAAGGAAACGTTCGTCGTGTCCTGCACCATCGAAACCGCAAGCGATCGAGATTACCTGCACGTGGCAGCACTGGACCGCATCTCGTGGCCCATCGCGCCCGACCTGTTCATTCCCGACGGCGAGCACATCTGGAGAATCTGGTGCGACATGGCCACACTGCTGGTCGCACGACGTCCCGGTGATTCTGACCAGCTGTCGGAATCCGGCGACATCGCAGGGGCCCTGGTGATGTTTCCGACCAACGCCTCCGAACTCTGCTTGCACAAGATCATGGTCCACCCGGAATGTCGGGGATCCGGCATCGGCACGCAGTTGATGCGAGCCGGACTCGCCCGGGCCAACATGCCGGTGCTGCTGACCGTCGACCCATCCAACAACGCCGCAGTGACCCTCTACCAGAACTTCGGCTTCAACGTCCGAGAGCGGATCGACGGCTACTACCGCCCTCACGAACACCGGCTGATCATGGTCCACCCTGGGCCGAATTGATCTCGCCGTCCGATTCATCTCCAGTCGAGCACGCGGATCACGGTTCGGGATCGTCGGCAACCGGCTGGCCCATCGAAGGCTCTTCACCGCGGACGATCCGGCCAATATTGCTCCGATGCCGAAAGACGATCAAAAGCGGCACCGCTAGCGTGAACGCGGACAGGCTCCATTGCAGGCTCCAGTCACCCGAGCGGACCAGCAACACGGACTGCACAACCGCGAACGCCAGGGCTCCCAACAGGGACCCGAGGCTGCCGAGTCGGCTTGTTGCCAGCGTCAACACGTAGACCCCCACGGCGGCCAGCGTCCCCCAGGGACTGAGCAGCACAACCACCCCCAACGCCGTTGCCACCCCCTTGCCACCTCGCAGCCCGATCCAACACGGAAACATGTGACCCAGGATTGCGATCACACCAACGAGTACCTGCCCGTGTACGACCATCACACTGTCCGGGCCAACCGACTCGACCCACCGGCTCATCGTCGCCGAGACCGCCCAGACCGGCCCCAACCCCTTCAACGCATCCGGGATCAGCACGGCCACCCCCCATCTCAGGCCCAGCACCCGTGCCACGTTTGTGGCCCCGATGTTGCCACTGCCTTCGGAGCGAATGTCGATCCCACCAACCACTCGCCCGATGATGTAGCCGAACGGAATGCCCCCCACCAGGTAGGCCACCGCACACGCAATCACCAGGTAGACGGACGTGGTCATCGGTCTCATGCCGAAGTGGAACAAATCCGGCCACCAGACACGGGCCGCCAGCATCTCAGCACTGACGAGTTAGACTCAATTCAGAGTGGAAAGTCGAGCCATGGTCGCAATTTCGTGCGCAGATTGGACGCCGTGTTCAACCGGCAATCCACTTTTGCTGGTTTGCTGCTGCATCAACGTTTGCAGTTCCCGGAAAACCCGGTCAGCCGACAGTTCAGTCATGCAACGATGATGTCCCAACGGACAGATTCGCTGCTGGCACGGGCCACATTCGACATCCAGTTGTACACGAACCTCTCGCTCATAGCCGGTCTCACTCCAGGCGACATGCGTCGGTCCGAACAAGGTCACCACCGGAACGCCGAAAGGAGCCGCGAAGTGCCTGGGGCCCGAGTCGGTACTGACCAGGGCCGTGGCGTGCCGAATCACCGCCTTGGTCAGCCCCAGGCTCGAAGCCTCGTCGGCCAGCGACACCACGCGAGAATCCTCCGCCCACCGGCAGATCTCTCGAGCCTCCTCACGCTCTGACGGCCCGCACACCACGACGACCGACTGATCGGTCGAAGACACAATGCGGCCAGCCAGTTCGCCAAACGACTGGCTGGGCCAGTGCTTGGCCGCACCGAAGGCACCACCGGGATTGATACAGATGTAGGGACGCGGTCCCAGCACGTCCCCTCGCCGAGCACGAATCTCGCGCCAGCACGCCTCGTCACTCGCCGAAGTCGCCAGGTGCATCCTGTGATCCCCCGACGGACAGTCCAATTCCGCGGCGAGCCTGAGGTAATCGTCGAGAACCGGATGCGGTACTCCACGGGATGTCACGGGAATCGGATCGGTCAACAACCACCGTCGCGCATCGCGGGCGAAACCGATACGCCGGGTGGCTCCCGACAACCAGGCCATCCAGCCTGATCTCAACGAATTGGGGAACAGCACCGCCGCATCGAATCGCTCACGTCGCAACTGTCGAGCCAGTTTCCATCCCGACGATTCGTGTGTCTTGTCACGTGGGTCCCAGTCGATCACCCGGTCAACCAGTCCGGTCCCCTCAAGCACGTCAGCGACATACGGCCGCAACACCGCCACCACCTCTCCGTCGGGCCAGCGACGACGGATCGCCGACAGCGCCGGCGTGGCCATCACGGCATCACCGACCCAGTTGGGCAAAAATACGGCGATCTTCATGCCATCCCCCACGCAGAGTGTTCGATGATGTCAACGACGTCACCCCGCCTTCTGCCACGTCCCCGATTCGGCGGCGCGGATCCGGGACAGAATCTCCGTCGTCGACAATCCCGGCACAAGGCCCAGCGGCTTGACCTCACCGCCATAGGATGTGACCAACTCGCCACCGACGATGTCCTTGACCGCGTAGGTCCCCCCTTTGACCAACACGTCCGGTCGAAGTGCCTCGATGAGAGCTTCGGGGGTCCCTTCATCGAAGATCACCACGAAATCGACCACTTCCAGGGCAGCCAGCATTGCCGCCCGCTGCTCTTGCGGAATGATTGGTCGTCCCGGTGCCTTTTCCAACCCGCGGACACTCTGGTCACTGTTGACCGCCACCACCAGGCAATCGCCCTCGGCAGCAGCCTGCTCGAGACACGCCAGGTGACCGGCATGCAGCAGGTCAAAACAGCCGTTGGTCAACACCACTCTCTGGCCAGTTTCACGTCGAGCCGACAGCACTTCGGCCAACGTCTCGCGATCACGGATCTTCTCCCGGGCCGAACGTGGCCCTCCCAGCAGATCCGCAATCATCTCGCCGCGTGTCACCGTGACCACGCCGATCTGTTCGACTTCCAGTCCCCCGGATGTGTTGGCCAGCCGGGCCATCGTCTCGGGATCACAACCGGCCGCAGCCGACAGGCCGATCGTGGCCAGAACCATGTCTCCCGCGCCGGTGATGTCGTAGACCTCCCGTCGGCGAGTCGGCACATGGCACGTCTTGTCTCCGGCTGTCGCCAGGGCAATCCCGTCGCTGTCCAGTGTGACAAAGGCGATGTCCAGATCCAGCATTTCACACAGTTCCGCGGCGGCGGCCAGACCATCCTCGATCGTCCCGATCACGCGCCCTGTCGCACCGGATGTCTCGGTGCGATTGGGAGTGACTGCCGTCGCACCCCGGTAGAGCCGGTAATCGGCGGTCGCGGCAGGATCGACAATCACCGGAATCCCCGCTTCGCGGCCGGCCGAGATCACAGCGGCCAGCAACCCGGGCGTGCAGACACCCTTGGCGTAGTCGGAGACCAGGACCGCATCGACCGGCCGCTCGTCTCCGGAAATCATCCGCTCCAGCGCCTCGATCAATTCCTCGGCAATCGGCCCGTGCAATGGCTCACGCGATTCGCGGTCGACCCGCAGGACCTGGTGAGGGTGCCGATGTTGAGCCCGTCCGATCACCCGGGTCTTGACAGTGGTCGGACGCGATTCGTCGGTCACGACCAGGTCGCTGCTGACGCCCGAGCGAGACAACTGGTGCCGCATCTCGCGACCATCCTCGTCGTCTCCGACGACACCGGCCATCACCACCTCGGCCTCCAGGCCTCGCAGCATGTTCGCAACGTTGGCCGCCCCGCCCAGCCTGCACTCACGACGATCCTCCCGCAGGAGCATCACCGGAGCTTCCTGGCTGATCCGCTCGGCGTCCGCCCAGGTATAACGGTCAAGCACCAAATCACCGACGACCAACAGCCGCGGATGACCGGCCCCCCGGAGAATCTCGACCAACTCGTACGACATGGCCGGGGATCATCCCGATCCGCCTGCCGCGAGTCAATGTCTCTTGAGAGCGTCTCCGCAGAAGATCGTCGCCTAATCGCGATCCACGTCCCTGAGCATCGGCTCGAGTTCCTCGACAAAGTCGTTGACGTCCTTGAATTCGCGGTACACCGAGGCAAACCGCACGAACGCCACCTGGTCGACATCACGCAACCGCCCAAACACCAGTTCGCCGATATCGCGAGAAGGAATCTCGCGATCAAACCCCTGGTAGACCTTCTGCTCAACCGAGTTGATAATCCCCTCGATCTGCTCATCACTGACCGGACGCTTGTAACAGGCTTTCTCCAACCCGACACGAATCCGTTCACGGTCGAACGGCACCCGTGAGCCGTCCTTCTTGATCACGCGCAGCGGAGATTCTTCGATCTTCTCGTAGGTCGTGAACCGCCGTTTGCAGCCCAGGCACTCTCGGCGACGGCGGATCGCGTGGGGCTGACTGGCGCGAGAGTCAACAACCTTGATCTCATCAAATCGACAGAACGGACACTGCATCGTTCCGCGACTCCGAAGAAACACGTGGCAGGATCATCACCGCCCGACGTTGAGGATTACGGTATCCGAGTGAAGCAGATCTGAGAAGACCAGTTGCGGAAACACGATCGCCGGTAGTCAATCAGACACTTCCGACGATTCGCTGCCCTCGCCTCCCGAT
>CEUS01089111.1_pt1 | contig 11847 bp, 11 predicted proteins | sample 427031 | NCBI WGS metagenome assembly CEUS01 (sample SAMEA2622837, study PRJEB7988) | marine metagenome | biome: marine biome (ENVO:00000447); feature: marine epipelagic mixed layer (ENVO:xxxxxxxxx); material: "saline water (ENVO:00002010), including plankton (ENVO:xxxxxxxx)" | depth 140 m | reverse complement strand
ACGGTGGGTTGCAGGCCAGTGGCCAGTTCTTTGAAGATCCCGGATCTCGGTACGCGAAGGTCATCGGAAAGTTCAATCCGTTCACTCAGATTGATGTATCCTTCATCGACCTGACGATAGAGTTCGGTGAGAAGGGGGACCTTTAGTGTGCCGGCGGTGAAGAAGATCGAGTCGGCGTTGTGCGAAAGCTGCTGCCCGGTTTCAAGGTGCTTGGCGGCGAAACCGACTGTTCCTTGAACGCCTTCGATCGCAGATTGCAGTTCCTCCATGTCTATCTGCAAATCCTGCTGCCTAGATCCTGATTCCCAGGTTCCGATGCACGATTTCATGTATCAAGTCCTCAGTTTCCTCCACATAAGGCCCCGTGCGTTTCATGTACTGCTGGCTGAACCAGACCTCGTAACCCCCTTCAGGTATCTGACGTTTAACAGGAACATATCCGATAATGCCATTGGAATATCCCACGATCAGCAGGTTCTCGAAATGTGAACTGAGATCTCTCTTCAATCGAAGACCATGTTCTACGCACATCTCTCCGGAGAGTGTTACAATTCCGAGAGTTTGTCCGAACCGTATGGACTGGGTTTCGAACGACACAGTGGCGGGTAAGGGTTCTCCAGAATCAATCGCGTTCTTCAGGTGTTTAGCCCAGGACTTTACGAATTCCCGAGAGTCCTTCAGACCGGCTTCCACCAGGTCAAGGTCTGGATGTTCAGTCTCGAGGTCCAGGATGCTCCGTGCCACAGATATAGGCCCAGATATGTCCGCCATGGGTCCTGATTCAATGACCTGGATCACGGCCTCCCCAAGCTGAGTCCCAATCTGCTCGATTTCATCGATTTCGCGTGGTATGAACCTATCAGACGCGGGGTCGACTGGTTTTGTTTTTTGATCCCCGCCGCAACCCTGTATAAAGCATGCGTTGACTTGCGGGTACTTTCCATTGATTCGGTCATATGCAAAGCAGACGTAGTCACCGCCAATGCTGGTGCCACCCCTGCTTGTTGGGTGGCAGGCGTAGCTGAAGATTACCCCTCTCAGAGCCCCTTCCAGTGTTTCTATGGTTAGAACGGGTACCTGGTGGTCGTGGGATTCATCAGGTGCAGGTTTCCATTCGACACCACCCTGTCCATCCGGTTTTCTTCTGGAGACGGCGATGTCGCAGTGTCCGACACCGAATCGTAGCCTTGCGGGGATTCGGGAATTCCAGGCCGAGGTGGCACACTGCGAAACCTTGCCAATCAGCGATTCTATGTATTCTTCGTCCAGTTCACCGTGCCTCTCTCGGTCTATTTCACGGATGCAAGGACCGCAGTGCGTGTGGGAGCCGTTTAGGACAATGTTTGCGTGGGGAATACCGGTGGCTTTGTGGATCCTGTCTCGAACGGCTTCTGTGCGCTCATAGAAACCGAGAATCTCTGCTCCTACCATCATCAGAGGCGTATGGTCGTCCTCGATGGCGATTGCAGTCGCCCTTAGCATGTGGTAGACATCAGTTGATGGTTCCTGCCTTGCGGCAAATCCTGCGAGGAAGATGCCTACAGGAGGTGTAATGTCTACAGTGGAGATCCCCACACGATATGTGGTATTGGGTTCGCCCATTTCGTGTTCCTCCTGGTGTCGGATGCCGAGTTGGAGAGGTATTATGACAGGCGGATAATTTCGTTGCGTTCGGCAGACGCCATGATTGCGAGACCCGCATCGAGATTTTTCTTCGCCTGTTCAAGCGTTCCAAGTTCTGGTGGTCGATTTTCGATCACGCAATCTGCGAAATAGGAGAGTTCCGCCTCCAGTGCACCTGTGACCCTGCCATGTAGTTCGGGCGCCAGAAAGAGATCTGGTGACCGGGTGGCATCCGTATTCCAGTACCAGGCAGAATCACCGGGCTCGGAGATCTTGGCAGTGCCTTCTGTTCCAACCACTTCGAGGTGGACATCGCACCAGGAGAGTCTCGAGTCGGGCACGAAAAAGCTCTGTTCGATAACGCCGACCAGTCCGTTCTTGAAAGTAAGTGTTGCCCACCACGTGTCCGCTCTATCTGTATCCACCACACTGCGTGATCGAGCGTAGACTTCTTTGACCTCGTCCTGGGCGAGCCAGAGCAACTGGTCGATGGTGTGTATACCGGGCTGCAAAATCAGGGGGAAGGATTTGAAGCGGGGCGCGTCCAGGATCCCGCGCCAGATGTTGCGGCGACTATAAAGGGAGACAAGTTCTCCCATTTCTCCCGCTTCAATCCGTTTCTTGATCTGGGCGCGTCGGACGTCGAAGCGTTCGAGAAAACCAACCATGAAGTGTATGCTATTCCTCTTGGCAGTTTGTATGAGCTGGTCGGTTTCTTCCAAACTCCGAGAGAGTAGAATCTCGCTGAAGACGTGCTTGCCATTCTCCATCGCTATCTGGGCGATTTCGGCGTGTCGATCGACCTCGGTTACAATGTCTACCGCATCGAAGTCCGAGTCCCGGAGCATGACTTCGTGAGATGTGTAGGATTTTGGGACGTCATACCGTTCGGCGATTTCCTTGGATCTGTCCTGCGACCGCGAACACACGCCCACCAATTCAACGTGAGGTAGTTGCGATAAGACTCTGGCGTGTTGCTCCCCGAATTTGCCCAGGCCAACGACACCCATTTTGACTGTCTTCTTACCCATTCGACACTCCGGAGTGGGCGAGCACGACACGTCCGGTCTGTTGTCCATTCAAAATGCGATCGATTTCAGGTTCCAGATTTTCAAGGCCGAATGGTCTGGCGATCTCGTCCAAACAACCGACTTTCCATTCCTTGGATATTTTACCCCAAATTGCTTTCCTGTCCGACATCGGACAGTTCGCCGAATCGATGCCCAACAGACTGATGCCTCGAAGGATGAACGGATACACCGTGGTTGCGAGTTCGTGAGATCCGACGAGTCCACACGTTGCGATTGTTCCGCGATACCTGGTGCCTGCAATAGCCGTGGCCAGCGTGTTGCCGCCGACACTGTCCACAACTCCGGACCAGGTTTCCTTGGTAAGGGGCCTGGCGCTGTCATCGTGTACATCTTCGCGCGCGAGAATTTCGGTTGCTCCAAGACTTCGCAAGTACTCCGAGGCATCTGGTTTTCCGGTAGCGGCAACGACATTGTATCCTGCGTTTTCCAGAATGGCTACAGCCATACTTCCGACACCTCCTGTGGCACCCGTAACAAGGACCGATCCCGATTCAGCATCCAGACCATTCGCCTCCATCCTGTAGATAGAAAGTGCAGCGGTGAAGCCTGCTGTACCATAGACCATCGATTCATTCAGAGAGAGAGTTTCCGGAAGAGGCACTACCCAGGACGCGGGGACACGGATGTATTCGCCGAATCCACCGGGTGTATTCATCCCCAGGTCATATCCTGTTACCAGCACTGAATCCCCGGCCTGAAAGTCAGAGGAGGAACTCTCTGCGACCACACCTGATGCGTCAATTCCCGGTGTGTGCGGGAAGTGCCTAGTGATGGCCCTGTTTCCGGAGGCGGACATGGCATCCTTGTAGTTCAGGGATGAGTAATGAACTCGGATGAGGACTTCCCCCTCAGGCAGGTCATCAGTCGAAAGGTCTTCTATCGATTTGACGAAGGTCTTCTCGGATTGACGGACGACGAGTGCTTGGTAGGTTTGTGTAGACATTCAGTTCTCTCGAGTTCGGGTTGTTGTGTGGGACACTCTTCAGGCGTCATACATGGCACTGATGCGGCTCATTTCCTCTTCAGAAAGGTTCCAGTCGAACACCTCGAGATTTGCCTCGAGGTGTTCGCGTGAACTGGCCTTGGGGATTACAATCATACCCAGTTGTCGGAGCCACTTGAGACAGACGTGGGCGGCCGTTTTTTCGTGGTTCCCTGCGATTTCCCCGAGTATAGGATCATCGAGTATTCTGTCCTTGCCCAATGGGGAGTAGGCCGTGACTATGGTGTCTCTCTGCTGGCACCAGTGGAGCACCTCTCGTTGCTCGTGGGATGGATGGTACTTGATCTGGTTGACACACACCGGTGCATTTGAAAGAGCATTTGCCTGCTCCATCTGGTCGACAGAGAAGTTGCTTACGCCTACACTCAGCGCTTTACCCGCCGCGTGTATTTCATTGAATGCACGGAACGTCTCCTCCATAGGAACACTATCGCTTGGCCAGTGGATCAGTAACAGGTCGACATAATCCATTTGGAGGTCCGTGAGGATTTCATCGATCTGGACCATCGTGTCGTCGTAAGAGACGTAGTCTTTGCCGATCTTGGAGGTGATGAAGAGATCACCACGGGATACCTGGGTGTCCTGGAGGTACTCTCCGATTTCCCTGTGATTATCGTATATCCAGGCGGTGTCGATATGGGTATAACCCAAACCTAGGGCCTCCTTCAGGACCTTCTTGCATTGGTCCCCTTTCAACGGCCATGTGCCGAGACCAACCACAGGCATTTCATTTCCTGAAAGCAGCCGCATAGATTCCATACAGGTAATCCTTCCGTGCAGAGTCTGGACAGATTCGGTGTGTAGCATCACCAATACCCAAGTTACGAATTTTCCGTGAGAGGCGGCAAGCTGTAACGTGGCAGGTGGAACTCCCGTGATAGATTGACACGTCAGTTTCAAGCAGGTAGTTTGTGCCACATCTCTGGAACATTCTCTAAATCTGAGTAGGGAGGGAGGTAAAATAATTTCTGATGACATGGAGAGCAGCAACCACAAGGGTGTCTGGTATTGCTGTGGGACAGCCAACGTTATGCCCGGGAAGACCTACGTCTATTCCGGACCTTTTGCCACATATTCGGTCTGGCATCGGCCCATGGCGGCGTATGCCCCGGAAGTGAATACCACATTCTTCGTATATGGGAATGAAGTAAATGCACCTGCTATCGGCAGGTAAGATCATTCTGATGGGAGATTTTCGAAACCGGTGGTTCTGGGCACCAATCCTGATATGGATGCGCACTGAAACCCGACGCTGATGCTCGACGAAGAGGGATTTCTCTACCTATTCTAAGGAGCCCACGGGCATCCGACGAAGGCCCTGAGGTCAGGACAACCTTTCGATATCTCTGGTGAATGGCAGTGTTGGGTGGATATTGTTGATCCTGGTACATCTTATCCACAATCGTTTCAGTTGGTGCCGGGAGAACTGTTTGTATCATACAGGCAGCAGCCCGGCTGGCGTTGTCGAAGGTCAGCCGATGCTGGTGCAAGTTGGGCGAAGCCTGTAGACATTGCAGCGTCCGAGGACTGTGCCATCTATGGGATCACGATCGCGCAGACAGGAGAATATCTTAGAAAAGTGCATTTTGTCTGGTCGAGGCTAAGTGGAGGTACCGAGGAAGAGATCAGAGACAAGTCTCCGGGAATGCCTTTCGGATCTAGCGGAATCAATTGAATATCATGTCAAGATACACCACGGACAGTGGCAATGAAAGGCAGTCGGGGTCATTTTCAGTTTCAGTTTGGGTGACACCTCTTTACCATGTCCCTGAATGATCGCAATGTCAAACAGGTGTGGAGGGAACAGAGCAATGAAGACAAAGCGCACGCTTCATACGGTCGCAGAGGTTGAACGTCTTAAGAAACACGTCGACCAGTACCCAAAGGCGAAGGAGATCACCCAGGAGATCGTCAGGAAAGCGGAGATCTGGGCGGCACTGGACGATCGGTTCCTACAGGATCTGCCGCCGCCTGCTACCGTCTTTCGGGGATTTCTTCCTTCGTTTTCGGGTTGTCCGGTACACGGAGAGGAGGTCTTCAGTGTTTCGGGAGGACCCTGGAGCGTTGACATTTTTGAGGACCCCTGGAAGATCAAATGTGCGGTTGGAGGAGAGACCTATCCTTCGAATAATTTCCCCGATTTCCTCCGCACAGGTGACAGGTCTCTCCTAACGGGGGATTACGCCGACGATGGCCACGGGTGGGACCCTGGTGATGGCCAGCCGAAGTTCTGGTTTGTTGCGAACTATTGTTACAATCTCTGGCACAAGATCATACCTGCTCTCAGGGATCTGGGGCGTGCCTACCTGATTACCGGCGAAAGAAGATTCGGCTGGAAGGGAGCAATACTGCTGGACAAACTCGCAACCCTTTTCCCGACAATGGATCACTCGTCGCAGTCCTGGTATGGGATCAACTACCAAAAGGGGTATACCGGTCGATTCGTGTACGCTGTTCAAGAATCGGTCAACATTGGCTTGTATGCTGAGGCATATGACGATCTGTTTCCGATTCTGCAGGAGGACACGGATCTGCACGAATTCCTGGGCAAAAATTCCAATGAATTGATCAACCATGTTGAGGAGAATCTGGTCCGACAATCGGTGCGTGACATCTGGGAAGGGATGATTCGTGGCAATTATGGTCTCCACCAGGCCGCGACAATGATTGCATTGGCTGTGCTCGACGATCACAAGTTTACAGATTGGGCTGTGGACCAGCTGGCTGGATACACCGGGGCAGGACCGACCACTGCGGTGTGGGCGTATGGCGTGGAAGGATGGGATCACGCACTTGATAATTTCCTGTTCCGAGATGGCGTGTCCTTCGAAGTTGCTATCGGCTATTCTGCCGGTTGTTGGAACAGATGCCTGATGTCCACAGATCTGATGTTGGAAAGACTGGGGAAGAAACGTCTGCCTGAAGAACACATCCAAGCTCTGGGCAGCTGGGACAGACGTCTGGCGTGTTACGGCGGGACGTTACCTTCCATAGCAGACACAGGTGCGAATGTTCGATATCCTGAGCTGGATCTCTCATCATTGGGGAAATTCTTCAGGGGTTATGGGTGGCCTGAATATGCCAGGGCTCTCCTGGATGGCGATACGATAGGGGAGAAGTGCTTCAGATCGTATGAGGACCTTTTTGATGAGCCACTGACAAGGGATGAGCTCGAATCTGCCTCAAAAGATGTGGCCAGTTGGCCGATGGAAAGTGACAATCTCGGTGGCGTGGGATTCGGCGTACTCCGGAGTGGGCAAGATGAAAATCAGCTTGCGGCCATCATGCAGTACGGTCACGCCAACGCGGGACACGCGCATAGAGACAGACTGGGCATAGAGGTGATTTCCGGAGGGAAACGGGTAGTACCGGATGCAGGCTATCCCACTCACGCGGCTGAGCACCCGGATCCACCAGTTTGGGAAAAGAACACGGTGAGTCACATGTGTGTGGTTGTCAATGAGAGCAGGCAGGATACAAGTGATGAGGGAGAGTTGGTGCGTTTCGCGAAGGGGGTGCGTGTACAGCACATAGAGGTCTCTTCACCCCGAGCATATCTTGGCATCGACACCTACCAACGTGGTGTGACACTAGTTGAATTGGAGCCCGATCTAAATGTAATGGTCGACTTGTTTCACGTAAAGGGTGGCTGGGCACACGACTACTCATTCCATGGATTCGAAGGTGAGTTCTTTACGGACGGTGTTTCATTCGATACGCAGAATGGCGGTACGCTTGCCGGACCCCAGATCGCCTACGGTGAAATCTACGACGATCCAGAACTGGTCGAGCACGCTAGGATGCCGGGTCCGCCAGGTACAAACGGCAAGAGGAGCTATGGGTCTTATCACGGAAGTGGATTCTCCTACCTGTACAATGTTGCAAGAGGACGGTTGAACGGGCAGTTCGCAGGCAATTGGAAAGATGATGAGATGGGCCTGAGAATGTTGGTGCCCGAAGGTGTTGCCCAGGAAGTGATTACTGCCCAGGGCAAGCCGCCCAACAAACCTTCCTCCCCCGACCATTTTGATTATGTGCTCCTGCGAAACAGGGGAGACAGTGAAGCCGATCGGTTACACAGTATCTTCGCTGTTGTTTGCGAGACATTCAGAAACCAGCCCAGGATTACAGGTGTTGACCGGCTGAGCGCCTCAAGTGAGGATGCAATTGGTATCAAGGTTTCGTGGGAGGATGGTATTTGCTACCTGGCGAGCAATACAGGAGAAGGTGAGACCGTGACATTCGATGAGGGACTTGCTCTCGACGGCGGGTTTGGCGTCTTAACTTTGGGCAAGGACGGTAAGGCCAGGTGGGGATGTGTTTCAGGCAGGCTGATCAGTCTTCTGAAGGCAACTGTAAGTGGTCCTGGCACCTGGCGGGGAACAGTACGTGAGGTCGATTTCGAGGGCTGTTCCGTGGTCGTCGAGCCCAGTCCCGGTTGCGAGCGACCTCCATGCAATGAAACCCTGGCGGGGAGTAATATTACACATGTCTGGAATTTCCCGGTTGAGTCGGTTAGCGAGGAGTCAGGTTCATACCGACTGAAGTTGGGTGCTGAGCGACTACGGATTGGCCGTTTCGTCATAGACGAAGAGATAGAGGATGGATTGTCAACCAGGACCTGGATCCACCGGGAATGGGAGGATACCGAGGACTCGGGTTGTCATTACCTGATTGGGGCGAGAGTAGCACACAAGGGTCGTCTCTGGGAGATCGAAAAGGTGTATCCCAGGCCTGATGTGGGAGGACACCGATTCGTCTTTTCAGGTTCAATCCCTTACTCGGGACCGGATTACGGCGACCCTGTTATTTTTGACCTGGGCCCAGGGGATGATTGTGTTATGAGGCAAACCGTATACCAGGAGTTTTGAGCGAAATTCTTAATCGATGAGGGGGGCCGCTGTGAAGCCGGAGGTACTTGCGTGGTTTGACGAGCGTCCCAGATTGGTTGTACTGCCTTGTGGCAAGCTGCTTGGGCTGTACTTAAACAGAGAAGGCAGTCAGCAGCAACTGAGGGCGATACCTTCTGAGGATACCGGCAAGACCTGGGGTGACCATCAAGCCCTGGTTTCCCCTCCCTTGGACGAAGGGAGATGGGGTGGCTGCGAGTCTTTGGTCGATAGCTAAGGCGAATCGCATGTGTTCCTGCTAAACGGTAGGGGCACAGGCGTGTTCGTGGACCCGGCCGGTGAAGAAAATACCGTTCGCCTCAGTTCAGAAGACCGCAAGCTTGATAACTGGCATCTGAATACAGAGCGGGATTGAACCTGCTGGATGACTCAAAAAAGAATATGGAAGGGGTATACGGGTGCCCTGAATTCCGTGATCCAGTTGCAGAATCGGAGAATCCAGCTGCCGTTTTCGTATCTCACCGGTAGGACCTGGGTGGACCGAGGGGAAGGCCTGGATGCCTTCTGGTTTACGGGAAGACTCAGTTCCACGTTGGTTTATTCGGACGATGACGGGGAATCGTGGCAGCAGTCGCTATCAGAACTCAAGGTACACACCCCGAGTATTGGACTATATGGGGAGCTAATAGAAGATGATTGAACCCGGTAAATATCGACAGTTGTTCCTGGACGATGAAGCTCTCGAGTCTGTGGAGGGCGTTAAGAGGGTCCTGAATCCACCCCTAAAGTGCGGAGCCGTGCTGACAGGTGACCAGGGAAAGGGTCAGACAGGGCTACAGACAAGAAGTGCTCCCTTCTGGAATGAACAGCTGAACATATGGGAATGGTGGTACTGGGGTTACTACACCGTTCCCCCATATGGAAAGTATCAAACCACAAGAATTCGTGTAACTCAATATGCCCGGTCGGAAGACGGCCTTGTCTGGGAACGCCCTTCCCTTGGCAGACACAAATGGCGAGGCTCAGAGGATAATAACGTTGCATTCGATCCCGAGGCAGGTTTCGAACAACCCTATCACATACTCAGGGATGAGCACGATCCTGATGAAGCAAGGCGGTACAAAGGGCTTCACGGTGTCCTCGATCGCCGGCCGGCAGTTTCACCCAACGGATTCGATTGGGATGTGCTGGATGTAAAACCCGTTCCAAGCAGCGATGAGTCACACTGCCTGTACGATGAGATATCAGGGGAGTTCCTGGCTCTTGTGAAACAACCGACAGACTGGGGAAGGTCCGTATGGCTTTCGAGAAGCGGCGACTTCGAGCACTGGACCGACCCATCCCTGATTTTGCATTCGGACGAAGTAGATCGAGCCAACCGACGTGAGCGAATACGGAAGGTCATAGAGGATCCCGTCTACCTTTCGCCCCCTATTGTGGACGGGACGGATTACATTGCGGAGATCTACCAAATGGCCGTGCTTCCGTATGAAGGCATTTACGTCGGGTTTCCGGTCCTTTTCAATCCGGCGGGAGCAATCCCACCTCCTCACATGAACTATACCGCCATCAATCAGGTGGAGCTTACCGTTTCTCGAGATCTTCAGGCCTGGCAGCGTGTGGCGAACAGGGAGGTGTTCATTGGTGTGGATCCCATTGAAGGAGACTGCTATGGATGGGCTCAGAACTTGCCTTGTGGCCGACCGGTGGCGAAAGATGATGGGGAGGTCTGGATCTACTATAATGCCTGTCGATTCAGGGGGCCCCGAGACCTCTATCCGGAATTTCCGGACGAGTTTTTTGACGACATCTCCGCGCTTTGTCTCGCGAAGGTAAGGAAAGACGGATTTGTGTCTCTGGATGCGGAGAAAACCGGGACCGGCATCACGAAGCCGTTTGTCGCCGAGGGCGAGCTGAATGTCAATGTGGACGCCAAGGATGGCGAATTTGGGGCAGAGGTGCTGGATGCCAAGACGATGAAGCCCTTACCGGGATTCGAAATGGAAAACTGCAGCACCATCCAAGGAGATCATCTGACGGCTGTCGTGCGTTGGCAGGAGAAATCCGCGGTTGACGTCAGTATCCCGGTACGGGTGCGTTTTGTGATGAATCGAGCCAAGCTTTATTCATTCTGGCTCCATTGAAAGGTGGTAATGATGGACAATTGTAGCGTTGAAATCTGTGGATTCCTCAATGATGTCCCATTCGCCTATTCGGCCACATATGATGAGGGTACAGTTGACTGTTTGGCCAACGCACTTCCTGTCCACGAAGCCTTCGACTTCCCAGGACAAGTGAATGTGGTGGCGGGTCGATTGAGGCGCGCATGCCGTTCGCCCTGAGCATAATGATTACGTCCAGGCAGGTTTGCGACTCGCACGGCATTGTGTTTCTCTACCGTCACACACCTGTAGGGCAAGGGTATGGCCGTTGACGAAATTCTGCTTTTTGTCAATGAACTGGTAAAATCAGGTCTTGATGTATTGGATGTCTCCCCTTCCAGCTATGAACAGCCAGGTGATTGAGCAACACCATTCAAGCGGTTCGGAATTCCTGTTATCGCGGTTGGCGAACTGGATGTGGTGGATAGGGCACTGGAGGTCCTCGAGGAACGAAGGGCAGATCTTGTGGCTGTAGGACGGGGTCTGATTGCTGACCCTTTGTGGCCGCGCAAGCTGCAGGAAGGCCGATTTGAAGACATCGTGATGTGTCAGAAATGTGCCATGGGAATTTGCAGCTGGGAATTCCCATCGGCTGTACTGAATGGTCCCCTTAACTTAACTATCAGGAGATTGAATTTGACTTTGGCCGCAGGTGTTGCCGTAATGGAAGATGGGCGAATACTCCTCGCTAAGCGGGAGGATTTTGAGGTCTGGTGCATTCCGGGAGGAATGGTGGAAGACGGTGAGAGTGTTGCAGGGGCGGCTGTTCGGGAAATCGCAGAAGAAACGGGCCTTACAGTTGAGCTGACCGGTCTTGTAGGCGTGTACTCCAAGTTGAGCGTCCTGGGAGATGTTCATTCTGTAATATTCAGAGGGGCCAGGAAGGCCGGTGAGCTGACAACTCAGGCGGGGGAGACCCTAGAATTCGGATATTTCGGTGTAGATGATCTGCCTGCCGACACGCTTTACGGACAACGACAAAGGATCCTGGATGCTCTCGATGGCAACAAGGGTATTGCAGTAAAACAGGAACTGAGCATTCCCCTGGACGTGGCGGATTCGAGGCGCGAACTCTACAAGCTCAGGGATCAGTCTCGAAAATCCCGAAGAGATTTTTA
>CEUS01280909.1_pt1 | contig 11859 bp, 9 predicted proteins | sample 427031 | NCBI WGS metagenome assembly CEUS01 (sample SAMEA2622837, study PRJEB7988) | marine metagenome | biome: marine biome (ENVO:00000447); feature: marine epipelagic mixed layer (ENVO:xxxxxxxxx); material: "saline water (ENVO:00002010), including plankton (ENVO:xxxxxxxx)" | depth 140 m | reverse complement strand
GCAGGCTATCACATCAGCCGGTGAAGGGACAAAAGCAGCTATGGAAGCCATAAAATTCGTGGAAGGTATACCTTAATCCAATGATTAGCAACCGTTTTTTTGTATTAATCTCAGCTGCTAGTATGGGCCTACAGTAACTGCGCTGGAATCTTCTTCTGCCACAATTTCTTCGCCGGTCTTGTGATAATTAATCCAGTCCCAGTCTAAATCCACACCGATTCCCGGACCTTCTGGTGCATACACATAACCATTTTCATCTATACAATCCAGATCGTCGGTGTAATTGAGATACACAGGAGGCTGCATTGTTGGGACTTGGGGATGAACGAGCCCAAGTTCATAAAAATTAGTATTTCGTATTGCTGACATTAAGTGTCGATGCACAGGTCCCGGACCATGCAATTCCACATCAAGACCAAATCCCTCAGAAGCATGCGCAATTTTCATAGCACCGGTAATGCCCCCATCTTCATGGGCCCCAGCTCTAACATAGTCAGTAGCATCAGCAACGATAAAATCTACATGCTGTTCAAGCATTCTTATATGTTCTGTTTGCAACAGCGGGGTTTTAACCATCTGTCGTAGTTTCCTGTGCGCAAACTGTGATACTCCTCCGTCTCGAAATGGATCTTCCCACCAGAAAAAATTGGCTTCATCACAAGCTCTTCCATATCGCAATGCATCACCAAAATTCTTTATTTCGCATGCCGGATCAGTCAGAAGGTCAAGTTTTCCTGCAAATTTGTGGCCAAGGTTCAGTACATTCTTGATTTCACGATCTATATTGTCACGGGCAAGTCCCCATCCATGAACCTTAAACGCCTGGTAGCCCATTTCCAGACATTGCCACGCAAAATTTTCAAAATCTTCCACTGTTGTAAGGCCTCCATTCTCATCTCCATGAAGAGTAGACGCGTAAGCCTTCAAAGGTCGCAATTCCCCTCCCAGCAAACGAAACAGTGGCTCGTCATAAAATTTGCCAGCAATGTCCCAAAGGCAAATATCTATCACTCCAACCCCAGACCCTGACCACTGCCTAGATCCACGCTTTAGATCTTGGTATATGTGTTCACGAGCTAACGCATCTTTCCCAATTAAGTACCGACTCAGTGCTCTAATCTCGGTTTGCGCTAACCCATTAGCATTAGGATACTCTCCGACCAATCCCTTGTCCGTGTGTATTCTCACCACGGTTCCAGATTGTTGGTATTTTCCTCCCGGGACATAAACCATATTAAAACCATTATAGTCCGTGCCTAGATGATCAAGAACATGTGAAAAATGAACATATTCTACTTTTGTAATTGTGGGGGATTCCTTCATATACGATGACCTTTAACTATTTGTACATGACGTGCGATTTGCCCTTAATTCATATTGTTGGGATTTGAGTACGATCCTGAGGACAATTCTTCCATAACACCTGGCCTGCTGGGCTCCCATCCTAACTCTATTCTTGCCTTTTCACCACTAAGCTTTTGGTCAACAACAAAATTGTATGCTGCAACCCCCATGACACTAATAGCATCTTCTAAATCCCAAGTATGGCATCTACCACTAGCCCCTCCCGCAACGCTGGCCGCTGTCGTTACAGCACGGTATTTAATTGCTGGCAAGACACTAGCAGAATAGAGTGATCCAGCATCCGCTCGGCCAAGGGCCAGCATATACAAATCTGCCAAGTCATCTACATGCACAAATGTCATATGGTTTTCCCCGTCCCCTATGAATTCCAGATAGCCGTCGTTCCCTGCACTTGCAACCATCATTCCCAACAACCCTCGACCTCGCCCATAAACCCAACTCGGGCGAATAATTACACTCCTTATTCCTTGCTGAGCCGCGTCGCTAACCATAGACTCCATCTCAGGTCTCCAAAACACCGAAGGCGTAGGGTCTGGCAAAGAACTTTCGCTAACAACATCCGGACCTGTGCTTCCCAACACTAAATTACTACTCGTATATATAAATGGCGTATCGTTGCCATCCAACGCGCCCAACATTGCCTGTACTGCATTACTGTCCGCTTCTTCTGCATGAGCGTCTTTGGTAAATGCCGTGTGAATGACAGCATCACAGCCGGCTACCCCAGCAACTACAGCATCTACATCAAACAAATCACCTGTTACAGCTTCAATTCCTCGATATTTTAAGTCGCTAGCCGCTAAAGGTGATCGCGCCAGAGATCTCACGGCGTGGCCAGCCTTCATTAGCTTCTCCGCTATTACTCCGCCGATATAACCGGTAGCTCCAGTCAAGAAAACAATCAAATATTACCCCGATTAAGTTGCATCTAATATGGACGCCTATCCAAATAAAAAGCCTTTAGCAAAAAACCTGCCCACAGAAGGTTACCGCACGACAGCATCCAGATATACTCTGTACTTGAATCTACTTGCAGATAAATCTACAGCCTGCGGGAGGCAATAGTGCCTGGAACAAAACCAAATATAATATTAATTATTACCGATCAGCAAAGATACGACACAATCAATGCACTCGGATACGACTATATGGAAACGCCAAACTTAGACAAGCTTGTCACAGAGGGCATTTCTTTTGATAACTGTTTTATTACTGCCCCATCCTGTGCTCCAAGTCGAGCCAGCCTGTTCACCGGCTACTACCCTCATACTACCCATATCTTTAAGAATGGAGATCCTTGGACTCAAACATGGGTCCCAATGCTGTCACAAGCAGGATATTTCACAGCTAATATCGGGAAGATGCACTTAACACCATTTGATTCGCAAGGACAGTTTGATTTTAGATTTAACATGGAAAACAAACAGCGATTCAGGCAATGGTCACTATACGTCGATGAGTGGGACAAAGCATTAGCAGCACGAAAAATGGATAAATATCAGCGTGATGAACTTCGTGAACGGGCAAGTTATGAAGAAGACTTAGGGGCCTTCATATGGGAAAAAGAGCCCGATATGCATTCTGACAATTTTCTCGCGGATTCGGCTATCAGATGGATCGAACGTTATTCCTCGAATCAGCCCTTCTTTTTAGAAATTGGTTTCCCTGGCCCCCACCCACCATACGACCCAACCCCCGAGTGGGCAGACAAGTATCTGGACAAGAATCTTCCTATGCTCGAAGTTACGAACAAAGAACTCGAGTCCCAACCACCCCCGCTTCACGCTATGCGCAAACACAACGTAGAGGTAGACCACGATTCCATCAAATTCATCCTGAACCCTACCGACGAACAACGCCATCGACAAAGAGCTCTCTATTTAGCTAACGTTTCAATGATTGATCAAAAAATTGGTCAAATCATGGACACTTTAGAACAACGTGGCTTCCTCGAAAATTCGATCGTGATTTTTACTTCGGACCACGGAGATGCAATGACAGATCACGGGGCCAGTCAAAAATGGACTATGTACGACTGTGTAACAAGAGTCCCACTGATAGTTCGTGCTCCAGAAAGGTTTCAGAAAGGACAGCGCGTAGAGGGACTTTGCCAATGGATGGATATAGGACCCACCATACTGGAGTTAGCCGGAATCGAGCCCCCAAGTTCTTTTGAAGCTATATCATTGTTACCCGCACTACAAGGTAATCACTCTTATAGCCGCGAATACGTATTTGCCGAACACTCTCGAGAAGATGTAGTCGGACTTCACACAGACTTTATGACTATGGTTCGTAGTAGAGACTGGAAATTAGTCCACTTTTTGGACGAACCATACGGTCAGTTATTCAACCTTCGTGATGATCCAGATGAAGTGGACAATCTTTGGGATTCTGATAAACACAAATCTCAAAAAACCGAGATGCTCGATGTGCTCAGAGAGTGGCTTATTAGAAGCCATTTTAAAACCAATGATTGGGGTTCTGATTGGCGATGAGGAGGCGCAAAAACTTTACAGGGAATCCATCGGAAATGCCGCACAAACACTGACATTAACGCCATAGCCGCCAGCCTGCCCTAATCGAAGATCAACAGATGACCCCAAAAGCATGCGAGCGCGAGTGGGAGTTATATCGAGACGGCGTACAAGTTCCATTTCCATGGCTGACGCCGCCTTAACCAGAGCGGCCTCAAGTTTCGGAGCCACTCCTATCGTAATAAACTCTTTCTCAGTTCTAATGATTGGGGCTGGTGCAAGAGCTCCTTTTACAATCCCTACATGAAGGTCGATTTCAGCGTCAATATTTACACCAGAGTGCCCTTCTCCAGATCCCATAGTGGCATGCACATCACCAATGGCAAACAATGCACCATCAACGTTCACGGGAAGTGTTATTGTGGACCCTTCAGTAATTTCATTCAGATCTAAGTTACCACCATGATTGCCAAGATCAAGGCTAATAATCGGTTCTCCAGCAGGAGCAACCCCTATCGTTCCAATCATAGGACGTAGTGGCAGATCAATTCCATCATCAAGCCATACCCGCCCATCTCGAACTACAAACTTGGCAGCGTCGGGCTCTACCTTGTGATCGGCCATTATGCCCAATCCAGAAGTCGCTGCCACATAACCAATAGACCCCAATCGAATTTTATCTACGTGGATTATCAATGAGTCACCTGGTTGTGCTCCAGCTACAGCAATTGGCCCAGTCACTGGGTTCATAGTTGCAGGTGAGCTAATTCGTGCATGCCGCTCCACATCCATGTCTAATTCAAATGAACCGTTATATGCATCACGCGTTTCGATGGTTAGTAATTCGGATGGCTCTACGGTAGCAATCGCATCAACATTAGCTCCAAAAAGGCATGTGACCTTATCTTTTCCTATGCGGCGTCTATATTTCATCGGAAAGCATCACACTTAGCGTGGCCATCAATACACATCAGAGTCTTCCACCGTCACCATCGCCTTAATTAGCCCAGCAGACTGCGGCAACGAGGCAAAATCCTCCGCTACTTCTGCGAGTGTCATACGGTGGGTAATCCAGGGGCTCGTGTCCACCCTTCCCGACTCAATAAGTTCAATTATGCGAGGAAATTGATTTGTACTGTTTCGACTAGACATAAGCGTTACTTCACGGCGATGAAATTCAGTGTCATCGAATGTTATTTCCCCTTGAATGAATCCCGCAAAAATGAGTTTGGCCCCTTGTTCCAGAAATCCAAAGGACTTTTGCATAGCATTCTGATTTCCCGTCGCATCGAACACCACATCATATTTCGAGCCCCCTATATCATCCCTAGCATCAGCGCCAAACCGGGATACAAATTCTCTCCGTGCTTCACTAATTTCTAACACATGCACCTCCGTTCCAGTGAGCATGGCAAACTGAGTCACGGCAAGCCCTATAGGCCCAGCCCCAACAACAAGCACCCTTTCGTCTCCATGCAGGTCAGCTCGTGCCACCGCATGTGCTCCAATACCAAGAGTCTCAACTAATGCCAATTGATCGAGACTCAATTTAGAAGATTGATGCAACAAGTTAGCGGGGATATTCATTATCGGAGCCATACCTCCATCTACATGCACACCAAGAACCTGCATTTGCTCACAGCAGTTATTACGGTCAGCCAGGCATGCACTACACTTAGCACAAGTAAGATAAGGCTCAACAGCACACATGTTGCCTGGCGACAATCCAGATTCCCGTGACGCCTGCAACACCTCTACCGCCAACTCATGGCCTAGTACACGAGGATAATCAAAAAACGGCTGACGCCCCGCATAGGCATGTAAATCAGTACCGCATACACCGACGCGATGAACTCTTACTAACACATCTACTTGTGATTCTATTGGAGCATCACGAGAAACAATCCCGAACCTACCGGGTTCTTCCAAAACTACAACACGCATAATGGCCTCATTCATTATCCCCTTGTAACGCAATCAAATGCTGGTTGAAATGCTCTTCCAAAACCTCATGGTAAACATCCACTCTGTCTTCTACCAGTGTTTGCATTGCCGGTCCGATGTCGGGGTTGTTCAACACTGAACCAAAGGTCACGTGAAGCACCTGCCTAGAGTCGTCACTAACCAAATATGCCTCTTCAAGAACATCGTCAGCTACACCAGCCAATACAGGTAATTTATCTAGTTGCCCAGAAATATGATAACTCCGCCGATCATCCTGAAATTTCCCGCATGAATAGTTCACTATTTGCCTAAATAGTGATGCGTCGACGCGAGCCACCACCCGTAACGCTTCCAGATAACTCGTCCCAGCGGTCTTAACGTGATATAGGCCTTTGGTTATCCTGGAAAAGATAGGGTATATGGACAGTTTGTCGGACCCAGAATGCAAACTTAATTTATATGGCCCCAAATATCTGGCAATCGCAGCATGTTTTGCCAACGTATCACTAAAAACTGTCAGATCCCCTTTGAAATCGATCCCTTTTTCAAACTGTCCGGGATACCGCGGCGCCATGCTAATTAGTGACACTCCCGCACGAATACATTGATCCGCAATTATGAAGTGTTCGGGCAGAGTAGTCGGATGCTCTGACTCATCTATGCTCACTTCAATCTCATACTGTATCTGAGCAGCATTACATCTAGACTCAATTTCTCTAGCGATGTCTAAGGTATGGTCTATAGCTGCAGCATATTTCACTGCTGCTCGCATCAACACTCGATGATCGAATTCTAGAATCACGGTGCTATCTATGGTGACCGATTTTCCAGAATATGTATCCACCCACGGCACTGGTGTGTCCATCTCGTCGAACTTAGTCTCCAGTTCCGATTCTGAAAGCAAATCGGCCTCATCGTTCACGTGATCGGACGGGTCGATCGTATAAAAGGTATAGCCTTGCCGCACCATGAGTGCAACATCGTCAATAGTTTTCAAATGGTCGGCGTCAGCCCCCCACGGATCAGAGAAATCACAATTTATTACTGCTTCTCTCGCAGTGCGAATCACATCATTCGCAGTCCGTCCGGTACGCTCCAATTCACGTATCGATTGTTGAGCAAATATTGGCGCAATACCATTACCATGAGCTCTGTGTGAGTAAATATGTCCAGGAGTCGCATTTCCTAATCTGTCTCCATAACCAAACGTTGGCGTAAGGCCCAGTTTTTGCGGCTGATTGACTCTCATTACTACCCATCCAATAAACTGATTGACGCTAGATCCCTGGCAGCCACTATAGACTCACCAACGTCGTCAGCAAATCTTCATCTGGTTCGGGTCACAGCGAGCGTAACTCCTATTGGGGTCCCCCCAGCAGGACTCGAACCTGCGCACACGGTTTAGGAAACCATTGCTCTATCCTCTGAGCTATGGGGGGTTACAGGTTCAAATCACCCGTTGAGGCTTTTCAGAACCAGTGCTTGACACCCATTTTGACACCCAAAGGCTCTAATTTTCCTCTTTACCACGTTGCTCTCGTGCCTTTTTGAGCGCATCTATTTGCATCCTTCGATCCAAATTTACGTAGTAGGTCATTGTAGTACGAATATCTGAATGGCCAGCAATCTTTTTTAAAACAGCCTTTTGTTTTTTTGGGGTGCCCCCAACACCATTGCAGGCTAACTCTTATGGACGTTTGCTTTAGTTTAGATCGGCCTATGGGTTGTCGGGATACTGACCATCCTTTAGAGCTATCACGCATAGCTGAGCTATGACATCGGATACTAGAAACCTTGTCCACCTAAATAAAACACACTGGAGATCTCTGAAAAGAGGTGTGCCAAGAGGGATGTTTTTGGGACCCGGTTGAGGTTCCGATAGAATTCATGTCCTAAGAGTCAAAAACGGCATAATCGATCTTGGCATAACTCCTTTCAAGCACTTAGGCTTTATAAGGGAGAGCGTACTAGTGAAAGGAAAGGTTTTGAGGAAGAGAAAGCCAGTTAAACAGGGTCCATTAGAAGGGAAACGAATAGGGTTACTTGCAGGACCAGAGTTTAGTGATTTTCAGGCCTACTACTTGGTAGAGTATCTAAGTGAGTTTGGGGCTGAGGTAGTGAACCTGGTGATTGGATGGCCTAGCGTGGCGTGGAAATTCACACGTCCTGCAACTTCAGATGTGGTAACAGGTACCTTTGGTCTAAGGCTTGACCCGATCCCTACAATGGTCCCTGGAGAACGATATACCTCTCATACCCTTCGAGATCCGGCTAGCCTCACGACAGAGATGGCAAGCGAATTTGATGGCTTGATTGTTCTTGGTGGTCATTCGGCCGATGTGCTCCGGGCAGATAAAGCAGTAACAGAATTTGTTTGCTCAGCTTATGACAATGGTGCCGTCATAGGAGCCTTAGAGTGCGGCCAGATGGTGTTGATGAGTGCCGGCCTATGTAATGGTAAGAACCTAACTGGCTATAAAGTAATACAACCCTTTCTAGAGAGACTAGGGAATTTTCAAGACGTTCCAGTTGTACGGGACGGCCAGCTCCTTACTGCTCGAGATAGTGATGCCTGCGCAGAGTTTGTGCGTGAATTTTCTACAATCTTTAATCCTAGTTATAAAGATGAACTACAGAATGTACTTGAGGGGCGCCGGATTCTAATTGTTGCTGGGCAGGATTTTGAAGATGTCGAATTATGTGTTCCGGCTATGGAGTTAACTTGGCGTGGAGCAGCGATCACTCTTGGCACGTTCTCGGCCCCCGTGGTATCTCGGCCACCGATACTAGGACTCGACGTCGTCATGGGTAATTTTGGTATGTCTGTTCCTTTTCAAGAACTCCGGGCTGAACAGTACCCTGTTGTTCCACTGAGCGAACTGACTCCAGATGAATTTGATGCGATCATAATACCTGGAGCGTTTTGTCCATGGCATTGTATTGAAGACGGGTCCGTCGTTGAGCTCGTCAAACAATTTTATAAAGCCGAAAAAGTTGTAGCAGCCATTTGCCATGGTCCATTGGTATTGGCAGCAGCAGATCTTGTTAAGGACAAAAAGATTGCTGGCACTCCCCCCATTGGTGATGACGTAACAACCATGGGGGGAACCTACAGCTATGATTGGCCGGCTGTAATTGAAGGGACCATAGTTACGGCCAGGGAACCTGATGACGTACCTGAGTTTTTGGACGCTATTACTGAAGCAACACTCGCGACACAATTAACATAATAGTTCTTTTGCTACATTCCTGCCCCACCATCAATTGTGATCATGGATCCAGTTATCATGCTAGCTTCGTCTGTGGCAGCAAATAAAAACGCCTTGGCAATGTCGTCTGGATCCAAAAGCCGTCCTAATGGTGTGGCCTTCAACCGGTGATTGTAATTATCTAGATTATCAATACTAGTATCCCAATCATTAGGACTATGCTCATTGTTGCCTCTTAAAAATGGTGTGTCGACATGACCGGGGGACAAAATCACGCATCGTATCGCATCTTTTGCAAATGATTGAGCCGCCGATCGTGTCAATCCAACCATAGCCATCTTTTGGGCAGCGTAACCAGGCCCACCACCGGCCCGAATAGAAGCCAAGGATCCGATATTTAAAATCACACCATTCCCAATTTTTTTCATAGAAGGGACAACCGCCTGAATGCCTAAAAACGATCCCACCAGCCCCACATCTATTATTTGTTTGAACTGCTCCTCCGTTTGCTCCAAGAATCCAACACGGAAATTTGCACCGGCGTTGTTACATAAAATCCCGACCGGACCAAATGAATCCTCTGCAATATTTACTGTGTCTTTCCACCCTTTGGCATCCCGCACATCCAATTCCACTGCAAGAGCGTTGCCTCCAGCTTGTTGTATTTCATCAGCGACCAATTTTGCAGCATCAATCCTATTATCTGCCAGACATATTGAAGCCCCTTCCGCAGCAAACAATTTTGACTGGGCAGCACCAATAGCACCCCCACCACCAGTAACAATCGCAACTTGTCCTAAAAGTCGATCACTCATTATCGTTTCCTAATTCCCCAACAGAACAAGACGCCTGTATGGAGACAATAGTATAGTTTTATTCGAAGCCAGACTTTTCTCGGAAACGACTGCTGTTGATGACTTATGACGACCTTATGCAAGGATTAGATGCAGGATCCTTGGTGCTAATGGATGGAGCTACGGGCACTGAGATAGAACGATTAGGTGTCGAGCCTGTACAGTATGCTTGGAGCTCGACAGGAACCTTGAATGGTCCAGATATAGTACGTTCAGTACATGCAAGCTACCTAGAGATAGGGGCTCAAATCGTAATTTCAAATACTTTTTCCACTTCTTGGCAAGCACTCGTTAACGCCAACATGTCCGAACATTTCGAGTCGCTAAATCGTACAGGCGTCGCATTGGCGTGCGAAGCAATATCTCAAACAGGAGCCAATGCCCTCGTAGCCGGCGGAATTAGCCACGATCATTTCACTGGAACTGCTCCAACCATGGATACTCTAGATCGTACCGTAACCCGGCAAGGAGAGATCATGCGCGATGCAGGGGCAAGCCTACTAATACTTGAAATGATGGTGGACATCGACAAGACTTTGACATTGCTTCGGGCAGCACAACGTTCAGGTCTACCAGTCTGGGTAGGATTTTCAACTAGCATCCATCCCGATGGCTCAGTCATACTGAATGGCGGATTACCATTAGCCGACGGAATCAACGCAGTCGAAGAACACAACATCGACCTAATATCAATAATGCACACCGAAGTGGCACACATCCACCCAAGTCTGCAAGTCCTAAATGAACATTGGTCCGGACATGTGGGTGTATACGCCCACTCGGGCAGATGGGAAGACCCAAATTGGTTCTACGACGGGGTTATATCGGATAAAGATTATGCCGCTTATGCATCAGAGTGGTTGGATGCAGGAGTCCAGGCAATCGGTGGCTGCTGTGGCATCGGCCCAGGGCATATCCTGGCCTTGAAAAAGCTACTCGCAGCTCGATCGTAATTAATTTTGGTAATACCTGAATTACCCGAGGGTTGAATTATATGGCAGAAATTTACGGAGGCGGTATTCTGCCTCATCAAATACGATCAAGCGTCTGCCAATCCGTTAATGGCCTTGATATCCACTACCTTGAAGCCGGTTTTGAAAACCGAAACCACCCTCTAATCGTATTACTGCATGGGTTTCCAGAATTATGCTTTAGCTGGAGAAAGATAATGCTGCCTCTGTCGGAATCCGGCTATCATGTTGTAGCACCGGATCAAAGAGGATTTGGAGCTACCGCAGGAGCTGACCGGTCATACTCAGCCGATCTTTCGAAATATTCCCACATCAATTTGGCAGCGGATATTTTAGGTCTTGTATTATCACTTGGGTACAAGAAAGTAAAAAGTGTTATCGGGCACGATTCGGGGGCTGGCATAGCAGCATGGTCAGCCCTTATTAGACCAGATATATATGAATCTGTTGTTATGATGAGCGCCCCTTTCACAGGCCCTCCATCTCAGTCAATTGAAACCAATAATAAGTCTACATTTACCGGAGACAAAAAGATTGACATTAATGCCGAATTAGCCCTGCTCGAAAGACCTAGAAAACATTACCAACACTATTATCAAACACCCGAGGCTAATTACGACATCATGAATTCAGAGGGTGGATTGTCAAAGTTTCTAAGAGCCTACTACCATCATAAGAGCGCAGATTGGGAAGAAAACAACCCTTTCCCATTATCTCATTGGGACGCGACGGAATTAGCCCAGATGCCAACTTATTACATCATGGATTTAGATGACACTATGCCAGAAGCCGTAGCAAAATACATGCCGACTTGCCAGGAGATACAATCTTGCAAATGGTTGACAGAACCTGAATTACAAGTCTATGTATCAGAATACGACAGGACCGGATTTCAAGGCGGCCTGAATTGGTATAGATCCGCGGCGAGCAAAGCTAATCGTCAGCAATTGGAACTTTTTTCAGGTATGAAAATAAACGTCCCTGCTATGTTTATCTCTGGCCAACAAGATTGGGGAACCCACCAAAGACCTGGAGCCAT
>CEUS01279835.1_pt1 | contig 11862 bp, 13 predicted proteins | sample 427031 | NCBI WGS metagenome assembly CEUS01 (sample SAMEA2622837, study PRJEB7988) | marine metagenome | biome: marine biome (ENVO:00000447); feature: marine epipelagic mixed layer (ENVO:xxxxxxxxx); material: "saline water (ENVO:00002010), including plankton (ENVO:xxxxxxxx)" | depth 140 m | reverse complement strand
AAAAAAAAAAATTGAAGATTCTTTATTGAATCTTTTGCTAAAAAAAGAATTTGATGAAATAGAAATTTCAGAGATTCAAAAAAAAACAAAAATATCATCAAAAAAGTTTTTTAATTTATTTAATACTAAGGAAGAAATAATGATTTCCTTTTTTTGCAGAATAGATAAAGATCTAGAGAGAAAAATAAAAAGAATAAAATTAGGAAATAATATAAAAGATAATTTATTTGAAATATTTATGACAAGACTCGATCTACTTCTTCCATATAAAAAAAATTTATTTAATTTTTATGCAACTTTTAAAAAAAAACCAAATCTTCTTACAAAATTATATAAAAGTTTCTTTATTAGTATGGAAAATAATTTAAAACTTAGCAAAATTAACTTAGATCCAGTAAAAAAAAATATAAAAGTATCACTTTTTTCTTTTTTATATTTATCAATTATTTACGAATGGATTAAAGATGATTCTGATAATAATGAAAAAATAATGGCCACATTGGATAACAGACTTTCTTTAATTGAAAACTTTCTTATATAGGCAGATAAATTTTTGCCCTTAAACCACCAAGAGGAGAATCTTCTAATAAAAAATTGCCTCTATGGCTTGTTATTATATCAGCTGCTATTGTTATACCTAATCCAATTCCTCCTGTATCTCTATTTCTTGATCCTTCAACTCTGTAAAATGGTTGTAAAACTTTATTTCTTTCTTTTTTAGGAATTCCTGGCCCATCATCATCTATAATAATTTCAACAAAGTTATTTCTTTTTTTACAAGTTATTTTAATTTTTTTACTGAATTTTAAACTATTAGATAATAAATTATGTATACACCTCTTAATAGAATTTGTCCTTATCATCACGTTTATTTTTTGTTTATTATTAAAATATATATTTTTTTTTAAATACCTTTTTTTTATTAAATTTAATAATTTAACTATATTAATTTTTTTAATTTTTTCTTCTTTTTCACCCTTTGCGTAATTTAAATATTCTTCAACCATTTCCTCCATTTCTATTAAATCTTTTTTTAAACCACCTTTGTTTAATTTTTGTAGCTCCAAATTTAGTTTCATTCTAGTTAAAATAGTTCTGATATCGTGAGATATAGAAGAAAACATTTTATTTCTTTGTGATATAGAATTTTCAATTCTTTCCTTCATTGTTTTGAAAGCATTTGACACTCTTCTAACTTCTTTAGCACCAGAAGGTTTAAAGTTTTTAATTTCTCTTCCTTTCCCAAATCGATCAACCGCTATTGCCAACTTTCTTATTGGCTTAATTTGATTTTTTAAAAATAATAATGCAACTATAAAAAGAATTATTGAGGCACCTATCATCCATAATATAAAAATATAAGTTGTTGAACTGTATATTCTTTTTTTATTTGCCTGAAACTCAAGTACCCCTCCATTCATTTGAACCATCACAGTGATTAATTTTTTTTTATCATTTATATTTAAATAAAAATTTTTCCCCAATGGATCTAAGTTTCTTAGCAAAGTTTTCCTAAGTTTTGTTTTATTTTTTTTATTTTCATCAAACTTTAGTTCTGCATTTCTTTTATAAACAGTTTGTAACTGCAATTTTTTTGATACATTATTTAATGTCCATTCCAAGTTTTCTTCTGAATTATTTTTTTCAATCGATTCAATAATAAGCGTTATATCATTAACAAAATCAATTGTTCTATGTCTTGTAATGGTATCCCAATGCCTGTCATAAAAAATTATTGTAATAATTATTTGTAAAATAATTAAAGGAACTACTAAAATTAGTATGGAACGGCCTAGAAGAGTCTGGGGTAAAAATTTTTTTATCATGATAATAATATTTTAAATATATTTTACTCTATTTTTAATACGTATCCTCTTCCTCTAACAGTTTGTATGTATGTTGGAAATTTTTTATTATTTTCAATTTTATTTCTTAATCTAGTAATTTGCACATCTAATGCTCTACTAGTGTTTGGAATATTTAATTTTTTAGATAAATTATATCTAAATATTGGTTGACCTTCATTTTTGGCTAAAATACTGAGTAATTTTAGTTCACTAGAAGTTAAAAAAAATATTTTTCCATTTTTTTTTAGCGTTTCTTTCATTAAATTAAAAACATAAGGGCCAAATTTAACAATTTTAGACTTTTGTTTAATATATTTGTTTCTTTCTATTAAGTTATTCATTCTTAAAAGTAATTCTTTTGGCTCAAATGGTTTGCTTAAATAATCACTAGCACCGATTTCTAATCCCTTAATTCTATCTTCAGGATTGCCTAATGCGCTTAATAGTAGAATAGGTGTTTTGAAATTATTTTTTTTTAAAGAATTAGTGAGTTTTAAACCAGATTCACCTGGCATCATAATATCGAGAATGATAAGATCAAACTCAATATTTTCTATTTTTTCTCTAGCTTTTTGAGCATTATTTGCTGTATTAACTCTAAAATTATTTTTAACTAAAAAATCATTAATTAATTCTAAAATTCTTTTATCATCATCTACTATTAATATATGCGGCAAATTTGTTTTCATATTTTTTTTCTTAAAATTACTTTAGAAGATTTACCTACTAAGTTTATTAAAATTTTTTTAAAACCATTTATTGATTCCGTGCCTGCGTTTTTATATGCATTTGCAATATTGTTAATTTGCTTTTCTGTTAACTTTTTTTCTATTTTCATCCCCTTCTTTGTTAGATAAATATTTTTATTTCTTTTATCTTTTTTTGATTTCTTTAAAAAAATAATATCATCATTCTTAAGTTTATTTATTATTTTTGCTAAACTCTGTTTTTTTATATCTAAAATTACAAGTAAATCTTTTATTGTTAAATAATAATTGTTTGAAGCTAAAAAAATAACTGCAAAATGAGTTTTGTTATAACCAAATTTTTTTAATAAGGAACTAATATTTCTATCAAAATCTTTTATTGTAAAGAACAGTAATTCAAAAGCAGTTTTAAGTTCCTTATCTTTTAAAAATAAGGGGTTAAAAATATTATTTAAGTTAGCCATTTTTTATTTTTAAATATGTTTTATATTTAGATATTATTTTAATAAAAAAAAATTTTATTTCTTTTATTTTAAATAGATGGTAAAAAAAAAAAATTTTCAGAATAGAACAGGCTATATATGGATGGACGGAAGATTTGTAAAATGGAGTAAAGCAAAAATTCACGTATTAAGCCATGGATTACACTACGCAAGCTGTGTATTTGAAGGTGCAAGGGTTTATAATGGTAAAATTTTTAAGCTTAAAGAGCATACTAAAAGGCTGTTTTTTTCCTCTAAAACACTAGGTTTTAAGCTACCTTATAGTGAAAAAAAAATTAATGATGCTTGTGAGAAATTAATAAAAAAGCAAAATATCATAAATGGTTATTTAAGACCTTTTGCATGGCGAGGCAGTGAAATGATGGCAATATCAGCTCAAAACACCACTATACATGTAGCAATTGCTACATGGAAAATGTCCAGTTACTTTAATAAAACAAAAAAAAATAATGGTATAAAGCTGAATACATCAAAATGGAGGAGGCCTCCATCAAGTACTGCGCCAACACAAGCGAAGGCAGCTGGGCTTTATATGATTTGTACTTTAAGCAAACACGCGGCTGAAAAAAGAGGCTTTGATGATTCATTGATGCTAGATTATGATGGGTATGTTGCAGAGTCTACTGGAGCGAATATTTTTTTTGTAAAAAAAAATAAACTTTACACCCCTATAGCAGATTGCTTTCTAAATGGAATAACAAGAAAAACTGTAATACATTTAGCAAAAAAAAATAACATAAAAGTCATAGAAAAAAGAGTTACCCCAAAAGACTTATTAAGTGCAGATGAAATATTTTTAACCGGCACTGCAGTTGAAATAACTCCCGTATCTCAAATTGATAAAAAAAAATTTGAAGTAGGAGTGGTTACAAAAAAACTTATATCATTCTTTAGTAATCTAGTAGAAAAATAATATAAAAAATTTAATTATTAATTTGTTTTAAATATTTTTTTAACAAAATTGCAACAGAAACTGCTGTTTCACAATTTACAACCTTATTACTATTTGTATTTTTAATGTTTGATTCAAAAGGATAGTACTTTTTTTTTTTACATGCATCTTTTAGTAAAAACTTACCGACTCCAGCCCCAATGATAGGAACATCATTTTTAAAATTTTCTTTTTTAATTTTTGAAATATTTTTTTTTAAAATATTAATTTGTTTTTTTTCAATTTTAGATGCTACTTTTTTCCATCTTTCAAAATCTTTTTTTTTGTAGTCTTTTCCATACACTCTTGCAATTCTTCTGGCATTAGAATGTTTATTTTTATCTTTATTATCTAATGTAGGTGCTAAATCATTTTTTTTGGGTATTTTATTAAGAATTCTATAAACATCACTCAAGTTTGCGAAGTTTTCATATATTATTTTTTTTTTTTTTTCAACAGCGTGTATAGGTGATCTTATAACTCCGATATATAATAATTCATTATAGTTAAGTCTTTTATAATCACTGCTTCCTTTTGATATTATTTTTTTATTTTTTATAGGAATGATATCTGTAGTTGTTGATCCAATATCAACAAGAATTGAATTGGGATAAAAATTTGAAATAAAATTACCTATCGCATGCCAATTCAATGAATTTATATTAGTTTTTTTTAAAGCTATATTTTTTTTTATAAATTTATTTTTGTTATAAAAAAAAGTTTTTTTTGTATTTAATATTTTAGATGTTAGTTTAATTATATATTTTGAACCGCGTTTTCTGTTTATAAAAGCATCCGATAATTCAGCTGTCATTGTTACAGAGTGATAATCACATTTTCCAAGTTTTTTTTTAGTTAACTTAATTGCTTTTTTTAAATTATTTAAATTTTTCCATATTGGACAGTATATTTGGCTCGACTTTAATTTTTTTTTCTTAAAATCAATTATAATAGCTTTAACGTGCGCTCCTCCAATATCCCAGCCAATAATTCTCATTTTCAAAATATATCATAATGTATTTAAAATTTTTTTTGCAGTTTTAATTTTTATATTTTTTTTTATATTTTTATATGAAGTAGTAATTCGTGGATTTATCTCTAAAAAATAATATTTTTTTTTAAAAATAATAAAATCAATCCCAAAAAAACTGTTTAATCCAGGCATTTTTTTTGAAATAAACTTAATTTTATTTTTTATTGAATTTTGTAGTGGAATTTTTTTTATAAATCTTGTTCCATTAAAAATTATTTTATTTTTTTTATAAAAAATAATTTGCTTATTAAAATTTAAAATTTTAGTTTTTTTATTAATTAATATAACGTTTGCACTATAGCTGGATCCTTTTACAAGAGGTTGAGCAATAAAATTTTTGTTATTATTTAAAAAATTTGATAGTTTTTTTTTATCATCAAAAATATAATTTTTTTCACATCCAGCACCATCATCGGGCTTAACTACCCATTTTTCGTAAATATCATAATTAATTTTATTTTTTGAGCAAAATGTTTTTAATGTGGGTATAGAATTTTTTTTGAAAAATTTATAAGTTTCATATTTGCTAGTAGTTTTTTTTATCGCGCTTATTTTGTTAGATATAACTTTTTTTGAATTATTTAATTTAATTAGTTTAATTAAACTTTTTTCAGTTTCAGGAGCTATAGGAAAAAAAAAATCTGATTTTTTTATAAGCTCTTTCCATTTATTTACAGAATTTTTTTTTATAAAAAAACATTTAGTATTTTTATAATCTTTAAATTTTTTAAATCTTGAGTCCCAAGTATATATTATTTTCGTATTTGGTATTTTGTTGAAATCATTTAATAAAGATTTTAAAATTAAAGTTGCTTGTTGAAATAATTTTTTTGGAATTTTTTTTTTTATATAACCGCCACCTGTAACATATTCGCATATAAATAATATTTTCATTATGGAATTAATACCTGCAATTGATGTACTAAATAATATTGTAGTAAAGGCATTTTTAGGTAAAAGAAAAAAATATAAACCAATTAAGTCTAAATTAATAAATTCTTCTAATCTAGAAAAAATAATATACAGACTACTTAAAGAATACAAATTTAAGGTAATTTATATTGCAGATTTAAATGCTATAATGGGGAAAAAGAATAATTTTATAATTATTAAAAAAGTTATTAAGAAGTTTCCAAATATTGAGTTTTGGGTTGATTGCGGGGTAAGAACTTTTTTGGACATTAAGCAATATGAAAATTTACCATTAAAAATAATCATAGGTTCAGAAACTTTAAGAAACACTAAAGAGCTAAAAAAAATAAATAAATATAAAAGAAATGAAATAATATTATCCTTAGATTTTAAAGATAACAATTTGCTAGGCCCATTAAATCTATTAAAAAATCAAAAACTTTGGCCAAAAAAAGTAATTTTTATGTTGATTGATTCAATTGGAACAAAAAAAATATCAGATTTAAAAAAATTAAAAAAATTTTTTTTAACCAAAAAAAAAGACTTTTATTTAGCAGGAGGGGTATCAAACAATAAAGATATTAATTTCTTAAAAAAAAATGGTTTCAAAGGAACTGTGTTATCAACTGCAATACACGAGAAAAAAATTAATTATAAAAATTTGTAAAAAAAAAAGCGAGTTAAACAACTCGCTTTTTTTTAATATATATATGAAAAAGTATTAAACTTTTACGTTTCCAAAAGGGTGTTCAGCTGATGCTTTTTGTGAAACAACATCTTTAGCTTTAGGTTCTCCCTTAATAGCTCTTTCAATAGATTCTTTAACAGCTTGATAGTTGTAATCGTATATTTTTTGATCACTTTTTGCATCCCAGTGAATAAATACACCAACTGATACAAAAACATCATCAGCTTCTCCAGATGGAATTGTTCCATCTTCAACAGAGTCAGCAACAGCTCTTGCCACTGCAGCCTGTGCAGGACCAAACATTTGTACAGCTTGTTTAGCACCTTTAATGGTAACTTTATTAAACATAACTGTATTTGGTTTACATGGAAGATTTGGTGCAACAACTGCAAGTAAAGATGTAAAACCATCTTTATTATTTGTTAATGTATTACAAAAAGCAGCTTCTGCAGCGCTTCCTCTTGGTCCAATAAGTAAATCAATGTGTGCGACTTCATTACCGTCACCAACAAGAGATTCTCCTACAAGTACTTTATTAATTTTAGCCATTATCCCTCCTAAATTAAATAACCTTTTAAAAAACATGACACAGTGATTAAAAACTACATGGTAATGATATTTTGGTAATTTATCTAGGATTTTTTTTATTGTTTTTTTGTCACTAGTTCTAATAACAGAGTAGCAACTGTTAAATCAGCCGTTGTACCTGGATTAATTTCATTATTTTTAAGCATTTTATCAAAGAAAAGTAACTTTTTTTCTATTATTTTCATATTTTCATAATTTTTTAGAATATTATAGTATTTTTTTGCCTGTTTTTTGACATTTATGGCAATTTTTATACCATTTTTTCTAATTATGTGAGAGTCATTAAATTTTTTTAAAAAAGTTAAATACACTCCTGTAAGAGCCCAATTTACTTTACCCCATTTTTTATAAAATTTATCATATGCTGGAATTCCTACCTCAAGAATATCTTTAAAACCACTACAATATTGTTTGGCTATCAAATCTTTTTTTTTTGAATATTCCATAGCTTTATAAAGACTTATTCTTGGTAATTTATTAACATCATACTTTTTTGAAAACCCAAGACCACCAGGAGTCGCAATAGATATTGCTTTAAATATGTCATAAGAATTTTTTGTATTTTGTTTTACTAAAAGTGATTTAATTTTTTTTAATAATTTTTTTTTAGTTAATATTCCTTCCTTTTCAACAACTGTTATAATTGGAGATAACATTAAAATTATTCCTAAATTTGTATTTTTTCTTATTTTTTTTTTGGTTTCTATAACTGAGTTCAAAATTTTTTTTCCTAAATTATATTTATTATTTGTTAAATAATTAGAAATTATCTCTCCTGATTTTATAAAATCTTTTACATTCATGCCATGACCAGCAGAATACTTATGCACATTTCCTGGCTTTAATGAATTCATCTCATTATTACAAACAAATCTAATTTGTTTTTTTAACATTTTTTTGATTTTTAAATTTTTAGTTTTCATTTTATTTTTGTTAAAAATTCTTTAACCAAAATAGAAGCAATATTTTTTTTGGTTAATTTTTGCAAAGTTTTCCAAGCAGGGACGCTATTTATTTCTATAACCTTAAAATTGCCATTTATATCTTTTATGATATCAATTCCAGCATAACTAGCATTCACTAACTTTGATGCTCTAATTGAAATTTTTTTAATTTCTTTATTAATTCGAAAACTAAGTGGTTTTGCACCTTGCCCAATATTTGTTATTTTTTTTTTATTTTCTCTAATCATTGAAGCAATAATTTTTTTATTGCAAACTAATATTCTAAAATCTTGCCACGTATCTTTTGACTTAATCTTTTTATTTTCAAATTTTTGTAAGTAAAATACTTTTTCTTTATTTAATTTTAATTTTTTATTTTTAATCACTTTTATACCTTTTCCTTGTGATCCGAATAAAGGCTTCCATATAGCATAATTTTTTTCTTTATTTAATTTTTTTAAAATATTTTTAGCAATTTTTATTTTTTCTGGCACCCATGTATCAGGAGTATTTATTTTTTTATGACTTAATAGAAAAGTTGTCATAGATTTATCTGTTGATTTTTCAATACAATTTATATCGTTAAATAATACAACTCTTAGTTTTTTTAATGCATGAAGTATAGTTAACCTTCTTGTAATTTGTTGAAAGGTACCTTTACCAATAGTTCTTATTATGCACCCATCTGGTAAATTATTTTTGTACCCAGGAATAAAAATATTTTTTTTTCTTTTTGTATCTATAAAACAATCGTCAAGCGAAAGACATGAAACATTACAATTTAACTTTTTTAATTCTTTTTTTAGCTGATTACTATGCCAATCATGTGAATCTGAAAAAATAATTACATTTTTATTTTTTTTCATATCCAAAAGATTTATCCAAAAGATTATTATTTAGCTCTCCTTCTGTAAAAATCTTTCCCGTTTCAAGAGAGATTACAGTTACTTTTCCTGGACTAAATAAATTTGGGTCTATAGCATAAAAGTCTCCTTTATAATTTTTAAAAATTTCCGCAAAAGGCTTTCCGTAATCTTTAGATGATGTACTTGGGAGATTTTTAGCCAAATTAATTATTTGTTCTTCTGTACCTTTAACTTTTAATTCTACATTACCACCATAAAGTATGGCATCGTTAGTTCGACCCATGGATGTAATAAAATCGCTTGATATTGGGGGTATTGGAGCAGTTCCTGAAACTTCAACAACATTTTTAAGAGGAAAATTTAGAGTGTGTAATTTATGTAAACCTACTTCACTTACTCTTGATACAACTTGAATTACTCCAGAAATACTTTGTGTTGGTGTTAAGATTAAAAAAATATTTTTTGAATTAGTTTTGCAGTCATTTGATATTTTTTCTATTATTTCTTTAGGAGGTATTTTATCTACTTCCATTACTAAATAAACAAATTCAAAATTATCTTTATATTTTAATTCATCAAACAAATCCTCTCTTCTTGCAATAGCTCTTCCTGGACCAGAAGCTAAAGCATAAAATTTTTCGTAGGATAAATTCCATCCAGCATACTGACTACCTAAACACGATATAACGGGTTCTTTACTTTTTACCTTTGTTTCTAATGGCCAATGAGGAAAGGTACTAGTTTTTTCTAATTTTATTGATCCTAGACCTCCCATACAAATCTCTGCTATCAATTTTCCAGCTTCTTGGCTTCCTTTAGTTTCTAAACCAGCATCGATAATTGTGCAATCTAGCGGACCTTTTTTTATTAAAACATTTAATTCTTTTGAATTATTAATTAATTTATCAACTAACCCTTTTGCAAGATTTGAAACACTTAAATTTGGATTCATAATAATTATAAAAATTATTTTTTAATTTCTAGGGCGATTTTATATGCTTCTCTAAAGTCTAAAAATACTGGTTTATCAGAGCTACACATTAATTTTAATAATTTATGCTGAACTTGAGCTTTAATTTGGCCTACAGCTAAAGCCCCAATTCCTGAAACATTTGTATTTTTAATTTTTTCCCCATTTGAATTAACTTCCAAACCTTCAATTCCAGGAGGAGGCACTGCGTTAACATCAGAAACAACTTTTAAATTTTTTGCTTCTTTAAAATGTTTTAACAATAAAGCTTCTTTTCCTGCAGCTGCAGCACATAGGATAACATCAGCATCTAAAGACATTTTTGTTTTTTCCTCATCAGTAATTCCCATAATAGCTTCAAGTTCTACATTATATTTTTCTTTATATTCAGTAACTCTTTTATTAATTGGGTCGACTGCCCCATCTCTATGTATAATCATACCAACTTTTGCACCTTCTTGAGCGGCAATAACTGCGCATGCTCCACCAACAATTCCCTTAGCTCCAACTATTTGTACTTTTTTATTTTTAAGATCAGTTTTAAATTCACTCGCTAAAGTATTCTTTACACAAGCTATCATTGCTGCTGCAGTTGTAAATGATCCTGCAGGATCTGCGAAAACAGAGATTTCAAAAGGTGGAACCATAGCTTTTTTAGCTTTTTCTAACATCTCAATTGCTTCTTCTGCATCTTCACCAGCAATAAAAAGCCCAGTTTTTTTACAATCATTTGGGTGTCTTGAAAAAATAATGTCCTGAACCAAATCACTAACATCATCCATTGTTATGTTTGTGTAGGTAGCTACATTGTCAAATCCTGAATCATAAGCCATATTTATATCAAAAGGGCTAACAATCTTACTAGGACTCATTGCATGTAAAATAAATGGTTTTTCTTTTGTCATTATTTAAATTGAATATCAGCTCCGCTATTTTTAACCGAGCATATTATAAATTCTAAATTTTTACAACTCGAAAATCTTTTAATTAGTTTTTTTTGCATTTGTTTTGCTTTTTCTATGTTGGGAAAAAAAGCAAAACCACTTGGGCCCCAAGAAGTTTGGCCATATCCTTTTACATTTTTTTTCTTTAAAAATTTTAGGACATTTCCTACTGAAATACTTGAAAATTTACCTCCTTGAAATGATTTAAATTTTTTACTCATTTCATTTTGTAATTTAGTAATTGCTTTACTAAAATTATCAAAATTATTTTCAATTATTGAAGGATATATTTCTAATAAAACTAAGCTAGCCAAATTAATATTATTTTTTTTTAAACTTTTAAGTTTTTTAAAAGCTTCCATTTCATTTTTACCATGTAAGCCTTGATCATTATCTTTTACTAAAATTATTTTCCATTCTTCTGGAAAAAAAACTTTATCAATATTTGAATAAAACTTGTTACTTATTTTTAAATCAATCAAAAAACCTCCATGTTTAAAATTAATTAATCCTACATTTGATCTTGAACTTCTATTTAGTATTTTTGCAATTTCTTCTATATTTAAATTAATATTGTTTAAATTAGAAATAGCAGTTCCAATAGATAACGCTAATTGCGTTCCCGAGCCTAACCCTATATGTTGCGGAGAAGATTTTTCTATATTAATAGAAAAATTAGATTTGATTTTATTTTTTTTACAAAATTTTGTTAAAAAAAACTGAGCTTTATTTGACACTTTACTCTTAAGTTTCATTTTAGTATTTTTTTTAATAATTATTTTTGTATGAAATTTATCTATACTCAGACCAATTCCTCCAAATTTTGAATGACAACTATTGTTTAGTTCTATGAAACCAAAATGTAATCTCGAAGGAGTTATTATTTGTATAGTATTTTTTAACATTTAACTTTCAATTTATTTCGTTAA
>CEUS01258739.1_pt1 | contig 11863 bp, 12 predicted proteins | sample 427031 | NCBI WGS metagenome assembly CEUS01 (sample SAMEA2622837, study PRJEB7988) | marine metagenome | biome: marine biome (ENVO:00000447); feature: marine epipelagic mixed layer (ENVO:xxxxxxxxx); material: "saline water (ENVO:00002010), including plankton (ENVO:xxxxxxxx)" | depth 140 m | reverse complement strand
AATCCCAATAGGTATATCACTTCCGATCTTCAGGGAGGACGACTGCCGGCCGTGATCGATGCGGGAGACCCGGCCGTAATGATCAGCCACTGGCAGGGATTCTACGGACTGCACGACCATGATCGGCGAGGGTTCAATGCGTTCAAGACGGTTGTCCGCCGGCTGAAAGAGCGCGATCCTTGGAGCGAACGAACAAAATGGAGGAAGTGCAGCGAGATCACGAATTATTCCTGTGCCAAAGAGATGGCCAAAATCGAGATAGATGGGAACGAGATCAAACTGGATTTACCAGTGATCGTCCCAGAATTGACGCTGAGGGTGAGCGATGTGGAGGTGAAGGGAGTAAGGGTGGACGGGAAGCCGCTGACGGAGACAACCTCTCGGAGAGGGTTCCAGAACAATACCTTCTACGTTGAGAACGGGACGACATTGGCAGCATTTGATCCCCAAAATCGGAAGACGGTTGTGGAAGTCCTTTAGTTTTATCCAGGGAAGGCCAGAACTGCTTACCTATGCTAAAGGTATAGAACGGTAAAGCAGGCTACACCGTAAGTTCGAGCTTGGTCGAGAAGATAGGATCAGCCGATTGTGCTTACGTTGCTGAGGGCGTTCCGGCGCGCGGTATTCTCAAACGACAACCCCGGTGGACAGATCCAGGGGAATCACACCTTCCGATACGATGTGATTCCCTTTTCAGGGGATGTACCCGCCACGAGACTATTTCTGCTCGGTCAGCGGGTCAACGGCGCCGTCCTAACTGTTGATCATTTGTCTGTGGAACTCGAGCATGCAACGGGTGTGGGCGAGTTGCCCTCTTCAGACTCATACCTGAGCGTATAAGGTGACTTATGGTCACAACAGTCCGCAGATGGACTGAGGGTTCGTCTCTTCAATCCTCTGGCGTCGGAAAGCCGGGGAAGGTTGTTTACCAATCGATAAGCACAGACCTTGCGCAGTGTGAGATTGGACAACGAAGAGGAACAGGCGGTAACCACTAGAAGTGAGGCGACGGTTTGTCCCTGACCCTTCCACCAAAGAAGATCTCTACGATCGTGATAACATAGCTAACTGCTTGAATCGGAACCTGCCTGAACGGAGTACACAAATAAAAGGAGCAAGTATGTCCACATCTGGGAATTGGAGTCCTGCGGAGCCTGATCTGACGACCGTGAAGAGTAAGTTGCGCGATCCCTTACGGTCCCTGGCACGTGCTGAGATTCCCGCAATCGTTTTGCGTCAGGCGTATGATCCGGATCAAGGGTATGGCCTGATTCAACGATTCCTCGAGAGAGGACTGATTGACGATGCAAGTGCCCCCAATGCCGGACAGATGCGGAAACGAATAGACATCGGGACGAGTCTTGGCAACCGTGGGAATGATAAGGAGGGATTTCTACAACACGCCGCTGAGACCCTCAACCTGTTTGAAACCCTTTTCGATGACTTCGACGATCCGGTGGATGTGATTTATGATTCCCTTTCGGATCTGGCCGTTGAAAAAAATGTGGTGGTAGCCAGAGAACCGGATGGCAGATTGTATGGCCCTGCTATTTTCAGGATACACTACACCACTCACTCGTACAAACCGCACATCGACCATGTGACACTACGGGAGAAACGGTTCGATTACGTGGTGTCTCGGTTCGAACATCAGTTTGCCGGAGTCCTGTGTCTTCAGAATACATCGAAGGAGGGGGAGAGTACCCAATCGATCCTGCACAGGTGTGTCTGGACCGAGGAAGTCGACTCGCATATCCAGAATGAGACATTTCACGAGTACGCCAAAGCGAACAACATCCCGCACTTTCAGGCGGATCTTGAACCCGGCGATCTCTACTTTTTCAACACAAGACTGATCCACGAGGTGCCGGCATTAGGGGGTACAGACCCGAGGATCGTTCTGGCTGTGTTCATTGGGTATTCGGAAGGGGACGACGAGATATTCGTGTGGTCATAGGGTAATTTGACTGATTGTCAGATCAAACCGGAATCGGAAAGGAATTCAAAAGGGAGCAACAGGGGAATGGGCGAAACGGGAATCGGAGACTACAAAGGAGCGCTTTGGTCTGATGATCCAGGCAGGGTGGAATTGGATGTCTTCGTTGAAGACTACGAGGCCATGCTGGTCGAGGTGATGAAGGTTCTGGCGGACCGATATGAACGTTCACCGGACTATCCATTCGTAGATACCAAGCTGGACCTGATCACCGGAGAAGATTTTCCGGTAGAAGATCCCATTCGGGGTCGCAATGCCGTATACGGATGGATTCAAGGGAGAGCCCTGGAGGCACTAGCCGGCCACTGTCGCTGGATGTCGCGTAACAATCTGGCGCCCGATCTCCTGCCGCGGCTGGAGCAGATGATGGCTGAAGTACTCGAGAGTCTTTGCGACATGCGTAGGAAGAATGGTGGACACCTCAGTTTCTTTATGATGCCGGATGGTGAACCATTCGAACTGGATTCGGAGAGTATGCCAGTAACTATCGCGCTTGACGAGAATTCAGACTTCGGTTTCAGTGATCTGTTCTCGGCCAAAGGCATGTACGCTGCCGCCTATTACCTCGGCGATGCCACACGGATCTCTGAGGCCCTTGCCTACTGTCACGATGTCGATCGGGCAATCTGGGAGGGACACTTTACCAGCGATCAAATTTCACTGGATCCCAAGAATCCGGATGAGAGGCGCCCGGGTTACATTCCCCACGGGCCTTTCATGATTCACCTGGGTACTGCCGCCTTGATGACACGAAACGGGGAACCGAACAGTGTCGAATTCGGGTTGCGACTTGTAAGGTATGAGCTTGCCAATCACATCAATATCGGTGCCCGGGTGAAGGAACTCGAGCCAAACGATTTCTGGGAAGGGATCGATAAGCAAGGGAATCCGTTTGATGACGACGGGGTTGTGCTTTCCGATCCGGGGCACGCCCTGGAGTGTGTAGGGCTGATCCTGAAGTTTACAAAAGCTGCCAAATCGACTGCGACCGACAAAGAACTCGAAGAGATTCAGACTCTGGAACAACACATGCCGGAGGTCCTTTCTCACATGTTTGATGTTGGCTTTCACGCGGAACCCGGCGGGATATGCAAGGCCTTCGACCTTGTAACACGCAAGCCGCTCAATTCAGATGTTCCGTGGTGGAGCCTGCCCGAAACGATGAGGACGGCTGCATTCTGTATGGAAATTGCCGAGACCGAAGATGCGAAGAAGGCGGCATTTGAAATCCTCGGAAAATGTCACAATGCGTTTACGACCAAGTTCGTGCGTCCGGATCTGCATTTGATGGCCTACCAGACGATTTCTGCATCCGGCGAGGTGATCCCCGTAATTCCCGCAACAGCAGATGCCGATCCAGGGTACCATACTGGTTTGAGCATCATCGACATGTTGGAGGTCCTGGGTGGTGGATAGGTTCAACCAATGGGAATTGCCTGCGCCTAACAAGGACATCAGGAATTGGTTTGTAGTTCCGGGCTCGATCCTGAGACAGGAATTTTCGTCCATTCTGGTGTGGTTGCTGATCCCAATCTGTGTGTGCACCTGTTCTACAGATATCAAGCGAGTTGTTTTTACACGAAACCACAAGGTAGTGCCTGAGGACGGCGACAAGAGTGATCACTTTGGATTCTCGGTGGCAATCGACGGCGACCGTGTGGTCGTGGGTGCCAAGGGAGATGATGACAGAGGTTCGCAATCAGGTTCGGCCTATGTATTTTCTCGTGGGCAGAAGGGATGGGAGCTGGACAGCAAAGTGGTCGCGGCCGACGGAAACGAGGGGGAGCTGTTTGGCATAGATGTGGCGATCGACGGAGACCGACTTGTGGTTGGGGCCCGTGGTAATATCGATAGCGGATATCAGTCCGGCTCGGCTTATATCTTCAGCAAGGGAGGGTTTGGCTGGGTCCACGAAAAGAAACTGGCGCTGTCCAGGGAGGTCTCGAACTGCTGCTTCGGGTCCGCCGTATCCATCAGCGGCGATGCGGTAATTGTGGGTGCTTCAGGTGAATCAGCCCATGGACGTGCATCGGGTGCCGCTTACATTTTCAGGCGAACCGCGCTGGGGCTGTGGCTTCTTGAAGACAAACTCACACCCGGGGATGCTGCGGAACGGGACTATTTTGGGACATCGGTAGACATCGACGGTGACCGGGTAGTGGTTGGCGCCGACGGAGATGATGACAAAGACGTCAGATCAGGATCCGCCTATGTCTTCAAGCGAACTGAGGTGGGGTGGAGAGAAGAGGCGAAACTGGTGCCTGGAACCGGCGGAAGACATCATCTTTTCGGCTCGGCTGTGGCGATCAGTGGCGAGCGGATCATAGTGGGTGCGTATGGTGACGATGTGAACGGCAAACAGTCCGGTTCAGCATATGTCTTTGGCAGGCGCAAAAGGACGTGGTGTGAGGTCGCAAGGTTGGTGCCACCGGATGGAAGAGCTACCGACTACTTCGGACAATCTGTTGATATCGATGGTGACAGAATTATCGTTGGGGCATATGGCGATTCACATAGTGACTCAAAGTCTGGCTCGGCCTACGTATACAAGTTAGCAAAGAAGGGTTGGGATCTGCGGGTGAAGCTGGTTGCCAGGAAGGCAAGAAAGCTGCATGAATTCGGGCGGTCCGTGGCAATAGGAGGGAGGCGAGTGGTGGTTGGGATGCCTGGAGACAGCATCAAGGGATCCTGGGCGGGAGCGGCTTTCGTTTACTGATAATCGCAAAACACTTCCAGCGCATGGACGTTCAAGGGCTGGAGTTGGCAGCCAATGCATATCGAGATGAAAAGCGTGGCCTTGAAGTATGGCGAGAAGGACAGGATGTTCGAGGATGTTAACCTCACGATATCCGGAGGCGAATTCTTGTTGATTCAGGGGGCTTCAGGCACCGGAAAGTCCAGCTTGCTTAGGCTGCTGAACCGGTTGCAGGAGCCAACAGCGGGTGAGATTCTGGTGGATGACAAGAAGATCTCGGATTGGGACGTGATGGGATTGCGTCGTTCCATCGGGTATGTGCAGCAGACACCCATCATGAATGCTGGCACGGTGCGGGAGAATCTTGTTTTACCCTTTCAGTACAAATCCGCTCAGGGAGAGGCAGCACTGGAGGACGGGGATCTCGAGAAGTGGATGGATGAATTCCTTCTGAGCGGGGTTACATTGGGCGATAAGGCGGAGGAGCTTTCCGTAGGTCAAAAACAGCGTGTGGCGCTAATCCGAACGATGTTAACAGAGCCTGCCATTGTTTTGTGTGACGAGCCAACTTCTGCATTGGACCCCGATTCCAAGGGGATTGTTGAAGGCTGGCTGGAGCGGATCAACATTGAGCAGGGGGTGGGTGTCGTTCTGGTGACACACATAGACTTTGAGCCGCAGAACGTGACTCCCAGAAGATTTGTACTGTCTCGGGACGGGTTGAAGGAGACCTAGGTTTGGAGACACAGATTCTCGACATTTCCCCTCTGCAGCTTCTGCTTTGTCTGATCTTTGTGGTTATAGCCGGGACAGGGTCGGCAGTCTTCCGTTTGAAGCTGGAACGCGACCTTGCCTGGGGAACGGTGCGGACGTTTGGTCAATTGGCACTTGTTGGGTATGTGCTGAAGTACATCTTCCAGATCAACAACCCGATCCTAGTGTTATTGCTTTTCATCTGGATGGTGTTCTGGGCCGCGCATGCAATTCGAGGTCGTGTAAAGGAACGTGAGGTCTCGTTCTTCCTGCCGACCTTTATCTCGATGGTGGCGAGCTATACGACTGTCTCTATTCTCGTAACTGCCGTGATCGTTCAGGTGGAGCCTTGGTATAAACCGCAGTACTTCATCCCTCTGGGTGGAATGATAGCGGGAAACTCAATGAATGCGATTACCATTTCCCTGGAACGTATGTTCTCTGATATCAGAAAACAACGTGATCAGATCGAACTGGCCTTCTGCATGGGGGCTTCCTATCAGGAGGCGACAGGAGATATCCTGAGAGATGTAATCAAGGCCGGGATGATTCCATCGATCAATGCCTTGATGACGGTTGGGCTTGTGTCACTCCCGGGGATGATGACAGGGCAAATTCTCGCGGGATCCAATCCACTGACAGCTATCAAGTATCAGATTATCGTTATGTTGATGCTGGTTGCGTCAACCGCCATAGGTTCGATCATTGTGGTGCATGTGGTCAGGAGAAGGTGCTTCACAAAGGCACATCAACTGGCAATTTGAGTCAAGATTTTCCTAAGCTGTACAGCCAAACTAAGATTTGGTGTTCGAAGGGCCTGGTGAGAACCAGGCCTATTCTCATGCGGGTAATTCTTGGTTATGAGAGAATAATTGTAGAAAAGGATATACAATCCATCAATGCGTTGGGCGATGCCACTCGCCGGAAATTGTTCGAGCGGATACGACAAGGGTCTTGCAGCGTGTCCGAACTGGTTACCACCGTTTCGGTGAGTCAACCGGCAGTATCGCAGCATTTGAAGGTACTGCGCGAGGCCCAACTGGTCAGTGTGATGAAGAAAGGACAGCAGAGGATTTACCATCTGAATCCAAAGGGATTGCAGGAGCTTCGAAGTTATGTGGAGAACCTGTGGGAAGACGCACTGCATGCGTTTGGGGAGGAAGCCGAAAAAATCGCACGAGCTCAAGGGAACCCAAAGTAGAGGACACAGATCCAGAGAGGAGAGATGAAGATGAGTACCGATACCGAGACCAAACTCGAGCCCGTGAAGAAACAAATAGAGGTGAGTCTCAATCAGGAGTCCGCTTTTCGATTGTTTACAGATTAAATCGGGAAGTGGTGGCCTCTGGGGACTTGCTCAGTAGGCCTGGAGCTTGTCGAGACCTGCCATTTCGAAGGGAAAACGGGAGGGCGGATTTATGAGGTGAAAAGTGACGGAAGCGAATCGGATTGGGGAAGGGTAACCGAATGGGATCCCTTTGGACGGGTTAGATTTCAATGGTATCCGGGCCGCGAACCCGAAACTGCCCAGGGAGTTACCTTCACAAAACTCAAGGCGGGACCCTTGTGAAACTGGTTCAGACTGGATGGGAAAACCTGGAAGAGCAAGCGGAAACCAGCAGGGCTGATTACGATAAAGGATGGGATTTTGTTCTTGCACAATACACTGCTGCAACGAAGGGTGCGTAATCGTCCTAGGCTCGGTCTTCTCCGGTTCCAACTGCTTGTTGATTAGAAGCCTGAGCCCATTCAAGATGCTTAGAGGTGATGGTAGGTCCGGGTAGGTTTTCTTAATCTGCTGTTCGTAGGAATCGACTACCACACGTTCCCCTCAATTGTCTTCCACCGATCCGTCCTCGAACCGGAGTTCTGGGCGAAGAAACGGCACGTAGGGGTGGGCCTTTGCAACTTCCTCGTTGAGTTCGAGACCCAGCCCGGGGGTGTCCGGCAGTGTTACAAAACCATTCTCGATCTGATACTTGTGACCGAAGAACAGGTCATCTCTCCAGTCTGTCGTCTCTTTGAACGGTTCTGCGGCATAGGTGGACATTTCCTGAATGACGCTGTTCGGGCAGTTCATGCCTACGTGAATTTCCGCAGTGACCCCGACCTTGCTGTAGGTGATATGTGGAGAAACCTGGATGTACTGCGCTTCTGCCATTGCGGCGATTTTCTTGAATTCAGAGATACCGCCACAATGGACTATGTCCGGGTTCAGATAGGAGACAATACGCTTGCCAATAATGTCCTGGAATCCCCATTTCATGAAGTTCCGCTCACCCATGCAGAGGGGGACGGTGGTGTGATCGCTCAGCCATTCAAGCGCGTCATTCGATCCCTCTACCTGGATGGGCTCCTCGACAAAGAATGGTCGGTATGGCTCAATGGCTTTGCAGTACTCCAATGCCATGGTGGGGGTCAAACGCCCGTGGGCGTCAATCAGGATGTCGAAGTCATCGCCACCCTCAAGCCGCATTTCCTCGATCTGCTTGACCGCCCGACCAAGATCCCATGGCATAGGTACAGTTAGATTGTCGTCGACTTTGGTAACCGGGGGGCCCGTCTTGACGGCATTACAGCCAATGCTTCTAGCGTGTTGCACTCCGGATTTCCCGCCCCCACCTGTGTAAATTCGAACTTTATCCCTTGCAGCGCCCCCGAGTAACTTGTAAATCGGCAAGCCGGCCACTTTTCCCAGTATGTCCCAGAGCGCGATATCTATCGCACTGAGTGCCGTGCTGAAGAGTACTCCAACGTGCCAGCGATTCCAGCGGTACAACCCTTGCCAGAGATACTCGATATTTGTCGGGTCCTTCCCGATGAGATGACCTTTCATGTCCTTGATACATTGGGCAATGGTTCCTACCTTGTTGTCACTGATAGAGCCCTCGCCCAATCCAGTAATCCCTTCGTTGGTGCTAATCTTTACAAAACAGCAGTTGCCTTCCACCAAAAATGTCTCCACTGCTGTTATCTTGATTCCTGAATACTTTCCCTGATGTTCATTCATTTAACAGCCTCCTTCTGGTCCGGGATAAATCGGTTTCGCATCTGACAGAACCAGGTTCCAATCCCCATCCGGTTACGCCTATTTCTAGACGGTCGAAGTACGGACCCCATCTCGGTCCAAATCAACAGTCATTCCTCTTCCCTATCGTTTGAAGCATCGATCTTCGCTGTGTACCCGTTGGATCCGGAAAATTCGAATGCTTCTTCCTCGCTAAGGTGATTGAGTACCACAGTCCGATATTGCGTATGGTCAAGGTAGGGTAAGCCCGGGAAGCCTTTGGCGGGGGGACCCAATATCCTGATCGGTTCCCCTTTCGCATTCCTTATTTGTTCCAACCCGACGCGGGTTCCTTTGGCGGTAATGGTCACTTTATTCTCTGTTCGCTCAACAGGTATTGAGAGGTCCCTAACCTCACGGACGGGAGCCTCAAAGAAGCCCTCAGCTAAGGGGAGGAGTTCCACAACGGCGTCCGTCTGCGCTTTTGTTGCGTTCTCACTGACAAAAATTTTATCCACTTTCCGCTGTTGTAGACGGCCAGTCACACTCGCGATATCTACCTAACCATAATGTCCCTCCCTGATCTCCAGCAATGATGCATCCTTGCAATAACCGCGTGTTGAAGACCCCCCGAAGAGGCAGGGGCTTGCCAGATCGCAGCTGCACGCATCTACCTAGTCGTCTTTGAGCACCCCCCACCCAGGAGGTCGCTGACGATGCTGCCAGGACAGGCGCTAAAAGGATCCAAGTAACTGGCTCGCGGGAATATCCACCACCGGTAAATCGCATAGACTACCATCGATCATCTTCAATTCGTAGGACACCAGTTCAAATCCTTATTTTTGAAAGCCTGCAGTCATGCCATTCAAGCTTCTCTATAAACACCTGTATTACGGGATCCAGTCCTCAAGCTCAGAAAAGACGGAACTCCTATATGGTCAGTGAAATCATTCTAAGGGCGCCTAATGTGTTGTTAAGGCGGCCTAGAGGCGCTTTCCTCCGGCAAATCCATTGTATTCGTCCAGGAACCACTCGGCCTGTTTCGTCATGTATACGCTGATCTCTTCTCCCTTGAAGGCAAACGATATTCTGAGTCCTCCCAGGTGGTTGTCCGTGATGTAGACTTCCAAGTTGAGGGTTTGTCCGTCAATCCAGCCGGCGGAGGCCATGCACTCGTATTCGATGCCCGGGACCGAACCGATCTGTTCACCGAAGTAGTTGCGTTGCGGGAACTTGCCTTGCACCAAGCGTCCGATGCCGAACTGCAGCACATTGTCCCCCTGACAGTTCTTGTACTCCCACGTGCCCTGATCGCCTTTGAAGGACAAACGCATCTTCGAGATGCCCATTGGATTGTCTTCTAGGGCATACCAGGATCCGCTGACCTTCGCCGCTACCTGTGCGTCTAATTTCCCGGGGAGCGGGAGGACAGCCAGATCCTGGATCTTTTCCGAGAGCGCTGCCTGAGTGTCCGGATTTTCCGGCAATGGTGTATCCGAAAGGTGGGGATAGAGTTCCTCCCGCATCACGGCTGGAATGGCGCTGCCAGACGGTGCGCCTTGGGTATCTGATATGCAGGTAAATTGAAAATCCTTGTTGGGTAAACAAATGGCATATTGACTGCCCATACCCCGGAAGGAGAAGCCATTTTCCTTATCGCACCAGATCTGATATCCATACCCACAGTTTCCTCTGATAGTATTGTCGATCTGTTTAGCGGTCGCAGCGCGTAAATACTCCGCCGGGAGGACCCTTTCATCGCCCCATAGGCCGCCGTTCATGGTGGCAAGAGCGACTCTGGCCAGGTCACGAAGCGTACAGATGACTCCCGATCCAGCCCAGGAGAAACCCTCGGGCGTCCGGATGCACCATGCGCTAGGTGAGAACCCGATCCGGTCCAGAAAGCGGGGGCGCATATAATCCAGAAAGGACATACCCGTCATTCGTTCGACCGTTGCAGTAAGCACAACGGTTGCAGCGGTGTCATAGGAGAATATCGTCCCAGGTGGATGGGAAGGATCCTGGTTGAAGAAGGTCCACACCCAGTCGGGGTCGTCGCGCGTATAGGAGGTTCTCGAATTCGCTGTCGACATCATCAGAAGGTGACGGATGGTCGTGGCAGCAACCCACGGATGAACCTTTTCGGGCAATTTCTCCGGGAAGAACTCGGAGACGCGGTCATCGAGGGAGAGTTTCCCATCGTCGATCATCATTCCCACGGCAAGTGCTGCGAAACTCTTGCTAACCGAGTACATCCGATGCTTACGATCTGCCGACCAGGGGGACCAGTACCCTTCAGCAGCGATTCTGTTGTGACGTACGAGCAGAAATCCATGCATGCAGATTCGCTCGGAATCGATGCGCTGCAGGAATCTCAGGATCGCTCCTGAAGGGATTCCAACGCTTTCAGGTGACGAGGCAAGTGTGAATAGTTCTTTGCTTTGCATGTCTGCTCCTCGTACTGGTACGATAAAGAATCGTCAATTCCTTGCGATCTAACCCTCATCCGAATCAATTTTCGTGGATCGCATTCAAGCGATGGATGGCTAATCTGAATTCTGTGTCAGCCAATTCTTTACACGAGCCTCGTCCTGTTCTCCCCAGCCGGTGAAGGAATTGTTGACAATCTCGCCATAGTCGGAGTATGGATTCTCCCTCAGGGAGTAGGAGCCGTCCCAATACAGGCCACGCCTGGCCTGGTGCTGGAACTGGGAGAAGTTGTGTCTTCGGTATTCCCCCCCCACGTTTCAAGTGTCACTTTGCGGTCGATTTCCGTATCGAGGACTGCAAGCAGTTCCAGCGCCATCTCGCAAATTGAACAGACGGGAGGGATAAGCCTAGTGGAAAATCAACTTATAGTCCCCCCCTTCGAAGCATCCAGGACATTGAGTTGGAGGTTAACCCAGAGTAGCTGGCAAGCGCCCACCCTCGGCTATGTGTCGTTTCTCCACGAGCCACAGGCAACAGCGATTCGCCATCGAAGCTGTCGCGTTGCACCAGGGCTGCCAGCTCGTAGTTCAGGGGTTCGAGTCACTCGTGTAGGTGCCCTACCACCTCTGTTTTAATGGCTGTGGGTGGGTTCCATGATACTGGCCCCAGGCGTGATTCAGGTCTAGAACGACTGCTTTGCGCTGAGAGAGGTGTCCCAACGGTGTGATATCAGATCATCGATGATTGACTGCTTCGCTGAATCTGTTCCGATGCGGTCGAGCGCTTGGACGGCCAAAAAACCTACCTGATCAAATGGATTCCGAAGCGACTCAACGAGGGCACCTTCCGAATCAGCCGCTCGATGGCCAAGTCTGGCCAGAGCGATCGCCGCGGTGACATTCACTGCATCTCGGACCGTCCAACCCCAATTTTTCTCCTCGTCCCATCCCGGGGCGTCCGCACTCAGAAGCCGGCTGAGAGG
>CEUS01115076.1_pt1 | contig 11868 bp, 11 predicted proteins | sample 427031 | NCBI WGS metagenome assembly CEUS01 (sample SAMEA2622837, study PRJEB7988) | marine metagenome | biome: marine biome (ENVO:00000447); feature: marine epipelagic mixed layer (ENVO:xxxxxxxxx); material: "saline water (ENVO:00002010), including plankton (ENVO:xxxxxxxx)" | depth 140 m | reverse complement strand
GCGAGCCGCCATCTCCCGACGACGGTCGTTCATCCACGCCAGCTTCTTCAGCTGCACTCGCCCGACGTTCGCCTGCACTTCTCCCAGACAGAAGTTGTAGGGCACACCCCCTTTGACGCTACGGATGTCGTAGAAAAAAGGAATCCAGTACTTCTCCAGGTCCTCGTAAAGATCCATCCCGACCCAGCGCGACAGCGGAATCAGTCTGGCAAATTCCGCATCGTTCGTCGTCAACATTCCACCTTCACCCAGCGTACTGATGTTCTTCACCGTGTGAAAGCTGAAGCACCCGATGTCGCCGATCGCTCCCGCCTTCGTCCCCTTGTATTCCGCCCCCATCGCGTGGGCACAATCCTCGATCACCTTGAGGTCGTGCTTGCGTGCAAGATCCATGATCGGATCCATATCGCATGGCATGCCGTTCATATGCACCACGATGATCGCTTTTGTGCGATCCGTGATCTGCGCCTCGATCGATGCCGGCGAAATCAAGTGGGTTTCCGGATCCAGATCGGCGAACACGACCTTCGCCTTCACACGCAAAAGTGGAATGACCGTCGCGATGAACGTGATCGCCGGAACGATCACCTCATCTCCCTCGCGGATCTCCAGCAGCTGCGTCGCAATCTCGAGCGCACCCGTACAACTGGAGACACCGAGCGCGAAATCCGTCCCGACGTATTCAGCGAACTCATCCTGAAAGGCCTTCAGGAACGGCCCCTGCGTCAGGATGTCACCCTGCATGGCCTCGACTGCGGCTTCGACTTCCTCCAGCCCGTACTGCGGCCCGACTTCACGATACGGAACCACCAGTCCGCCCTGTTCGAGCGCCTGCTTGTAGATCCCGCTCCAGTCCACCGTGTTTTGGCTCATCGTCTCACCGCATCCCCTTTGAGAGCTCACAGCCATTTCCCATTTCACGACCTCACGCCTGCCTTCCGAAGCTTTTAGCTTAGGAGGGACCTCACGACCTCAAAACGAGGTAATCAAATGGTGCCCGTGGCCAAAGAAAAAGAAAAAGTCCACCACCACCCCCATCCCCACACCTGCCAAATACCCCACCATCAGCCCCAGGAACAGCGGAATCAGACGACGATACGTCTGTAAACCCCCCAAGCGCAGAATCAGGCCCTTGATCGCCCAGATCAGGAAACACGAGAATACACTGTTGTAGGTAAACCCGTTCGCCGAGAACGTGAATCCGATTGGATGAATCGGAAACCCGGGAAACTGGCGGCGAATCAGATAGAGCGCAGCCACGAACACGGACCCGAACGACAGAAACCCCAGTCGCACCCAGTCTGTCCCGAACGTGCTCTGCTGAATTCGGTTCGCAGTAAGGATCCAGAGTCCGCGTGCACTGTCCGTCGATCCGTTGAACGCCCGCGCGCCGAAGTTATAACTGCCGCGTACACGGTATCCCTCGAACAGAATGAACGAGATCACCGTCGCCGCCCCGATCGCGGAGGCGACGAGCACTGCGGGGACGAGTTTGCGCCGGCTTTCGCGATCCATCGCGGACCCCAGCCTCGGAATGTGAGCGAGGATCGGCGCCCCAAACGTTTTCCCGTCGCAAAAGAACGCATTCGTTAGCCCGATCGCCGTCGCACCAATAGGTCCAAGACCGGACACGCCAAAGATATGCCACGTGAAGGCCTGTGCCGTCAGAGGGCCTCGCAGATAGATGAGTCCGCTTTCGATGATGATGCGCGACATTCCCAGATACAGGACGAACGTGCCGAACCAGAACACGAACGTGGGAGCCCAGTCCAGCCCTGCCCGATGAACCCAGAAGAAGAGATACGCCGTGCAACCCACGAGGAGCACCACGGCCGCCCGGTAGGAGAGCACTTCACCGGAATCATCGGGCCCTTCGCCCCGGACCGCCTTCTGAAACACAGCTTTCAAATGGGAACGTGCGTTCCACAGACCCCACGCCACGACCGTGATCAGTCCCCCGAAGCACTGCCATCCGATGGATGGACTGAACGATCCGTACGGGTCTGCGTTACTAAGCTTGTATCCCAGCCGGTTGTAGATGCCTGTCTGAAGAACGGCAAGCACGTGGAAGAACCAGATACTCAGGAGGACGTCCGACTCCGTGAAGTAGCCGAACGACATCGTTAGAACGCTCAGATTGGGGCGGAACGCGGGGAAACCGCGTCCCAGCTGAATGACGTGATTGGAAAGTCGCCCGTGAAGAATCGGAAGCGCAGGCATCGCCTCTGAGAACCATGACAGGATGTTGCAGCTGATCAACGCGAACACCACGCAGAAACCCGTCACGAAAAGCCGATTCTTCATGTGCTTCATCAGCGACGGTTGGCCGCCCGACACGCCCGTCAGCTCGAGCAATGCGCTCGCAATCGGAAACGCCAGGCGTTCGTTCTCCGACCACTGCCGCCGCAGAATGATGCTCATGCAGAGCGTCACCGTCAGAATCGCCGCGAAGAACGTCCCCCACCAGAACGCGATTCCCATCCAGCTCCGGAAAGGAAACGCCTCGGTGTCCCGCAACCCTTCGTAGAACCCGACCGACACCTCGGGGTCCGTGATAATCGCCCACTCAGCTACATTCTGGAGCAGCAGCTCACCCCATTGGTTTTCGGGATCCGCGAAGTAGGTCGGCGCCGTCACCGTCCCGAGGAAGTAATACGTCAGCCCTTCCCCCTGCATCATGGCGCTGATCATTCCCATGCAGCAGATCGCCAACAACTCGGAGGGAACCAGACGACGTCGCTCCGAAAAGCGGCTGTTCAACAACAGCAGGAGGATGAACGGAATCAACAGAGCTAGGGACAGATGGGCGTAATCCGCCCGCGTCGAGTGCACGATCAGCGTCGAATACGTCGGCCAGAAGTTGACCCACGCCGCCATCGCAAGCCCGGTCAGAATCGCCCGCGGCGTCATCTGCAACCTGAGGAGTCGAAAACTCTATAAAATGAACAAACCATCAATGACAGAATACGTCTCTCTAGCGGCTACTCCACAACTTTTCTCGCCTCACCCAGCCTCCCCATTTTGCATTTTGCACTCTGCATTCAGCACTTCGTCTCCTGCCACTCTTGACACCCCAACCTCGACTCCGTAACATCTGGTCAAGGCGCCACGAGGACGCCCCCGAGTCCGCGAGAAGGCCTGAGGCCGCCTCTCCTTTCTGCAGTCTTCCAACACAGACACTCTTTCTGCCTGACCACGCGGACACCGGGCGACGAGAAGGAGTGTGTCCATGTCTGCAGCATCGCTTCCCCCAACGCCAATCTTCGCCAGCTCAGAAACCAGGCTAAGAATCTCGTCAAGGCACACGCCGCACGCGACGTCGAAGCGACACGCCGGATTCGCGATCGTCTGCCAGAATGGGCGGGTCGGTCGGACGATCAGTCTTCGACGCCCGGTTTTCCCTGAAGAACGCGCAAGGACTTATCGCGCACGAAAGCGGGTTCGACCGTTGGGCCGATCTGAAATCACCGTTCGACTCCGCGACGGCGGCTACGGCGGTGCGGATGTTTCCCGCGTGTCGCGCGGGTTCGCCCCTTCGCGGCACACCTCCACAAAGCGAACCTCGAGGTTGCAAAGGCGCTTCTGCGCCACAGTGCAGATCCGAATCAAGCCAGTGGCAACCAGAAACAAACGGCTTTCCACAGAGTCCTGTCCGGAGATCGAGACGTCGAGCGCTGTCTTCAGTTCCTGCTCGACCATGGAGCAGTCCGACGATCCCAGATGCCCAAGGACGGACACCGCTCGATCTCGCAACTGAGCGGAACAACGAGGCAGCAGTTCGCATTCTTGGCCCCTGATCATTGCACGAGTTTCTGACAATGCCGGTCATTTCTGTCGAAGACGTCCACACAGCCGGAGTCCTGCTTCGGGAGGGTGACCGTTATGTCTTCTGTTTCGGTGCCCATAGCAAATCGGACGGGGTCTACGTCCTCCGGATCGGCGGCCATCGTGAAGCCGGTGAATCTCCGTGGGAATGCGCGGTCCGTGAGGCCAGAGAAGAAGCAGATGTGTCCGTTCATCAGATCCCCGCACCGATCGGCGTCCGGACAACCGACATGTTCAGCCCGGTCACAACCCTTCCCGATCGGGTCACCATAGAGGGGCACCCGGAACAGCGACCCCTGGTCGTCGGAGGATCCCTCATATCCGGCACACCGCGCTCGACCCTTTTCCTGGCCACGACGACCGAAATCTCACGCCCCTCCAGCGAAGTGGAGGGTCTTGTCAAACTTTCGCCGGTAGAGGTTATACGATTGACCCGTGGGCCATCGACGTTCAGCGATATCGAAGTGCGAGCAACCACTCAACAGTCTGAAATGTCTCTCTTGCCGGAAGCCCCCTGGTGATTTCTTCCCATCTGCGTGCTTTGGCCTACTGCCTCGAGAAGGGATATGTTGCGGGAGCGGAGGAGGATCATGGATAAGGCTCGGGAATTCTTCAAAGAGAACGGCTATTACCTTGCGAAGAGCGTTTTCACACCGCAGGAGGTCGCCACGCTAGAAGCTGAATTCGACCGGATCGTGGAGCAGTTGGCATCACACGGAGAGGACAAGACCGAAAACGGCGTCTTCGGTACGCGCAACGTACATCAGTACTCCGGTATCTGGATGGCCACGCTACTGGAACCAAGATTCCTAGATCTGGTTGAACAGTTCATCGGTCCCGACATCGTGCTCAACCACAACACCCTGTTCGTAAAACAGAAGTCCGATGGCGAGACACCTTTTCACATGCACCAGGACTGGAGTTATCTCCCTACTCAGTCTGACACGATGATCGCTGGCATGATTCATCTGGGTGTGGCGACCGCGGAGAACGGTGCGCTCAGAGTGTATCCAGGTTCGCATCGGAACGGCCGAATGGAGGGTTCCCGGGAGAACAACCCCGATTTTCACGCCAAATACTCCTTCGAGAAAGCGACTATCATCGAAGCCGAACCCGGGGATGTCACGTTTTTCGACTACTTCATCGTCCACGGATCCGAAACCAGTGATTCGGACACACCCCGAAAAGTCGTTATCGCTCGCATGTTTTCAGGCAAGGACCGGAAGGAAGACATTCACCAGTACAGCGAAAACATCGTGCTCCGTGGATGGAATCACCACACGACGGCTTCAACCGCTCGCAAGGTGGTTATGAAGCAAGAATGAAGCAGCTTACTGGCAAAGCCTATTCCCGTGCACGCGCATACGTGCTGAACCACGGTCTCGATCTGGACCGATCCCTCTTCACATTTCGTTCCGAAAGTGGAACGAGGGAGCGGGTTTTCGATGCGCTCGCATCCTACCAGAACGAGGATGGATGAAATCGCGACAATGCTCCGCGAGCGTGGTGCGCACGAATAGTTACCGGTCGACGTATTCAAGAAGGAGAGCATCGTGAAAGCCCGATCGTGATTCACTATGTTCACGACATGGACCGCGCGAAGGCATTCTATACCGGCGCCTTCGACGTGAAGCCCACTTTTGAGTCTGATGGCTGGATGCAACTTGACTTCGGAGGCATTGAAGTCGCACTGCACGTAATCGATCCATCCTGGAACGAGGAAAACGAAAGCCCTTTGCCTCACGCGGGCCTGAACCTCGAAGTCGATCACATCGAATCCATCCAGGCCGACATCGAGCGGCTCGGCGGCCGGTTGCTCGAGCTTCGCGAACCGCATGGCGGGGTTCCTGTTGGTGTCGCAACCTTCAAGGATTCTGAAGGCAACGGCTTCGAACTGCGTCAGCAACCGTAGGTCTTGGACTCATTTTTTCGCCCCACAATCCATCTCTGCAGTGGAGACCAAGTTGAGCAACGCCATCGCCTATACCGAACCTGAAGACCTGGCCCGGGATTTCGCCTACCGCGGCATCGTGATTCTCTCACCCGACCGCCTCGGCATTCCATCCCAGGTTCATCATCGCGTTTACAAAGACGAGAAACAGGCAGACGAAGCTGGCGAGCGTGTCACACCCTCACAAGTCCCTGCCATCCTGGAGGTATTGAACGCACCGGGCCTCGTGGACGCGTGCGATCAGCTTGTAGGCGAAAATTGGGCCATCGTCCCCTTTACCCACAACGCCTCCTTCAAGAGCGGACCCCGTGACCAGCACTGGCACAAAGACGATAACGGACCCTACAACGGGCGCAAACAACGCCACCATCAAGCGGTCCAGATCGAAATGCTCTACTACCCGCAGACGGTACGCGCGGACATGGGCCCGACGGCCACCATCCCCTATTCCCATTACTGGACGTTCGATCACGAGGAAAACCACGACAACTTCGCCGGGGCCGATCACCTCGACTTCAACTATCAGCTCGAGGGTATGGAGCGCGTGATGGCAAGCGGGCCGGAAAGTGACTACGCTCCCGACGACATTGTCAACCAACGGACAGCTCACGACGTCCGAATGCGCGACGCCGTGACGAATACCGGATGGCCGCTCGTTCAACAATTCGAAGCCGGCCCTCTCGAGGCGGGCAGCATCGTGCTCTACTCTCATAACACCTTCCATCGCGGCAACCATCGTCGAGATGACTGGCGTACGTGGGAGGACAATCCTCGGTTCATGTGGCGCTTCTGGATCTATCGGACCACCGATCGCACGTCCGTTCGTGTACCCGAAATCGACTGGAACAGCCTCGGCACCGACCCGCTGACCGGGATCGACCTCTCCCCTGCCGACGAAGACGTCACTGCTCTCTGGCGCTACCATCATCATTGGCTCCAAACCGGGCAGCCGCCCCCTGCACAATTGGATTCGGCCGGACTCATCGAGACCGAGAGAAGGATCCTTGCCGTTGCACTTTCGGAGCAATTACGTGCCAAGTTCGACGAAGCCGAGCCGCAGCGCATCGGAGCCGCCTATCGTCTCGCCTCGATCGGAGACAACAAACTCGCCGTCAGACATCTTGCCACTGCGCTTTACGATCACCGCGAGAGCGTTCGCCGGGCGGCAACCTACGGACTCATCGCCGTGGGTGAAGATGCGACCGAAACCTTCCTTCAAGCGACGAAGTCCTCCGTAAAGTGGATTCGCAAAGCGGGTGTGTATGGTCTGGGCGACGCGAGTCCTCTGACCGGCGAGGTGCTCGATACGGCCGTGAAGCTTCTCCACGAGGACCCTTCGGTTTATGTCCGGTCGGTCGCCGCCGGCACCATTGGCTGTCTCGGGAGGCGAGCCGCTGCGACGGGGGTAGGTCGGTCACTCGTTCCAGTCTGTCTGGATGCTCTCATGGCCAGCCTGGAAGTCGAGGACAACCGGCCGTGCATGGATCAGGCGCAGGGAAGGAGCATCAAGTTCACCCGGCCCACCGACGAATGTGACGTTTGTGAGGGAGGCGGAGTCGATTTCGGCCTCGACCGTTTCGACCGTGTACGCTCTGCGGTTCGCGAAAATGCCCTTTGGTCCGTCGTTATTCTGTGCTCCCACGGCGTGGAGATCCTGGGGACCTCGGCCAAAACCGCGATCGAAATCCTGAGGGAAGTGGTCCGCGAGGACAACAACGTCATCAACGTGGGATTCGCACAGGACGCGCTCACACGTCTCGCGCGGCTGGGACCCCAAGAGGGTGGGTCTCATCCCGCGATCGATGATATCAGGAAGAACCTGATCGCAGCTTTAGGTGAAGCCCCGGTCAGACCTTGGGAGGCCCTTGTTCGAGCAGGTCTCGAGGAATCTGCGCTTACACAATTCGATCCGCCATCGTAGGGTCGCGGCACCTACATCCTGACTTGGCCCCGCCGTGGCTTCTCTGACTTGCCGATGGGCCCGCAAAAACATGGGGCCACCGTCTAACCATGATCATCCAGCGATCCTACAATCCCGAATCCGACTTCGAACGGATCAACCAGTTCCTCCGCGACTGCCACGAACCCGAGAACGCCGACGGCAACTGGTTCCAAACCTATCTGGGACTATTCTTATTTCCATCCCAATACAGAGCTGGAAGACCTGAATGACATCGATGTGTGGGAACGCCAGGGTAGAATCGTCGCGGCCAACATCTTTGAGACTCACGCGAACGACAGCTGCTTGTGCACACTTCGTGAATTTCGATCTCTCCGTGCTACGATGCTCGAGGTCGCAGAGGCAAAACTCGCCAGGCCAGATGAAGACGGACACAAGGTCCTTCGCGTGTTCATTCACGAAGCCGACGTGGAGCAGCGTGACATGCTTCAGACCGCAGGCTACATCCATACTGAAGAGCGGGACCGCACGATGAGCCGATGCGACATCCCCGATTCGGAGGTCGATGTTGCCGATGGTTTCGAGCTCAGAAGTCTCGGAGAGGTCAACGACCTGGGAAAGGTCAACCGCGTGATGTGGTGCGGATTCAACCACCCCGGAGAGCCACCCGAAGATATCATCCCTTTTAGGAAGAAGATGCAGTCCAGTCCCAACTTTCGCTTCGATCTGACACTCGTCGCGCTCGCCCCGAACGGCGACTATGCATCCTACTGCGGGATGTGGTATGATGCCGTGAATCGATTCGGTTATGTGGAACCCGTGGCGACCGATCCCGACTACCGGAGAATGGGGTTGGGAAAGGCAGTGGTGACGGAAAGCACGAAGCGATGTGGTCGCCTTGGCGCCAAAGTCATCTACGTGGGATCGGGCCAGCCGTTCTATAGATCGATGGGCTTCGAACCCCTGTACGAACATCACTGTTGGACGAAATCGATGGAATCGGCCACTTGCGTTTAACCCGTAGGGCACGGCCTGCTCACCCGATTCCTTTTGGGATGACTAGGCAACCTTCGACCCCAAAGGGGTCGTGTCTTTCAGCCTGGGGGCTTAAGCCCCCAGGGTTATGGTGAGGGACCTGACGATCCGATGTCTGACGACACGAACCGGTCAACCCGCCTCTCGGATCTGTCGCAAATCGGGACACAACTATGAACCTCTCACTCATGGCCGCCCGTTCCGAAAACGGGGTGATTGGCGACGGAACGAAAATCCCCTGGCGTGCGAAGGGAGAGCAGCTCCTGTTCCAGGCGCTCACCTTCAATCAGTGGCTCCTCGTCGGCCGAATCACGTTCGAGTCGATGGGCCTCCTCCCCGACCGCAAGTATGCAGTGCTGACCCGGTCGGACGGCATCGAAGAGACCGATGTCGTTCGTACGTTCGCCTCGATTGACAGCGCTCTGAATGGACTTGCCTCCGTCACGGACCACATCATGGTCGCAGGTGGAGGCCAGATCTACGAGACCATGATCTCGAAGGTCGATACCATCCACGAATCGATCATCCATACCGAGATCGAAGGCAGGGTGCGAATGCCGTCCATTCCCGACGATTTCAACGTTGTCTTCAGCCAGCGTTTTTCATCGAACATCGACTACACATACCAGATCTGGCGGAAGAGTCCCTCCCCCCAGTAGAGATTGAGAGAGTAATGGTCGCTCCTAGCCCACAGGTGGACAGGCTGACATCGGAACAGATCGCGAGGTTCAAACGGGATGGATTCCTCGTGCTCCCGTCGGTACTCGATCCTGAACTTTGCCGTCAGGCGCGTGAGTCTCTCTGGAAGCTGATCGAGAGATACCTCCCCCGGATTAGACGTGACGATCCCGAAACCTGGACGCCCGTTACTGATGAAGAAAGCGAACAGCTCACGGCGCATCGGCCGGTTGAAGGAGGCGATCCTCATCTGGGCGGCGGCGGACATCGACTCTTCGCCCGAAATGGCGCCGAGCAATTCATGCTCGACCTCGCTCCTCGGGCTCTATGGGATGTCGCGGAACAGCTGCTGGGAGCGGACACGGTCGTCTGGCCCGCCGGAGTCGACGAATCCAACACGGCAACGGGGCCTTCCTTCATGTGCGACGACGCAGTGGGCAGTCTCGTCACCCACGTGGGTAACGACATGGGGTTTCCGCAGGGCGGATCGTTCGAAACCGAACCCGCGCTACGGCTACCCCGAACCGGACCGGTGTGGCTGAACGGCCAGGGATCGCGCGGTATCTACTGCACGTTGCCGGGGAGCCCCGATCCCGCACCTGACTACAGGGGCGCCCATTCTGACGGGGCCTGTTACAGTCGATTTCGCGTCCAGCTCTCCGCCTACATCGATGATGTGCCCCCCAACTGCGGCGGATTCGCCGTCTGGCCGGGTAGTCATTCCAGAATCTGGCCCGAACAATGGAAGACATTTAAGGCAGGCGAGAAACACACCGACAAACATCTCGCGAAACGCAGAGCTGGGGGATACACAGACCCGGTCATTCTCCAGATCAAGAGAGACACCCCGCCCGTCGACTGTCATGGTCCCGCTGGCACGGTCGTTCTCTGGCACACCAAGATTCTGCACATCCCGGGCCAAAACGCATCTACGGACGTCCTGCGGCAAGCCACGATCTATGGTTACATGAAGACACCGGAATCGGTACCGGATGCGCTCGTCGTCGATGACACCGACGGCGATATCTGGCGGGACTGGGCCGATGAGGTTCGCGAAGCGAACTAGTTGGGAAGGGAGCTACGTTGGGCAGACTTGACGGCAAAGTCGCACTCGTGACGGGCGCCTACCGGGGCCACGCGGAAGCGATCGCACGTCGCTTCTCAGCTGAAGGTGCCGCAGTTTCGATCTGTGACGTCGTCCCCGTTGCGGAACTCGAGGACAATGTCGCTGAGCCAATTCGCTCGGAAGGGGGAAAGGCTCTGAGCTTCCAGACCGACGTCTCCGAGGAAGCACAGGTCGCAGAACTCGTGGAAGGCACGATTCAGGAGTTCGGAACCGTTGACATTCTCGCCAACGTTGTCGGCATCGCAGGTCCGACGAAAGACATCTGGGACACCACACTCGGAGAGTGGAAGCGAACGCTCGACGTCAACCTCGACTCTCTGTTCCTGTGCAGCAAGGCCGTTCTCCCGGAGATGATCGGAAAGAAGTACGGTCGTATCATCAACTTCAGCTCCGGCACGGGGAAGCAGCCCCTCTCTCACCGAGCCCCCTACGCCACCTCAAAAATGGGCGTCATCGGTTTTACACGAACCCTGGCTGCCGATGTCGGTCGTCACAACATCACCGTGAACGCCATTTGTCCGGGAGGCCACATCGAACGCAGCCTCGAACTGGCGCGAGGGCGGGCGGAGTACAAAGGTGAGGCGTTTGATGAAGCGCTTTTCCGAGAGCGATGGAACGACAGAAGCAATCCGGTGCTGGCGGGCAGGTGGTGTACCGACGAAGGGTATGTCGAAAAGGGAGCCGGACCTGAAGATGCCGCCACCATCGCACTATTCCTCGCATCCGACGATGCCGCGAACATCACCGGTCAGGACATCAACTCCGGTGGTGGGGTAATGTGGTAACCCGACGAATCCCTGTACGAAGCCTTTCAGCATCTCGTTACGACGGCTCTAGTCAATAAACACGCTCTGTGGAAGCAAGGAGAGCAGGTCACTTCGAGCGGGCCGCCGTGCCGAAGCGCCTTCGGCGCGAAGGCAGGAGTCGAGAAGTCCCTCTTCACGATCTGGTATGCGTGTTCTAGACGGAGCCTGTGCCGTGAAGCTAAGGTGCTCCTACCACTGGCTGGCCTTGGCCAGACGAACTATTCGATAGGCCTCCCTTGAAGAAGAAGCCATCACGTCGCGGCAGCCATTCCACACATAAGCATCTACCTCCTCCGAAACGCAGACCCTCACAGAAAAAGAGTTCGCCCGGTACGGTTCCCTATGTCTGGGCAATCGCCGCCCTGGAGGGAACGCAGGACATCGTTCGCGATGAGCTCACTGGGCGATTCGGCAAGAGTTGCTCGTTCATAGATCATCCCCGCAACGACGAGATCCACCTTCGATTCACAGACGACCCGCGAGAGCTTCTGTCGCTCTCCACCGCTCAGACCTTGCTCCTCAGAAGAGACTTCGACGTCATCCGACC
>CEUS01235533.1_pt1 | contig 11869 bp, 10 predicted proteins | sample 427031 | NCBI WGS metagenome assembly CEUS01 (sample SAMEA2622837, study PRJEB7988) | marine metagenome | biome: marine biome (ENVO:00000447); feature: marine epipelagic mixed layer (ENVO:xxxxxxxxx); material: "saline water (ENVO:00002010), including plankton (ENVO:xxxxxxxx)" | depth 140 m | reverse complement strand
ACAGGATTTTGTTCAGGCTGCGTTCACCTCGCCGGCATCGATCATCTCATTCTCCTCAACTTCCGTCACTGTTTCAACCGGTGTTTCCTTAGTGTCCGTACCCGAGCTTCCACCATGCGGAATCGGAGGTGCGCAGTAGCGCTCACCTATAGTTCTGAGACTCGTGAGATCCTCTTCTGAAAGCTCAGGGTATTGCTCGCGAAGATACTGCATTGTTTCGGTGAACCACTTTTCGCGCTCTTCGTTTTCTGCTTCCAATACACCGCAACGACGAATATGACTAAAGAGTTCATCCCGTACTCGGTCGATCGAACTCTGCTCTTGGCTTCCCTTGCTCAACACACCTCCCATTTAACGGTCGTCTAAGATTTTACCGAAATTTGGTGCAGTCACCAACTCGATCAAGCTAAGGCGAATTGGCGCCCAAGCAAAAATGAGTCGTGGTGTTTAGCTACGATTCAAGCGCCCACCTCAAATCGTCGCAAATACATGTTCACCTCTCCAATCCCCATCTTGGTCTTGAGCTGTACTATCAATCGGCGCTCGTCATCGGAAATGTACACCTCCGCCTCTCCATCCTCTGAAAATAGACCATCTGCCTGAATGATGGGACGGACGACAATGGTCTTAAATGTACCCGACCGAACACGTACTCGCTCTCGTCTTAATACTTCCAATACTACCGGATTACCCTCATCTTCGAAGTAACCGTTGAATGTGTAGGTTCGCCCCACTTCAAGTGGCAATGTCCTGATCAAATAAAGATAAGATATTTCGTCCAAGGCGCCGACAGGGATCGGCAAGTCCCTGTGTTTAGGATGTGCTTTGTACTCACCGACTTCCTCATCCCAATCCTCTCGTGTTACAGTGCCGACATCGTGATACAACTCGAAACGTCTATGTCGTCGATACCCACCCTCTCTTAGGACCTGCTCGAATCGCATTGACCGATAGGGGTTGCTCGCGAGCCAACTTACAGTCCGATCATCGATCTTATAGACTGGTATACCGCCATCAATCTCAAAAGCCAGTCGGAAAGTTGACGTCTCTCGGATCGATTCTTCCGCTTCTATACGGAGGTGTGCCCTACCAATGTGAACAGGCCCGAAGGTGACATCGTACTCGGCCTCTTCTCCAACCCTGAACGGCCACACAGGGAAGATCGCGTCAGGGTTTCCTGCAGTCGCTCCGCGTGAGGCTAGCTCGTTCTGGCCACTTGCAGTCATCGTCCCTGCAGCAGTGATAATCGTGACCCAGACAATCAACACAAACCCTCGCATGTTAAACCATTGCATTAAGGTTGCTCACCAGTTTTCGGATTGCCGGGTCACGGCTTGCCCGAATCAGGCCGTAGAGCTCTCGCCAAGCGCGGTATCGTGAGTCACGATACCGTCGGGTTTTTATCGACTCTGCACGAATCTCTTCAAACCGACGGAGGAATTTTCCCACTCTGAGCAAGAGTTCTGCATTCGCCGCCCAACCTTCATGGTTCAGAACTTGACCCCGCGAATCACTTTCATCTATCGCGCGGGCTAAAACGAACAAACGATATAGACGCAAGCTCGCGAATGGGTCATCGACCAACTTTGTAGTGTGCAGGCCCCGTGCAAGTTGTTGGCCAGCAATACGCGTAAACCGTCGCGCAAATGGTTCATTGGGAACTGATCCGACTGTGACAAGGTCTGCCCCGCCCTCAAAGCGCCGCATCATCTCGCATATACGTTCCGGGGAGTCAGAAAAGTCACCCTGCATGGTGACCAAAGCATCACGCTTCGGGTACGTCGAGCGCTTCAAGGCAGCTTTGATCAGCCTTTCAAGACTCGCCGCGTATCCTTTTCTAACGTCATTATGAAAGAAAGTCATAGGAAGAAAGTGCTCATATTGTGACAATGTTTCGCTGGTCCCATCATTCGAAGCATCGTCGCAAATAAGCACATGATACTCACGCTGCTCTCCGTATAAGATCTCACGGATCCGCCACAGAAGTGGACCAATCGTCTCACGTTCGTTTCGAACTGGTATGCCGATATATATCACGATCTCAACGCAGATCCTTGATCAAGGTTATCCCTTTACCATTGCGTGCAAATGCTCGTTCGTCCATGCCTTAGCCGCGCGGGTTCCTTTCCAGCGGCGATGAAACCAAAAGTACTGCTCCGGATGATCTTGTACGTAACGCTCGAGAGCCAGAACCCAACGGCGAGTAAGCTCCAATTGGTCGGTTTCCTCAGCAACCACCTCGCCACCGTGTATTTTTTCGAATCGGAAATGGTATTCTTCGCCGTCACATAAATTAACCGCGAGGAAGAGGGGGACGCGTGCCCCAAGACACAATCGAGCAGGTCCGAGTGTAGTCCACGCAGGGCGACCGAAAAACTCAACAGGTGCTGAGCCACGACGAGTATGTTGGTCGGCGACAAGCACCAATATGCGACCGTCATGCAGTGCCTGAACAAGCCGTCGCGAGTGTGAATCTCTGTAGACAATTTCTAACTCCATGCGCTCCTGCATAGCAGCGAAACGACGGTCTGAGATAGCAGTCAGTGAGTGTTGGCGTTGAGCTATGGTGGTAGTCGGAAACCCCAACCATGCCGCATAGGCCGCAGCCAACCAAAAATTTCCGATGTGCCCAGTCACGATGACTGCTCCACCATCTAGGGTCATCGCCCCTTCAAGCATCCCTGCAGCGTCGTCAAGATCAGAAATCTTGGCAAGGTTTTGTTCGATTCTCGAAGGGTTAGCCAACACCGTGGCAAGTTCTCCACCAAAGTGTCGATAACAACCTCGGGCAGTCTCCTGAATCCATGTGGAATCCACATCTGGAAAGCTAGCAGCCAGTTGTTCCTCGACTACCCGTCGACGGATTCCCATCGGACGATAAGCGGCATTACTTAAGAACGCTCCTGCCGCACGGCTTACCTTCTCCGGCATAGTACGCCATAATGCATCCAGGCCCCAGGCAGCTGGAATAACAGCTCGCCTCACCACACGAGAGATCAAGTCGGAACACTCCGCCTTGGCTCTGCCTGGTGACCAAATAGCCTACGATACACGCCCGGACGACTCATAAGAGTTTCATGTGTACCCCTATCGACAATCCGCCCCTCGTCAAGCACAAAAATCTTATCGACTTCGCGCACGGTAGATAGGCGGTGTGCAATCACAATCACAGTCCTCCCACGAAAAAGCTCCGCCAAGCCAGCCTTGATCGAGAGTTCACTCTCCGCATCTAGCGCAGATGTCGCTTCGTCCAGAATCAGAATCGGAGGGTCGCGAAGAACAGCGCGGGCAATCCCTATACGCTGCCGTTGTCCACCTGACAAACGAACTCCTCGGTCACCAAGTATTGTGTCGTATCCATCTGGAAGGTCCATAACAAAGTCATGCGCAAAAGCTGCACGAGATGCAGCTTCGACGGCACTTCGTGACGGATCCGGATCACCGTATGCAATGTTCGCTTCTACAGTATCATGGAGGATTGTTGTCTCCTGACTCACAATTCCAATCAGATGACGGAGTGATACTGTCGTGAACTCGCGAATATCAGTCCCATCTATCGTCACATGACCTTCTTGTGGATCAGAAAAACGTGGAAGTAGATCAACAAGCGTGCTCTTTCCACTACCTGAGGGTCCAACCAATGCAATCACGTGTCCCTTGGTAATCGTAAGATTTAGATTGCGGAGAATCTTGCGTTCAGGTTCATAGGAGAAATTTACACCCTCAAAACAAATTTCGTCCTCAATACCCATCGCTGTGAGCACCCCTCCTGAGGGTTCTGGCGCTTGGTCAAGAATCGAAAAAAATCGTTCGGCCGCAGTTAGTCCTTGCTGCAAAGCCGCCGGGTATTGTGCCAGCGCCTTGATGGGCGAGATAGCTCGAAGTGCGACAGTGACGAAAGCCAGAAACTGCTCCGGACCCAACGTTCCCGCTTCGATTACAAGAGCTGCCCCAACCCAAATAAGACCGACGGCCACGACACTCGCTAAAACTTCTGAGAGCGGCGAGGCGAGTTGTTGGGTAGCAGCCGCATGAATACGGCGGCGGCCATATCGATCAGATCGAATGCGAAAGCGTTTTTCTTCATAGTCTTCCGCACTCCACAATTTCACAAGTCGAATCCCATTAAGTGACTCTTGGAGTGTAGCTAGAAGTTCTCCTTGATCGTGGTATACCCGTCGAAACCTATTTCTGAGACGTCGGAATAACGGTTGCATCGTTAAAAGAAGAAGGGGCACAAGGATAAGTGCGATGATTGCAAGCTGCCACGAAATTGCGCATAAGACAGCTGCGTATGCCACGGCAGTTGCACATTGGCGTATCGCTTGCGCAAGAGCATCCGTTACAACGGGTTTTGATTCGTTCGTGTCCGATAGCACTCTTGTCAGAAGTTGACCTAACTTCTGACTCTCGAAGAACGCCATAGGAAGACGCTGGAGTCGTGCGTGCACAGTGTCTCGGACATCTCGAACGAAAAATTCCTGCACACGTATAGATAATACCTTGCCCGAGTAGAGAAATACGTTCTTTAAGAGGAGTGCACACAATGCGAGAAGGCACACTACTCGCAATCCATCAAGCCCCTCAACACCGGTGAGCCAGTGCCCTGCTACGTTATCAATCAGCCTCTCAGCAGCGTTTCGACCTCCATCGGGTACTAGGGGACCCATGCTGAAGAGTGATCGAAGCATGGGCACAAGAAGTAAAAGACTGAACGCTTCGAAAAAGGCGGCGAAAACACCGAGAACAATGCCGGCCACAAAAATAGTACGGTACGGCTTGAGGAAGCCCAATAGTCGGAAAAACAACGATCGACCGGTAAGAGTCTCGATGGCCTTGGTCAACGAGGAGTAAGCAAAGCAACGGGAAGCACCATCTCATCGGGGCTAACGCCACCGTGCAGAAAGTTGTCGCGATATCGATTCTGGTACTCACGGAGCTTGGTCGGGTACACAAAGAAATAGTCCTCGCGACACAAGGCATACCTCTGGTTCATACTGCCCGGCGGTAACCGCAGTTCGTCCGCGTCACCCGTTAAGAAGGCTGCATCTGGATTGTCTACTCGAAGGTCTTCACCGAATTTATAGCGAAGGTTCGCCGTTGCATCCCGTTTAGCATATATCGTGGCCGGACGATGACAATGCACCGAACCATGGTCCGTTGTGAGGAGAACACGGACTCCCCGTTGGGCAGCAAGTTTGAGAGCGGCAAGAGCAGGCGACCGTTCAAACCAAGTCACCGTAAGAGACCGAAGTGCACTTGTATCTCGCGCCATTTCCCAGATTAACCGTGACTCGGCCCGACCGTGTGTAAGCATGTCGACAAATCCAAATACAAGAGCGGTTGCCGAAGGACTCGACAGATATCCACCGAGTCGATTTAACATCGCCTTTCCTTGGGCAGCAGTGAAGATTTTCTCGTAGTGGGTCGGGAGTTTGGCTCCAGCCAATTTGTGTATGACCCCCTTGAACAACTCATCTTCAAAGGAATTGAAACCAATTTGGTCACCTCGCTCCCACCACTCTGGGCGCATCTCAGCCAATTCATCCGGGAAGACGGCACCGAAGAGTGCATTTCGGGCAAATGGCGTCGCTGTTGGGAGTATCGAAGCGTACAACTCTTCTTCTATTTCAAAATACTCACTGAGTATCGGCATTATTGCACGCCATTGTCCGAGCTGCATGCAGTCCATTACGACAAAAACACCGGAAGGATCTTCACTAAGGATAGGCTGAAAGAAGCGGCTTAAGATGTCGACTGAGAGCGTTGGGCCAGACTCGCCGTCTTCATGCACCCAATCCCCATATTGCTCTGCAACCAAATCGCAAAAACCTCGACTCAAGTCCAACATCAGCGAACGCAATATGTCGCCGAACCCGGTTTCGCCAGCGCCTTCGAGTTTTAGATCCCAATCGACAAGCTCTGAATAGAGACTAGCCCAATCCGTCCATGACGATGCGGAGGCTAGCATCTCACGAAGTTCTCCAAACCGGCGTGAAAAATCGCGAGCAATCTGCTCGTGTTGGAGTGCCGGTCCAGCGAGAATCCGAGTGACGACTGATAATACTTGCCGAGGGCTCGTTGGCTTTACGATGTAGTCATCTGCTCGTCGACCAATAGCCTCATGCATTGTCGAGTCTTCTTCACTCTTAGTAACCATGACTACTGGTAATCGAGGAGAACCAGAGCGCACTCTTTCAAGCACTTCGATCCCTCTGAGACCAGGCATCTGTTCGTCAAGCAGGACCAAATCGTATGAGCGTGTGGACAACAGTTCCAGCGCATCTTGACCGTTCATAGTAGCATCGACGGAATAACCTGCGGATTGAAGCAACATCAGATGCGGGCGCAGTAAATCGACTTCATCATCCACCCATAAGATGCGCCCAAAAGTAGGCTTCAATGCCTCCATACTCAGGCCTGTCGCTCTGGATAATTTTGCAAGGCGAGTTCCAACTTCTCCAGAACATCCTCCGCTTGAATTCGTGCCATGTTTCCCTTTCGCTTCTTCCGCGAAGGATTCGTCTCCCCTAATCTCGTGTATTGATCAACGGTCAACTCACTAAAGTGACGGTACGGCCCAGACCGTTTAGGGTCGGTATACCCATACAACCCTACCGTCGGCGTTCCCAACCCCACTGCTATGTGAAGCGGGCCAGTATCAGGGCTGAGAACAAAATCACTCGCATCAAGGAGCCAAGCCATTCTTCTCAGATCAGTCCCCAACTCAACACGTGGTGAAGCTTTACTGAGTTTAATCAAACGCGTGGCCCAATCACGTTCTTCGGTTGAGGGGCCACCCACAATAACCGGTTCGAGATTAAGATCGTGTGCTGCAATATCCAGCACTCGTGCATATCGTTCCAGAATCCAATTTTTCTGCGAATGCGAGGAGCACAGGACAACTGCCAGTACTCTCCGATCAATTTTCTGCCGCCACCTGTGCTGATCATTACGTTCCGTTTCGGTGAAGAAAAAATTCCATTCACGCCGCACTGGCACACCTAATACCTCAATAAACTCTAGAAGTTCATCCTGCGTATGAGCTGTAGCACAGGCTGGTAGGCGACGATTTGTCGCAAGCCAACTGAAGTCTTGGGACCGACTGCGATCGTAACCAAGCTTAATAGGTGCGGGAAGAAGTTGGGTAACGACCCCACCTTTGAATACCGGCTGCAAATCAAGCACCAAGTCGAATGTCCTGTCTTGCAGTCGACGCCGAAAATCCATATACGCCCGTACCCCTAGCTCACGTCTAAAACACAGGAATTCATCGACGTCGGGTCTGCCACTCATAAGCATGTGGGGCACCTTTTGGATGACCCATGAGATATGAGTATCACACCATGCCTTCCGAAGTGATGCTATCACCGGGAGCGCATGCACCGAATCGCCAATGGCACTCATCCGAACGATTGCCACCCTGCGAGGTGGTTCGGGGAGCACTATCTCCCTCAAGGGGTCAAATTTTAGCACAGGTTCACACTGTATTAACCTTGGCGATCTTGCCAGTGGAGGATCTTGAATACCATTGAATGGTACTCATTACTAGAACTGGACGATGACAAAGAACAGCAAGGGCTGTAACCTCGAAGTGATGCGAACTCTAACACGATACCTCCTGCGCCTTCATCTGGCGCCATTTCTATTCGCCGTAACCGGCCTGACACTTTTGCTGTTGCTTGACCAGGTAAGCAAACGGTTTCAAGACCTCATTGGGAAAGACCTTCATTGGTCAGTAATCGCTGAAGTCTTTGTTTACTCCATCCCATTCATCCTTGCTCAAACACTCCCTATGGCTGTCCTGATCACCGTTCTCTACGTGTATAGTCGTTTGGAGGGTGATTTTGAAATCACCGCTATCAAGGCTAGTGGGGTGCCCCTTCACAGAGTTATGGCTCCCATATTGCTTGCAGCCACAATATTAGCGGGCGGGATGACCTGGTTTAATAACGTTGTGCTACCGGAATCCAACCATCACCTCCAAGTGCTGCTCACGGGGGTCGGGCGAAAGAAACCAACCTTTTACTTACGTGAACGAACTATCAACGAGGTACTTCCCTCGCGCTTATACGTCCAACCTGCCGCGATTGATCGAGAGCGAAGCGAACTCGATGATGCGGTAATCTATGACGAAAGAGGCGGCCAACAGAGTCGGACGATATACGCGAGTGGTGGTAAAATGGCGTTCGAAGAGAGCGGTGAAGATCTATACCTAGATTTAAGCAATGGAGTCCTCCAAGAGCGCCCCAACAGACAGCCAAATGCATTTAGGAGAATTGAGTTTGATCGCCTAGTGATGCGAGTTCCAGCCGTGACCAATTCCCTTGAGCGCGACACGCTTAGTGGGTATCGAAGTGATCGTGAGATGAACATCGGACAAATGCGCGCCGAGGCTAAAAAAGGAGAGCGCACGGTGGCCACATCTCAAGCGGAAAGCCGTGGATACGCGATTGCGATAACTAAAAAACTTGTCAAACCTCAAGCATTAGCGGAACCGACGATTCAAGGGCCTATGACAGCTCAAGGTAGAGCAAGTGGCTCCCGGTCCAGACTTCGAGCCACGACCTGGCCAGAAGAGGAAGTGTTTGATTCAGAATGGAAACAGGGCCCATTATCAGCAGACTCAGCTATTCAGGCAGGGGTACTTGCAGCGGAACGGTTTTATAGCGCCACAGACGCAGCGACACAGTTTCGAGCCTATAGAGAGCGTGAGGAAGCCGGACTGCGTCGCATCAACAAATTTTGGGTGGAGATTCACAAAAAGGGCTCGATCCCAGCTGCATGTATCATCTTCGTACTTATTGGCGCACCGATCGCCGTAAGATACCCACGGGGCGGAGTTGCGCTCGTTGTCGGCGTCAGCCTCGCTTTCTTCGCCGCATACTATGTTTCACTCGTGGGAGGAGAAGATCTGTCGGATCGCCGGCTAATATCGCCACTGTGGGCCATGTGGGCCCCGAACATCTTGTTTGGCACCTTCGGGTTAGTAGCACTATGGCGAGCCACCCACATACCTCGGTGATCAAGTGAAACTGCTAGATCGATACGTAACAGCGCAGTTCCTCAGGATCTTTGGGGTTTGTGTACTCGGCGTACCGTTCCTCTTCATGGTTATTGATCTCACCGACAATATCGACCGTTTTATTGATCAAGGGATGACACGCACACAGGTTACTCTCCACTATATTTACCAGTTCCCTTATCAGTCCCTCCTCGCATTCCCGATAGCAGCACTCCTCGCTTCGGTATTCACAGTCTCGGGTATGACACGACGATTTGAAATCACCGCCATAAAGGCCGGAGGTTTCTCCTTCTATCGATTCAGTCTGCCAATCTTGATGATGGCGACAATTCTCAGCTTTGGAGCACTCGCTCTCACTGAGCTTGTCGCTACCACAAACCGAAAGTCTGTGGAAGTGCTCGAGCGGGATGAATCTCGTAGCCAAACCATCCGTCTGTCCTTCGTTTACCGAGGGGATGAAGGGCTGGTATACAAAGTCCGACGATTGGATTCAAGAGAAGGGCGTATGGATGACGTGCAAGTTGAACGAGAAGGAATAGGTCCGGAATTTCCGACTATGAATCTCTCTGCGAACACAGCCATGTTCGACACATTATCGGCGCGATGGGTATTGCAGGACGGGTGGGCAAGACGTTTCCTGGAAGCTGATCGAGAACGGGCATATGAGTTTCTAGAAATGCATGTACGAGAACTTGATGAGCAACCTGATGATCTCCGGGCACAACCTAAGGATGTTGATGAGATGCGTTTTGCAGAGCTTGGAAAGTTCATAGACGCGATCGAACGCTCCGGAGGAACTGCGTGGGATCTCCAGACAGCCCAAGCCCAACGAATTGCATTCCCATTTGCATGCCTGGTTATCACACTCTTTGGGATGCCATTGGCACACTCGAATCGCAGGGGGGGAGCTCCGCTCTCAATTGGAATCGCACTCGCAACAACGATCGTCTTCCTGATCTTCACTCGGATCACGGAAGCTCTTGGAGCGGGAGGTGCACTACCTGCAACGGTAGCTGCATGGTTACCAAATTGGGTATTTCTCTTCGCCGGATTCGTGCTCTTTTCACGAGTGCGCACATAATAGCTCATACCCATGCGCAAAGTCTCAGTACGTGGTGACCTCGCCTGCTTCCAAGCGCTGAATATCCGCACGCACCATCTGCCGTATTAATTCATCAAAAGATACATGCGGTTTCCACCCGAGCTCGTCTTTTGCCTTTGTTGAATCGGCACATAAATGGTCCACCTCAGCCGGACGTAGCAGCGATGGGTCCTGTATAACAAAATCGTTCCAGTTTCGGCCAACTTCGTCGAAAGCGATTGTGAGCAAATCTTCTACAGAGTGCGTTTCGCCCGTTCCAATAACGTAGTCTTGGGGAGTGTCTGCTTGGAGCATCATCCACATCGCTTCGGCATAATCACCTGCAAATCCCCAATCCCGCCGAGCACTAAGGTTACCCATAGGGAGTTGATCCATAAGCCCGAGGTGAATCTGTGCCACGTGCCAGCTCACCTTCCGAGACACAAACTCAAGACCTCGTCGCGGACTTTCATGGTTGAATAAGATCCCACTGACTGAGAACAAATCGTAACTTTCACGGTAATTCACTGTTATAAAATGGCCATATACTTTGGCTACCCCATACGGACTCCTCGGATAAAATGGGGTATTCTCGTTTTGCGGTGTCTGACGAACTTTGCCAAACATCTCCGACGAAGATGCCTGGTAGAAGCGTATTCCAGTGTTCACTGCGCGGATCGCCTCAAGAACCCGTGTCACTCCAAGTGCTGTAAACTCCGCCGTCAACAATGGTTGTTCCCACGATGTGGGAACAAATGATTGTGCGGCGAGGTTGTATACTTCAGTCGGTCGGATTTTTTCCAAAACACGGATCAGTGATAGCTGGTCAAGCAAGTCGGCCTGGTGCAGTGTAATCCGGTCTCTTAGGTGGACTATACGGTCGTACTTCTCGACCGATGAGCGTCTTACTACACCATGGACATCGTAGCCTTTGTTAAGCAAAAGCTCAGCTAGATACGATCCATCCTGACCAGTAATGCCGGTAATGAGCGCAATCATATGTGTTCAGTTTCGCCAAGGTTGTTGCTAGCCCCTGTGGGGGTCTCTTTCACCTCATCGCCATTGTCATTGTTGAGACTTTTTCCAAGTTCTTGGGTTGCGACCCGTGCAATGAGGATGGCCGCAACCAAAGTCGCGATGAGTCCCACCACCAACAATCCGGTTTTGCCCCAATTCGCGGCCCCACTGGCCACTTCGGCCAATTCTGCGCCCGCGACCCCGATGTAGACATAGAGGAGCGTGCCCGGAAGCATAGCAAACAAAGACGCGAGAGTGTAGTGCCAGAAACTGACGCCCGTGAGACCATAGAAATAGTTCTGCAGATTAAATGGCAACACAGGTGAAAGGCGGGTCAAAACGACAACTCGCCATCCTTGGCTTTCTACAGCTCGATCAACCGCACTCAACTTTTCGTGTGGAGCAAGCCATTTTTTTACGCGAGAACGCATCACGTACCTAGCAATCAGAAAAGCAAAGCTGGCCCCGATCGTGGCGGATAGCACAGCGGTCAGAGTACCAAGGCCGATTCCAAATGCCACCCCTGCTCCGATAGTTAGCGGAGAAGCAGGCAGTACCAGGATGATGGCAAGAATATAAATAGCTCCATAGACCAGTGGGCCGAACACTCCAAAACCGCTCACCCATTTGCGAAGTTGTTCAACCCAATTCTTGTTAACACGCGTTAGCGCTTGAGATGACTCGGCTATATCAGATGACGGGGGGAGGGGAGAATATGTGCCGATTAACTCGGCGCATGTACCGGA
>CEUS01030586.1_pt1 | contig 11870 bp, 11 predicted proteins | sample 427031 | NCBI WGS metagenome assembly CEUS01 (sample SAMEA2622837, study PRJEB7988) | marine metagenome | biome: marine biome (ENVO:00000447); feature: marine epipelagic mixed layer (ENVO:xxxxxxxxx); material: "saline water (ENVO:00002010), including plankton (ENVO:xxxxxxxx)" | depth 140 m | reverse complement strand
GATTAGCTTCTGGGATATCCGTCATATAAAATCACATGCTTCAAAATATATATAGCAACGAGTCTTTTAGGTTATTTTTTTTCTTTACTGTCGCCCCAACCGCTCATTAACTTTCGCAAGCGGGTGCCTTGCCTCCCAAAGAACATTTGAGCCATACCATCACCGAACGTGGGCATTTCAGTTTGCGGGCTAATGATGCGGTTATCCTGCTGGACGCTACCCGCCATCCATTGAGTGCGGGCCGTTTTAGCTTGTTGGAATAGATTTTCCAGAGTACCGGACTCCAGTGATCCTGGATCAGCAAGAATAGACCGATATTCTTGTAGTTCTTGAATAGCAGCGTCTATCCACCCGACTATGGGTTCCGAGTTTCCATGACAGATATCTCTATGCATTGTAACGTCCCCCGACGCTAGTCTGCTGATATCACGATAACCCGAAGCTGCCAACTCAGATATCTCTTGCCAATTCGGGCTCTTGGAAGTACACCCTACTAGCGCTACGGATAAAATGAATGGGAGATGACTTGCGGCCGCAACAAAACTATCGTGTTCTTCTGCTCCTATAAAGAGAGGTTTGGCTCCTACAGCCTCTACCATTGTGGTTACCTCTGACACTGCTCGCTCGGTAGCGTTACGGCTAGGGATCACGCAGTAGACTTTATTAGCGAAAAGGTTGGCATCCGCGTTTAACGGGCCAGATGCCTCACTCCCAGCCATTGGGTGACCTGCGACGAAATTGACACGATCTGGAAGATGTTCTTCGGCCCATTTCAGTACTATAGCTTTTGAACTACCTACATCCGTAACCACGCAGTCATCTGGTAGTTCTGGTCCGATTACTTCCAATAAGGCTTCCATTGCCATTAATGGTGTGGCCAATACTACAATGTCTGCGGTGTCTACCGCAGGGATAAGCCGGTTCTCAACGTGGTCGAATGCTCCCGATTTCTGTGCTCCTGTGCGCGAAGCATGCTCCAGATCGGTGCCGATAATAGTGAGGTCTCGCAGTGCCGAACCTCTGAGAGCAAGGGCTAGCGAAGTGCCCATTAGGCCCGTACCGATTATTGAAATTGTTGGCATACGCCTCCGAGTTGATGTGCTGAGAGAATGTTTTTCAGCATAACTGTTAGGATTCTGTTGATCATAATATTATACTATGCGTCAGCCCCAGGGAAAACGTGCGCGCGGTCTATCAGCGGGCGGTAGGACCACTAGAAACCCTATATTCTTCAGCTGATCAATCATATAATAACGCGGCGATTCTATAACAACACTGGAGGAACCTCAATGCCGAACCAACCTGTATCAGATGAAAAACTTCAAATCCTGAGCGCGATCCCGACGCAGACGTTGATTGACGCACTTTGGGTGATGAATTGGCCAATGAGTATGATTGAAGGGGCATTACCATTACAGGCTGGACAGAAGCTTGCTGGTCGAGCAGTGACTTTGCGCTTCGTACCACACCGTCCTGATTTAGCTGCAGATAAACCGAAAGCCGAGCAGTCTGCCGAATATGTAGCCTTTGAATTGTGCGGGCCTGGCGAAGTCCTAGTAATTGATGCTATGGGATGGCAGTACAGCTCAATTGGGGGGGACATAAAATTCTATAGGTTGTTCCAACGGCAAGTAGGTGGACTGGTAACGGATGGAGCTGTCAGGGACACAGCATCTTTGAAGGATTACGGGTTTCCAGTGTATTCTGCTGCTGCTACTGCCAAACAAGGGCCTGCAGAATTTTGGCCGTGGGAAGTTAATGAAGCTATCCAGTGTGGCGGCGTATTGGTTAGGCCCGGTGACGCTATTATAGGGGATGATGACGGGGTCGTAGTAATAGCATCATCAATGGTAGACGAAGTCATCAGAATTGCACACGAACGGGAGGAAGTGGAAGAAGTAATAAAGGCCCAGTTGAAGCTCGAAAAGTGCTCGCCAGGAAAGTACTATCCGTTCAACGATACGACTTGGGAATTATTTAAGGAAAAAACAGGAAAAGACCGGTATCAATAGTAGAGTTGAGATGTAAGCTTGTAAATTAGGACTGTGGTGGTTAATGTTAGGGTTACGTCGAAATATGCTTATTCATAAAAATAATTAATAGTTAGGTTTGCAAGGAGGGTTATATGGCAAGAATTCCAGTGGCTACCAGGGATACTGTACCATCTCATCAGGCGGTGGTGTTTGATGAATTGTTCGCAAACGGAGAGGCTCCTCACTACGGACCTGGGTCCGTGCTGGCTCACGTACCAGAGTTATCTAAACGCAACACCGCTCTCAATAATTATCTTCGCGATGATTCGTCACTCCCGAAAAAAGCGCAAGAATTCGCGATGATAGTAACGGCCAGAGAGATGGATTGCCAGCATATTTGGAATGCACATGCCGGATCAGCTCGCGAGGCCGGGGTCGACGATGATACAGTTGACGCGCTTCGAGAGGAGGAAGAACTATTTGACTTACCTGCTGATGAAGAAGCAATCGTCAACTATGCTCGCTCGTTGATACAAAATCATTACGCTAGTAGAGGCTCATATCAGATGGCTCTTGAGCAGTTCGGACGACAGGGTCTAATTGAGCTTACCATGATAATTGGTCAGTACTCTATGCTCGCTATGACCATAAACGCGTTTGACACGAATTTGCTGCCAGATCGGTCTGAACCTTTGTTGCCTGTCTAATCGAAGAGTCTATGGGGGCCTAACATAGTGCATACTGTGATCATACGTTGGAGGAGCTGATCTCCCTGTAAACTTGGAGCCTATGTCGGCAGCTATCTACGATGAAGATATCTCCCAAATCATTTGACTCAATTGCAGTAGGTCCCCAGAAATAACTTTCCACGTTCGCAGACGGTTCTCCTCTTGCAGTTTGCCGGCCAGTTAAATCCGGTAATAGATTCGCGGACAGGCGGGCCTCTGCCTCCTGCGGGTTGGCCTGTAGATAATCTTCGGCCCATTTCGAATCTTCGGCTTGGCCATAAAGGAGTTGTACAGGGTCTGACCCAGCAAGTACGACTACTCTATTATTGCCCCAATCTGAGACTATGGAGTACCCGCTGTTTGTGGTTAATATATGGGAGGGCCGGTATAAACCTGTATGCTCGCTATCGAATGTCGCTGTGATATCACCGGCCCCGTCTAGTACTTTAATTGAATCATCTCTCCAATCACACACAAATAGGTCAGAGCCTAGTAAGTCTAACCCCCACGGGAAGTTGAGGTTGCCAATACCTCCCCATGAGGCAAGGTATTCACCTTCTGTAGTAAACAGTTGTACCCGGTGATTCATGCTGTCGGATACATATAGAGTGCCATCACTTGCGAACTTAACGTAAGAAGGACGATTCAGTTGACCAGCATCTCTCCCGCTCACTCCAAAGTGATGAGTGAGTTGCCCATCGGGTGTGAAGAAGGATAACCGATCTAGGGCTTCATCAGCGATGACAATCTCTCCCGATGCTGTGTAATCTATCGAACTCGGCCACCAGAATTCACCCGGTCGTATTCCTCCTGTGCCAAACTCGCGAATATATTCCCCATCCGATGTGCAGACGCTTACGCGCTTGTAAGGAAGTCGTATGCCCACTTCAGGCCCGGCTCGATTAAGTACGTAGAGTAGACCGTCAGGGCCGATGCACATATCGATTGGGTTATTAAATCCTCTTCCCTCGTTGGAGAGGAACCCTATTGTGTGACTGTATGCCAGAACAGATTTCATGATTTCCTATAGCGACTAGCGCCAATACAAGAGAAGCATCCTATGCCATCTGATATTCCCTCGTAGATACAATCATTTGGAGTAACTCCGTTACACGCTGCTCTGAGCAGGGTATAGAGTCAGGCCGCGCGAAAGAAAGATTGCCCCATTTAGAAGCGTACTCAACGAGTGTTTCAATGGTCTTACTCGGCATGTCGTATACTGCCATCGCTTCAAGACAACTGTGGACTAAGGTCTCAGGTTCGATGGTAGGGCCGTAAGAGCGTACGAAATCTATAATGGATCTTATCCCTGGATGAGAGCTATTACTGATTTCTTTTGTCGAGGCGTTAAGTCTTTCAACCAGACTGCCGGTTTCTATCCATTCTGATCCTGTATGCCACCCTTCGACAGTGGGTGGATTCAATATCTCCTGCCCCATAAAATTCACATCCATGGCTGTCAGGACGATGGTCCAATCTGGAAATTGGTGGCTTTCTGCAAGCCTGCAGGTCTGGACAACAAGTTCAATTGGGCTCATCACCTTAGACCTGATATTATGAATTGACTTAAAGTAGTCCGAGTTGAATAGTTCCCGAAGCACCTGTCGGATGTCTCCATGACATTTCAAAAATACTCGTGCCAATTCATCAACCGAACGCTCGTCTATAGCATCAGATACGAAGTAGCGGTAGAGCTTTTCGCATATGAACCGCGCCGTCGCAGGGGAAGAGCAAATCATATCCAATATATCCTCGCCGTTAAAGCGTCCAGTTTGTCCAAGGAATGTTTTGACGCCGTCGTCGTGATTTTGAGGTATGTATTCGAATTGCCAATCTAATCGCCCGTAAGGCCATATCGAGTCTCTTTCAGCCCTTCTACTCATATATTCGGCGTTTCTAATGCTCCAGCCAGTGAACGATCTAGCGCAATTCTGTACATCTTCTTCGGTGTACTGGCCAATGCCCATGGAGAAAAGCTCCAACAGTTCCCTACCGTAGTTTTCGTTGGGGGCCCCCATTTTGTTATCTTTATTGTCTAGCCAAAAAATCATCGCTGGATCTTTCGAGAGTTCGAGAAGTATTGCCCGTAGATTGCCCAGTCCAAATTGTCTGAACATATCGATTTGATTTACCACCGCTTTGGCGTGATTGAGCTTTCCATATGCAGTAGCGAAAAGTCCATGCCAGAACAACGCCATTTTCTCTTCCAAAGGGCTGCGGCTGTTTACTAATTTATATAACCAGTTTGCCTGAGAACTTTCAATCAGCATCAAGCTATTTTGGTCTACGTGATAGCGCCGGATTAAATCGTCATCCATATTGGGATGAAGTTCCGGATAAAGTAGCTCCTCTACGGCAGCTTCATAAGTCCCGTTGCAAAGCCGCTCTACCTCGACACGAGTGGCCCCCAGGCCCGCTCGTCTTAAAAGATGCGCAAACAGTCGCTTGTTTTCTGGTGTCAGTGACATTAGAGCTCCTGCTGCATAAGTGTTGACAGAGTATACCAGATAATACCAAGACAGAAGTAAGATGTCTGTCAGAATCTCAGGAATGCAGGCAAGGGGTTTCCAATCAGCGGTCCGGCATATTCGTAAAAACTTTCGGTCGGGAGGTTGGTTCCAGGTGTCCGAAAAGACAAAGGAACAGTCGCAACGCGGTTCGCGACGGTCTCTACGGAGGTCAATCCCGTTTTGCACACATATGGTGAGTTGGAAGACCTGACTAGGGTTACCATACGATCGGTGAATCCAGATGCTGCTGCTTCGATGGCAGCAAGTCCGACCAATTTCGCTTCTTCCTTGTCACTACTTGAGATATTTTCAACAAAGCTTCTTTGTATGGTCCCGGGGTATTCATGGCGCACCCGTGTGTTCAAGGCATTTGATAACATATTAGTTAAGTGCTTGCCCGGGCTTTCATGATAAGCGTGCCCAAAGTCGTCAACCAGCAACGGTTTGGTTTCCGGACCTAGTATACCCTCTGTACCTCTACAATTCTCTGATATAACTGCAACAGCGAACCCAAATTTAGTATAGGCATCGGACATTATCTGGACGAACAATTCTTCATCGATTGGCACTTCCGGTATTCCAATAAAATGCGGAGCGTCTTGGTCGGACCTCTTCCCCAGACCTGATGCCATAGCAAGCCATCCCGCGTCTCGGCCCATGACCTCAATAACAGTAATCGGGGATGCTTTGCCCATAGAGAGAGCATCCTGTCCTGAACCCATGGTAGCGAGGGCGACAAACCTAGCCGCACTTCCATACCCTGGGGAATGATCCGTTTGGACCAAGTCATTGTCGATTGTCTTAGGTACGTGGATCACACCTAAGCTCATTCCGCTCGCTTTGCCGGCTCCTGAGATTTTTGCAGTAGTATCGGCGGTATCGTTGCCCCCAATCAAAAATAGATAACCGATACCATGACGATCTAGCGTGTCTAGCAAAGGCTGGATGTCGGTATCGTTAAGTTTTTTACGAGTTGCTCCTAAGGCAGCTCCCGGAGTCTGACGTATTGCTGCCCAAGAGGAATCAGTAACGCTACATAGATCCGTGAGGGAGTCTGATATTAAACCTTCAATGCCTCTAAGTGATCCGAATATTTGCGAGGAAGGAAAGGAAGTTTGGGATCCATTAACAACTGCCCAAAGACTTTCATTGATAACGGGTGTGCAACCACCAGATTGCAATACAGCTATGTTTGCACGCTCAACTCCCATTGACTTAAAACACGTTCCATCTGGGGCGTTGGCCTGCCTCCCGTACTAGCTTGTCTGGAAGCCAATCCCGCAGGTTTGGACTTATATAGAAGGTCGGCTCGATTAAATCCGACTCCGATGAAATTAGACCTTCATCTAAGGCCAGTTTCGCCTCCGGAGTCCCTGGCATCAAGCTCAGGCCGATCCGAAGATTCACGAGAGCCGGATCCAACTGTTTCAGGAACTGCAGTTTCTCTTCCACTGAACCGCGTGTTTCTCCTGGACCCCCAAATCTTTGAGAAATACTGTACTTGAGGCCCCGATCTTCACACATGCGACATGTTTCTAGGAGTTCTTCGTTGTTCTTTTCTAAATTATTTCCATCATGAGCATCGCCACCTGCGGAAGTCATCAAAACCAACCCGCAACCGGAAGTTTTCATAAGGTCAATTAATTCAGTGTCACAACCAAACGGGCCTAGACACGTATTCCAGCGTAACGACACATGCGCATCAATCAGAGATCTACAAAGGTCTTTTGCATGTTGTAGAGGTGCATTGAAGCAGTTGTCGATAAAGAACACCTTTTTCAAATCATATTCGGACCGCATGTGAATCACTTCATTTACGACTTCTTCGATAGGTCTAATAATTCTCCACAGCGTGTCGCTTTCTTCTATGTTTTGACTTTGGGTGGGGTAATAAAACCCGCCCAGTTTTGTCAGAATACCTACCCCAAAACCCGCATGCGCGTACTTTTGCATATCAAGTCTTTCGAGATTTGGCGGCCTATCGAATGTCGAACTGCAACGACCATTCGAACTGATGGTCAAGCCATTATCAGAGTAAACCACGCCTGGCAATTTATTGGGGCTTGGCTCGCCAATCTCTAATCGATCTACCAACTCTGAAAAAGCTTCCCCTGCATCCCCGACGATGCCGAAATCGGGTCTCACATATTCAAAACATTCGACCGGTAATATGCTGAACGCGGGCCCGCCACAAACTATACGTGCGTTACTCAATTCTCTAATACAAGCTACGACCTCTTTCGTGATTGGCAGCTGCCATTGAGGATCTAGGTAACTATGATTACTGAGATTCCGCATCGATATCCCGACGACATCAGGAGCAAAGCTTTTGGTCTTCTCAGAGACTTCTTCTAAATAATCTTCACCAGCGAACATTAGATCTAAGGTCTCAACTTGATGTTTATTCTCGTCTAGGTAGGCGGCGACGTAAGCTAGTCCAATTGGGACAGGTCTAGCATCCATGCGACTCATTAGCCGATTGTGTCGGTTAGTGGCAATCAATAATACTCTCATGATCCCTCCATACCCAATCTGATTGTGTAGATTTTACACTCTCCAATGAATCTTGGCATTCGATGATTCACTCTATGGTACTCTTAAATTATACTGTTCAATATATACTCCTGTGACTTTATGAGGATTAACGTCTGGTATGAAGCATTCTGTTGGGAACATTGTCTTGCTGAGCGTCTCTTCACTGTGTCTGATTCTCATAGGAGCCTGCACTTCATATGTGGGTTCTTCCGGCAAGGAAGCAGCGCTTACTCGAGTTAGTCAATCAGATTCCATCATTGCAGGTGGCATAGCTTACACAAGCTACGGTAATTCAGTGTCGCTGCCTGGTGAAGAAGTCCTTTGGAACGAGTTGAATGGGACACCTCTAGTGTTGAATTTCTGGGCGGGGTCATGCCCCCCATGCAAAGCTGAAATGCCGGATTTTCAAGAACTTCATGAAACGATCGGAGATCGCGTGAATGTAATTGGAATTGACGTCGGTCAGTTTTCTGGGCTAGGAAGTAAAACTGAAGCTGAGGTATTGCTAGAGAGCTTATCCATCACCTATGAGACAGGATTTAGCTCCGATCCGGCCGTTATGGAGAGGTACGGGATCCTAGCGATGCCCACTACAGTCTTTATTCGAGATGATGGTACCATCGCGCGTACATGGGCGGGCATAATTACCGGCGACAAACTTGACATTGAAGCCGAGAAACTTCTAAGCGATTGACTACTGAAGAAAATGTGCCTTGAGCGAATTGCATCCCTGGTATAGGTAAAATAAAATGTACCCGAACAATATAAAGAAAGTGTAATAGAGATGAATACAGAAAAGATAAGTTTTGGGGTAAATTTAAGTGTAGACGACTATGGCGATTGTGGGAAGTTTGCCTCTGTGGCAGAAGATCTTGGGTTTGATCGTGTATGTACTGGAGAGCACGTTATGGATGGCAATCCTCCGCGGCCTACCATAATGACAATCCCTGCCATGGCTGCAGCAGCCGGAGCAACACAGCGTATAAGAGTTATGACGGGAATAGTTATAGCACCTTTGTACCACCCAGTTATGCTCGCAAAATTAGTTGCCAGTCTCGATATCGTTTCCAATGGCCGTTTAGACTTCGGAATAGGAATTAGTGGACAGAGGGGAACCAAAGTAGAGTTTGACGCATTAGATATACCGGTCTCTTCTCGTGGCCGCCGAACCGATGAGATGCTGGAATTAATGAAGCGATTATGGACAGAGGATCACGTTACACATTCGGGAAGATACTTCAATGTGGAAGATGTCACGTTGCTACCTAAACCCCATCAGACACCTAGCCCACCAATATGGGTGGCCGGCCGTAGTGAGGCTGCTATGAGGCGGGCCATTGTCCATGGCAACGGATGGTATCCATACCTTTTTACTGTACGTCGCTTAAAGGCAACTAATGAGCAGATTGTTTCAATCGCTAACGAAATGGGAAAGGACCTAAGTGGCTTTCATTGGGGTCTGAACCAGCCAACTGCAATTTCATTAGACTCCAAAGCCGCACTGGACAGTGCTATAAGAAACGTAGGCCAGAGATACGTTACCGCCGAAAGAAGTGCTGAAGATATAGCCAAGGCTTTGTGTGTAACAGGAACCCCAGAAGAATGCATAAGAAGTATAGAGGAACGTGTAGAAACAGGGGTGAAAGAAATCAACTTCGGGTTCCTCTCGGACACACCGGATGAAATGTACAGACAAATGGAGCTGTTTTCCGAAGAAGTAATGCCCCATTTCAAACACAATTAGACATGCCTCGGTTATCTTTAACTTCACTAATACCAGGAGCCCCGAAAGAGGTCTTCCAATACGTGACAAAGTTTCCCGTTTCAGGGAACCCTGCTCTTGCAATACTCGAAGATACATATGGAAAGGTGATAGAGAGCACGGGTAATATATATATCTTCCATGACAAACAACATGATTACATCACGTGGGAATGCCAGTTCGACGCGCCACACAAACGAACTATGAAAGCGTTGAACTCCAGTTGGTCTGACAGAACGGATACTTTCATCAAAGCGGGAGCAAACACTCTGTGGACTATTGATTGGCAATCAAAGGCTACCGGTTTAGCAGTCTACACTCAATGGATGGCTTTTCATATCAAAGTAAAACGAGAAGCGTATCGAAACATCATTGATCCAGTGGTTTCGCACTTCCGGGACACCAACAAATGAGATCGACTTGACAATATTTGACATTATTCGTAGCCGGGAATAGGCTTGAGATTAACGCGACGGGAGTTCAATCATGGATCATAGATTCAAAGAGTTATTGGTATTACGTGACGCCAAAGAAAATGGCGACGGCACAGTATTAAAAATTACGACTAAGGGCGACACTGTCATCCATGCGATATCAGTGGCTCGGGAAGGTTTTTCTTACACTGGACCAACTTGGACGTATCTGTTTGAGAGCGATGGGCTAACTCTAATAGACGCTGGAGAAGCCGGATCCCTTCCTAGGCTCGAGGACGGCCTAGCGGTAGCCGGCTTTAAACTTCAGGATATTGACAGGGTGATTATCAGTCACGGCCACGAAGACCATGACGGGGCAGTGTCCGAACTCGTAGAGAAAGCAGATATAGAGGTCTGGGCGCATGAAATTTACGCCCATCTCCAAGCTTATGATCCCCGAACTATTAGCCGGAGAGTCATTTCCCCAATACAGAAAGAGATGTGGCGAGTAGCAGATCTGAATCGCTCTTTCCCTCCCACATCACCACAAAGGGACGAATACGTGAGACGTCGGCAAGCTCTTACAATTGACCACCCAATTAAGGCTAACGAAACGATTGGAAAGCTAGAGATACTGCATACTCCAGGGCATTCTCCTGACGAACTGTGTATGAAGCTCGACGAAGTGATTTTTACTGGAGACCATGTATTGCCAGAGATTTCACCACACCCGACAATGAAGGCAGAGTTTCCCCCAGAAATTAAAGAAAATCTCCCTGACAGTTATAAAGATGCCGACAAATGGTATGGCTTGTCACGTTATTTGCAATCTCTCAAGATAATAGTGGATTTCGGTCCAGAGAGAGAACTCCTACCAGCGCATAGATACTACAATCGGGGCCATTTCAACTTTATTAACACGGAGCGTGCCGCAATTATCCTAGACCATCATGGTCAACGTCTTACAGATATATTAGAGAAAGTTGGGGCTGGAGAAGTAAATCTAGAAGATCTTACACGCGCCGTATTCGCTCATAGAGAACTCCTATCCGACAACTTGTTGGCCGGTTTAAGCGAGGTAGTAGCGCATGTAGAAATTTTGGAAGAGGTGGGAGATTTAGAAGTATCAGAAGATGGGGTAATATCTGCCACTGGTGTATCAAATCATTTGGGTTTCCTAAGTGCCTTGCAGGCGTAGGTTAGTCATTTCACAGAGAGTAACTACCCCAAACGTCGCTACTGACCATGCGCAGCAACCATATACCGCCCACCAACTACATTGATTTGATCTCCAGTAACGTAACTGGATTCATCTGACGCTAAATATAGACACGCATTTGCGATGTCAGATACCGTACCGAGCCTGCCTAAGGGCACTGGGTCTAGGTTGCGAGCAGTCGCCTGACCAAGTTCAGGATTATGAGGAGCCCATTCGGGGTGTCTCCTGCTTGTATCAATAGTTCCTGGGTTGACCATGTTTGCTCTTATATTGTTCGGAGCGAATTCTGCGGCAACGGCTCTGATAAACCCCCAAAGCCCCGTCTTGGCGGCTGTAACTGCGGAGGTCGATGGCCTTCCAGTAATCGCGGCCATACCACCTATTCCTATGATACTACCTGTCTGACGCTCTTGCATCTGCGGGATCAGCGCTTTACATAGATAGAAGGTGGAATGGAGATTTATGGCGAATACTCTATGCCAATCTTCATCGGATACCGTTAGTAAATCATGGTGAGGACGTATAGCCGCATTGCTAACAAGTATGTCTACTTGGCCTAATGCATCAATACTGTTCTGAGCAAACTTGGAACATTGCGTTGACTCGGCTACGTCTACTTGTTCGGTGTAGACGTTCGCTCCAAATTCGCGACACTCGTCCGCAACCGCACTCAGATCGTCTGGGCTATTTAGAGAGCAGAGTGCTAGATTCGCGCCTTCTCTTGCAAACG
>CEUS01284278.1_pt1 | contig 11871 bp, 9 predicted proteins | sample 427031 | NCBI WGS metagenome assembly CEUS01 (sample SAMEA2622837, study PRJEB7988) | marine metagenome | biome: marine biome (ENVO:00000447); feature: marine epipelagic mixed layer (ENVO:xxxxxxxxx); material: "saline water (ENVO:00002010), including plankton (ENVO:xxxxxxxx)" | depth 140 m | reverse complement strand
TGTCTTAATGAGGTCAACGATCTTAAGTCAGAACGTAATAAAGTATCAAAGGAGATAGGGGAATTAAAACAGAAGGGTTCTGACGTTGCAGGCATGGTTGCTGATATGCGTGACGTTGGTCAAAAAATTTCGAAGATTGATGCTGAAGTATCTGAAATAGAAATCCAAATTCGCGACCTTATGCTCTTGGTGCCGAATCTTCCTTTAGAAGAAGTTCCTGAAGGAGATGCAGAATGCAATAAGGTCGTAAGAGTAATAGGATCGCTACCGGATTTTAACTTCCAACCAAAACCTCACTGGGATCTTGGAGAAAATCTAAACATTTTGGATTTTCCAAGAGGAACAAAAGTTTCGGGGTCTGGCTTCCCAGTTCTTAAAGGTATCGGAGCTAAGTTACAGCGATGTCTAATTGACTACATGCTCGATATCCATACTGGTGAGAACGGATATACGGAAGTCCGGGTACCATATCTTGTTACTAGTGAAGCTCTAACGGGGACGGGCCAGTTGCCTAAGTTTGCAGATGAGTCTTATATGGTTGAGAGGGACGATTTGTGGTTGATCCCAACGGCCGAAGTCCCAGTCACCAATCTACATCGTAACGAACTGATACCAGTTCAAAGTTTGCCGTTCCGGTATGTTGCTTACAGTCCCTGTTTTCGTCGGGAAGCAGGGGCTGCCGGAGCTGATACCAGAGGGTTATTAAGAGTTCACCAGTTCGATAAAGTAGAATTGGTTAGATATGATAATCCATCACGGTCCCGGGAAGCCTTGGAAGAAATTACGGCTGAGGCAGAATCTATTCTTCAACGACTTGGGCTCCATTACCGAGTAGTCATTCTGTCTACTGGAGACCTCGGTTTCTCAGCTGCTATGACTTACGATATAGAAGTTTGGGCTCCAGGGGTTGCACAATGGCTCGAGGTTTCTAGTTGTAGCACATTTACTGATTACCAAGCTAGGAGAGCTAACATTCGTTACCGTCCTGACTCTGAAGAAAAACCTGAATTTGTACATACACTTAATGGTTCAGCCTTAGCTCTCCCAAGGCTCATTGTGGCTATTCTGGAAACATATCAGCAAGCTGACGGTTCAGTGCTTATACCTGAAGATCTTCAGGAGCGACTTGGATTTTCAGCCATCGAAATATAGTGGACCCGTATCAGATTTATATATGGAGCAGTTAAACGATAGTCAGCGAGATGCAGTATCTCATTTCGAAGGGCCTCTACTTGTTTTGGCGGGTGCTGGATCTGGAAAAACTCGTGTTCTCACCACCCGGATCGCTAATCTAATAAATCAACATGGTGTTTCTCCTGATCGCATTTTAGCTGTAACATTCACCAATAAGGCTGCTGGTGAGATGCGAAATAGAATAACTAGTATGTTGGGAGAAGACCCTGAAGGGATGTGGGTGAGCACATTTCATGCTCTGGGTGCACGTATGTTGCGGAGGCATGCTCAGCGTCTGGGATGGAATAACACATTCAGTATATTTGATGCCGAACAGAGCCTTAAGCTAATCAAGAAAGCAACTGAGAATGTGGGTTTGGACACCCGACGCTGGAATCCAAAGGCTATTCGAGCACATGTAAGTGAAGCGAAAAATCAGCTTGTTTCACCGCAACAATTTGCCAAAAATTCTGAGAATACTTTGGATATTTTTAACCGTCATGTAGCAAAAGTATATCCTGTATATCAGAGATTTTTAAAAAATCAAAATGCATTTGATTTTGATGACCTGTTAGTTAAGTCGGTAGATCTTTTAGAAGCCAATCCAGATCTTTTGGATAGATACCAAGATCACTTCAGTTTTGTGTTGGTAGACGAGTATCAGGATACAAATAGTGTCCAATTCCGGTTTGTAGAAATGTTAGCATCAAAACACAAAAATCTGATGGTTGTAGGAGATGATGATCAGAGCATATACGGATGGAGAGGTGCTAACATAAGGAATATACTGGATTTTGAAAAAGCTTTTCCAGGCACTCATGTCGTTTTTTTAGAGGAGAACTACCGTTCGACTGATGTGATTCTATCTGCTGCAAATGCTGTAATTGCAGAAAACGTTCAAAGAAAAGAGAAAAAATTACGTACAGATAGAATAGGCGGCGAGTGTATAACTCTCCTAACTTCTGCCAGCGAGACGGACGAAGCACGTTGGATTTGCGATCAGATAGAAGTTCGTGTGGCTAATATGTCTAATTTAACCTATAGCAAAATAACTATCCTTTACCGTACCAATGCCCAATCCAGAGCACTCGAAGATGTTTTTCGTCGTCGGGGAATACCATATCAGATAGTTGGGGGGGTCCGTTTCTATGAGCGCCGTGAAATTCAAGATGTCTTGTCTTATTTACGTATTATATCTAACCCCCTAGATACAAGTGCTTTTGAAAGAATCGTAAATTATCCTCGACGTGGAATTGGTTCCACGACAAAGGATCGTATGATCAGTTGGGCAGAGTCTCATGATATCGGACTATTGGAGATGGCTTCAAGAGCTAATGAAGTCCCTGAAATACCTACTGCTGGGGCCAAGAACCTCAAATCTTTTGCATTACTGATACAAAAGTATTCAGCTATGGCTTCTCATATGAGTGTGGGTGAGTTACTTGAAAGCCTTGTATATGATCTAGAGATATTGGAACACCTCAATAATGAAGGGTCTGATGGGAAGGATCGAGTTGAAAATGTTCGTGAACTTATTGCGGGGGCACTCGAATATAATGTTGAGCTCATCAAAGGGTTGGGCGAGGACGATCTTGATCACTTTACAGAACTAGATTTGTTTCTCCAGCAGGTTGCGCTTGTTTCTGACTTAGACCGTCATGATTCAGATGCTGATGCGGTTAATATGATGACAATCCATAATTCCAAAGGATTAGAATTCCCTTTGGTTTTTATTTCAGGACTCGAAGAGGGTTTATTCCCACTGGGCCGTGCTTATGATGATCCTGCAGAACTCGAAGAAGAGCGTCGCCTCTTTTATGTTGCTATCACACGAGCAGAGGACAAGCTATTTCTTACGCATGCCCGTCAAAGACGTCGTGCCGGTGATATAATGTATGGAAGACTTTCATCTTTTGTGGGATCAATACCAGGTGATATTATAGAAGAAGTAGGCACGTCCTTAGTTAAAAGGGAAGAAGGTCATCTATCGCGAACTACTAAACGTGATAGATATTCCCCAATAAGCGATAGTTATTTGCCTAGTGAGGATGTCTATTCCGATCAGGAGCTCAATCAAGATCTTCCGAATTTTGTAAATGGCGAAAGAGTGGTTCATGATAAATTCGGATCTGGTATTATAGGAGAGGTGTCGGGTTTTGGGAGAGACCTTAAGGTGACAATTCATTTTGATTCTGTTGGAAGTAAAAAATTATTGGCTCGGTATGCCAAGCTTCATCCTGATTATGATTGACGGTGTGCTGTGTCTGTAAGTCGTGAAGATGTTATTCGAATCGCAGAACTGGCCCGACTGCATCTAACAGAGTCGGAGTCCAAGTCCTTGGGGGAAGATCTCAATGGCATTCTAGAATATGTTGATGCTATCTCATCTGTTCCCGAAGAAATGGTTAAGGATTGTGATACAATTCAAGATGGCACCTCCGAGCGAAGATCTGGAGAACAGTATCCCGATCACATGTCTGATCCTCCAAGTTGTCATGCTCCAGATTATAGAGAAGAATTTTTCGTGGTGCCTTCTCCTCCGTCTCTTGGTACGGACGTGGAGCCTCCAAGCTGAACATGAAAGATGTCGCTACTATTGCTGGAGCCGTTCGTGATGGCGCTATGGATCCTATGGGTCCCACGCAAGCTGTTCTCAAAAGTATAAGAGATCATGAAGAAGGCCCTGGTTCTCTAAATACTTTTTTGGCTGTGATTTCTTCTGAAGATATCAAGTTTCCGGAAATTGATCTAACTACAGCACGTCTAGCTGGCGTACCGTTGGCAGTAAAGGATAACCTCGCTACGGCTTGCGGGCTTCCTACCACGTGTGCTTCTCAAATTTTAAAGGACTACCACTCTCCCTATGAGGCAACAGTCATACGACGCTTACGAGAAGCTGGAGCAATCATCATAGGCAAGACAAATATGGATGAATTTGCTATGGGTTCTTCGAGTGAAAACTCGTCCTTTGGGCCTGTTCGCAACCCTATAGATATTACTAGAGTACCTGGGGGAAGTTCGGGAGGATCTGCAGCTGCTGTTGCAGCTGGATTGGTTCCGGGAGCTTTAGGCTCTGATACTGGGGGGTCAGTCAGACAACCAGCTGCTTTCTGTGGTGTTGTTGGCGTAAAGCCGACATATGGGCTTGTGAGTCGTTATGGGTTGGTGGCTTTTGCTTCTTCTCTTGATCAGGTCGGTACCTTTGGGCGAAATGTTCGTGATGCCGCAGAGCTCTTACAGATTATATCTGGACACGATCCTCTGGACTCTACTTCCACTAAAAATACTGTTCCCGATCTGGTAAAATCATGTGATGGAGGGGTTGAGGGATTGGTGGTTGGTGTGCCTAGGGAATATTTCGGAAATTCTTTAGAGAAAGGGGTGCAGGATTCTTGTCGTAACACTTTAGATATCCTTAAGAAGAATGGTGCAATTGTGCGTGAAGTTTCCCTTCCTAACACAGAGTATGCACTTTCTGCGTATTACATAATTGCTACTGCTGAAGCCTCAAGTAATCTGGCTCGTTTTGATGGTGTGCGATATGGATTTAGACATAAGGATTGTCAATATCTAGGTGAGATGTATGAAAAGACACGTACATTTGGGTTTGGCGATGAAGTCAAAAGGCGCATTCTTCTTGGTACGTTCGCTCTTACTTCTGGTTACTATGATCGATACTATGGTCGAGCTCAAAGAGCACGTCGACTAGTTTCGGAAGATTTTAAAAAAGTTTTTCAAGACGGAGTAGATGTAATCTTCACTCCTACGTCTCCCACGGTTGCGTTTCCTCTTGGCGAACGTATTGAAGACCCTCTCCAAATGTATTTGGCTGATGTATTTACTGTCACAGCTAATCTGACTGGCTTGCCAGCTATTTCTGTACCGATCGGTGATTCTGATGGCCTTCCGGTAGGAGGTCAATTGATCGCTCCCTGGTGGGGGGAGCCCATTCTATTCCAAACGGCCACATTTCTTGAATCTGTTTGTAGCTGTAGTCCAGGGTATCCTTTGTTGGGTGTTGATGAGGAGGATGCAGAATGAACTGGGAGACAGTCGTAGGTCTAGAGGTTCACGTGCAGCTTGGTACTTTAGAGAAACTATTCTGTGCTGATATTGTTGCCTTTGGGGACTCTCCTAACAAGAACGTTTGTCCGGTATGTTTGGGATTGCCAGGAGCCCTTCCAGTCCTTAATGCTGATGCTGTAGACTTGGCTATCAAGGCCGCACTGGGTCTTGGTTGCAAAGTTCATGGCATGAGTGTGTTTGCAAGAAAAAGTTACTTCTATCCTGATCTACCTAAAGGTTATCAGATTACTCAGTTCGAAAAACCTCTTGCTACTGATGGATCAATGACGGTTTTATCGGAATCATACAATCGTACAATCAGGATTCGTCGGATACACCTGGAAGAAGATGCTGGCAAGTCAGTCCACGATCGCTTTACGGATGGAACTGCTGTGGATCTTAACCGTGCTGGAGTACCACTAATAGAGATCGTAACTGAACCAGATATCAGGACGCCAGCTGAAGCTAGAGTGTTTCTGCAAAACCTTAAGCGCACCCTAGAGTATATGGATATTAGTGACTGCAACATGGAAGAGGGTAGCTTACGGGTTGATGCAAATATTTCTATTAGAACGTCTGGGTCGTCAGAGTTAGGTGTTAAAACTGAAGTCAAGAATCTCAATTCTTTTTCTGCTGTCGAAAAATCTATTCATCGTGAAATTGAGAGACAGGAAGGAATTATTTCGTCTGGTGGAAAGATAGCCCAAGAGACACTTCTTTGGGATGAACGTGAAGAGACAGTGAGGCCAATGCGTTCTAAGGAAGAAAGTCATGATTACCGTTATTTCCCTGACCCTGATCTCCTGCCCCTATTGATAAAATCTGATAGGATAGAGTCCTTAAGGAATTCTATCCCAGAGTTGCCCCACAAACGCAAAAAGCGTCTTATAGAAAAATTCGATCTTTCCGAAGAAGATGTAGAGGTCCTTACTTCTTCGCGCTCATTGGCAGATTACTTTGAAGATTTGGTAGCGCTCGTAGAAAATCCTAGAGTTGCATCTAATTGGACGCGAGGGCCTCTTTTAAAAGAGGCTAATAGAGTTCACAGAGATATTTCTGTGCTTGGTCCTGAACCCTATGATGTTGCAGATCTAATTAACCTTGTAGAAAATGATACGTTATCTGGTAGTATGGGGCGAACTGTACTTAAGCGTATGGTGGATTCAGGTCGTCATGCTTTGGAAATCGTAGAAACTGAAGGTTTGGCTCAAGTCCAAGACACGGATGAACTAGAGGTATGGATAGATGATGTATTGGCTGGAAATCCCGAAGAGGTGACAAGATATCTCGAAGGAGACACCAAACTTTTAGGTTATTTCATTGGGCAGATAATGCAGAAGTCTGGTGGCAGGGCTGACCCTAAAGCCACTAGCCATTTAATTAAAGAACGGTTGTTGGGACAGGATTAATATACCATAGGGTATAGATCTATGTGTTTTCGTCATCTGCTTTGATGACATCTTCGTTTGTTTTACTATCGTATTCTGGCTCTTCATCTCTTAATTGAGATGTTAGGCTTTCTTTAATAGTTTTAGCTCCTGCACGAACTCCTTGTACGGCAGCTGCAGTATTCAAGAATACAGATTTGGCTTCATTCTGTATCATATCCACGAGACCGTTAAACTCTCCAATCTTGTCTTCCATACGCTGAGAAGATTCTTGGAGTCGACCTGATAGTCCCGTTAAAGATGAATGTACTTTCTGTACCTCTTCACGTACTACGGTGGAAATGTGCTCTACATTTTCAGCTGCTATTCGTATTCGATCTGTAATCGGTTTTATTTCATTTTGAAATTCTGATAGCGTTTTCCGGATCTGGTTAAAGGTCACCAGCATTGCTAGCAGTAGTAGGACCGATATCACTGCTAGTACAACCACTGATATATCGGCTGCTATTTGGAGGGGGTCGGATTGAATAAAGACCGCTCCGTTAGTTGCCTTAAGTGGTAATAGAGAAAACAAAGTAAGTATGGATGACATATATAAAGTTATAAGCTCGGCAACTGAAAATTCCAAGATGTCTTATTTTTTAAAATCATTTATTTTTCGATTTTAACTCAAATTGTTATGAGTCTTTATATTTAATATTTTACTTTAAATAAATTTTATAAATTATTATTAAACAAGGATTTATAAAATCATTATATTGTAACATATGTCGTGTATATGAGATTGTGGGCATGATCCTATTGGTGGATAATCTGTACTAAAATAATTCTCTTGGGCTGGCGGCACATTATGTGCATAAGGTAATTATAAGTAATGTTTATCTATTAGATATTTATGTTTTTTAAAATAAAATAGATGTCGGACTGTATAGTATTAAGATGTGTCTATAGTTGCTGGGGATAGGTACTATGGAATATGTTCGGTATTAATTTGGCTAAATGGCTAAAAATCAGGGAATCTTACTGATATCTAAAAGTATATTTGGCAAGTGTAAGGGGGGAATATGTCCAGCTTTATCGTTGAGGGTGGTCACCCTCTTAATGGAACGATACAACCTGCTGGGAACAAGAATGCCGCCTTACCTGCAATCGCGGCTACTATCCTCTCATCTGAGTCTGTAACTCTCCATAATATTCCACGTATTCTAGATGTCGAAACTTTATTAGAAATTTTAGTATCTCTAGGTGCAGAAGTTGTCTGGGAAGATGATAATATAGTCACCGTTAATTCTTCCGAAGTAGTTTCAGAAAAAATTGACAAGAGGTTGGCAGAACGAATCAGGGCCTCTTTACTTATTGCTGGCCCTCTTTTGGCTCGCTTTGGCGAAGTTGAACTCCCTCCTCCAGGTGGGGATGTAATAGGTCGTCGTCGTTTGGATACACATTTCCTAGCATTTGATTCTTTAGGTGCTGAGGTGAGTCTTAACGAAGGATTCCATATCAAAACGTCAGGACTTATTGGGGCAAACATTTTTCTAGATGAACCATCTGTGACAGCCACAGAAAACACTATAATGGCTGCCGTACTTGCTGATGGAGAATCCTTGTTACGCAATGTTGCATCTGAACCACATGTCCAAGATTTATGTCACCTTCTTAATAGTATGGGTGCCCATATCGAAGGCATTGGCACTAATATTCTTCGCATAAAAGGGGTTAAAGAATTGGCTGGTACTACTTTCGCTATTGGGCGAGACCACATTGAGACGGGGTCCTTCATTGGTCTTGCAGCTATGACCATGAGTGAATTAACAGTGGAAAAAGCTCCGATCGAACATTTGGATGCGACCTTGTTGGGTTTTGCAAGATTAGGAGTCAACGTAACTATATCTGGGGATTCGATCACTATTCATGGTGATCGCAGATGCCAAGTTGCCAGTGATGCTTTCGGAGCCATCCCTAAGATTGATGATGGCCCTTGGCCTGCTTTTCCTGCTGACCTTACGTCCATTGCTGTAGTTACAGCCACACGTTCCGAAGGTACGATTTTGATACACGAAAAGATGTTTGAATCTCGGATGTATTTCACCGACAAATTAGTGGCTATGGGTGCACAGATTATCTTATGTGACCCCCATCGAGCAGTTGTAGTCGGCCCATCAAAGCTAAGAGGAATGATTTTGGAGAGTCCTGATATACGTACTGGAATGGCCATGCTGATAGCGGCGTTAGGGGCAGATGGTACGAGTCGCATCCATAATATACATCAGATTGAAAGAGGTTACGAAAATATAGACGAAAGACTTTGTGCTCTAGGTGCACATATAGAAAGAGTTTAAATCTTTTTTATGTAAGGTTTTATGAGTTTAATTTCAGTGATTTAGTTGTTTGAGGATAACATTTATGTGTTGGCATAATAATTGTCTCATAAAATCCCCCAGAAATGAGGTAAATCTGTGAATTTCTAGAGTATATCAATACGTTTTAAAGCCTTGAGTCATCAATGCTTTCTCTGTATATTCCCAGCTGTAGAGGCCGCCCTAGGGGCGGCCACTTTTGTGAGTGGGGGGTTGGTTACCCCCGCTTTTTTGTTCTCAAAAATTTACTTGGCTGAATCCTCCGACAGGGATGATTATGGCTGTATCACGGCTCCAAATCGAACAAGAGATGGATGGACGGATCACGGCTCTAGGGTTCGAGCTTGTTTCGTTAGAATGGGCTGGTAGCCATTCTCGTCCAATAGTGCGGATTCGTATGGATAAGCCAGATTATTCCCATGAATCTTCAGTAACGGTTAACGATTGTGTTTATGTAAGTCGTGCTCTTGAAGAATGGTTGGATCAATACGAGGAAGAATTTGTTAGTTACGTATTGGAGGTCTCTTCTCCTGGAGTTGAACGACCCTTAGTACGGCCACGAGACTGGGAGCGCTTTGCTGGACAACATGTTGTAGTAAAAGGCCATAAAGTTCTAGCTAAACAATCTGCCCGTCTCGAAGCTGAGCTATTGGGATTAGACTACAAGCCAGAGCCTACGGCTTCACTCCGATTAGGAGATGGCACTGAAGTTGGCGTTCCTTTATCTGACATCAAGGGTGCCCATTTGATCTTTAACTGGGAATAGGCGCACGGAGTTAGAAAAATATGACCGATACAAAAAATATTATATCGGCGTTTAGAGATGTTGTTGCTACTAAAAGCTTATCTTCGGATGAGGTTAACGATCTCCTCAAGGAAGGAATTAAAGCTGGGTTGGCACGCATTTATGGTCCCAATGTAGAATCTGAAATTTCCATAGATGACGTTTCTGGCGATTTCGATATTGTTGTACTCAGGAGAGTGGTTGAAGAAGTAGAAGATCCTTCGTCTGAAATCGGCCTGAGAGAAGCACGTTGGGATGATGAGGGATTTGAAGTTGGTGATGTAATGGAAATTCCAGTGGATTTTAAGGAATTCGGTCGTAATGCCGTTACGGCTGTAAAACAGCGAATTGTTCAGCTGGTACGAGAAAATGAGCGTGACCGAATTCGTTATGAATATTTAGATCGTATCGGAGAACTATTGTCTGGCGAGGTACAGCAGATTGAGCGCGGCAAGATTGTTGTTATTATAAATCGTTCGCCTGATGCCGATGCCATTATCCCATGGAAAGAGCAGAATCCCCGGGAACGTTTCAGGCAGGGTGATCCTATCCGATGTGTTCTTAAAAAAGTTGAAGAGACCCCTAAGGGTCCTCGTTTAATCTTGTCCAGAGGGGACCCTCTTTTTGTAATGGTTCTCTTTAATTTAGAAGTTCCAGAAATCAATCAGGGAATTGTAGAAATCAAAGAAGCAGTCCGTGAAGTTGGTGGTCGGACCAAGATAGCTGTTTATAGCAGAGACGAATCTATTGACCCTGTGGGTGCCTGCGTAGGTCTTAGGGGGTCTCGGGTACAAGCAGTAGTTCAGGAACTAGGTGGAGAGAGGATAGATATTGTTCCGTGGCATGCTGATCCTGAGATATTCGCACGTCGTTCTTTAGCTCCTGCCCGGGTATCCAAGGTAATGAGTGATACAAAGAGAAGGGTAATAACCGCTATCGTTGATGAGAGCCAGCTTTCTTTAGCAATCGGACGTAATGGACAGAATGTACGCCTTGCTTCACAGCTTATCGGATGGCAGATCGATTTGTATGGTTCACGAGAGTGGATGGAACTAGGAGCCGATCTCTCTTCGTTCCAAGATTCGGAAAACGATGATTATGAAACTTCTGATTTTTCTTTGGAAGAATTGAATATTGCTCCAGAAGTGTTAGCCCTTCTTATGGAGGCTGGATATGGAACTTTTCTTCAGATAATAGATTTTGACCGAAAAGACTTTTTAGCAATCCAAGGGATTACAGCGGATGATGCAGATCAACTAATCTCTCTTATAGATGAACTAACCGTTGTTACGGACTCATCGGAGGCAGAAACTTCGGCAATTGGAGAAGATCCACTTAATGAAGAAATAAATTCAGAGAGTTCTGGTACAGTCGTAACTGAGATTTCTGAAGATATTCCAGCTGAAGGAGATCAAGTAATTGAGGAAGAGAATTCGAGTGGAAGCGATTAATAATAGATTGAAATCTAGAGCATTAGAGCTATTGGGGCTTGCTAGGCGGGCAGGTGTATTAGAAAAGGGTATTTGGCCTACACAAAGTGCTGTAAAAGATGGACGTGCTTGTTTGGTTCTATTGGCTCAGGATGCTTCGGAAGTTCAACGGAATAAAGTACTAAAACTACTATCTCATAGAGATACTCCTAGAATGATTTTGGGAAGTCGAGTTGAATTGGGCGCTGCTGTTGGATCTGCACCTGTTTCTGCACTTGCAGTTACTGAGACTGGGTTTGCGAATCAATTAGTTAGTCAGTTAGCCAATTCTGAATTTACGAATAATGAAACTGATAGGCGGGAATAGGTAGCACATATGCTGGTCACAGAATTAGCCAAAGATCTCACTGTTTCTTCTGAGAGCTTACTCAGCTTGCTCAGGACCTTACGTATTCCAGTTTCTGACGAGAATGATCTCATTAGTGAAGAAGACTGTTCTCGGGTGATTGCACGTCTTGAACGGGAACGTCGGGCTGGATGTGAGGACATGAGTGAAGCTGTTCAGGCTGCAATCAATGAGGCTAAGCCTATTGCAGGTCGGCGTCGTAGACGTCGGGCTGAAACCATTGAGGTGGTTCCGGATATCGAACTGGAAAAAGACGAAGAAGAGCATG
>CEUS01280023.1_pt1 | contig 11877 bp, 16 predicted proteins | sample 427031 | NCBI WGS metagenome assembly CEUS01 (sample SAMEA2622837, study PRJEB7988) | marine metagenome | biome: marine biome (ENVO:00000447); feature: marine epipelagic mixed layer (ENVO:xxxxxxxxx); material: "saline water (ENVO:00002010), including plankton (ENVO:xxxxxxxx)" | depth 140 m | reverse complement strand
GCGGTCCACGAAGGAATGAGCCCGCTCTGGCGTGAGCTGGTTCGTGTCTGTAGAAGACTCGAGGCGAGAGGCGAGATAAGGGGTGGGCTTTTTGTTGAAGGTGTGTGGGGTGAGCAGTTTGCACTACCCGAGGTGATCCCGATCCTCAGGTCCGTGAGAAAAAACGCGACGAGGAACAGTTCGTGTCCATCTGTGCGGCGGATCCCCTCAATCTGACGGGCGTGATCACAAGGCCCGGAAAACGTGTCCCCAGTCTGTTTTCGAATCGCGTGCTCTATCGTAATGGTGTTCCTGTGGCGGTAAAGGAGGGGAAGGAGGCCCGGTTGCTCGAGGGGAATATAGGTCTTGACAGATGGGAAATGGAAAACAAGCTCTATCTGAATCGGGGTGTCGGGTAGCGCGAGTCCAGGAGGAGATTGGAGGCCACGTGCGGAATGTAGTGGGTGTTTTTATGGGGATGATTGCCGGCGGGACGCTGGTTGCCATGGTAGAAGGCTTGGGGCATGTTCTCTTTCCCTTGCCAGAAGGAGTCAATCCGACAGATATCGAGAGTTTGAAAGCCAATATGGACAAGATTCCACTGGGGAGCATGTTGTTCGTTTTGCTTGGATGGGTATTGGGCAGCGGAGCGGGCAGTGCATTGGCAGTGTGGATTTCACGATCATCCATAGTACCTGGGATAATTGTGGGGGGACTTCTCATGGCGGGAGGTATAGCGAATATGGTTATGTTACCTCATTCGATCTGGTTTTCAGTAGCCGGTTTTCTGGTTTTTCTTCCGTCAGCCTGGTTTGGTGCTCAGTTGGTGAAACAAAGGCTGGGCTGATCTGGATAACCACGGGATGTATATGTAGTGTTGACAGGGATGATAGACTTCCTTATGTTTCTGTCGTAAATAGCTGATTTCATAAGGTGTTACTAATGGGGGAGTGGGATCCGCGTAAGTGTAGCGGAAACCACTCCCTATTTTTGTCACTGATTGACGGGTCGCTAGAGTATCGCAAATGAAGAAGTCAGTTCTGACCAATGTAGTTCGACGCAAGGTGGAGTTGACCAATCTGCAAAAATTGCTCTTTCCGGGCGTCGGAATTATCGAGATAGAAGGGTTCGTGGAAGACGCCGATTTACATCCGATGCTCTATGATTCCCCATTACTGGTAGGACCAGATGACCCCATTGCCGCCAAACCTTATTCCCTTCTGAGAGAAGCGTTGAGTTCCAGCGATAAACTGGGTATCGGCAGGATCGTGATGCGGGATAAGGAAGAGGTCGTTGCCATTTCTCCACAGGATGATGGTCTGGTGCTCTTCAAGCTGCAAAATCCCGTGTCTCTCAGAAAAATCAGCGACATGTCAGATGAACGCAATGAGGAAGTGTCCAAACCTGAGCTGGAACTTGCCAAGACTCTGGTGAGCATCATGTCTACCACACTGGGAGATCTGGAGTTGACCGATAGATATCACGAGGCCGTGAAACAGATGATACAAATCAAGGTGGAAGGCAAGGAAGTTGTGGCGGTTGCAGACGAGGAAGAGTCGATCATCGATATCACTGCAGCACTGAAGCAGAGCATCGAGCAAGCGAAGTCTATGCGGTCACCAGGGACGAAGAAGCCTGCGAAGAAAAGGGCCAAAAAGGCCAAATCGACCACGAAGAAGCCCCGAAAGGCAAGAAAGATCGCCTAAGTGAACATCATTGAATTCCCTACAGAATCGGAATGGCCTGAATTTCGGCGAGCCAGGGGAAGAGGGAAGTGGAATCCGGATCAACTGAGTCTCTTTCTGGTATTCTGTGCACCCGCCGATCTGAGTGACCCATTCGAGCGCGCATTGGAACTGGGTGCTGCCGGCAGGACCGAAGAAGCGGAGAGGCGCTATTACCGGGCGATTGAAGCAGAAGACCATCTCTCCGACGCGTATTGTAACCTGGGATTGCTCTATATGAAGAAAGAAAGTTTTCGTCCCGCCCAACTCCACTTTGAGTACTGCTTGTCTCTTGATCCAGATGCGGAAAGCGTCTACTATTGTCTAGCGATCACCCTGGCCTATCAGCAGGACTATGGGTCTGCTCTCGAAGCCCGAGCGATTTTGCTCCCTGGTATTAGCAGAGGAAGGCAAGAAAGTGGAACCACTATTGACAAGTATTCGTCAAGGATCTCACGGATGAGTTGGGATTGGAATGTGAGTTTGTACGAAAGACCTTCGATGGAATTCTCTCGGAGGTCTTTTTCAGATGGGGAGAACGCCATGTGCAGAAGTATCAAAACGCTATTTAACTTTGAGCTGCCTGCGAACTTGGATGAAATCCGGGCGGCAAGTCTTCAGTTTGTGAGAAAGGTCAGTGGATTCAGAAGTCCCTCAAAGGTGAATAAGGAGGCATTCAATCAGGCGGTCGAGGATACGACAGCAATCACCCAAAGGTTGCTGGCGTCTCTGACGACAAAGGTCCCTTCACGTAATCGGGAGATCGAGGCCGAAAAGGCAAGACGCAGGTAATTCACAAGGAATTTGGCACAAGCAAAGTCGAAGCTTATATCCATAATAAAAAGCCCCCCCGCCTTCGGTCGCATGAATGCTCCTACTGATCGAAGAGGGCCTGACCATTCGGCATCACTCGCCCGTTATCAGAAGCCGGGTGATGATGGTCTTCACGAGTTAGGGTAGATTACCCCTGCGTCAAGCTATATCGACAAAAACTTAAGGGTCTTAAGCTTCTTTTCTTTAAGAGGTACGCAATATCATTTAGGTAACGAGAAAGCTCAGGATTGCGATGCTGGAAAAGAGTATCCACTGAAACATCCTGATGAATCCACGCTCGATTTTGCCTGTTTGAATGATGAAGATATGTATGGCAGCAAATCCCGCCCAATTGAACCCAATGAACCTCACAAGGTAAAGATTTTTATCGACTGACAGGATTCCAAGGCTCAACCCCGTAAGCACGATGGCAGATGTAAGGAAATAGGCTGAAACGTAGTGGAATCCGCAGTGCATTGTTCGTTTGGACACAACGTCGAATTCGGTGGCCAGCATGGGTCGAAGAAATGCGGTGCTTCCGATGGTGAGGTGTCCGTGGGTGGACAGGATCGCAAAAATGACTGAAATGGAGAGATAGTAATTCATAATCTCTTCTTAACTAAATGTGTTGTGCTCCGTTTTTCCGATCAAACGAGTGATTATTCTTGAGGACTCCAACCAGGGTCTGCCAAACAGGTTGCAGGTAATAATACGGGAGCGTATATTCTCGCTCCACATTTGGAGATATAAACTGGAACCTATCAGCCCAAATCGCTATCTCAGGAGCCAGGGTGATGTCGAGGAATTCGTCTGCTTCCGACCCGAATATGATAACCCCTTCCCATCCAAGATGGGACGAGTTTCAGGAGCGACTTGCAGGAGATGAAGGATGCGGTTCTTTGTCTGGAGACAAAGATTCCTGGCGATGTCGCCATGACCATCGCTATTCCAGGCAGATCCTGGTTCAGATGGGTGTCGAGGATCCAACCCTGAATTTGACTCTCCTGGCGGAACAGGGCGGCCGTTGTGATTGCGAAATTCTCTTTAATGTTGCCGGTGCCCCGGAGCTGGCCGAATTGGTCGAAGATTCAGTTGGCGAGCGGGCGAGTTGAATAGATCAGGGCAAGGTCTGCTAGCTTACCTGCAAACTCTAATCTCAATCACAACAAGAAGCAGGCGCGAGATTCACTCAGGGCATATCAAAGCGGCGATTCTTAGATAATCGACCGTGTTCTTGCTGTGTACACGCCCAAAGCTAAAGATCTGAGATTGCGCGAGGCGCAACAGGCGTTGGCGATAGAATACGGGTTTACGAGTTGGCAAGCACTGTTAGATGATGGAAGGAAGCGATGAGCGCAAAGAAGAAACCCAATCACCTCAGCATCAATAGACCCGAACACATGGGAAATTCTGATGGCGGCGAGAGCCGGCGATGAGAGTAAAGTGGAGCAACTTCTTGATCATGATCCGGGCTTGGTAAAATAATAATACTGGTACACGCAGCCGATACACTTCGCCGTTCGAAAAGACAAATTATCCGTTATAAAGCTACTATTAGATCGTGGTGCGGATTCCACGTGGATACGATATAGACACGAGGATCTTACCGTGGTTGCACGAGATCGGAGTCACGACGAGATTGCCACACTTCTCGAGCGGGATCTTGCATCACACAATGTCAATACAATGTTGCCCATTTACGAGGCAGTCTTAGCTAGTAATAAGGACACAGTGGTGTAGATTCTCAGTACAAATCCTGATCAGGTGTCGGTTGGTGATCATGAAGGCTGGCCCCCCATGCATCACACGGTTTCTTGCAGAGACTATGCGATGGTGGGTTTTTTGTGCGAGAATGGCGCAGACGTTGATGCGGTTCAAAAGGGTGGCACTACCGATTGGTATCGCAAGCGCGGTCAGCGCCCTGTGGATATTGCCTTGGAAAGTGGTGATCGAGAAATGGTCAGGTATATCCTGGGCACGGTGGCCGTTATACACTGGATCTAGCTGTTCCTGCGGCTGATGAAAGCCGGATTGGAGTGTTGCTTAAAGACCCAATAACATAGACGAGGTGGGTGGGAGGCCACTGGCTGTTGCATCAGAAGCAGGTTCTGTTGAATTGGTGCTGTTGTTATTGGATGGGGGTGTAGATCCAAATTTGAGGGATGTAATGCGCCTAAAGGTTCTACGCTTAAGAGGCGGGCACCATGAGATTGCCAAGATGCTGCTCAATGAAGGTGCAGATCCGAACCGGTGGATTGAATCGAGCGGCACGCCTATGCACCAGGCAAATTACGATCGGATGAAAGGCCTGCTCTATCAGTATGGTGGAAATCTAAAAGATGCTGCAGACTTTGTTTCAGATGATAATATCGATGCCCTTGTGGCTTTTGCCCGCCGCGATCCCGAAGTGGTGGGTAAAAATGGCTGAGGTAGTGCTTTTGCCTATGTTGTGAGCAACAATAAACCTGACATGTTGGAGCCGCTTCTTGCACAAGGTGTGCGTGTACCTCAAGTGGTGACGGAATGTCGCACGTATCTGTGGAATCAGCCGGAACTCACACGCCGGCTTTTGGAGTCGGGCATGGATCCGAATCTTCCAAACTGACAATGGGTAACTCCGATGCACAATTTTGCACAAGTCAATTCGATGTTCAGAAAAAACACAGATCGCGCGAAGGCTTCGAAAGAACGTGAACGATCTGGTAGGGAACGTCTTGTGGACCTCTTCTTGGAATTTGGCGCAGATATCAATGCAATTGATGAAGAGTATCGTTCTACGCCCATGGGCTGGGCAGCTAGAGAAGGTCAGGAAGATATGGTGGATATTTTGCTAAAGAGGGGAGCAGATCCCAATGGAGGAGAGGAATGGGCGAAACCATTGCATTGGGCAGAGAGAAGAGGTTATAAAGATGTGGCAAATGCGCTCAAAAAGGCGGGCGCATCTGCTTAGATGTTGTGCTGTTATGTTCATGAATTAGCTTGTTCTTCCTGCAAACGATGTTGGCCCACTGTGGGCTTTCTATTGGTCTGCATTTCCAAGCCTACATCGATCGGGAAAGAGGAGATCTAGCAATCAGTATTTTGGGGGTCGCTTTGCCTTTTTCTTAGTGAGTGACCTCAGGACTTTCAAGTTCTTTATGTCGTCTTTGAGATCCTCTTCCTTGTGCGTCTCCAGAATCATAGGCACTTTCGAGAATCTTCTGTCGCAAACGAGGTTACGAAACCCTTCCTTGCCGATCATGCCTTTCCCGATATGTTCGTGCCTATCCTTCCTCGAACCAAGATCACCCTTACTGTCGTTGACGTGGATGATCTTGAGTTTATCAAACCCGATCTGATCCTTGAACGAATCCATTGTTGAGTGATAGTCCTTCTTTGTCCTGATTTCATAGCCAGCCGCAAAAATGTGGCAAGTATCGAGACAAACTCCTACGTGTTCCTGATCATCAACCTGGTCGATAATAAAGGCGAGTTGCTCGAAAGAGTACCCTAGATTGCTTCCTTGACCGGCAGTGGTCTCGAGACAGAGCGTGACGTTGTTGTCCCTGAGCTGCCTGAACAGCTTGTTGATGTTTCGTGCGATCCTATTGAGTCCTTTTCGTTCACCTGACCCCACGTGAGAACCGGGGTGCATGACCAGATTGGGTATCTTAAGGACTTCGCATCGTTCCATTTCCTCTTTGAGGGATAGATAGGATTTCTTATTCAGGGCAGAGTCCGGAGACGCAATGTTGATCAAATAGCTCGTGTGTGAGCAAGCAACAGAGATTCCTGTTTCGTCTATCATATCGAAGTAACTGTCGACTTCTTCGGGTGCGAGCGGTTTGGCCTTCCACTGGTTGTTGGACTTGTTGAAGATCTGTATGCTGTCGCAAGTAGCCAATCGGCCTCTTGACAGTGCGTTGGACAATCCGCCGGCTATGGATTCGTGAGCACCGGAGATCATAACTCCCTTTCCGTGCCGGGCTGCAGAAGATTATTCTGTAGGGGTGTCACCCTGCCCTCCCTTCACCTTCTCAAGTCTGGCGCGAAGTTCGATGATTTCCTCGCAGAACCCTTTTTCCCGTTGCTTACCTCCCTCAATGTCCTCCTGCAGTTCCGCATAATTCTCCTGAAGCGATTTCATCTGCCGTTTCAGCTGCGAGTTTTCGGAGAGGATTTTCTGGAGCAACTGGCTCATCGTGCTGACTCTCTCGTCATTTTGCTTCACCCGTCGCAGGTAGTAATAGCCTACAAGAAGCAAAATCAGGATGAAACCGGTGGTCAGCAATAGGCCTATTTCCATACAGTATCACCAGCAGTGGTAAGGTGGCAGTTTCTCCTATGAGTTACGGAATCGAATGGCCCAACCGGGCTTCCGAGCCACGAACCGGCATAGGAGTTGCTTAAATCAAGAGTGAAACCACACGCATAAGGAGGTAGGAATGCAATTGAACAAGCTTAACCTCAGGGAAATCAAGGAATTTGCAGAAGACAGTAAGATTTCGATTCCATTCAAGCTTAAGGACAGGCAGGAAATTATTGACCACGTCTCTCGGTACATAGGTGTCAATCGTCAGGCAGAGCAGGAAGTCGGTTAGTCTTGTCGGTCGGATGAACATCCCGGCGCTGCTCTTTCCCCCAACGAACAGCCCGGCTGCCATACTTCCCCCGTACAGAGTCTATCGCATCCTGGACGTGGTTGGTCGACCCGTCCCAAAGTTGGAGCTGAGTCCCTTCGGATATCAGATTGCTGGCCCCCACACCCAGTAATCTGACAGGTTCCTTGTTTCTCCAAACCCTTCGTAAGAGCTTTACCGCTTCACCGAATATTTGCCTATCGAGATCCACAGGTCCATCAAGCGTTGTAGTCCTGGTGAGCGTAGTGAAGTCTGACCGTCTGTACTTCAGGGTGACGGTGCGACAGGCGTTCCCCGATCTCCGGAGATCTCTGCCGACCGATTCTGATAGATGGAGCAGCGTGCCTTCGAGTATTTGAGGGTCATTGATGTCGCTGGAGAAGGTCGTCTCGTGACTGTGAGATTTAGCCTCCCTAATGGTCTCCACCGTTCGGTTGTCTATCCCTCGTGCATGCTCCAGTATCCTCTTACCATAGTCTCCGAATCTCTCGAGCACCCGCTCCTCACAGCGGGCAATGTCGCCTATCGTTTCAACACCCAGGCGTATGAATGATTCGGTCGTTTTAGGTCCCACACCCCAGAGTGCGTCGATTGGCAATGGAGCAAGGAATGCCTCCTCCTGACCCGGTTCAACGATATTGATGGTGTTTGGTGCAAGGTTGGTTCGAGCAGAGGCCTTACCTACATTGTTTGCAATCTTGGCGGCGAGTTTGCTCGTTGCGACTCCCAGTGAGCAGGGAAGATCCAGGTCAGTATTGATTTTGGACTGGATTTCACGTGCAATGGTTGCCCCATTTGATTGGCACCCGGTAACATCCAAGAATGCTTCGTCGATCGACACCTGCTCAACAAGTGGCGTTACGGTGTCCAATTGCGCCATCACCAGTCCCGACACATCTCCATACGACTGATAACTTCCGGAAACCAGCTTAAGGGAAGGGCACAGTCTCAGGGCCTGAGCTGTCGGCATCGCGGATCGCACGCCGAACCTCCTGGCGGCATAGGAGCATGAGGCGACCACTCCTCTCCCATCCGGTGATCCACCAACGGCAAATGGCAGCCCCTTCAGGCCGGGGTCCTTTTGTTCCTCGACAGCACAGTAAAAGGCATCCAGATCGAAATGTAGGATTGTCGGCCAATCCATCTGCGATAGCCTTTCAGGCGGACTGAGTTTTCAAAAGATCCATGGTGAAGGTCAGGCTACACCACATCGACTTCTAACCCATAGTTATCCGGCTGGTTCTTCCTGCGCCAATTCCGGATGATTGTGACAATGTCCTCATATCCGCGTTCCTCGGCCATGACCAGAGGTGATGTGGCGTTTCTGTGGGGATATATGCCTGAACCAGGATCCGCACCAGCCTCCATCAAGACCCGGACTGCGTCGGAATGCTGGTTGAGGACCGCGAAGTGAAGGGCGCGGTGCTCGTTGTTCTCTGCCATACAGACGTTTACGAGATCCGAGTTCTGACTGAGGATCTGTGAAATCCGATCCGCCTCACCGATCTCCGCTGCCCCGCAGAGGTCCGCTACTGTGAATACACCATTGCCCATATATCGTCTCCCTTGACTAGGTGTCTACATTTTCCAGGCCGATTTGGGAAATAGAGGCCGTGCATCCTAGAATGAAAGTGTCAATTGCTGAGGGGGTTTGGATACCATTTCATTTGTCTCCGCGGGAAAGCATACAGACTTGTATGAACACTGTCTGCAGATCGCGGTACGGTCCGTCAAAGGAAATCTTTCTTGCGAGGCGCTGTTCGTATTGACGTCGTCCAGCTTTTCCAACATCAGCTCTATACTGGACTGGATCAGCGATATGGTCTCATCAACCGTTTCAGAGTCCATCTCTACTGAAACCACATTCCCTGAATCCAGATAGAAATCTCGCAAAGTGAGGTCAGGCAGGGAAGCGTGGAGCCGCTTCGTGGCAAACAGCGCATAGACCGCGAGCTGCACCTTGTCCGCCCTGTGCTCCATTCCAGTTTTCCAGTCGTAGATGTACATTACACCCTTTTCCATCACGGCAAGGTCCAGGCTGACCCACACCTTTTGACCGTCCAAGGTAAAGCTGTCCAGTGCCTCCTGAGTCACCCATCCATAGCTGGGTAGAGATCGAAGTTGATTCAGAATGGGCGAGGAATAGAATGCATCGAGGAGGCCGATCAGACGGTCCTCGATTCTGGTCAGGTCGAGGGGAGATGGTGTCTCACCATAGTAATGTTCGAACAGGTTCGTGCTCTTGGATGGTCTCTCCCGCCAATCTCCCCTTTCTGATTCTGCCAAACATCTTCTGAAATCTCTGATTGTATTTTCAATTGCCGTGGAGACAGGTACCGGCTGACCCTTTCTTAAATTCAGTAAGACCTGGTTTATCGTCTGGTGGACCAGTGACCCTATGAGCATAGGGAGATTGGTCATTTTCTTCAGTCTATAAAGGAGCTGCGCCTGTTTGTCCGCGTGTTTGTCCCAGCCGCCCCAGCTTCCGTAGTGATTGTAGTAGTATCTGCGCTGGCAGTCATTGAACAGACGATGTCGCGAAGACGACCAGGAAAAGTCGTTGGTCAATTCAGTTCTTCGGCTCGAAGTTGGGAAGGGTTTGTTCATTAGGATCTTTTGCAGTGAAGATGTCCAGTGGATGGGTCCAGCTATAGCTTGAACAGTGTAGGGGCTCCGAGCAAGGCGGAATTCGCATCCAGGTCCGAGACTCGGGCAATAGTATTCACGATGGGTGCGATTTGCTTGTCGACGTAGTGGCTGTAATCGATTGGGCTGGTGACATTGCCCAATGGTTGGGGTCCATCACGTGTGATCAGGTAACTTATGGTTCCAGATGGATTCTCCAGCAGCTTTGCTGCCTTGACGTGCGGCGGCAGGCTCTTTGTGTAGCTTTCAACAGGTTTGCGCAACCTTTTCCGGTAAATAAGCGCGGCATCTTTTTCGCCTTTGCGGACGGATTTGACCAGGTTCCAGATGTGATCCTCTATTTTTTCGGATGACACATCGTGAAATATCATTGCCAGGAGATCCCGCTGCGCGTTGTGCGCAAGATCGGTCCAATCGCTCCTGACGGCTTCCATACCGGTTATATCGAGATGCTCACCTGAGGGTGAGTACAGGAGGCCGGCATAGCCCTTGGCTCGACCTTTCAATTCTTCACCACGGCTAAAGGGCAGGAAGAATCTGCGGAAGAGCTTCTCGAACTCCAGTTCCAGCTTGGAGGCGACCCTGTACGTATTTTCCACATAATTGGCGAGCTCCCCGTTGATCCAGTCGCAGATGCGGGTGCCTTCATCCCAGGCAGATTCCGCATCTATGTCTTCACTGAAACCCGGATCGATAAACAGAGAGTCCGTATCACCATAGATGACGCGGAGGTTACGTGTTTTCAGAAGGTCCCTTGTCCACCTGAGAAGCCCATGCCCGTGTTGGGTAATGGCCCCGGCGACCTTCGGGTTCGCGAATCGACAGGCACCCGTGGCCAACACGCCGTAAAACGAATTCATCAGTATTTTGTAAGAATGCGAGCCGACCTCGTCATTTTCGCTTTTGGCGATTTCCCGGTTGTTCCAGAGCTCTTCTAGGATCGACGGCAGGATGCCTGGCGCTCTCTCGAAACGAGCGCCGTTGGGTGCTTCGATGTAATCGCCATCAGGGTCGATATCTCCAGGGGCCCTGTATCCCAGCGGATCGATATTGAATGTCCGTATAATCGAAGGGTACAGGCTCTTGAAATCGAAAACAAGGATATTTTTGTAGAGGCCCGGAATGGGTTCCAGGACGAGGCCCCCCGGGGCCGAGCCGGTGGTCGCACGATCTACGCCAACCGCAGGGGCGACCATTCCTTTCTTGTGAAGGGCTCGGATGTAAAGCGAATCGAACGCTGCAATACTACCCGTGGACCTTTCGAGCGAAAGTCCCGTGAGCATACTCTTCTTGAGATAGAGCCCGATCAGGCGTTCTTCCATGAGGATATCCGCAACCAAGCGCGAATCCTCCAGACAGTATTCCGCAAGGGCGGCTGGATCGCTTGCGTAGGTGGTAAGCAGTACCTGATGCATGTTCTGCTGCTGATCTGCCTCGAGTGCCTTGCCCCGTCCGAGTATGGACCGAGCGACGGTCCCAAGCCTGTAATCATCAAACCGGTGCTGTGTGGATCTGACTAGATGCATGGCATCGAGCACCTGCCTGCCGTGGATTGTGGCTTGACTTCCTCCCCACCTGTCGCCCTGCCGGACCCAGGACTCATCACGTGTCCGACCAAGACGGAAGCGCATGCCCCTCTGCCTGAACCTCTGTCGCAGAACGGTCAGATCAAAATCGATCACGTTCCAACCGGTTATGATGTCCGGATCGGTGTTGAGCAAGTCCTCGGCGAAGGTCTTGAGTAGATGGCGTTCATCCCTGTGCCCGTTAACGATTCCCTCACTGGCTTCGCCGATTATGTGTACACTTTCATGCCGGGATTCTGGGTCTTCGGTTCGATAGGATACCAGGGAAATCGCATACACCTCACCGCTCTCGTTTGTCTCAATGTCCAGTGCGGTTACCTTCAGGTCGGGTTTCCAGTCCGAGTTTACGGAGGAGAGTTCCGGAGACGGATAGCGGCGATCCACTCCGTCTGCTCTGGTCCAATCACCGCCTATTGAAAAAATCCGACCCAGATCTTTGCTCAGCAGAAACCGACGCTCGGGACTCAGGTCCGACTCGTAGGTACGGACACCCTTTCCTTGCAGCCGTTC
>CEUS01028178.1_pt1 | contig 11883 bp, 8 predicted proteins | sample 427031 | NCBI WGS metagenome assembly CEUS01 (sample SAMEA2622837, study PRJEB7988) | marine metagenome | biome: marine biome (ENVO:00000447); feature: marine epipelagic mixed layer (ENVO:xxxxxxxxx); material: "saline water (ENVO:00002010), including plankton (ENVO:xxxxxxxx)" | depth 140 m | reverse complement strand
GCCGAGAAGTCAAGATTGCGGACCGAGACCGAGCGGCTAGTCGGCGACACCGAAGCAGCAGTCACGACCGCCCGAGCGTCGATCACGACTATTCCAACTACCGATCTCGAGGAAGAACAGGCGAAAACTTGGGATGAAGATCTTGCAACTGTGGAATCGTCGCTAGCAGAGACGGCTCGACTTTTAGCCGGAGAGCAACTCCTTGGAGCGCGCTCTGAGGCTGAATCTGCACTCGCTTCGGCCAACGCGATCAACCGAGCAATCACCACACTTGTGGCTGAATTGGAACAGGCTCGCGAAGAAGAAGCAGCCCGGCGGGCGCGAGGCGATGTCACTATTCCTTCAACGGTACTGGCCGACGGACAAGAACTCTCCGCCGGCACCTACCGGCTTAGCTTGGCTGCGGACGGTCCGACGACAAACACCACGGCCCCTCGTGGACGCTGGGTCGAGTTCCTTGACGGGGAAACCGTAGCAGGACGAGGACTAGCCGTCGTAATATCGGACGGAGACATCGGCGAAGTATCCGAAAGCGGAACACTCAGAAACGAGGCACAAGTAGTAGTCTTGAAGGAACGTGATTACGTCCGTGTGTGGCTGAACCGAGATGGCACGAACTACCTCGTCCATCTGCCACCAGCAAATTCTCGTAATTGATCAGATTAACAACCACAGCAGCGGCTACACAACTGGCCTAAACGGTCGCCATTAGCATCACCGCTAAAAGCTTATATCCAACTTAACCCGTGCTGTACGAGGAATAGAGGGATGGAAATGGATATCATCCACGCCGTCCAGTGGTTCACCAGGCAAGCGTGATGTGTAGAAGTAATCGATGTCTGATACCGAACTGTTAAGAAGATTAAAGCCCTCCACAACCACCGTCAGACGTTCGTTGATTCTCGCGCTGAACTCGCCATTCCAGATCGTCGTTGACGCCGACATCTGACTCCCGTCTTCGACAAGTGGCCGGGGACCGAAATGCCGCAACCGCACGCTCCCATAGAACCGCTGGCTTGACAACACACTGAGTGCACCAGAGATCACACGGTCGAGAGCACCAGGAATCAAAGAGCCAGCCGGGTCATCGTCTGAAAATTCGGCACGAGACACACTGACATCTAGCTCACCAACCAGCCAGTCAGTCAGCTTGAGATAATTCGTCCATTCCAACCCGTAACGTTGACTCGGACGACTGGCTTCAGCAATACCTGCGTCACCAACAAAGATCAATTCTGAATCAAAGGCCAGATACCAGAGTGCCATCGTTGTCTGCAGGCCGGATACTGCCACACTACGCAACCCAAATTCCCCGCCGCGGGCCGGGACCAGTGGACTTGCTGACTCCACTGGTTCACCACTAACCGGGTCCACGACTGTTGTCGCGGCCCTGGCATCGTTACTGTGATATCCATGACCATAATTTAGGTAAACTTCAGTTGCCTTCCACGGACCTAACACTGCAGTGACTTTCGGACTGACCAACCCCGTCACACCGGTCCCACTATTGAGTGGTCTCAACGCATTCACGCTGTAGCGATAGACGTCTCCCCGAAGACCCAGCGTGGTGCGAAACACCGAACTCCATTCAACCTCGCTCTGGCCGAACAATCCCAGTGTTGTCTGGCCGACCGTATCGCGACGAATCGCATCAAGAAACTGGCGCCCTCGTGTCGCATACAGTCCAACGGTCCCCACCGCGTCGTTCCGCATATTGACGCCAACAGCCGATTCAATATGGCGGCCAAGCCAATTGCCCATCCGTCGATGTGTAACCTTCCCACCCGTCACCCAGCGGCGACCTTCTTGTTCCACCTGGTCGCCATTAACCGGGTCCACGAGAAAATATGTAAAGTTCTGAAACAGGTTCAGCCCACCCCTGAGTGCATACGCGGTAATCCGTGTTGATTGGTTAGTCCCTGACCGAAGCCAGTCGCCTGCGACACTGTAGCGAGTCGTACGACCGGCATCCGTGGCATCGATATTGCCGTAGCGTGATATCAAACCGCTTTTTGTTGCTCGAAGGGGTATTTGGTCCGTTGCGTTCCACCGGGCAGCATAGGCCATACCCGTAATGGAAAACCCGTTGCGAGCATCTCCTTGGCTGTAACGTAAGACACTGTTTACCTTCCGCATGTCGTCAGCCAATTCCCATGGGCCGTCGTTCTTGCTTAACTCAAGACCAAACAACATATTCCCTCCTGCAACCTCAGGAGATACAGCACCAAACAGACGAGACCACCCAAACCCGCCAGTACTTAGACTCAACACGGGGCGGTCGAGCTTGTTGGTATAACTAATATTGGCTGACCCCGCTGCGGAAAAATCACCGTGTTCAGCAAAATACGGCCCTTTCGTGTACTGCACCCCACTGACCAATTCCGGAATCAACAAATTGACGTCGCTGTAGCCATGAGCGTGCGCCCCTGATGATTCATTCATTGGGACACCGGCCAATGTCGTCGCGAAATCTGACCCATGGTCCAGATTAAATCCCCGCAGATAGTATTGGTTCGCCTTTCCCTCACCGCTATGTTGACTGGTGATAAATCCAGGAACTGCTTCGAGCACCTCTCCCGGGCGCATGATTGGTCTCGTCTCTAACTGATCGGACGTCACAGCTCCGACACTCGCCGAAGTTGCGATGCCAACCAAGTTCTCACGAGGGTCGTCAAGTTCAGCAATGTTACGAAAGGTCCGACTGCCCGTAACCACAACATCGGCGGTAAGGCCGAGGGTCAAAACCACATTGGCAGTCTGTTCTTCGTCACCGACCTCGATCTCACGCCGCAACGTGGAGAAATTAATCAATCGGAACACCAACTCTACCGTTCCTCTGTCTAATCCCTCAAAACGATAGGAACCTCGTTCGTCGGTGGTAGTCACCGCTTCCACTCCAGAGCGGAACAATTCAACCGTCACACCCGGAAGCACACCACCAGTTTCATCCGAGACCACTCCAGTCACCCTACTGCCGTTCTGGGCAAACACTGGTTCAACTAAGAACAGTAAAGTCACGAAAAACACGACGTATAAACTCGGGAGACTTCTCATTTTTTCATTTAAAACAATTCTCTTTAAATATTTGTGAACGATTTCAAAGTCACCTTGGCGCACACACAAATTGGTTCGTCCATGAAGATTCTACGAAAAATGAACTTATTACAAAGAAATATATCGGGGTGGGCGGGCTTTGGCGGGGACAGTTAACAGAACCGGCAATCGTCGTCAGTGGCATCATGTATGTAATAAAAATTTAAATATCGCCGGCGAGCAGTGTCAAAGAAACTCTGTATCACTGGTAGCGGTACGGGGAATCGAACCCCGGTCTCGTGGATGAGAACCACGTATCCTAACCCCTAGACGATACCGCCTTACTTTTACAAACTAACCTTCGTTTATATCATAATCTGGTGATGCGTTTACTTGGCATAAGTGCGACTCTTATCCTATTTGCGACTGCAGGGACCGCTCTATTCTTAGCTAGTCGAGCGAGTGGACCGGAACTCACAATTCTTACTCCAACCCGATTAATCGGTCGCTCAGCGGTATTTGAAGCCACTATTTCGACACCAAACGGAAATCTTACCTCCCTTGAAGGGTTTATTGAACAAGCCGGGCGACAAATACCACTCTACTCACTCAATCGGCCACTTGAAGGTCAAGTACAACAAGATGGTCCCGACCGTATCCGAGTGACCCGCCGTATCGACCGGACGTCGCATCCGGAACTCGTCGCTGGCGAGGCACGGATTGTTTTGTCGGCGGCACGGCCTGTTTTATTCGGGCTTCGTGAGGTCAACAGTGTCGCGGCTGTCGATGTAGAAATTCGCTTGGACCCACCGCGCCTCGAAGTGGCGTCGACGTTTCACTACGTTAATCACGGTGGCTCCGAACTCGTCATCTACCGCGTCAGCCCACCAGATGCCGAGTCCGGCGTCCGCGTCGGTAACCGCTTTTACCCGGGTTATCCAATATCAACCACTGACACGACGGACGAAACCCTCCGGATGTCTTTCTTTGCGCTGCTCTACGACCAAGACCTCGGCACACCTGTTGAGCTGTACGCCAAGGACTCGGCTGGCAATGAAACAAGTGCATCCTTCGATCACCGAATGTTTCCAAAACCATTTCGGCGGTCACGGATCATCCTAAACGACCGCTTTCTGCAAACCGTCGTACCCGCTATCGTGGAACAAGCCCCGGAACTAGCCGATGAAGAGCTCTCTGCGTCACCATCTCTCTCTGAACTTACTGACCTCTACCTCTTCATTAACGGAACCTTGAGACAACGCAACCGTGATTACGTAGCATCGTTTGCCGGCGCTACCAGTGCACACCGACAATGGCAGGAACCTTTTCTTCAACTCGCCAATTCACAGGTTGAATCTGGATTCGCAGACCATCGAACCTACGTCTATCAGGACACTGAAATCGACCAACAAATTCATTTGGGGTTTGACCTGGCTTCTACTGCGAATACGTCGATATCAGCAGCCAATACCGGGACCGTTCTTTACGCCGACTACCTAGGTATTTACGGTAACTGTGTCTTCATCGACCACGGTATGGGGCTGCAGTCACTGTACGCACATTTGTCGTCTATTTCCGTTGCTGTGGGCGACGAAGTCACCCGCGGCCAACCGCTCGGAAACAGCGGGAGCACAGGTCTGGCTGGCGGCGATCACTTACACTTTGCCCTATTCCTGCAAGGACACCCAGTCACACCGATCGAGTGGTGGGATGAGCATTGGATCGAGGATCGTATCGAACGGAAACTTCGCCAAGCCTCAATCTCCCCACTTACGGCCCCCTCGACTCGATAAACGGTTTGCCCGTGGCGCCACGAATATCGGTATGATATCTTTGTGGAGTTAAACGCATGAGAGCGCTGTCAACGGGCAGCTATCCAGCGAGCATTTCTCGTACCCAAACATCGCACTAGGAGATTTTAGATGCAGCACCGAACATTGTGGGCGTTCGCCTCAGCCCTAACCCTTGTAGTAGCAGTAGCGTGTGGCGGTGGTGAATCCGACGCACCGGCACCAGCACCCGAACCGGCAGCACCGGCGTTCGACCCAGCCACGGCCGGAAATGTGACGGGGACCATTACGCTTGACGGAATGGCTCCAGAACCAGAACAGATTAGGATGAACTCCGACCCAGCTTGTGTCATGGAGGCCACTGACACACAGACCGAGTACTACATTGTTGGAGGGTCAGGTGGTCTGGGTAACGTCTTCGTGTACGTCAAAGAGGGCCTAGAAGGTCAGTCGTTTCCAGCAGCCAGTGGCGTGGTTGAACTGAGCCAAGATGGCTGTCGGTACATTCCACACGTGTTTGGAGTCCAAGTCGGACAGACCGTGTCAATTGTCAACAACGATCCGACTCTGCATAACATTCACGCCATACCGTCCATCAACGAAGAATTCAATACGGGACAACCCATCGAAGGCATGGTCTACGAGAGAGTCTTCGATTCTCCGGAAGTGATGGTACCGTTCCAATGTGATGTTCACGGTTGGATGAATGCCTATGCTGGAGTCTTAGACCATCCGTTCTTCGGAGTCACTGGTGAGGACGGCTCTTTTGATCTCAGCGGCTTACCGCCTGGAGATTACGTCGTGGAAGCCTGGCATGAAGAACTCGGCACTCAGACGCAGAACGTGACCGTTGGTGAAGGTGCAACTGCTGAGCTAAATTTCACGTTTACTGTAGGGTAAGTCTCTACCGGCGACACAAGGACGAGGTCGCATAATTCCCAGAGACCCAATTGCAAGATGGGGCGGGCGTTCACTAACAGGACGCCCGCCATTTTTCTCATCCACGGTTTCTGGTTAGATCGGCGGCTGCATCTGACTATGCTCTGGCTGCACCGCTACACCAAACTGCTTACCGCCACATCGTTGCTGCTGATTGCAGTGGGTGGCCTGGTCACCAGTACGGGCTCTGGCCTAGCTGTTCCAGACTGGCCCAGCACCTACGGTTACTTCATGTACAGCTTTCCCCTGTCGATGATGGTAGGGGGCATTTTGTACGAGCACGGACATCGACTGATCGCTAGTACCGTCGGCCTAATGACGATCGTGCTGGCACTCTGGCTGACGTGGGTAGAGCCACGACGGTGGGTTCAACGATTGGGCTGGATCGCCCTGGTCGCAGTTATCACCCAAGGCGTGCTCGGTGGTCTTACGGTTCTCTATTTCTTGCCAGCTCCGATTTCAATTAGCCATGCAGGACTGGCACAGATTTTCTTCATGCTTGTCGTCAGTCTCGCCCTCTTTACGTCTCCGGGGTGGCAGAACCACTACAGGCGCAATCAGAGTGAAACGGAAACCATCATCGGCGACGTGGCCTTGCGTCGCTTGGCGATGTTCACGCCAGTTGCTGTATATATCCAAATCCTCATTGGGGCAACCATGCGCCACACCGGAGCCGGACTCGCCATTCCTGACTTTCCTCTCGCATTTGGCAGTATCGTTCCACCGATCTGGAATCCTGGTATCGCGATTAATTTTGCACATCGTATCGGGGCAGTAATTGTGGTTTCGTTCGTAATAGCCCTGAGTGCCCATATCTTGTCTCGGTTAAGAACCAGACACGAACTAGTTCGACCGGCCATCCTTCTGCTCGTAGTCGTCATTGCGCAATTTGCCCTTGGTGCTTGGACGGTGCTTAGCGAGAAACATGTTGCTATCAATACCGCACATATGGCCAACGGAGCGTTGTTATGGGTCACCTCGGTGGTACTGGCGCTCCGCGTGTATCGTGACCAATTCGAAACCCCACACACCCTTGGGCAGGAGGGTCATGCACCGCCTGTAAACTTGACTCCTGACAGTTCAAACGGGGCAGGTGCATGAAGACGGATACGGTCACGATATCGTCGAAATGGCCCCGGCTGGTCGACTTTCTCGTCCTTACAAAACTACGATTGAACTCGTTAGTAGTCTTCACGACCGGGATCGGTTACTGCCTCGGTTCTACCGGTTCCTTTGATCTTCTAACTCTCTTCCACACCGTCATGGGATCACTGCTCGTGGCTGGTGGTGCAGCAGCCTATAACCAAATAGCCGAACGTGACATTGACGGAATTATGGAACGAACGCGTCAGCGACCAATTCCCGCTGGCCGAGTTCAGCCGTCGGAAGCGTTTGTACTGGCAGGACTGCTAACCACATTCGGTCTAGTGGAACTTAGAACTGGAGCGAATCTCTTATCTATGGTCGTCGCAGCGGCAACCTTGGTTAGTTACATAGCAATCTACACGCCGTTAAAGCGACGAACGTCGTGGTCCACAGTTATCGGGGCCGTACCAGGCGCGCTGCCACCAGTAATTGGCTGGGCTGCAGCTCGCGATTCGTTAGGTATCGAAGCGTGGGTGTTATTTGGCATAGTGTTCCTCTGGCAGCTACCTCACTTCCACGCTCTGTCATGGATGTATCGAGAGGACTTCCGACGAGCGAAACTGCCGCTCATGGCCGTCGTTAATCAGGACGGACGTCGCAACGCAAAGTATGCACTGCTGTTCGCCGGAGCCCTCGTGCCCGTAAGTCTGGCGCCAACGGTTGTCGGCCTTACTGGTCGGTTCTATGCGGGAGCCGCGTTCGGTTTTGGAACGGCATTTCTAGTTCTCGCGTGGCGTTTTTTCGAAGAACCATCGGATATTAGAGCTCGATCGCTATTTGTCGGCTCTCTGGTCTATCTCCCACTAGTATGGGCCTTATTGGTTATCAACAGTGTCTTCTGAGCTTCCAGCTATCCAGATCTCGTCGCTCAATCACCGGTACGGCGACCGTCAAGCGCTAATTGATGTGACGTTTTCGGCCGATGCTGGCAGTAGTTTTGCCCTTCTCGGCCCCAATGGAGGGGGCAAGACAACGCTCTTTCGAATCATCACCACACTACTTCCAACGACACCGGGACATGTCTCAGTGTTTGGTCACGACATTGCGAACGACGCACAGCACATACGGCGGGTTATGGGCGTCGTGTTTCAATCACCCGCCCTCGACAGTCGTCTGACGGTGACAGAAAACCTCAAGACTCACGGGCACCTATATGGCCTCAGCGGCAAACGCCTTGCTGCTCGCATTACCGACGTACTCACTCTAGTCGCACTGGCGGACCGTGCTCAAGACTTCGTCGGAACACTATCAGGCGGACTCCAACGGCGGGTCGAAATTGCCAAAGCTCTGCTTCCAGAACCAAAACTCCTCGTGTTAGACGAACCGAGTACCGGCCTCGACCCGGGTGCCCGAAGAGAATTATGGGATCACTTGGACAACCTCAGGCACACACTCGGCACTACGGTCATGCTGACGACTCATCTCATGGATGAAGCAGAAAAATCAGATCGCGTCGCCGTACTCCACGAAGGACATCTCGTTGCCTTAGGGTCTCCCGATGACTTAGTCGCCGAGATCGGAGGTGACGTCATCATGATTACATCAAAGACTCCCTCGGTACTGGCTGAGGATATCCATCGCCGTTTTGGACAGGACGTGTCTGTAGTCGATGGTTGTGTCCGCATAGAACGGACCAATGGACGTTCCTTCGTCTCGGAGTTGATTGAGGCATTCCCGGGACAAGTCGACGGCATAGCCGTCGGGAAACCAACCCTTGAGGATGTGTTTTTACACCACACTGGACAACGATGGAGTTAACACTCGCTATTTACACACTCTGGCGCCGCGAACTCGCACAGTTTCTGCGGCAGCGATCGCGTATCGTCGGAGCGCTGGGCACACCAGTCGTGTTTTGGGTCCTACTCGGCTCTGGACTTGGTAGTTCGTTCAGTGTGGGCAGCCTTGGGGTACCAGCTGGCGGATATCTCGAATATTTCTATCCCGGCACTCTCGCACTGATCTTGTTATTTACCGCGATCTTTTCAACAATCTCAGTGATCGAAGACCGCCATGATGGATTCCTGCAAGGAGTCCTCGTGTCTCCAGTCCCGCGGAGTGCAATTGCTCTCGGCAAAATCCTCGGAGGAACGACGCTAGCGCTTCTGCAAGCATCGTTGTTCCTCTTCCTTGCACCATTGGCCAACACGCAGATCAATATCGCGAGCGTCCCGTTGTTATTGGCCGTACTGGTCATACTGGCGTTCGCATTAACAAGCCTTGGTTTTGTATTGGCATGGATGCTTGACTCGACACAAGGATTTCACGCCATCATGAACTTGCTACTATTTCCGATGTGGCTCTTATCGGGTGCCGTCTTTCCAGCAAGTGGCGCAGCAGGATGGATTCGCGGCGTAATGCTGGTAAACCCTATGAGTTACGGTGTGTCGGCACTCAGAACCGTCCTGACAAATCCTACGATAGGTACCGAGACGGCATCGATAGGCATAACAAGACCGCTCGTATTTGTTGCAACCTTTGGCCTAGTAATGTTGGCCCTAAGTAGCTGGAGTGTAACGCACCGTCGTAGCTAGCTGGGAGGTTCCCATTGATCGAATTGTCTAGTTTACCCACGCTCAATGCACTGCTCAACGGAATTGCTGGTCTGTTTTTGACGGCCGGATACATCCTAATTCGACGGCGTCAAATTAGAGCACATCGAGCCTGCATGCTCGGTGCATTTGCCACCTCGACTGTGTTTTTGGTCTCTTATTTGATCTATCACTACAATGTCGGGTCAGTATCGTTCACAGGGACAGGTGTCATCCGGTTTGTTTATTTCACGATCTTGATCACGCACGTGATCCTAGCAGCAGTGATTTTGCCACTGGCCCTCATTACACTGGTTCATGCATTACGAGAGAGGTTCGACCGTCATGCACGAATAGCCCGGTGGACGCTGCCCTTATGGTTGTATGTATCCGTCACGGGTGTGGTCGTGTATGTCATGTTGTACCAGCTCTAGTGCCACGCACCGGCCCAAAACCGTCTTTTTAAGGTTCATACAAAAGATGGGGGGCAATCCGTTGCCGCCACTGACGTTCACCAGCGGTCCAGTCCAATGCAATGTCGGCAGGGTCGCGACCCACTTGAATACGTTGAATGGTTGCGCGGGAACCCACTAGTCGAGTCGCTGAGTCAAGGTCAAATTCATTCGGATACAAACGAAGTAACGCCGCCGCAATTTCAACACCGACTCTAACAGGTCGCATGACGTCTCGATCAATAACAGACATTCCAACACCAAAACACAGTTCGTCCGCATAACGGTCACGGTCAGGAATGAACTCCATCGGATAAAAGCGCACACCATCCAAATGCCGGCCATTGAGAACCTTCGCTAATCTGGTCCCATCAATCCAAGGGGCTCCAACGTATTCGAAGGGGCCATCAGTGCCGCGCCCCACCGAAAGATTCGTATGCTCGATGGAACCAATTCCCGGATAGAGTGTGGCTTGAGTCACAGATCGAAGATTGGGAGAGGGATTAATCCACAACAGACCTGTTTCGTCGTACCAAAGTCGGCGACGCCATCCCTCCATACGAACAACCTCCAACTCAACGCCAATGTCTCGTTCCGCATTAAACACTTGAGCTAATTCACCCAACGTCAGTCCATGGCGAATCGGCATGGACAAATATCCAGTAAACCCCTGCAGCGCGTCGTCAAGAAGTGGCCCTTCGACTGATACACCATTGATTGGGTTTGGACGATCCAGAACGACCACTTTGATGTTTCTCTCAGCGGCCGCCTCCATCATGTAGCCTAACGTAGTGGCATAGGTGTAAAACCTAGCACCAACGTCCTGGAGGTCCACAACAATCGTGTCTAATCCATCGAGCATGATCGACTTCGGTCGTCTGGTGTCACCGTACAGCGAGTAAATCGTTAGTCCCGTTATGGGGTCGATGGCGTCGGCTACTTCAGATTCGACGTCTCCACGAATCCCGTGCTCAGGACTAAACAAGTGCGTTAGAACAACATTTTGCGCTCCGTGTAGTAACTCAATCGTGGTAGATCCACTGGACGCCCGGCCAGTTTGATTCGTCACCAGACCCACGCGTTGACCTTCAAGTCTGGAAAAATTCTCGTCTCGGAGACGGTCAATCCCAGTTCTGACAGAACTATTACTCTCGTTCTCTCGGACTACGTCAATTGTCACCGCCGCCGCCGCTAACGTTGCAACCCTCCCGCGCAGCGCTGTCACGTTGCCACCACCGTTGGGATGCACTCGGTTTGACAGAAACACCACCACGGTCTGCGTAGCTGGATCAATCCAAATCGAAGTTCCCGTAAAACCAGTGTGGCCATAAGACCCAGTGGAGAACAAATCTCCCCTGTTCGACGAGTATCGTGAACTGATATCCCAACCCAACCCTCGCTGTTCTCCCATCCCAAAAGTCGTGGCTGGCCGCGTCATCCTGGCGATAGACAAGGGAGACAAAACATGTGCCTCATCCAACATGCCATTTGCCAGTAACATCGCACCGTATCGAGCCAAATCGTCCGCGGTTCCAAACAAGCCCGCATGTCCAGCAATGCCTCCCATCCTCCTCGCCGTCGGGTCGTGCACAACGCCCCGCAACATCACACTGCCCTCATCTCCACAAGGCCAACCAAAGGGACGACAGGATTCGGTCGGTGCAACCCTGACTCGCTTGGCCGGTGACGGTAAAAAGCCTGTGTCGGTCATCCTAAGTGGTGAAAATAGGCGGCGGTCGACAAATTGATCGAAAGGTGTGCCACTTATACGCGCCACAATTTCAGCAAGAACAATGAAATTGATGTCGCTATACACAAACTGCGTTCCTGCAGCGTGAACTGGTCGCTCCTCAATCGCCCGTGCAATCGCTCTCTGATAGCCTTGAAATTCCTCGTCAAGAGGAAAATCAGGTCTCAATCCAGACATGTGGGTCAATAGATGCTCAACCGTAATTTCGTCCTTACCGTGACGCTCGAAACCTGGAATGTAGCGAT
>CEUS01151574.1_pt1 | contig 11897 bp, 15 predicted proteins | sample 427031 | NCBI WGS metagenome assembly CEUS01 (sample SAMEA2622837, study PRJEB7988) | marine metagenome | biome: marine biome (ENVO:00000447); feature: marine epipelagic mixed layer (ENVO:xxxxxxxxx); material: "saline water (ENVO:00002010), including plankton (ENVO:xxxxxxxx)" | depth 140 m | reverse complement strand
CGAGCCAGGGTCGGGGATAGGAGAGCGGGGTCACGAGGCAGCGGGCGGATCCAGGAGAGCCATGAGCGATGTGATCGCCGAATTCCGTTGGCGTGGGCTACTACAGGACCTATCTGAGGGTGTTGAGGCACACCTCGCTTCCGGCTCTCGCGTCTGCTACGTGGGGTTCGATCCCACCGCGTCCAGCCTGCACGTGGGCACGCTTTTGCCGATCATGGGACTCATCCACTTACAGCGGCACGGGCACCACCCGGTTGCGCTGGTAGGTGGCGGCACCGGTCTTATTGGGGACCCGTCGGGCAAGGCACAAGAGCGCCCGCTCGTCTCCACGGAGACTGTGTCCGCAAATACGGAGGCGATCCGTGCCCAGCTCGATCATTTTCTCGATTTCCGGTCCGGGCAAAATCCGGCCCGCATGCACAACAACTGCGAGTGGTTGGACGAGATTCGCATGGTGGACTTCCTGCGCGACACGGGGAAGCACTTCCGGGTGAACGACATGATGCGTAAAGAGTCGGTGCGGCGGCGATTGGATGCCGAAGACTCGGGTGTCAGCTATACAGAGTTCAGCTATTTGCTTCTCCAGTCCTACGACTTCCTCGAGCTCCAGCGGCGCGAGGGATGCACGGTGCAGCTGGGTGGGAGCGACCAGTGGGGCAACATCACCGCGGGGATCGACCTGATCCGGAGGGTAACGGGGCAGCAGGCGTACGGGGTAGTATTCCCTCTACTCACGAACGTTAGCGGCACCAAGTTCGGTAAGACTGAGGCGGGCACCGTCTGGCTCGATCCGAACCGCACGTCCCCCTATCGCTTCTACCAGTTCTGGATCAACACTGCAGACGAGGACGCGCTCCGCTTTCTCCGGCTCTTCACCCTGCTTGAGAGGGATGAAGTGGAGCGGATCGCCGAGAACGCCGGGGCCGAGCCCGCGGCTCGTCACGCTCAGAGGGCGCTAGCCGAGGACGTCACTCGCCGAGTGCACGGCGAGAGTGGCCTCGCGCACGCACGCCGGGCGACCGCTGCGCTTTTCGGAGGAGAGCTAGAGGGCCTCTCCGCGGACGAAATCGGCGACATCTTCGCAGACGTTCCGTCCGGTGAGGTGGAGAGAGACCGGCTGGGCGGGGAGGGGATCGCGGTGGTGGAGCTACTTGCTGAGTCCGGCCTCGCGCCCTCCAAAGGCGATGCCCGCCGAGCGATCGAGGGCGGAGGTATCTACGTGAACGGAAAGCGGGTCGATGGCATGGACACCCGGGTTACCCTCGACGACCCTTTCGAAGGCCGTTTCCTGGTTCTGCGCAAGGGCAAGAAGAACTACCAACTTATGCGGGTAGTGAGATGAACTAGCGGCACCCGTTCGGTTAGCGACCGGAACGCCGCCCGGCGGTTCCCTGACGGGACTTGACCCTAACACGGACCCGCAGCACCATCCGGGCTCCCGAGCTACGGACCCCGGTTCCCCCAACGAGGACACGTTTTCCCATGGCCATACCCCTGGTCAGCGTGATCATGGGCTCCCGATCGGACTGGGGGACGATGAGTCACGCCATCGATATGCTGGAGACGCTCGAGGTGCCCCACGAAGCAAAAGTGGTTTCGGCCCATCGCACCCCCGACCTGCTCTTCGAGTACGCGTCTGGGGCTGAGGATAGGGGGATCCAGGTTATTGTGGCGGGGGCGGGGGGTGCGGCTCACCTTCCCGGGATGGTGGCTTCCAAGACGGTCCTCCCGGTGCTCGGCGTCCCGATCGAGTCGAAAGCACTCAAGGGGATGGACTCCCTCCTGTCGATCGTGCAGATGCCGGGCGGCGTCCCCGTGGGGACGCTCGCGATCGGACCGGCGGGAGCAGTGAACGCCGCACTCCTGGCCGCGGCGATCGTTGGTGCGACCCACCCTGAAGTGCGTGAATCAATGCGTCAGTGGCGTAAGGAGCACACCCGCGCGGTGCTGGACGATCTCGATCCCCGAGTGGAGCAGAAGTGATTTGAACGTCGGTGTGCTGGGCGGCGGCCAGCTCGGTCGCATGCTTGCTTTGGCCGGCGTTCCACTGGGTCTGAGTTTCCGTTTTCTCGAGCCAGAGCGCCCGACACCGGTGGACGGTGTTGGCAAGGTCGTGCACGCCCGCTACGACGACGTGGACGCGGTCCAGCGCTTCGCCAGCGGGCTCGACGTCGTCACCTGCGAGTTCGAGAACGTCCCCGACTCGACCGCCCAGCTACTCGAAGGCCTCCTTCCCGTTCACCCCTCAGCGGCTGCGCTGAGCATGGCGCAGGACCGGCTGGTGGAGAAGCAGGTATTCGAAAGCTTGGCCATCCCGACTCCGGTGTACCACTCGGTCGAATCCCGGGAGGGGCTAGAGGACGCCATAGGGCGAGTGGGCGTGCCCGCGGTGCTCAAGACCCGTCGCCTTGGCTACGACGGTAGGGGCCAGGTTGTGATCGACAGCCCCACTGGGGTGGACGCAGCGTGGGGAGCCCTCTACGGCAGCCCGCTGCTGCTCGAGCGGTTCATAGACTTTTCCCGTGAGCTATCTATCATCGGTGCGCGCGGCCAAGACGGGGAGATCACGTTTTATCCGCTCGTCGAAAACGAGCACCGGGGGGGTATCCTCTATCGTACTCACGCCCCGGCGCTGGTCAGTGCGGAGCTGCAGGCCCTTGCCGAACGGTACCTGGGCGGGCTGCTCGAGAAGATGGAGTACGTGGGTGTGCTCGCCTTGGAGCTATTCCAGCGAGGCGACGAGCTGCTGGCCAACGAGATGGCTCCGCGCGTCCACAACTCCGGCCACTGGACCCAGGATGGCGCGCGCACCAGCCAGTTCGAGAACCACCTGCGGGCTGTGTGTGGCTTCTCGCTAGGATCGTGTGATCCCTATGGATACGCGGGGATGCTCAACTTGATCGGACAGGTGCCACCCACAGAGCGTGTTCTGGGGATTCCGGGTGCCCGGCTCCACCTGTACGGCAAGAGGCCCCGTCCCGGGCGAAAGCTCGGCCACGTAAACGCGGTAGGGAAGGACCCGGACGACGTGGTGGCGACGCTAGAACGGGTGGAAAGATTGCTCACAGCCGGGTAGGAGAGGGCTTGCCCGAGCAACCCTTTCCACGGGGTGTTGCCTTCTCTATCATTACCCGACGAACTCGCCGCTCCGGACGAACCCCGGGGCGGCGCTCTTTTCTCCCGATCGGTCTCTTCCCCATGCTGGACGAAATCCGCAGTCGTATCGAGGCGGAGATCGCGCACCTCACGAACGAACTCACCGTGGTGCTGCCCAAGGCGATCAAGACCGCCGTGGAGCACGGCGACCTGCGCGAGAACGCCGACTACAAATCAGCCTTGGAGAGGCAGCAGTTCGTCCAGGCGCGGCTCGGGCAGTTGACCCAGCGCATGGGAGAGCTGTCTAAGATTGATCCTGATTCGATGCCTCACGACCGGGTCGGCTTCGGCTCACGAGTGAAGCTCTACGACATTGGGATGGCCGAAGAAGTCAGCTTTACCGTCGTGGCGGGTGACTTCATGGACCTCGATGCTGGCCAGGTTTCGCTCGCTTCTCCCATCGGTCGGGGTCTGCTCGGTGCCCGTGAGGGACAGGAGGTGGTGGTTATGCTTCCCGTGGGCGAGCGCCGCTTCAAGGTGCTTGAGCTGCTCACTCTCCCTCAACAGCTGGGCGTCTCAGGAGAAGAGTGATGGGCCATATCCTCATCAGTGCGCGAGAAAGGCCATCGCATCCGCGATCTCTTCGACCGCACCCCCTGATGACGGAGCAATAGCGATGGTCCGTACTCCCTCGAACATGGCGCCCCTCGGCATGAAGGCTCCTCCCTTCTTGCTCGCCGACGTTCGCACCGGGCGCTCGGTTTCACGCGACGACTTCCGGGACGGCACGGGTCTGCTGGTGATGTTCATCTGCAACCACTGCCCCTTCGTGACGCACCTGAGCCGCGCCCTCGCCGACTTCGGTCGGGAGTACGAGGAACGGGGGCTCGGAATCGTCGCGATCTCGAGCAACGATCCGGTCACCCACCCCGATGACGGGCCCGAGGAAATGAAGGGCGAGGCAGAGACGATCGGCTACACGTTTCCCTATTGTTTCGACGCGACGCAGGGCGTGGCGAAAGCGTACCAAGCTGCGTGCACCCCTGACTTCTTTCTCTTCGACGGGACGTTGCGATTGGCCTACCGGGGTCAGTTCGATGGAAGCCGGCCGAGCAACGGGATCGATCCTACCGGGAAGGATCTGCGCGCGGCCGCAGACGCGGTGCTCGAGGGACGAGAGCCGGCGCCTGACCAGACGCCCAGCGTCGGCTGCAACATCAAGTGGAAACCGGGGAACCAGCCTGCTTGGCTTAGCCAGGTATAGCCCAAAAGGACGAACGCCACCGGGGTTTGAAACCCCGGTGGCGTCCGAGTTCGCTCGACTGTCCGGGACCCGGCGCGATGGCCGCATCCGGCGAGGACAGCGCCGATCATTCGATCGGCTACCAGCTCACTCCAACTGCGAGTGGCTAGTGGCCGAAGCGGAGATCGCTTGCCCGTGCCGGGTTGGACAGCCTACTACTTGGACTAGACAAGGGATCACCTCCTTTTTGTGGGTTTGACATAGGGCAGAACACCGTCGGGATAAGCTCCCGCGGGCTCCCTAGGGAGCCCGGCTCCAAGATAACGATTCGAAGGGTCTCCTCAAGGTTTTTTACCCCTGCGGCCACAGCTCCTTCCGTGCCACGACCGACGCGACGTAGACCGGAAGCCCGGGCCCACCGGACTCCTCGACCTGAGGAGGCAAGACGAGCTCCTGGCTCGGTGCCAGGAGGGAGAGGGCCAGCAGGGGGGCACCTACTTTGCCAGGTCGCGGATCGGGAAGACGGACCCGCCTCAGCTACCAAATTTTCCTTAGGGGGGTCGCGATGTCTCGGACGCCTTGGTAGCTTCGCGTCATGACAGAGACGGATCCACAGACCCGTTCCATACGTATCCAGGCCGACCGCTCCCCCCACAAGGAGCACGCGGTGCCTGTTTACCTAACGAGCAGCTTCGTCTTCGACGACGCTGAGGAGATGCGTGCGGCTTTTGCCGACGAGCTCGAGCGGCCCATCTACAGTCGGTTCACGAACCCGAACGTCAGTGAATTAGTGGACCGGATGTGCGTGATGGAGGGGGCAGAGGCTGGGCACGCCACGGCGTCGGGGATGGCGGCGGTGTTCGCGACATTCGCTGCACTCTGTGGTGCAGGGGACCACATCCTCTCTGGCCGGGACGTGTTCGGCGCGACCCACACTCTGCTGACCAAAGTCCTGCCGCGCTTCCACATCAGCCATTCGTTCGTGGACCTGGAGGACCTGGACTCGTGGGCCGGTCATGTGACCAGCAAGACCAAGCTCATCTACGTCGAAACCCCGACTAACCCGGGGGTCGACGTCATCGATCTCGCCTGGCTGGGAGCGTTCGCCCGAGAGCACGGACTGATCTTGGTTGTGGACAACTGCTTTGCCACCCCCGTGATCCAGCGTCCGATCGAGTTCGGAGCACATCTGAGCCTTCACTCGGCCACTAAATACATAGACGGACAGGGGCGAGTGCTCGGGGGGATCGTGGTCGGCGAGCAGAAGCTTATCGACGAGATCTACACCTTCTGCCGGAGCACGGGGCCGGCGCTGTCCTCGTTCAACGCCTGGCTCTTGTCCCGGAGCCTGGAGACACTCGAGGTTCGCATGCAACGGCATTCCGAGAGCGCACTTGAGGTCGCTCGATTCCTGGAAACGCGGGGCGACGTTTCGGGTGTGCGCTTTCCCCTTCTTCCCTCCCACCCTCGCTATGAGGTGGCGCGCAAGCAGATGCGCTGGGGTGGTGGCATCGTCGCGTTCACAGTAACGGGTGGTACCCGGCGTGGTCAGGCCTTCCTTGACGCGCTCCGTATGTGCACACTCACGGCCAATCTAGGAGATACCAGGTCGATCGTGACGCATCCGGACTCCACGACCCACGCCAAGATGACGGAAGAGGAGCGTCTGGCTATCGGCATCACGCCTGGTCTCGTGCGGGTGTCCGCTGGGCTCGAGGCTGCGGCGGACATCATCGCGGATCTCGAGCAGGCGCTCGATCGGTCACGCTGACGGGCTCATAAGAGCCGCCTAGATGGGCCTCTCATCTTCGGCGGCTGCAGGCTCCGCAGTCCAAGACCGGGTGGCCTCTGACTGACCTTTCGTACCGATGGTGAGTACAGCAAGTTGCTCAACCGCATAGGCGCCCGCCTGGACACCAACCCGCTCCTAGGACGGCCACACATTGATCCGGATTCTAGTGATTGGTGCGCTGCTCGGACTCCTCCCGGCTTCTATAGCTAGGAGGAAGGGATATGGATTCGGCATTTGGTGGCTCTACGGGACGGCATGTTTTCTTGTCGCCCTCCCCCACTCCCTCATCATGAAGGTGAACCAGGCGGGAATCGAAGCGCGGCAGTTGGATGAGGGTATGAAGAAATGTCCGAGCTGTGCAGAAATAGTGCAGGGTGAGGCCACGAAGTGTCGCTTCTGCGGCTACGAATGGGTTCCGATCACCTCCTCTTGGACAATCGTCCAAGAATCATCGAACAGAAGCCCTGAATCCCCACCGACACCTGTACTGGCCAAGGAACCCTTAGCTCTTGAGCCGAGGCCCGAAGACCCTTCCGAGCCTCGATCCTAGTTGCGCCGGTTCTGATACAACGCGCCATCCACCTGTGGAACCTCCAGAAGAGTGCCCTGGTTCTCGGGTTCAATTCATGCCGGTCCGGTATCGACACTCGTCACACACCGAGGATGTTCGTTTTTGTTGACACCCAGAAATACCCTTGCTAACCTGCCGCCCACCCCCCGGGGCATACCGAACGGTCCCGAGGGAAGAGGATACTTGGCCGGCTCACCGCCAGGCGAGACCGAATCGCACTGACTTTGTGGGTCGTCCACGGAGGTCCGCTGGGTACGGAAAAGGAGGCATTATGAGAATGGAGACTGGTGTCATCTCCCTGTTTACAGCTGTAGGTGTGGTCGCGTTGTCGGGTTGCGGAGGGGAGAACGAGGGTGATGCGGCGCTGGTCCAGAAGGGTGGGGACGAAAGGACGGGGGAGTACAACGCTGTGCCGGGCTGGTGGAAGCCGGCGCCTGATCATGATGAGGAATGGACTTGGGGACAGGGGGGGGCTATTGCGGCTGACACCCCTGACCGGATCATCGTCGGATTGTGGGGAGACAGGTCACATCCGAGTGTTTTCGGTGCGAGCGTGCAGACCGAGGAAAGGCCTGGCGGCTCGAATTACGTCGTAGTTGTCGATGGGGACGGTAACATCACCGAGCGGTGGTCGCAGTGGGATTCGATCTTCAACCGGGTGCATGCGATCTACATCAGTCCCTACGATCCTGAGCGTCACGTCTGGATCGTCGAACGTGGTGGCAACGGAGTCCACGAGCAGGTCCTCAAGTTCACCAACGACGGAAGCGAGTTGGTGATGCAACTCAGGGATCCGAATCCTGTGCAGACCCGGGAAGAGCAGCGGGCTAATCCAAACCCGGGCCCGCTCGATTTCGGCCAGAACGCGTCGCTGGCTTTTCTGCCGGACGGCAGCTTTCTCCTTGCCGATGGATACACGAACTCCCGTATCATCAAGTTCAGCGCAGACGGCGAATACATAATGGAGTGGGGTGAGCTTGGGAGCGGCCCTGGGCAGTTCGACCTCGTCCATGGCGTCGACGTTGATCGTGAAGGCCGCGTCTACGTTGCTGATCGCGGTAACAGCCGTGTCCAGGTTTTCACGGGCAACGGTGAGTTCATCGATGAATGGCCCAACATATTCTTTCCTGTTGACGTCAGCGTCGACGTGAACGATGGGGTCTGGGTAACCTCCGCGGTGCTGAATCGGATCATGAAGTACAGTACGAACGGCGAATACCAGTACGGCTGGGGTACGTACGGATTCACGGGGGGCGGGTTCGGAGCAGAGGGAGACCCGGAGCGGTGGCAAACGGCCGAATTGACACGAGCTCCTGGCGCCATGTCGAGACCACACCAGATAGATGTGGACCAGGATGGCAACGTGTACGTGGTCAACTTCGACACTGGGCACGTGGACAAGTTCGTGCCGAAACCCAACGCAGATCCGAGCAAGCTGGTAGGTCCGAGCCTGGGCTACTCCATTAACGATTGAGTTGCGGCTCAAGAGGTTGAGGTCTATAAGGCCTTAAGGACCACTCTTAAGAGGAGGTCCCGGAACTCGATTTGTTAGAAGCATGGGTCCTGGATGGGCCCTAAAGAAGAAACGTCCGAAGCAGTGAGATAGCGTAAGTAGTTGCAGCCCTAGGGGGCCCGGTAGCGGCCCTCTAGGGCTGTGTTCAGGAGGGTGACGGGATCGGGAGTGTGCACGCGATTCAGATACGCTGCGGTCCAGCATATCGTGAGCAGATCTCTTCTGCTGAGGACCCGTCCCAGGCCTCCTCCTGCTCGATCGTAGTTAGTTCACTTAGGGGCCATAGCTCAGATGGGAGAGCGCCTGGTTTGCAACCAGGAGGTCACCGGTTCGATCCCGGTTGGCTCCACTGAAGTAACTGTAAGCTCTGCAAGCACTGACAAACTTGTGGGGTTTTGCATTCATTGCCACCCAAGGTGACCAAGTCTCCGTATAGTCTCCAAGAGGGGGAATTTCGAGGGTAGATCGAAGGCTGGGGAAGCCTCCCCCCCCTTTTGCTTCTCAAGCCGGTAGCAACGGAAAAAGTTCTAGAGATCGGAACTGGCAGCGGTTATCTGACAGTCCTCCTGGCATTAATGGTTGAGCGTGTTTACTCCGTGGAGCGGGTGCGCGAGTTATCAAAGCGGGCGCGTAAAGCCCTCGATTTACTGGGTGTTCAAACTGTCGCACTCCTTGTAGGGGACGGGACAATAGGATGGAGGAAGTACGAGCCGTTCGACGTGATTGTGGTGTCAGCTGCATCCCCGTCTATTCCCCCGGCACTCGTAGATCAGTTGGGTGACGGCGGGCGCATGCTGATCCCTGTTGGGTCACTTACTTCACAGGACCTAGTGCTCGTTCAAGAGACTGGGTTTTCTGTGACTGAAGAGATTGTGAAGGGAGAGTGCACATTCGTGCCGCTTCTTGGACGATTTGCTTGGGACAATGGGGCAGCGGAATGACAGATCAACCGGGTGGGGGAGAGCACAGGAGTGATGCTACTAGGCCCAATGTGATCCGGAGGCTTTACGACTGGATACTTCATTGGGCGGAAACACCATACGGTGTTCCTGCTTTATTCGTTCTTGCACTTGCAGAGGCATCGTTTTTCCCGATTCCTCCGGATCCCCTTCTGATCACACTTTGCTTGGGTATCCCTGCGCGTTCCTTGCGTTTCGCTGCAACCGCGACGTTGGCGTCGGTCATTGGTGGGGTCGTTGGTTATTCGATTGGGGCAGGGGCCTGGACGCTGTTGCAAGACTGGTTCTTCCTCTATGTGCCAGGAGTTAGCCCAGAATCGTTCGCGAGCGTGCAGGGCCTTTACGATCGTTATGATTTTTGGGCGATCTTTCTCGCCGGGCTGACCCCTATCCCATACAAGGTCTTCACAATCTCAGCTGGTGTATTCTCGATCAATATCGGGGTTTTCATTCTGGCTTCGTTCCTGAGTCGGGGTCTGCGTTTCTTCATCCTTGCAGGGCTCATCTATCTATACGGTGACCCAATAACCCGATTCATAGATCGATACTTCAACGTGTTAGCCCTAGCTTTCGGGGCCTTAGTTATAGGTGGCTTTTTTATACTCGAAGTCTTTCTCTAGGCTACGATAACCTCGGTCGACTGGGTAACAGTCCAGGTCTATATTCCGCGCCGGTAGCTCAATGTTTCCTGGATCTCCTAGTTTCTCGGTCGAGTTCGTCCGCATGAGCGAAGAAAACAAGCGCAAGGACCTGCCACCTCCTGCATTTCCACGGGTGGTCAGGGAGCATGTCCGCTATGCTACCCAGTTCAATCAGGATTTGAGCGGCTGGTGTGTATCTAACATTACTAGCGCGCCCATTGCTTTCGATACTTCGACGACCTCTCGGGTTCTGCCTCGCCCGGTATGGGGGACGTGTCCCTCGTAGCTCTTCCCCGTGGCATCCAGCCACACCTAGCTATCCAGCCCCCCAGTACCCCGCCCCCCCGTTTTTCACCACGCCCACCGCCTGATCTATAAACAGAGTTTTGCGCAGGGGGTTTTCTGATTTCAAATTGAATAGGAGTCACAGACCCCGAAAATATTCTGCAAAAATGGAGGAGGAAGGATAATGAGCGTTGTAGGTTGGCATATCAGGTATGTCGAGTGGTGGAAGAAGAAACTAGGGATCTCATATCATGCAATGATTTGGATAGCGTGTTTAGAAGGGTTGGTCATCGGATACGCGCTGTGCTTTTTTATATGAAAGGGAAGCGTTAGGACAGGAGATCCGAACGAAAGGAGAAACACGATGGACATCTTATTGTGGGGCTTTTTTGGCGGGGTGACATTCGTTGTGCTACACATCCTTGTGACCTCCTTAGTCAAAGCCCAATGCAAAGAGCTTAGGTACGACCTTGAAAGCCAGATACGGGGCCTTGAGTCCAAAGTGAGAGAGATAGAGTACGAAGTTAATTTGGGTAAAGGATACAGAGGTCACGAGGCCAGCTACTGACCCGCTCTAGAACAGTGTTTTGCTCGTCCGATCAGGCTAGTACGTTGCAAGAGCACTTCTCGTGGAGGATGACCCGATGAAGAAAGCCCTGCTATTCGCGTTGGCACTATGCGGCCTGTTCGTATCTGGATGCGGAGACGGACTAGGCGGCGGGGGTGGCTCGCCTGATACGCAAGCGATCGTCACGTTGGCGATCGTCGGCCAAGCACTCATTGAGCATGACCCCCGGGAGTACCTCGAGGACCCCCTGAACTCGGTCAGGCCCATTCTCAGTGCGGCAGACGCCGTGTTCACAAACTTGGAGGTGGCAGTATCTGGTCCGGGGTGCTCCTGCTCCCCCACCCGGGATGACGTTTTCTTCCATGGAGCGGAACCTGATGTTCTCGATTTCCTCCGAGAGATCGGGGTCTCGCTTCTGGCACTGTCGAACAACCACTCGTGGGACTACGGGACCGAAGGCATCTTGTCCACGATCTCGGAAACTGAGATTAGGGGCCTGATTCACGCGGGGACAGGCGCCAACGTCACCGACGCTACGGCATCGGCCTATCTAGAGTTGAGTGGTCTCCGCTTGGGATTGGTCTCCATGGCGTCGGTCAACTTGTCGGAGGAAGCTCGGGCCACCGACGGTCGTGCTGGAATCAACATGCTGGACCCTGGTGATTCCGCTGACTGGGACAGGAACATTGCGAGCGTCAGGACGGCAGATTCGGAGTCCGACGCCGTGATTGTGTATCACCATTTCCAGACTGATGCCGAGATTGGATGGCAAGAGAGTTGGGCGCGGAGCACAATCGACGCAGGCGCTGAAATCTATGTAAGTCATGGCGAGCCCACGCTTAAGGGTGTCGAAGTCTACAATGGCGGGTTGATCCTCTACGGCCTCGGCAACTTCATCTTCCACACAAAGACGGAGCTTGGTCGGTATCCGCCGGATGTGTGGGAAAGTGTCATCGTGCAGGTGTCGTTCGCCGCGGAAGGCTGGGACGAAGTGACTTTCACTCCGGTGGTGCTCAACAGCGAGGGAGTGGAACGTACCATGTTTTTTGAGACTCGTGGGTACCCTGAAGTCGCTTTAGGCGAACGGGGTAAAGGCATCCTTCGGCGCCTGATCGACCTGTCCAGTATCTATGGCACGATTATCGAGCTAGGTGATGGCAGGGCCACACTCAGGATTGGCGACCAGGAGTAACGGGTTACCAACGACTGCTCCAGTCGCTACTAAACGT
>CEUS01070573.1_pt1 | contig 11902 bp, 10 predicted proteins | sample 427031 | NCBI WGS metagenome assembly CEUS01 (sample SAMEA2622837, study PRJEB7988) | marine metagenome | biome: marine biome (ENVO:00000447); feature: marine epipelagic mixed layer (ENVO:xxxxxxxxx); material: "saline water (ENVO:00002010), including plankton (ENVO:xxxxxxxx)" | depth 140 m | reverse complement strand
TAGACCAAGAATTCTCCGGCACATTAGAATTCAGCATACATATAACCCCATTTTGGTATTTTATATAACCAGATCCGGAAAGGTCTCTATCACTTAATGCTTTATTTGTATCGTCAATATCACCAAATGCCCAGATTGCAGGTGAGTCAATAAATGATCTAGCTAACGACAAACTGTGGCTTCCAATGTTAGAAAGGGATAACGGAGTATTGCAAACTATGGATCTTAAAGATCCAAGTTCACCACTTTTTATCAAATCGCGGGCATATTTATAGGGAGCATACCAGTTTAAATGGCACGCTATCACTAACAGAGTTTCGGATCGATTACATACATCAATGATTTCATCTGCTTCTTCTAGTGATCTACAAAGAGGTTTTGTGGCAAAAATAGCTTTGACTCCTAGTTCTGCCAAAATTTTGATCGCAGCTGGTCGTTGAGCAGGTCTGGTTGTGACACTAACTATATCAGGACGAGCATGTTTCATCATTTCTTCGATGTCAGAATACAGTCCATTTATTCCCCAACGTTCACCGAAATCCTGTAGTCTTTTTGCATCTAAATCTACCCCTGCCACGAGTTCTACACCAGAAGCTTCGATCATCGCGGGGGCGTGAGCCCATGGCCACGGGTAATGTGGCAACCCTATATGTTCGTCATCGATAGTGCTCCCCATACGCCCGCATCCTACTACTGCTCCTCTATACCGGTGTTTAGGCCGAGATTCCTTTATGACCTCATATGCATTAATTTTGGAAAATTTAGACAAATTCTTGATTCCTAATCATAGTTACTTGAAGTATGGTCACCTAATATACGTCTTTGTCTAGGATTACAAATTGCAAGGATATCTGGATCGAATTGGAATTTATTTAGATAAGGTGGGAATTTTTGTGTGATCATTCTATTGGCATAGTGCACCTGCAATAAGTATCTGATTTCGTTACTTTGATTAGATGTTCCTCTATGCCAAACTTCGGATCTAAATATAACGGCATCCCCTGCTTTGCAGATCACACTTTGTCCACCTTTGCCATGCCACTCTGTATCTCCATTGGGACGTCTTCCAGATAAATGACTTCCGGGAATAAATTTCGTAGGCCCGAGTTCTTCGTACATATCATTAAGATAGTAATGCGCAGTTGATATGAATATCGGAGTTTCGACTCTAGGATCAGCCAGTACATCTTCAGGTAATTCAATTGGAAGCCAGTCACAATGATATTGTTGATCGGGTCTACCTGGTCCAGTAACCCAAGCTGTCATTCCTATAATATGACAGTCTTCTCCATGTATTGCTTCCGCAAGGTCAATTACATCGGGCCGGTCAAGGAATTTTAGAAAAACAGGATTTCTATTGAATACGTTGTTGATATGTTTATTCAGAAACCCACCGTTATCAACTGTGGTGTGTCTGTTGAAACTAGCTTCAATAGGTGTTAGGTCATCCATTATAGATTTGAGTTCAGATATTTCGTCTTGAGACAAGGCATCTGGAAAATATGCGTATCCATCATCTTTCATCGCCTTTATTCTATTTGCGAGATCTGGCTGTGGTTTTAATTCCAAATTATCGGCCATATTACACCTCGGCGAATATTTAAACTTATTGGAGTGGATACTAGCCATCAAACTATATAGGTGTCAAGTCAAAATGGACTGAATTCGAGTAAATAGGGTATGTACCAAATAATGATCTGCAGGATTAACTCGACGACTACAAGCCTAATTGGTATCATCGGATCGCAGATAGCTTTTACAATTATAAATATTGATGGATCTAAATATCTCTTAGAGAAAATATACAGTATTCTTGGTGGGTTTTAAGAATCATGTCAAATAGAGAACATAGAGTTTTATCATTATGTGGTTTTTTGGGATATGGATTCCCAAAAAGTTCTTTGGATGTGGGTCTGTCTCATTTGCCCGATGTAGTGGGAGTTGATAACGGTTCTACAGATCCTGGTCCATATTATCTTGGTAGCGGTAAATCCCTTATCAAGCCAGCACAATTGAAACGCGATCTAAGTATCGCGTTAAATGGGTCTCGGCAATTACAATTGCCTTTTGTAGTGGGGTCAGCTGGCACAGCAGGAGGAGAACCACATGTTGCTTCAGTATTAAAAATTCTAAAAACAATTTCTAGAGAGCAACGCCATACATACCGTCTTGCAATTATAAGGTCTGATTTAGATAAAGAGTTTTTAAAAACCTTCCTGAAATCTGGGAAAATTCGCCCCATGGGCCAAATCCCTGAACTTACAGAACGCGAATTGGATTTGTCGAAGAGGGTAGTAGGTCAAATGGGAGTGGCACCATTTATTGAAGCATTTGAAGGAGGGGCGGATGTAATCATAGCTGGAAGATCTTGTGATACAGCTATATTCGCTTCAATGGCAATTATGAAAGGATTTGATCCAGGTCTTGCTTATCATATGGCAAAAATTATTGAATGTGGAGCACAGTGCGCTATTCCCACCGGCACCAATGATTCAATAATTGCAAAATTAAGAGATGATCATTTCGAATTAGAGGCAGTAAATCATAATCGGCGTTTAACACCTACATCAGTTGCGGCTCATATGTTATATGAACAACCAGAACCTCACCGTTTTTACGAACCGGAAGGGGTTGTTGATTTAAGTGATGTGCGTATGGAACAAATTGATGATAGGAAAGTTATGGTATATGGAAGTAAATTCCATGCAGCTGAACAACCAACCATTAAAATTGAGGGTGCCAAGTTTGTCGGGTACCGATCAATATCAATAGCTGGGATTGTTGACCCAATATTGATATCTAATCTTGAAGATATCCAGAATGATGTTGCTGGGACGGTGGATAACATGCTCTTAAACTCAGTAGGAACTTATTCTTTACGTTTTATTAATTACGGTAAAAATGGTGTGTCAATGGCACCGTTATCTCAAGATAAGGTAAATCCAAGAGAATTAGGTGTTGTAATTGAAGTAATAGCTGACGACCAGGAGACATCTGACGCAGTTTTGGCTCTTACTAGGAGCACTTTTTTACACAGCGGCTTTAAGGGTAGAAAAGCTACCGGAGGGAATTTAGCTTTTCCATTTTCCCCATCAGATTTTACTGGAGGACCCGTATATGAATTCAATGTTTATCATCTAATGGAAGTGGATGATACTAAAAGTCTTTTCACGGTAGAATTCGAAGATATCAATTATAAATAATTAGCTATAAAATGGGTTTAGCACATTGAAAACTTTATACGATTTAGCTCAGGTGATACGCTCAAAAAATGCGGGCCCTTTGTACATCACTATAGACATATTATTTGATCAAAACCAGGCTTTTGATAGAGTAGTTTCTAGTGAAATCCTGACACCTGATTTAGTTTCCCGTTTGTATGGTGTTGAAATTGCCGATGTTGAAATATTCATTTTTGAGCCAGCTAAAGCAATTAAGATCACTTTTCCTAGAATTGGGGCTACTTCTGGAGCAATAGGAGATAAAGATGTTTATGGAGCCCAACAACATGGGCCTATTAGTGCGGTATGTGTACAGTGAGTCATGGTAAAAAAATTGATATTGAATCAAATCACAAAAGATTTTAATAACGATCATTAATGTAGTGTTTTTTGAAATATATTTTGAGATAAGTCTATTGGTTTTGAAACAATATTTTGATTAATAAACTTGAAAATAATCAAACCTAGGTGGAAAAATGATAGATAGTAATATGCAGAGCGCAGTTTTAGGACGAACTGGATTGTGTGTAAAGAGACTTGGATATGGAGCAGCGCACAGAAAGCCTCAATCTAAAGAAAATGCGAAGCTAATTCACCAAACGGCCTTAGATCTGGGAATAAATTTTATTGATACAGCAGATGATTATGGCAATAGTGAAGAACTGATTGGGGAATTCTTGTCACACAGAAGGTCTGAATATTTTCTAGCAACCAAATGTGGTGGTTCTGATAAGGGACATATTTGGACCAAACAAAACTGTATATTGACATTTGAAAATAGCTTAAAAAGATTAAAAACCGACGTCATAGATATTATGCAGCTACATAACCCATCAGTAGATGAATGTGTATCAGGGAAATTAGTCGAAGCTTTACAGGAAATGAAACAAACAGGAAAAGTTCATTGGATAGGTGTTTCAACTAATTTGCCTGATTTAACAACCTATTTAGAATGGGATGTTTTTGATGTTTTCCAAATTCCGTATTCTCCGTTAGAAAGATTACATGAAGATTGGATAAGAAAAGTGGCATCAAATGGAGTTGGGGTAATAATTAGAGGAGGAGCTGCTTTAGGGGAGCCTGGTATTGGTAAAGGAGAAAAGTTAAATTGGGACAATTTTAACAAATCAAATTTAGATGATCTACGTGGTTTTGGCGAAAGTCGTACCTCTTTCGTGCTACGTTTAACGCTTACTCACCCTGATGCACATACTCTTATTGTAGGTACTACAAATCTCAAACACCTCAAAGAAAATGTAGAATCAGTACAACGTGGTCCTCTAGATGAGGATATATATCTGGAAGCGATGAAGCGGCTTGAAAAGCTTGGAGAGCGGCCTGTTTAGCCTAAGAAATAGGATATGAGTATACAAAATCCTCGAATAATTTGATTAAAAAGCATATGTATTTGTTTTATCGAGCTAGTTATTTATCTTGGATAAGTCACGATAGGACAATGTTAATCAATTTATTGGGGATATAAATTATTTTTTCTGTTTTCATATTTTGAATGTGTTGTTTTATTCTCTGACTTGATAAAGCTAACTCTTTAGCTTTATCTTCAGATATATCCCTTTCGATCTCTAGCTTGTCGCGTAATTTCCCATTAACCTGGACTATCATAGTAATAATATCGCTTGTCACTAAATTAGGATCCCATTCGGGTAGCTTTTGAGAATGAATACTAAAATGATGACCAGTTTTTTCCCATAATTCTTCACTTATGTGTGGAGCAAAAGGAGCGAGAAGCAATAATAAAGTTTCTATAGCCTGATCCCATGTTTTTGGATCTATTCCTTTTAATACAGATACCTTGTTGAGACTATTTGTAAATTCCATCAAAGTTGCGAGAGCAGTATTAAATTTAAATCGTTCAAGATCTTCAGTTACCTTTTTGGTAGTCTTGTGGATTGATCGAGTTAAATCTCTATTTAGATCTTCCTTTAAGGTATGGGATGTTAATATTTCCATGTTTTTATGCGAAATTTCCCAAATCCTATTCATCCAACGAGATATCCCGTTTAACCCAGTTTTGCTCCAATCGCCTCCCTGTTCCCATGGACCTAGGAACATGAGATAACATCTAACGGTATCGGCACCAACGGTATTAACATATTCGTCCGGTGCTACTACATTTCCTCTAGACTTACTCATTTTCTGATGATCGGCGATGATATGACCTTGATTGAATAATTTAGTAAAAGGTTCGTCAATTTCAATTAGCCTAAGATCCCTCATGGCTTTTGTAAAAAACCTCGCATATAACAAATGCATAACTGCATGTTCAGCTCCACCAGTATATTGGCCAACAGGGTTCCAATCATGGACTGCTTTCTTATCGAAAGGTCCCTTATCATAATTAGGGTTTGCAAAGCGCAGTTGATACCAGGATGAATCTACAAAAGTATCCATTGTGTCAGTCTCTCGCTCTGCTTGTTTACCGCATTTAGAGCAGATGGTATTAATAAAACTATCGAGTCGCTTTAATGGAGATTCGCCTGTTGGTAGAAATTCAGCATTCTCTGGAAGTAGAACAGGGAGTTCGGTTTCTGGTACTGGTACAGTTCCACAATCTTTGCAGTAGATTATAGGAATTGGGGTGCCCCAGTATCTCTGTCTTGATATAAGCCAATCTCTAATTCGATAGTTAATAGACCTTTTCCCCCAACCTTTTTTTTCGATAAAATCAGCTATTGAATCTTTCGCTGAAAGACTAGGTTGACCACTAAATGAACCTGAATTGACCTGTTTACCTGGATCCGTATATGCCGCATCAAATTCTTTGCCATCCCAGTTTTCAGGAGCGATAACAATATCTATTGGGAGATCGTTATTTTTAGCAAAATCAAAATCTCTTTGGTCATGTGCCGGTACAGCCATCACCACTCCGGTTCCGTATGTTAGTAAAACATAATCCGCGATAAAAATGGGTACTCTCTTCCCGTTTATTGGATTAATACAGTACGACCCTGTGAAAACACCGGTTTTTTCTTTGTCAGTTGATAGTCTCTCTATTTCAGTCTGTTGACGTGCCTGTTCTACATAATTATTTACTTCAATTCGCCTGTCAGACGTGGTTAATGAAGGCACTAAGTCATGTTCAGGGGCAATTACAACAAATGTAACTCCAAATATTGTGTCAATTCTAGTAGTGAAAGTTATTAGTTCTTTCTGCTCTAATTCGTATTCGGATATGTCAAACTTAATTTCGACTCCTTCACTTTTACCAATCCAATTAGATTGCATTATGTTAATTTTGTCGGGCCAGTCCAATTTAGAATGGTCGAGAAGCTCTTCAGCATAGTCTGTTATTCTAAAGAACCATTGGTTCAGATTTTTTCTAGTAACCAAGTCATCGCATCTTTCACATCGTCCTTCAATGACCTGTTCATTAGCTAAAACAGTGTTATCTGTTGGACACCAATTTGCTGGAGCAAATTGTCTATATGCTAAGCCTGATTCGAAAAATTTTAGAAATATCCATTGATTCCATTTATAATATTCAGGAAGGGACGTATTGATTTCTCTCGACCAGTCATAAATATTCCCCATAGATCGGAGTTGTTTTCTCATATTCTGGATATTATTCTTAGTACGAATTGCAGGGTGTATACCATCTTTAATAGCTGCATTTTCAGCTGGTAATCCAAAAGCATCAAAACCCATTGGATGGAGTACGTTAAAACCTTGCATCCTTTTGAATCTCGCATGAGTGTCTGAAGGTGCCATAGCGTACCAATGGCCAATATGTAAATCACCAGAGGGATATGGATACATAGTTAATTCGAATAATTTCTCTTTTTGGTCGGTATCGTCAACTATATATATACCCTCATCTTCCCATTTTGATTGCCATTTCTTTTCAATTTGAGTTGGTTGGTATGTGGAATAATTGTCGATATTATTTTCTTGCCCTGCCATACTTGTATCCTTCTATATATAAATTACGAATGTTCTACGATGAAAAACATCCCTAATATGTAGCAGCAGGTAAAATTTTCCGCCTGATGCTAATATATTTCTTATTGGTTATAACGAACCGTAGCATGCAAAAATAGCTGGGTCAATCGATTTACAAACAGGTTTAAAATTACATTTGAATCTATAGTTATTTTATAGATAAGAAAATCGTTTGTCGTCTCAACCATGTTGATAAAGAAAAGTAATTCTGTATAAGGAAACGTGAATGTCGGAAAAGGTTTTTACAATTGAGGAAGCTCAAGAACACATTTCTTGGTTGATCAATGAAATAGAATCAATAATTCCCAAACGAAATTCAATTCGCGATTTGCAACGACAAATTGATGAACTGGTATCTCGAATGGCAGGTAACGGTGGACAAAATTCTCACAATAAACTTGAAGAATTTCAAAAAGAATTGAACAAGGTATCCCAAGATATCAAAAAGGTGGTATCAGCCATAAGCAAAAGAGGTATTTTAATAAAAGGTATAGATCCATTTCTTGTAGATTTCCCTCATAAAATGGACGCGAGATTGGTGTACTTATGTTGGACAGAAGGAGAAACTTCAATAAAGTTTTGGCACGAGATTGACATAGGCTTTCAGGGAAGACAGACTCTATAGATTAACGGATATATTGATATTATGATGACCTGTTGCACCGTCTGGATATACCGCGCTTACAATAGGGGTCTGGATAACACCATCTAAGTCTCTAGCTCGGACAGATATAGTCATGTCACCGGTTACAGTAGGAGTGTAGTTGGTTTCCCAATTAATCCATGTGAAAGGTGATAGAGGCCTGCTCATAAGGTCAACTGGATCCCACTTTTCACCTCCATCGTAACTAAGTTCCACCATTGAAATCCCTCTATCTCCAGAGTAAGCTATTCCTGAAACAGCTATATCTTTGAGTTTGTGAGTTGAGTTATGGATTGGAGTAATAATCTTTGACATAGTCTTGATAATAGGATAATTCGTTCGTCCTCGACTTTCCCAGTATCCTAGAAAATGTTCATCGATCGCATGTATTTTTGTAAGCCATTTAACGCTTTTATAGCCATAAAATCCTGGAATTAACAATCTCAAAGGGAAACCGTGTTCTCTAGTTAATGGTTCAGAATTCATTTCGTAAACCAAAAAAGCATCACCATCCATAGCTCTACTGAAAGATATAGAGTTGTTAAAGCCGTCATCTGCTTCAAATAAAATATTCTTGGTTTCATTTACAATTCCAGATTCCTCCAGAATATGATTTAAGGATATCCCTTTCCATCTGGCATTCCCAATTAGGTTTCCTCCAATTGGATTACCGATACATTCGAGCGTTACGAATTCTTCAGAAGATTGGAAACCAATTATATCTTGGTAATTTAGTGATAATTGCCTGTCAACCATGCCATCTACAGTAAGTTTCCATTCATTCATGGTTATATCTGGAACAGTTTCATCCTTAGAAACTTTATAAAATTCTTCAGTAGGTGTAATTTGTGTAATTAATTTACGTTTTGATTGAGTGCTACCATCTTTTACTTTAGGATTACTTAGCCCAAATTTAAGAGCTATCGCTAATAGTCCTGCCACGAACGCTAAACTAAAAAAACGAGTGATAAATGTCCTGCGAGATATATTTGGTTCACTATCCAATTTGAAGAAACGGAGCAATTTTGTTTTGCCAAACAAATAGAGAACGTATTTCGCAGCTGTTTTTAATCGCATATACATTGATTCTAGATATCTATTAAGAATTGCGATCCCTCTATTTTACAGGTCAAAACCCTTTGAAATACGATCTAACCGATTACTAAATCAATGACCTGAATAAGCATGTAAATACCATTAAAATCCGATGTTTTATATTCATCTATAGTCAGTTTTGAGACTCATAATTCTATAAGGTTTTATAGCAGTGCTGGGCTGTTATCATTATTAATTGGATTACCTCTTCTCCAATCTATTGGTGGGTATTTGAGTAAAGCATCTTCGTCAATATCTAAACCCCAGCCTGGAGTTTCAGGAATTTCTAAATGCCCATCTACAGGAATCCATGGATTTTTCACGAACTCACTCCATCGGCCTTTATCATGTGGTTTGTATTCTAATATTAGAAAATTGTTTATAGATGCAGCGAAATGGACATTTATTGCCCCCGCGAGTGGCCCCATCGGATTGTGGGGTGCAACTGCTATATTATATCCTTCAGCAATGGCTGCGATCTTTTTCATCTCTAACAGTCCTCCGCAAATACATACGTCAGGCTGAATTATATCCGCAGCATCGGACCTTATAAGGTCATTGAATTGAAATTTTGTGAAGAGGGCTTCACCAGTAGCAATTGGTATAGGTGATAACTTTTTTACCCAACTCATTTCACGAATATTTTCAGGTCTGATGGCTTCTTCAAAAAACATTGGTCGGAATTTTGATATAGCTTTGGCTAGCTCTACAGCTTTACGTGGTTCAAAGATTTTTGCATGCACGTCAATACCTATGTCAATATCCTCACCTACAGATTGTCTAACTGTCCCAAGAAATTTTGGCCCGTCTTCGATAACTCTGTTCCATGGTAGTAGATGGTTGTCAGGTGGAAATGGGCTCATTTTTAGGGAGGTATATCCGTATTGTTTGATTAAATGTTTTGCCAATTCAGATGCTTCTTTTGGTGATTTACCTGAACAACCCTGATAAACGCGGACTCTGTCTCGCATTTTTCCGCCTAGCAGTTTATAAACCGGTAACCCTAGATCTTTTGCGGAGATATCCCATAAAGTGTGTTCAATCCCACTTATCGCGGCAAGACCAATGGATCCAGGAGGAAATCGTAATCCTTGATATATGGTGGCCCATAGTCGCTCAATGTCTCTTGGATCTTCACCAATAATCCAGTGTTTCAAGTGGTCTATCGTGGATGAAACTGCTTGATCAGGTCCAACACTAAATGCTTCACCCCAGCCAGTGATACCTTTATCAGTTTTCGTTTTTACAAATATTATATTTCTGCCCCCACCATCTACAATATGGCAAGAAATATCTATTATTTTCATAAATGTTTTACCTGATTTTTACAAATCGAATTCATTGCTAAATATACCCGGGACTAGAATCGCTGTTTTTAGGAAAACCGCGGTTCCATGTAATTGGAGGGTTTTTATGAATCGCTTCAAAATTTAATTCCATTCCTAAACCCGGTTTTGTAGGTAAGGGCATATAACCGTTCACAGGCTGCCAGGGATTATTGACGAATTGGAATTCATTTTTCTTAAGATGCTCCCCCCAGTATTCTAAAATCAGGAAGTTAGGAGTTGAAGCCGCAAAGTGTGTTGATACTGCTGTAGATATTGACCCCAACGGATTGTGTGGTGCGATTGAAACGTAATTTGCCTCTGCAAGGGCAGCTATCTTCTTGGCCTCTGACAGGCCACCACCAGAACACAAATCAGGCTGGATAATGTCGACTCCAGAATTATCAATAAGGGAAACAAATTGATTTAGGCTGAATAAATTCTCGCCTGTAGCAACTGGAATATTAATTCCGTCTCTGATTTTATTAAATGAAGGAAAATGTTCTGGCCTGACCGGTTCTTCGATAAACATCAATCGAAAGGGTTCAAGAACTGCTGCAAGTTCTTTAGCACGAAAAGGTTCAGCGAGAGTCGCATGGATATCTACACCAATGTCAATGTCTATACCTACAGCATCTCGTAGTGCGCTCAGTCTGTTTTCAGCGTGTTTTAATACAGAAGCCCATGGCAATGTTCTCCAGTTTGAAGAATAAGGACTGGTTTTTAGGGCTGTGTATCCTTGTTCAATCAATCTTATTCCATTTTCAGCCAGTTTTTCAGGATTATCTCCATGCGCCCCATGGTATAGCCGTACCTTGTCTCTGTGTTTACCTCCTAGGAGCATATAAACTGGCACTCCAAGTGTTTTACCCATTATGTCCCAAAGAGCATGGTCTATACCTGATAGTGCAGCCCAGCCGACAGATCCCAAAGGGAAACGCATGGAATTACGGGCCCGTCTCAACAACCATTCAATCCTCGATGGGTCTTGGCCAATAAACCAAGGTTTGATGGAGTGGATCATACCAAGAACACTTTCGTCTGGACCAACGGTATAAGGTTCCCCGACACCAACTATTGATTCGTCGGTCAATATCTGTAAAAAGATATTGTTCCGTTTTCCATCAGAACAGTGGAATGTCTCAATTTCTGTGATTTTCACAATATATTCCAGGATATTTGTTGAATATTATTCAGCCAAATTTATTCAAACTAATCATCAAAATTTCTATATAATCCACTTTCCAGTTGAGTTAAATAATTATCAATGCCTGAAGCTTCGCCAGATGCAACCAAAGTGAAACCATGTTCTCCTTTTACTTTAAGGTCGTTTGGACGTGCCAAGACTACACCTGCTGCCATTCTATCGCTAAGAGCTATATTCATTTTCCATGTCAGGACCAAATTTTCGACTGGGAGATTTGAGGTTTGAAAAACTAACTCATAGTATTTGAGGCGCCTTTTCAATACAACCGATGAAGCAATCCAAGATTGAGTCCCACCAGGAGTGGAATCAAAGTTTAATTCCACTTCACTAGTTTTGCGATCAATTGAAAAAGATGCTTGGTGGGATTCCTTGTCTCCCGGCATTTGTATACTACCATTCAGTTCAATCGATGACCTGGTTGTTGTAGTCATTTAGTAACTTTCTCCTGATG
>CEUS01272136.1_pt1 | contig 11903 bp, 10 predicted proteins | sample 427031 | NCBI WGS metagenome assembly CEUS01 (sample SAMEA2622837, study PRJEB7988) | marine metagenome | biome: marine biome (ENVO:00000447); feature: marine epipelagic mixed layer (ENVO:xxxxxxxxx); material: "saline water (ENVO:00002010), including plankton (ENVO:xxxxxxxx)" | depth 140 m | reverse complement strand
AAAGGAGGCCCCGAATGAAATCATGAGGAAATAGATCCCAACTTTCGTTATGCCTCCGACCGTGCCTTTGTGTTCTGCGGAAAAGTAGAAGTAGACCAGGACGCTTACCACACCCACAAGGATGATGGGGGGATTCAATACTGCCCATCCCAGGGTCGCGAAGTCGGCGGACAGGGGTCGGATGCTGGGCTCTATCTGTTGGAGGATAAACGAAGCGATTCGTCGCGGGATGGCCAGACCAGCACCCAGACCCACGAAGAATGCGAAAGAGATCCGGCTGAGCCAGGTCCATTTCCCAAGGAGACGGGTCATAAGAAAGAGACCCAAGAGGGCTGGAACCACCACCAACCACTTTGGATTCGCACCTTCGGCCGGTCTGAAGAGGGGATTAACGACGTCCACCAGGATGTTTTGATACCAGACCAGAGATAATTCGTATGCTGCCACAACACCCACATACAGGTGTTCCGCCGCCTTGAAAACCGGGTTATCCTTGTACAGGAAACTGTATAAGGCCAGTGTGAGGCCGGCAGCCAGAATAATGCCGAAACCTGACCAGTCTGCGGATACCTTACCGGAGCCAAGCAGGTAGATATTCACAGACGAGAACACCGCTAGAAACAGAATAAGCAGGATGCTGTCCCGGCTCATGGTGCGTTCTTTCGTGGGGGGCGGGTGAGGAAGTAGACACTGTTACCCAACAGGATGAATGCGATGATGATCAGATGGGCAACGGATTGGGCCTGCATGCCACCCATTGCTTTGGCTTTCCGGTCTATGAGCGTCTCGTATTCGGCTGCCCCTGCCAAACCACCAATCAACCCGTTCAACTGACCGGACTGGAGAAAAGGATAGAAATCCGGGGCCATTACGGCCGTACAGCCCGCCCCCAATGTAAAGCGATACCGTTCCTGACCATAGGCGATCCATTCCTCGATCCCTGGAAAACCTGCAGCCAGGTCAATTACATAGTCGAAATCCTTCAGGGACCCCATGCTTTTGGTGACCGCCATCTCGTTGGTTGGCGTACCCCTGAAGTCCTCTTTGAATGTCCCCTGCAGGTCTTGTCCCAGATTCAGGACGAGAATTGCACCCCCTGCCTTGAACCCGAGGAAGGTATAGTCTTTTCCATACTCCATGCCAAATTCCGACGCAGCGGTTTCCATTGCAGCGTTTGCCAGACCGACCCCTTCGGTAACCAGCGTAACCCCGACGACCTTCAGATTCCTGCTGAAGCAGTGTCGAAGGATGGCAAGGGCCATTGGCTGTAACTCCGGCTTGGAACTGGGGCCGTAATCAAAGGAGACCATCACGGTGGCATTTTCATCCAGGCTCTCGATTGTGTCGTAGATGCGTTGAACGTCGGTGGTGATCGTAACCGGCAATTCCACAAACGAGACCAGGAATGGCAAACACACACCCAGAAAAATGGTGAGATAGACAATACGGCGATCGATGTTCAGGAGACGTTCCATTATTGCTCGTCTTCTCCCAGGTAAGACCGCTCTATTCCAAAGATGATTCTAAGTGCAGTAGCGATTGCACCGAGGCTTACCCCAAGTAGTATTCCCCTCCGGGCCGCAAGGTTGGGGACGTCCATCAACCACTGGGCGAAGCCGGGCAAAAAATCAGATATGTATGCCCCGATGGGCACTCGTCCCAGCATCACAAATATGGCAGCCAGAAGCAGAATGACCGCTTCAGTCGACCGAGCTCGAAAAGTTCGGTAGGCCGCCGATGCGATAAAGAACGCGAGCAGCGAGAACATAGTAGCGCCACCCGCTACGTGGATATTGACATACATCCAGTTCAGGTCCAAACCGGTCCCGGGGGCCATGGGAGCCAAGTACCCCTGACCGTTATTGTAGATAGCCAGCAGAATGGCAATAGTGAACCCGACGAAGGTGATCAGGCTGTATCCCCAGCCCGCGGTTTGTCTCTTGATCCGAACATAGTGCATATGCAATAGGCTATGAATCCCAAGAAACAGGGCAAAGGCCGCGATTATGCGATACCAAGTGGAGGTCTCTACCTCAACGGCATGCGCAACCGGTATGTAATACGTGAAAATGCCAATGGTGCCGGCCAAAAAGGCGATAATCAACGGCAGTGTTCGCTGAAGAAACTGCATCGGATGTGCTCCGGCCTAATACGAGGTGAAGATTTGTGTGAACCAGGATGAACCCGCGGTAGACATCAAGGTACCCAGCAGCAGAACGAGAATAAAGATTCCCTTGCCCAGGTCCTGGCCTTTCAGACTTCCCAGAAGCTTGGGGTCGCGCGAAAGATAGGCGCTGGCTGCATAGAGCTCCTCACCCATAAGAGTGTAATCGCACGTTGTAACAAAAAAGGGAAGCTGTGTGTAGGCGTCGGTTGCAGCGATTTGAATAGCACCTGTAGCGGACCCAGTTTCCGCGAGCAGGAGAGATTCCGCATAAAAATAGCCCATCAAGAGATTCGCTGCCGGCTTCTCCCGAACCATCATCCCTTCAAGCGCTGCAGCGTAACTGAATTGATCGGCTGCAGCCAAGAAGACGTTATCTGGATTGTATGCATCGGGTCGTCCGGATTCTATGTAGGCCTCTTTGACGACCTCCTGGCTGACGGACATGACAATGGGATCCCGGTTTCCCACCTTGAGCTGCGTATCAAATTCGGCAGTTCGTCTGGCGACCTGCCCCAGGATGTTCACGGCGGCAATGGTGGATGGGCTCCCCATATCATGAAGGCCGTGGACAAACAGGACGGGTTTGCCCATTTCAGTTGCTCGGCCAAGGGCTTCGTCAAGTGCCTCCAAGCCAGCAAGACGGCGGACGTTTAGATCCACCCTGCGGGCAAGACCAATGTAGAACAAAATGGCCGCGGAGAAAAGGGACCCAAGGATAAAGTTATTGAGTTTGGACCAGTCGAAGTAGTTTCTGTAGGACCGCGCCTGAACCAGATCACCCTGTTCTCCAACCAGCCCCAATCGAAGGTAATAGATTTGGTCATCTTTGATTGATGAGGATGGGCTCCCTGTTGGTGTGTAGGACACCACGTGATGGAAATGACGTCTGTTGTTCTCAGGGCCGCTCCTGAAGCTGGCCGGGTCGGACGACAGCAGGGGGGTGATGGAGGCGTCAAGAAGCGCAGCGTGGTGGAAGGGTCCGTTCTTGCTTTCGGCGACGGTAATTTCGTACCTCGCGCCTTCCGGCAGATTTGATTTCTTCGGCCATGTCAACGTGATACTGCCACCCTTGTCATTGGGTGTGTCCATTGCCTGGACACCAGACGCGGCAGTTTGACCAAAGCTGTTCGTATGGGAAAGTAAGAGCAGGGCCACCAAAATGAGAGTATGCATATGTGTCCAATAATGAGGGCTTACCCGATACCTATTCCTCGATGCGTTCCACGTTCGCTCTGGGGATGATTGCCCGTTCTCCATCCTCAAAGGTTACTTCCAGTACGCGCACGAGCGTTTCCGATTCCACCTTTTGGAGTCCGGCGGGAAGGGCGCTCACCCTACCAATCTTTCCGAAATGCGGGGCACGAATGGCCCTCATAACGGATCCAAGGGTAAGGCCCTTGTTGGCACCTTCCAGTTCAATCTTCTCAGCATCCTGTTCTCGAGCTATCAATATTTCCGGCCGCATCACCCCTGCACGTATCTGGGTGGCACCCGAAATGGATATTTTGTTACCATTGCTCTCTTCAAGGATACTGTAGGTCCTGGGGGCCATGTTGATGTCCCCAAAACCTTCTGTGATGATTACCGTAATCCCGATGTCCTCGGTGCCTGTGATGGCGACACCCAGATCATAACCCAGCAATGACCTCAGATCCTGATCTCGAATTCCTCCGCCTATTATGCCCACAGCACCCAATTCCCGGGTGCGATTCATAAACTCTAACGTGATCAGACCACGCAATACCAACACTTTTCCGCGGCAAGATTCTGCCAATTCTTCGATTTCCTCCAGGACGGCACCTTCATTTTGCAGAACCAGCAGTTCTCCCCAGCACTCACCGCCGATACCAAAAATCCCCTGTATCATCGCACCCATTGTCTCAACAACAACGCCTTCATGCGGTATGGTCTCGACAACTACTCCGTCCACGTATGCGTAGACTTCAACCGGGCGTGGTGGCTTACGCAGTAGTACCTGCCCGGTGACCTGGGAGATGCTTTCGACCGTGCCCTCGATCGGGGACTTTACGGTTGTCTTGAACCACTTGATGAACGGCCGAGTTTCGGCAATGGCTTCATCCTGCTCAACAGCCTCGCCTTCTTGTTTGAGCATATACGAGCCTATTTCACCCGGCGTAACGCCGAGCCTGTTTACCAGGTTGATGGTGGTGACATCACCCGGCAAATCGGTGGTGGCAACGACCTGCTCCCGAGATACTCTCTGACCTTCATTTACCAGAACATCGCCAGCCAGTGGGAGTTGTCGCAGTTTACGCACTGTGGCATGACGTGTGACACGAAGTCCAGGAGTGTAGGTGTGCGTCATTGTCAGATCTTCATCTTGGGATCTAGTGCGTCTCTGAGCCCATCGCCGAGGAGATTGTACATGGTAACCGTAACAAAGATCGCGAATCCGGGAACCACCACCAGCCACCACGCGGCAGTGTTGCTTCTGGCTCCCGCCAGAATGGCACCCCAGGTGATGGCCTCGGCGGGAACACCTATACCCAGGAAGCTGAGGCCGGATTCAGCAAGGATTGCTCCGGCCACCCCGAATGCGGCGGGGATGAGCACGGGTGCGATTGCATTTGGGAGAATGTGCATAAACATGATCCTCCCATTTGAATACCCCAGGCTTTTGGCCGCCGACACGTAGTCGTAGCTGCGGACTTGCAAAAACTGTGATCGGGTAAGTCTTGCAATACCCACCCATCCGGTGAGTCCCAAGATCAGCATAATTAAGAAGAGGCTAGGCGGGAAGAAGGCAGCAGCTGTTATGATCAGGAAAAAAACTGGAATGGCGGACCAAAGCTCGAAGAGCCGGGAAAGGGCGATGTCAATCCAGCCGCCAAAATACCCAGCCAAGGCACCAAGGAAAACCCCCACGATCATGGAGATACCCACTGAAACAAGACCGATCGTGAGGGCATACCGGGTCCCATGAATCAGACCGGAAAGCACGTCCCTTCCCAATCTGTCCGTGCCCATCAGGTGCTCGGGGCCAGGTGGCTGGAATTTTTCGGATAGTCGAATATCGCTGGGGCCATAGGGGATTGGCGGAAAGATAGCCTTTTCCGCACGGATCCTCTTGAAGTTCTTTCTCCTGGCCAATTCCTTTGGCCAATCCGCCAGGCCAACGTAGACCACATATTGTCGAAGTACAGGGAAATAAGACTTTCCTCTGTATTCCATATAATAGGGCTTATTTCCGGCAATGAAATCGGCAAAAATTGCTACCAGTGCAAGCGCGAAGATTGCGCCGAGACCTATCATAGACGGTCTGTTGCGTTTGAACTGTTTCCAAACCATCGTAGAATAGGTCTGGCCGGCCTGGATCTCTTCCCCTTCGGGCCGGGCCTGGTCTTCTACGATTTGTTGTTCAGGATCAGCCGGCATATCTACCCTTGAATCTTAGAAAATTCGATCCTGGGATCCACGACTTTCAGCAGAATATCTGCCATCAGAATTCCCAGTAGAGAGAGGGCGGAGCCAATGGTGAATATGGCCATGACCATTGGGTAGTCCCGAACGATTACCGATTGAAACGCCAAGAATCCCATGCCTGGTATTGTAAATATTGTTTCGATGAAAACGGAACCCGCTATCATCCCTGGAAGGAGGTTGGCGAGAATCGTCACAATCGGAATCAAAGAATTACGAAATACATGTCGGAGGATGACTACCTTTTCTGCCAGACCCTTGGCACGGGCAGTGCGTACGTAATCCAGACGCATATTCTCCAACATACTTGTCCGCATGAATCGAGAGATCCCAGCAAAACTCGGGTACGTCGAGGCCAATACAGGAAGGACCATGTGATGGGAATGGTCTTTCAACAGGCGCCAGAATCCCCAATCCGAGGTGGCATCGATAGACCAGATGCCCGATGCAGGAAACCAGTAGAGAAACTCCACGTTGCAAAGGAAAATGATGAACAGCATGCCTACCCAAAACCTCGGCATCGACCAAAGGCCGAAGGTTGCCATGGTCAATATTCGGTCTGCACGGGTGTCCTGTTTCACGGATAGGTATATGCCCAGCGGAAGTCCAACCAGATAGGCGATAAAGAGCCCGATGATGTTGATTTCGATGGTGATTGGGAGGCGTAGGAGGATGTGATGGATGACGGGTTGCTGGTCCTTGAACGATCTGCCAAAATTGAGGGTGACAAACCGATGTCCATTCAGGTGGAACAGGACCAGTCCGGCACCATTGTAGGTGTAATTCTCCCGGAGCTTGATCGTCTTTCCCTGCCAGAATGAGGACCGGGTGAGATGTAGAATCCGATCCGGATGGCGTCTAGAGAAGTAATCCAGAAAAAGATCCTTTCTGGCGTTACCTTCAAGCAGGGCAAGGGCGGATCTCTCGTCTGGATTCAATTCGGCAAGCGTTTTGTCAACAAGAAGAGCGGAACGCTCGTACTGGGTAAAGGGTTCCACCCAAAGCACGAGATTGGACAACCAGGTCAGGTATTGTATATGGATGGGTTTGTCGAGCCCAAGCTGACGACGCAAGTCTTCCCGAGTCTTGTCTGTGTCGGACTGCCGATCCGTTGAGATTCCTTCGCCGCCCGCCAAGCCGCCGAGGAATAGATCCACAGGATCCCCCGGGGCCAGGTGCATGATGGAGAACGAGATGATCGTAATCCCAATCAGGGTAGGGATTACCAGCAGCATCCGTTGAATGATGTATTGTAGCATATATGGGTCTGTAGACGTTTTGTATCAAGTACCAGAAGGGCAGTGCGTCCCTCTGGTCAGTACCGGCTTCGAACTATTGGTACAGGCGGTCCGCGGGGTCAACCCACCATTCCTGTGGATCGTGACCGATCGGGTACCAATTCACCCCAGCAAATCTTCTGCTGTAGGCTGTGGCAATCCTCGATTTCCAGAGGAATGTATAGGGCTGCTCCTGGTGCAAGATTTCCTGGAACCGTTTGTACATCACGATTCGCTTATCCATGTCGAACTCTTGACGATAGTCCTCCAGAATCTGGTCGACCTCTTCGTTTATGAAGCTGATGAAGTTGGATCCGGTACCCTCTGCCTGCGAGGAATGCCAGATCTGGTATGCATCGGGAGGAAATCTTAGGCTCCCTGTCCATCCGAGAGTACAGGCCGCGAAGTTCTTGTTCTTGATGCGATCCAGAAATATGGTCCAGTCCAGTTCACGTACTTCGCAGGAAATGCCAATATCCTGCAACTCATACTGAACAGACAGTGCGATGTCTTTCCTGATCTGATTGCCGGAGTTGACCAAGAATTCGAACTCGAACTGCGTGATCTTACCGTCGATTTTCTTATCGAGCGTGCCATCGCCATCGGAATCCTTCCAACCGGCTTCCTCAAGGAGCGCCATGGCTTTCTCAGGATTGTAGTCGTAGCCTTGTAGGTCGTGGTTGTATTCCGGTCGGAACTTATGTATGGGCCCTTCAACCGGCTCGCCCAGACCAAAGAGCAAATTCTGTACGAGGCTCCGACGGTTGGTGAGATGTGTCAGCGCCTTCCGAACCTTCTTGTCCTTGAACAACGGATGAGCGTTGTTCCACCCGATGTATGTATATCCTGAGGAATACTCGATTCCTTTCATGAATCTGTCCATGAATTCGGGGGACCAACTCTTGTCCTTGAATTCCAGCGGGCGAAGGCCATAGCGGTCCAGGTTGCCGTTTGTCAACTCGATGAAGGCTGCGTCCGTATTGTTGATAATTTTAAACACGATTTTGTCCACATAGCCCGGGGGCGGGATGTCCTCGATTCCCTCGCCCCAGTACTTCTTGTTCCGGGTGAGTACGACCTTTTGTCCTGTGACGACATCGTTCTCCCAATCGGCGATGATGTACGGTCCGGATCCGAGGCTTTTCCTGTTGAAGTTCTGGTTGAACTGTTCGGCGAATCTGTTTACCCGGTCCTTATGCTGCCCCTCTTCCCAAGTGTCATCGATCAGCGTCTTGATTTCAACCGGGTCCAAGAGCCCATCCGGGTCATAAAAATGTTTGGGCAGCACCTCGAACGCACCCAGGGAGATGTCGTTTCTGAAGTAGAGTTTATTGCAGATAAAGGTGATTTTCAGCTCGCCATCCTGAACCACATCCTTTATCGCCGAATAGTAGTTCCGCAGGTGTGGCGCCAGGACTTTCGGGTTCTGGATCGCCTTCATGCTGAAGAGGACATCGTCTGCAGTCATGCGTTTGCCATCTGCGAACTTGATGTCCTCACGAAGTTCAAACGTATAGGACAGTTTGTCCTCGGATATGGCGGGGTAATTTTTCGCCAGCATGCCCTTAAGCGCATATGGGGGTGTATTTTCCGGGTACAGGAGAGATTCAAGTAGGAAGTTTTTTATTGTTGTTGCACCTGCGTCGCTGGAAGTATAGGGGTTGAAGTTCTCAGGATCCGATAGAAAGTGCCTCACCATCCAGTCACCGTAGCTTGGCTCACTGGCGCCGTCGTATTGGAGTGGCGCTTTGTCGGTGCGGTCGAGGACGATGATATCTTTAGACTCGGCAAGGGTTTTTTCAACCTTTTGCCAGGGCGTCTTCTTGGCGCAGGCGGATACCATAAGACTTGCAGCCACCACGGCGTATATGGCTAGAAATCTGAATTTGTCTACCATTGTTCAGGCCTCCTGGGTATGAATTGCTGCCGGATACAGGTCCATTGATTTGCACCAAGTCAATACCTGTTCAATCCGGTCATCTTCGTCTTCTGCGAACTGGATAGGCCGGCCCCGGCCGTCCAAAATGAGGCCCATCACTCCGCCATTTATTTTCTTCTCAAGCTCCTGTCCGGTTCCGTTGCCGATATCCCAATTCCGCGACGGCCGGAGCACGATTTTCGACGTCTCACCTTCTGCAAGTGGGAAATGCAGTATCTCCCCAACGTGGAGTTCGCCGTTTTCCCGACGCCCGTCCAGTGAGATTTCGTACTCTGAACAGATTTCTCCAATTCGTCCCGTGCCAACCGGTGCCACGCAAGTTCCAAGGTATATCAAGCAGTCCCGTTCAAAAACCTCGGTCGCCACCTCTTCGTTTACAGTTGAGAGCACACCGAGGTGCGGCATCATAAAGATGCTGTCTACCGCCAGTCGCGTGATGCCCTGGGGTTGGAAGGCATCCAGAAGCATTGCCGTGCACTGGCTTCTTCTGGGGGCATGTGACAGCACACCACCACTCCCCACGATCAAATCCAGATCCAACATCTGTATGAGTGTGTCGCCCGTGGACGATTGGTCAAAAACATCTGAAAGCGTTCGCTCAGTTTGCACACCCTTGAGACCCACCGCCAACGCACTATGTTGTTCAAATGCCAGCCGAAGCGCCTCCCGTGCGATTGCCTGTTCGATCTGAAGTTCGCCCATGGTCTGCGGCACGGTGGTAGGGCGAATCATCTTGTTTTTGATACGGTCTCTCAGGTCTGCTTCGTCGATCTGGAAGGGAACCCATCTCAGCACTTTTGCCAAACCTGCTTCGGTGAGAACATTGGATATGCTGTAAGACATTCCAAGATTCGCACTGACGGTCCGGTTAAACTTCTCTTGAAAGACACTGAATACATCTGTGGTTGCCCCACCGATATCTACCCCGACGACATTGATCTTCTGGGTGCGGGACACCGTCTGCATAATCAAACCCACCGCACCAGGGGTGGGCATAATCGGGGCACCCGTCCAACCCATCAACTTTCGATACCCCGGCGCCTGGGCAATTACATGTTCCAAGAACAGATCGTGAATCACCTGGCGTGCAGGTCCCAGGTTCTCTTCTTCCAGCGTTGGACGTATGTTTTCACTCAGGGTCAGGGCGGTTTTCTCACCCAATACAGTTTGGACGTTCTCTCCGGCGTCTTTGTTCCCGGCGTATATCACGGGAAGCTTGTAGCCATTTTCAAATCTGGGTCTTGGATCGGCCGCGCTGATAAACTCCGCCAACTGTACGACGTGGCTGACTGTACCCCCGTCGGTTCCCCCCGAGAGTAGAATCATGTCGGGTCGCAGATGCCGGATACGTTCGATCTTCCGGTGCGGCGGGCGGCCGTCGTTGGATGCAAGGACATCCATTATGATTGCTCCGGCGCCCAGGGCAGCACGTTGGGCGCTTTCACCTGTCATTGCCTGAACCACGCCACCAACCATCATCTGTAACCCACCGCCCGCACTGCTCGTGGAAATGTAGAGATCTACGCCCTCGTTGTCAGCGGCCGGTGTGATAATGTTCTCGCCGTCCAAGATTCGCCGTCCAGAGAGCTCCTCGACCTCCTGGAGCGCATTCAATACACCGCGAGTGACGTCCTCAAACGGTGCTTCGACAGTGGTCGGTGCCTCGCCACGGTGCGTTTGTCGATATTCGCCTTCAACTTTCTGTATGAGGATCGCCTTGGTAGTTGTACTGCCGCAGTCAGTTGCGATGACCACATTCAGCTCATTCATTCTGCTAGTCTTCCATCTCTAGAATAGTGTCGATCATAAGGCGGATGCTCCCTCGTTTCCCGAGAAACAGGACAAACGCCCGATATTCGGGCGTGGAGAAGATAAGGGTGGAAAAGGGTGATAGGAAAGCCAAAAATTGGCTGCCAAGGAAGTTGAAAGGGGTACTCCCCTCAAGGATCAAGAGGGCAGGGGTGGTCATCTGTCTGCCAACGACAAACCGGGCAACTTTGGTGGCGAGCTCCTGGTCTTTCTGTGAAAATGAGGCGTCCGGCGACTCAATGGCAAAGGCGTGGCTACACCATTCCTTAAGCCGATTGATTACCGAAGTGCTGCTGGACAAGTGCCACCACCTCCTCATAGTTTCCAACGCATCGAAGATAGATGCCTCTAAACGAATCCAATCGATGGGGCTTGGAGAATGGGCTGAGGAATACGCCATCCTCGGTAACCACAATCCTCTTGAAACGGTTCCATTCCACCTCTTTTCTTGAGGCGAGGTGAGAAATGGTAACACCTGTTGGGCTGATGGCGTAACGCGACGGAAAGAAGTACCGCGATTGAGATGCGGCAAGAATCAACACGGACAAGAGTCCAAGAGCCTTGTTGCCAAAACTCAGCGATACCAGGATCCCAACCGAAGCAATGATCAGTATCAGGGCGACAGTTTTGGGAAGCGACTCCTGGACAAGCGGGTGGACAATCCACCGGATTTCAGCAGCGTGGGTGGGTGGCCCGCAACTTGCGCCGAGTAGAGGTTCTAGAGCCATCGGTCTTCCCTACAAGAAGAAACAGAATCAGGCAAGCCGTCTTGTCTCCGGGTTGTCCCCACCGGAATTTCTCAAATTCCAATCGTCAGTTCCGTACTTATCCTGAACCAACTGTTTCGCGAGGAGCTTCTCGTGGGCAGAAAGGGATTCGTTGGCAATGGACAGGCCCAATGTGTCTCTAAACCCGGCCAGGAGTGCCCGCGCGACCTGCTCGAATTCAAAGCTTCCGCCCGTCTCCGAGAGGGAGGTCGTCTTCTCATCCAGCTGCTTCTCGAAGCGTTCGCGTAGGCCCGCTTGGTTGGCTGGAAAGAGGTCTACGATCCGTTTGTGTTCAGGACCCAGGAGTAAAGAGCCGTGCTGCAACACCATGCTGCCAAGTCGTCTCTGTGCACTGCCCAGTAATTTTCGATTTTCGAGGGTGATTTCATACTGCGTAGTGGATGAAAAACAGGGGGACGTGAGTGTGTCGGCTCTGGGTGAAGGCACCCGATTATGCCGCGGCTCGAACTCAGCCTTTATTCCCAGCTGACTAATTCCCGCTA
>CEUS01268855.1_pt1 | contig 11906 bp, 12 predicted proteins | sample 427031 | NCBI WGS metagenome assembly CEUS01 (sample SAMEA2622837, study PRJEB7988) | marine metagenome | biome: marine biome (ENVO:00000447); feature: marine epipelagic mixed layer (ENVO:xxxxxxxxx); material: "saline water (ENVO:00002010), including plankton (ENVO:xxxxxxxx)" | depth 140 m | reverse complement strand
AGGGATGTACGAAGACATTCCTCACCTCTTGACACCAGTTGTCGTGGAACCGAAGCTGGCAGCTAATGCACTACGCTGGGCCGTGCAGGAAATGGAAGAGCGATATAAGTTGCTCGCGGCAGAAGGTGTCCGGAATCTTGCCCAGTACAATAGAAACATACGCCAGAAAGTTAATGGGAAGGAACGCACCCTGACTAAGGGCCCTTCAACTGCTTCCCTACAAGAGGCGAAGCCCCTGAAACCACTGCCTGCCATCGTACTCGCCATCGATGAGCTAGCTGACTTAATGATGATTGCTGGCAATGAGGTCGAGTTGTCTATCGCCCGCCTAGCTCAAATGGCTCGAGCTGTCGGAATTCATCTCATTCTTGCCACGCAACGCCCATCGGTAGATGTAATAACCGGGTTAATTAAGGCCAATCTACCAGCACGGATTGCTTTTCGTGTCTCCTCAAAGATAGATTCTCGAACAATCCTTGACGGCAATGGCGCCGAGCAATTATTGGGCCGTGGGGACATGCTCTACTTGCCCCCTGATTCTTCAAGGGTTGTGAGGGTTCACGGTCCTTACATCTCCGAACAGGAGACTGCTCGAGTTTGTGGATTTTTGAGGGGACAAGGTAAACCAACTTACGACCAATCGGTAACGGCAGAAGATAAAGAGCCTGATGGAATAACCTTCGAGAAGGACGACCTGTATGACCAGGCTGCCCGCTTAGTGGTAACTGCAGGCCAGGCTTCCATCTCCTATCTTCAACGGAGATTAAGGATCGGTTTTAGCCGTGCCGCTCGATTAGTCGACATGATGGAGGCCGACGGGCTTGTCGCTCCAGGAAGCGGGAGTAAAGCACGTGAGGTACTTGTGGCTGCTGATCATTTCGAACAGATCGACGATCAGCTACGTTAGCGTTAGCTTTACCTGTCAACGACCAAGTGCCGTCAGTGGACAGTCTGGTGTCGTCCGTTTTGCAGATTCTAGGACTGTTTTTCTTTCTGGGAAAACTGAAATGCCAGCTCGGCCAGGCTACGAACCCCTACTCCTGTTGCACCTCTGAGGAGATGGGTCGCAGACTTTTCATTCCAGGCAGTTCCTGCTATGTCGATATGGGCCCAAGGGAGCCCTCCAGTAAACGCCTTCAAAAACATTCCGGCAGTAATCGCTCCTGCCGGGCGCCCCCCCACGTTGGCCAGGTCGGCTATATCGCTCTTTAGCTGTTCAGCGTACTCCTCGAACATTGGGAGTGGCCACAAGCGCTCCCCTGCTCCCTCCGCGGCGAACCTGACAGTTTCAATCCATGCCGCTGGGTTGCCCATCAGACCTGAGGACTGATGCCCCAGGGCCACCACACAGGCACCAGTCAGGGTCGCTATATCGACCAAGTGAGTTGCGCCCAGCTTTTGTGCGAGAACAAGGGAGTCACCAAGTATCAACCGTCCCTCGGCATCGGTGTTCAAAACCTCGACACGCTTGCCATTGGCCGCTGTCAGCACATCGCCCGGCCTAATGGCCCTCCCCCCAGGCATATTCTCAACAGCTGGTACTATCCCCAGAACACGCGTCGGTGCTCCCAAGGAGCCAATTGCTCGCATAGCCCCTATAACAGCAGCTCCGCCTGCCATGTCACGCTTCATGCGCATCATACCGTCTGCTGTCTTTAACGAAAGGCCTCCGGAATCGAATGTCACCCCTTTACCAACCAACCCTAGGACAGGTCCGTCCGAAACCCCCTCTGGTTCATAGCGCATCACTATTACTCGAGCTGGCTCATTGCTGCCTTGTGCAACCCCCTGCAGCAATCCCATCTGGTGGGAAGCGATGGCTTCATCCTCAAGAATCTCTACGGTAGTACGACCCCCACTCACTAATTGCAGAGCTCGTTCAGCGAACACCGGAGGGGTGAGGAGGTTGGCCGGTTCATTGCCCAGTAATCTGGCAATATTTACGCAGTTAGCGAGAACCGCACCCCGTTTAGCTGCCACTTGCATCTTGCCAGCTGCACTTCTGCCCACAATGAGCTCGACGTGGGTCAAGCTTGAGGCTTCCTCCCCCTCGCTCTTAAATCTCACGTCTCTGAAAGCTCCGAGAAGTAGTCCTTCAGCTGCTGCTTGAATTGCGGAGTCAGACCTTTCCGAATCGGGAACAATCCATGCAAGTTTTTCAACCCCCCCAGCGCCCCTAGCGGCTACACCAGCTGCAGTGGCAACTCCTCTCACTACAGAAGGGTCTCCAAGGCCGCGACCAGCCCCTACGAGGAGCACACGACGGCAGGACCACTCTGGATCTGAAATATCAGAGAAAAACAGTTCGTCTGATTTGCCTGTTAGAGTCCCAGATGTTAGCGCTCTGCCAAATGCTCCACCAACCGCTCGGTCCACTTCCTCTAGTCCGTCCAAACCTTGATCCGCATAGTGGGCCAGGCAGATCAGATCCACTTCGAGTTCCCTAAGCATCGCGGCACGACAAACAACCTCTGGTTCGCCAAGTTCAGCTCTCATAACTAAATTATAAACTCGTAGCCTTTGACCTTTTCTATTTGGTCTGCCAAGAAAGCCTGCTGTCATTCAGATTTCGCGTCTTCGCTAAAACAGGACTCAATACCACGAGCATGAATCTTCCATTGGTAGAACAAGACCGGTCAGGCTATGATTTCCCTATGATGATCTTGGATTCTTCTATACACCGAGGCGTCCTCCTGATCCTTAGCCTATCTTTGTCGATTGCATCGGCAACAATTTTAGTCGCCCAAGACGACAAACCAGAGCTAACCCTTCGGGCCAGCCCAAACGCTTCATTGGCTCCAGCAGATATTCTTTTTGTTGGTCGCCTCCGTGGTGGTAAGGATGACCACGAGGAGTTTTATTGTCTTAACGCCGAATGGGATTGGGGTGACGGAACGATTTCCCAGAGTTCTTTCGACTGCGAACCTTACGAACCTGGAATTAGTGAAATTAGGAGAAGATTTTCACGCCGTCATTCCTACCAAACCGGAGGGCGTTACCAAGTTCGCCTACATCTCAAGCGCGGGAACGAGACTATTGAGACGGCAAGAACCAATGTAAGGATTCAGGGGGGGCTCCTCCCAGACTAATCTTCCGAGCACTAAAACCCACTCGGCTCAGATTGATTTACTCAACACCCGTAGGTCGCCGCAAAGCCGCTAGGCAAGAACGCCATTTGGCCGCTGAACTAAACACCCGATCTATTTCTTTAGAAGAGTTAAGGCTGCCTTGCATCTTCCTCAATTCACCAATCAGCTGATCCAATGCCCCTGCTATTTCGTCAGAGTTTGAACTGCAGATATCAAGCCAAATATCGGCCGGACTTGAAGCAAGACGTGTGGCGTCAAACAGGCCTCTGCCGGTTAGGCCAAGCCCTTTTTCTTGGGCCACTGAGCCAACAACATGCATCAAGGCGCTAGTAACCAGTTGAGGAAGATGGCTAACAAAAGCCAGTAGACGGTCGTGCTCGTCCGGATCCATTACATGGGGCTGGGCCCCAATGATTTCAACAAATGCAGAAAGCCGTTCCACCGGGCCAGCTGGACTGTCATGTGTCGGCGTAAAGATCCAGGGCCGTCCCTTGAACAGGTCAGGCCGAGCATAATCGATACCGCCGCGAGGGGCACCTCCCAGAGGATGTCCCCCAATAAAGGTCAACCGTTCAGGCAACACTGCCGCTGCACCCAGTGTTGTTCGTTTTGTACTCCCAACGTCTGTTACTAAGGCTGTCCCTTCAACATACCGATCAAGCTGGGCAAGCAATTCAATGTTTTGTTCGACTGGCGCAGCCAAAATCACGAGGTCAGCCTCTGATATGACAAACGGATCGTCGGCCGCAACATCAATTGCATGAAGCACCATCGCTTTTTCTAGCACCTCCTTCCGGTCCACCCCAATCACCAGACCAGAAGGCCAACTTTGTCGGGCGGCTAGAGCAATTGAACCTCCGATCAGGCCTAAGCCAATGATCGCTATCTTTTCAAACAAAGGCGGCGAGACTGAATCTTCTTCGGCTTGGATCACCGGTAAGGACCGAGGTGTCCCGGTCATCTTGACAATACCCCCTTCCACCAACTGAGTCCCAGGTTCGACTGTCGTTGATTCATGGGAGCTGTTAGTTGAATCCTTTTCACCTTTTTATCCGAGCTAGCCTGATGAGTGAGTCTCTTCCAAGCGCTTGGCCTCGTTGATAATTTCTTTAAATAAACGAACAACCGCTCCATCTTCAAGAGGACCCTTATTCCTGGACTGCACATTCTTTAAGACTTCAACCTCTCGTCCAGGTTGGTAAACCGCCAAACCAACCTTGCCTTTCAGACAGCCTATATCCCGGGCGCAAGTAGCACGCTCATTGAGAAGGTTCACTAGCGCTTCGTCCAGATCATCCATCCGGTCCCTGATCTCAGCAATTCGCCGATCGACTTCCATTCGGGACACTTGCGTTGTCTCTGACATCATGACCCATCCATTCCCTCACCCTTGCCACCCTTTAGCCAGGCAATGAAATCCTCTATTACAGTAGTTAAGTCCTCGGAATCCGCTTGCTGGGCGATCAGCTCAACCAAGGCACTACCGACCACAGCAGCGTCTGCGCACTTCCCAATCTCTTGGAGATGTTTTGGATGCGAAAGCCCGAAACCTACGGCTATCGGTAAAGACGTCACCGAACGGATACGCCTCACCATACCTCGCACTCCTGTTGCCATCTCCGACCGGGCACCTGTCACTCCCAATCGAGAGATGCCGTAGAGGAAGCCTCTTCCCAATTCAGCCGCTTGTCGGATCCTAAGGTCTGTTGTGGTAGGGCTTAATAGAAATATAGGGTCTATCCCTGCCTCCACTAGCGTGTGACGAAATGTACCTGCTTCCTCAATAGGCAAGTCCAAGACCAGGACGCCATCCACTCCGGCTTCACTGGCGTTGGCTGCGAACGATTCAAGACCTATCCGCAAGATCGGATTTGCATAACTAAACACCACGATTGGGGCTTGTACCACTGCCCTAACTCGTTTAATGAGCTCAAGGGTCTGCGTAAGGGTGGTACCACTGGCCAATGCGCGCTCCGATGCCCGCTGAATTACCGGACCATCCGCCAATGGGTCTGAGAACGGCACCCCGACCTCTAAAACGTCGGCACCCGCCTGGTCAAGTGTTTTCAGTATGTCTGCAGATCTCGACAGGTTGGGATCCCCCGCTGTCACATAAGTGACCAAGCCCAACTCTCCCTTTTTCCGGAGATCAGAGAAGACCCTACTGATTCTAGAACTCAAGCCCTGCTCTCCTCCTGCGAGGCCCCTTGCTTACAGCCGGTACCAAGATCATCGAAACCCTCCTCGGCAACTATTTCGACGTCTTTGTCTCCTCGACCAGAAAGATTGACCAGCACAACTTCATCCTTTTCCATCTTGGAGGCCATAGCCTCAGCTTTCGCAAGTGCATGGGCCGATTCCAGGGCCGGAATAATCCCCTCTAGCCTTGCCAGACGCCCAAATGCCTCAAGAGCTTCAGTATCCGTCACCCAGACGTATTCGGCTCGACCAAGTTCACGCAACCACGCGTGTTCCGGTCCTACGGCCGCATAATCCAGACCCGCAGACACCGAATGAGTCAATTCGACGTTGCCATCTGTGTCCTGGAGAATCACACTACGGGTGCCCTGTAGCACGCCAACCGAACCCCCTGCAAAGCGAGCCGCATGCCGACCAGTTGAAATTGCCTCCCCTCCGGCCTCGACACCAATCAGTCGGACACTGGAATCCTTTACAAACCCATCAAAGATACCCAAAGCGTTGCTTCCTCCTCCCACACAAGCAACTACAACATCTGGCAAACCTCCAGAGACCTCCAATATCTGCTGCCGAGCTTCCGCCCCTATAACAGATTGAAATTCCCTGACCATCAAGGGGTATGGATGGGGACCTAGAACCGACCCTAGTAAATAATAACTGTCCTGGACATTGGCTACCCAATCTCTCATGGCTTCGTTGATGGCATCCTTGAGGGTTTGACTTCCACTGTGAACCGGACTGACAGTTGCGCCAAGCAATCTCATCCTGACAACGTTAAGGGCTTGCCGTTTCATGTCCTCGGCGCCCATATAGACTTCACATTTCAACCCAAGCAGCGCACAAGCTGTTGCAGTAGCCACGCCATGTTGGCCTGCGCCGGTTTCCGCCACGACACGGCCCTTCCCCATACGAGCTGCCAACAGGGCTTGCCCTAGGGCGTTGTTGATCTTATGAGCTCCGGTATGTGCCAGGTCTTCACGCTTCAGGAACAACCTCGCTCCTCCCAAATCTTGAGACAAACGTTTCGCTTCATAGATGGGGGTGGGCCGACCCACATACCGATCTAATAGCTCCCCAAGCTGATTCTTGAACTTCGGATCCGAGCGAGCCTCAAAGTAAGCTTTGGCCAGGTCTTCTACAGGTGCTACCAAAGTCTCCGGAACGAAACACCCCCCGAAGGTACCAAAATAGCCCCTATCATCAGGGTCACGTTGTCCAAATATTGGATTGACCCGCTCTCTGACCTCTGTCTTTATCATCTCTGCTCCTAGATTTTCACCGGGGCAGCTAAAGGGGATCCGATCGACCCCAGCGCTCTAAAGAACGAACGCATCAGTTGAGAGCTCTTGATGCCCGGCTCAGACTCTATTCCAGATGACACATCCAAGCCATAGGGTGAAACCTGCCGCACAGCCTCCACCACATTCTCAGCACGAAGACCACCGGATAGGATAAGTGGACGTTGGACAGCAACGGCCGCAGCCAGTTGCCAATCGGCCAAACGCCCGGTTCCACCTCTCTTGACCGAATCGAATGCATCGACCAAGACAGTCGTTTGAGGCGATAGCCCTTGCCAGTCCACCATCGGGTGTTGAGCCGAGAAGGCTATCGCCTTAATTACCCTGCGGTTGCAAGCCTCACACTCTGCCTCTGATTCGTTGCCGTGAAGCTGCACACTTCCTAATCCAACTTGATCAGCGATCCTATTGATTTCAGCAGTAGGCTGATTCACAAACACTCCTACCCCCGAGACATGGGGGGGCATTTGATCAAGGATGGCTCTCGCCTTCTTCGGCTGGACGAACCTAGGGCTTCCCGACCAGAAGATAAACCCAATCCAGGCCGCACCAAGCTTGGCAGCAAGCAGGGCATCGTCCAATCTGGTGATTCCACACACCTTCACAGGCACCACTAGTCTTCGACCTCAGATATTGCATCGTGTTGAGCCTGGCACACGGCAGGCCTCCCCGCAAGCAACTTGCCAAGGGTGACTCCAGGATCATCTGTTGTCATCAGTCTTTCGCCAATTAGAAACGCCCGATAGCCTCGATTTGACAGGTCGACCAAATCGGAACTGGTCCGCAACCCACTTTCCGCGACTGCCACCACCTCAGGCGGTATTCCTTTAATTAAGCGCCTGGAAGCCGTCAGATCAACCTTCAAGGTTCGAAGATTCCGATTATTTACTCCTATGATACTGGCACCAGCAGCCAGAGCCCGTTCGAGCTCAGATTCATCGTGGACCTCCACCAAAGCACTCATGCCCAATTCCGTAGCCTGATTCGACAGGCTGCAAATCTCGTCATCTTGCAGAGCGGCCACTATGAGAAGTACAGCATCAGCCCCTGCTGCAGCCGCTTCGAAAATCTGATAGGAATTCACAATGAAATCCTTTCGGAGGATAGGTATCGTCACGGCTGATCGAACTTCCACCAAATGCTCAAGAGAACCTCCAAAGAACGACGGTTCCGTTAAAACCGAAATGGCAACTGCTCCATGTGCCTGGTAAGACTTTGCTATTTCACCTGGATGGTAATCGGCATGCAAAATACCCCTCGAGGGAGAGCGCCTCTTACATTCCGCAATCACATTCGTTTTTCCTAAAGAATTTAGAGCCTCCCAAAATCTATACTCGCTCCGTTCAACTTTCTTAACGTCTGAAAGTAGCTTCTTTAACGGCCACAAGCGTTCCCTTTCATGCACAGCGGTTCTAGTAGCCGCCACAATCGAGGCCAATAAATCTGGTTGCAACTCATCCATCACATCTCTCAAACCGACTCACCCTATTCGGAATTGGAGCCTGACACCAACTTCGCAGCCACACTTTGAACTGAACCGCTATCGATAGCCGCGGCGGCAACAGAAACGCCCTCTACCAAGCTGTTCACTCTATCTGTAATGAAGAGTCCAGCTGCTGCATTAGCCAACACCATGTCCCGGGGAGCTCCAACTGTTCCCTCCATGACCGCCTGTGCGATAGCAAGACTCTCCTCAGGAGAACTTGCCCTCAGTTCAGTAGGGTTAGCCACCCTCAGCCCAAAATCGTTCGGGTGAAGATAAAAACTTCGTACCGTGCCCCTATTGCATTCAGTTATCTTTGTATAGCCGGTGGTCGACACCTCGTCCAGACCGTCGGCACCGTGCACCACCCAAGCCCGTTCCGAACCCAACTCGACCAATGCACGAGACATCAAATCGGTCAGATCGGCACGGGGCACCCCCACGAGCTGACGTCGAACCATAGCGGGATTGGCAAGCGGGCCTAAAAGGTTAAAAACCGTACGTATCCCCAGGTCTCGCCTTGCCTGGGCAGCATGGCGCATCGACGGATGAAACCTAGGGGCAAACAAAAACCCAATTCCGCAATCGTCCAGACAGCGTTCGACGACTAGTGGTTCAGCATCAACGGCCACGCCAAGGCTGGTGAAGAAATCAGCACTCCCACAATTACTGGAAACCGCTCGGTTGCCGTGTTTTGCCACGCGCACCCCACAGGCAGCAAGGACCAGAGCTGCCAGAGATGAGATATTGAAGGTCGAGCCTCCATCTCCCCCAGTTCCGCAGGTATCGAAAAGATCCTCGTATCGTTTGGAGAGTTTTAGAGCATGGTTCCGCATCGCCACGGCAAGACCCACTACTTCGGAGGGTCGTTCACCTTTCATAGACAACGCCACGAGAAAGCCTGAGATTTTGGCAGGGGTCACATGGCCAGCCATAATCTCGGCCATTGCAGCTGACGCCTCAGTTACAGTCAGGTCCTGACGGCGATGCAATTTCTCAATCAATTCCCTGAACATCAACACTCCAAAAAATTCTGCAAAAGCTTGTGACCTACTCCGGTAAGAATTGATTCAGGATGGAACTGGACGCCGTAAACCCTAAACTTTCGGTGCCGAAGTCCCATAACGGTCTCCTCATCAACCACCCGCGCTGTAATCTCGAGTTCAGAAGGAGTGCTCTCTGCCTTAACTACCAGAGAGTGATAGCGGGCCGCTTCAAACGGGTCCCGTAAACCTGCAAAAATGTCTCGTCCATTATGTTTGACAAGCGATTGCTTGCCATGAAACAAAACAGGCGCCGACTCAATCTCGGCTCCAAAGGCCTGCCCGATAGCTTGGTGCCCTAAACAGACACCGAGAATAGGAATCTCTGGGCCAAAACGCCTTATGGCCGCCACCGCTATTCCGGCTTGTTCCGGCCTCCCTGGGCCTGGGGAGATCACGATCCTGCTCGGGGCAAGCTTCACCAAATCTTCAACCGTGATCTGATCATTTCGCCGAACCATCGGCGTCACGCCCAACTCACCAAGGTATTGGACTAAGTTATAGGTGAAAGAATCGTAATTATCGATGACAAGTACCATACCGCCGCACTATGCTATTTAGCGCAAATGAGCATTCTAGGAATATTTGTTCAACCTTAAACCATCGTCAGAGCCCGTAACATCGCAGAAGCCTTATCTCGGGTTTCTTGAAATTCTCTAGTCGGGTCAGAATCCGCCACGATTCCAGCGCCAGCCTGCACGTAGGCTCTCCCATCCTTAATAGTGATAGTTCGAATAGTAATGCAACAGTCCAGGTTACCGGCAAAGTCAAGGTAGCCGATGGCCCCCGCATAAATCCCTCGCCGGTCGGGCTCCAGCTCAGAGATAATTTCCATTGCTCGAATCTTCGGAGCTCCAGAGACGGTCCCGGCCGGAAAACAGGCGGCCAAGGCATCTAGGCGATCTTGATTGGCCAACAGCTGTCCTTCTACACGGGACACAAGATGCATTACATGGGAATATCTCTCAATTTCCATAAACCGGGACACTTCAACCGAACCAAAGTCAGACACCTTTCCGATATCATTTCGACCCAAGTCTACGAGCATAACGTGCTCGGCTCTTTCCTTTTCGTCGGCTTTTAATTCCTCAGCCAGCCGAACATCTTCATCTCGATCTTTCCCTCGAGGCCGGGTGCCGGCTATCGGATGTGTCACCACTTCTCCATTTTCTACCCTAACCAGCATCTCTGGAGATGACCCAACGATCGAGAGGCCTCCCATACGAATGAAATACATATAGGGGGAAGGGTTTACATGTCGCAGGGCTCGATAAACATTGAACGGGTCAGACTCAACCACTGTTTCGAATCGTTGCGACAACACCACTTGATAAATATCACCAGCCGTAATGTAGTCCTTCGCAACTAGAACCGCCTTTTCGAACTCTTCTTGGGTTACATTAGAAAGCACTTTATGCGTTTGCGTTGGGGTCACACTCGGTTCAGAAAGTCTGCGTTCTAATTCCTGCTCCAGAAAATGAATTTTGGCGCAAGCTAGATCGTAGGCTGGTTTTAGCTCAGCACCTGGACTCACCCGAGCATTAGCAATGATCAGTATCCGGTGCTTCACATGATCAAAGGCCAAGATCGTGTCAAAGACCATGAAAGCTGCGTCATCATCTTCACTTGCCGGTACAGCCTGTTTGGACCACACAGGTTCAAGAGATGGTTCAAACCATTTCGCCGCATCATAACCAAGGAAACCAACCGCTCCACCGGTGAAACGTGGCAGGCCAGGCACCACCGGTGCCTGGTAAACATCCATCAGATCGCGCAGTTGCCGCACAAAGGCTCTGTCCGAGGATGTTCGTTTCCCTCCTTCCTCAGTAATAGTCATCCCATCTCGAGAACGGATAACAATAAACGGATCTTTGCCAAGAAATGAGTACCGACCTACCTGTTCTCCGCCTTCAACGCTTTCAAAAAGAAAGGAATAGTCAGCATGTTCAGCGACTCTCAGAAAGGCTGACAAGGGAGTAAGAAGATCAGCCAAGACCTCTCGACAGACCGGCACAAATGTAGCCTTGGCTGCTAGTTCCTGAAATGTCTCAAACGAAGTCTGGCTCATACCTACGGCTCCTGGGATCCTGTACTTCTGGAGGCCAGTGCCTCGAGCGCAGCCTTCCGAAACAGATCGACAGTTGGTGACACACCGCACCACCACTCGAACTGCCGAAGAGCCTGAGCTACTAGCATCTCCAAACCACTAATTACTTCACACCCCGCATCGACAGCCTCACGGATGAAGCGGGTTCGTCCTGGGTTATAAACCAAATCGTAGACCGTCTTACCCCCTACAAGAGAACCTGCATCTACTGGACTCTCCTCGACGTTGGGATACGTGCCCACAGGTGTCGTGTTCACAAGTAGGTCCCAGGAAGCTGGCTCTGGAGGAAGGCGGCCTATCCTCCCTCCGACCAACTCAGCCACAGTTTTGGCCCGACTCTCCTGACGCGAACAGATTGTTACCTCTGCACCCCCTCTGGCCAGGCCGAATGCAACCGCACGGGCAGAGCCCCCAGCTCCAAGCACACTTGCTCTTAACCCTCGAACCCCACCGCGGACCTCTAGGGGTGCTAGAAAGCCAGGGACGTCCGTATTGATTCCATTCCAGCGATCCCCAACTACTTTCAAAGTATTCACTGCACCAACCCCTTCACCCACTACGTCTATATCGCCCAAATACGGAAGGATGGCTTGCTTGAATGGAGCCGTTACACTCAAGCCTACAACTCCAAGCTCCTGGACAAGCTCCATGAGATCTGCCACCCCAGCCGCCTCGAATGGCAGATAG
>CEUS01032324.1_pt1 | contig 11906 bp, 8 predicted proteins | sample 427031 | NCBI WGS metagenome assembly CEUS01 (sample SAMEA2622837, study PRJEB7988) | marine metagenome | biome: marine biome (ENVO:00000447); feature: marine epipelagic mixed layer (ENVO:xxxxxxxxx); material: "saline water (ENVO:00002010), including plankton (ENVO:xxxxxxxx)" | depth 140 m | reverse complement strand
CTGAAGAGTCTCAAGAATATGATGCTACTGCTCATGTTTTATCTCCTTCACACGAGAAGCTAACTGACGATGAAGTTGAGAAATTGTTGAAAAATTATAATGTTGAATATGCAAAGCTTCCTAAAATATCAATTACAGATCCTGCAATTGATAATCTTGAAGTGAAATTAGGTGATGTGGTTAAAATTACAAGACCTAGTGCAACAAGTGGTACTACTGTGTATTATAGAATGGTGATAGAACAATAATGAGCAGTACTAAAAATGAAAATTGGGCAATCATTGAAAATATGGTTAAAAAAGAAGGCATTGCTAGTCATCATCTAAATTCTTATAATGAATTTCTCGAAAATGGAATCCAAGAAATTATTGACGAAGTTGGAGTAATCGATGTCGAAACAACAGGTACACCTTATCGTGTTACATTTGGTAAAATCTATGTTGGTGAACCAAGATCAGTTGAGTTAGACGGTTCAACAAGTAGGATACTCCCACTTGAAACAAGATTAAGAGACTTAGCGTATTCTGCCCCAATTCATCTTGAAATGACTGTTGAAGAAAATGGAATTGCACGCGAAACTCAAAAACATCACATTGGCGATATTCCTATTATGATAAGATCAGCTAAATGCGAAACTAGTAAAATGGCTGAAAAACAAATGGTTCAAAAAGGTGAAGATCCTTATGACCCAGGTGGTTATTTTATTGTTAATGGTTCTGAACGTATTGTTGTTGGCTTGGAAGATTTATCTCCAAATAAAATTATTGTCGAACAAGATAAAGTTGGTGGCAACATTGTTTATCGATCAAAAATTTATTCTTCTATTGTAGGTTATCGTGCAAAACTTGAACTGACTCTTAAATCTGACGGAGCTATTATGGTAAAACTTCCAAGCTCCCCTGTAGATCTCCCCGTTGTTACATTGATTCGAGCTTTGGGAATTGAAAATGATAGAGATATTGCATCATTGATCTCTAATCAAGCTGACATTCATAATCTTCTTGAGATTACTTTTGAAAAAGCAGTTCTTGATCGAGATAATGCCTGTAATATATGCAAAGTTTGTGGTCTCAGAATATTAGAAAAAGCAAAAGATCAGACTCAAGAAGAATTTGATAAAGAAAACCCTGAATTTGAAAATTGTGGCCATAACGAAGTTTGTGGAAAAATCGGTGATTGTAGTCATAAAGCTCTAATGTATATAGGAAATCGTGTAGCACATGGAATGTTAGATGAATTCCGTATAAGAAAAGCTGAATCAATTCTTGATTGGGGTTTGCTCCCTCATCTTGGTAAGAACCTTGAAAATCGTTACGATAAAGCAATATTTATCGGAGAAGCTGTTTGTAAACTTCTCGAACTTCGTATGAATTGGATTAATCAAGACGATAAAGATCATTATGGAAATAAAATTGTTAAATTTGCCGGCCCAATGATTGCCGATCTCTTTAGAACTGCATTTCGTAATCTTATTCGTGATATGAAATATCAATTAGAACGTACTTCGCATAGAAAAGGTTCGAATATAGTTGGAGCATCTATTCGTCCTGGTATTATAACTGATAAACTTGCAAATGCCGTTGCTACTGGTAATTGGGGTAGAGGTAAAGTTGGTGTTACTCAGCTTTTAGATCGTACTAATTATTTATCTCTAGTAAGTCACCTTCGTCGTATTCAATCTCCTTTAAGCCGTACACAACCTAACTTTGAAGCTCGAGATTTACATTCTACTCATTATGGAAGAATATGTCCTAGTGAAACACCTGAAGGAGCTAATTGTGGCCTAGTAAAAAACATAGCACTTTCATCTGTTATTTCTGTTTCATCTTCTTTTGATGATATATTTGAAAAGTTATCACAAATTGGTATTGTTGCTTCTCAAGATATTTCTATGGAAGATCGAAGTCGTTTTTGTAAAATCTTTGTTGATGGAAGACTTGTGGGTTATACTAAAGACGAAAATAAACTTGTTAATTCCTTCCGAAATATGCGAAGACAAGGACAAATTCATTCTCATGCAAGTATTAATTTACAAAAATATCCAAACAAAAATGCATCCACTCGTATTCATATATCATTGAGTTCAGGAAGAGTTTTGCGACCTCTTATTGTCGTTTCTAATGGAAAGCCGTTAGTAAATCATGACGTAGTTTCTAGAACACAAAATGGAGAACTAAGTTGGCAAGATTTGATCCAAATGGGTGTAGTTGATTTACTTGATGCTAATGAAGAAGAAAATGCTTTAGTTGCAATTGACGGCACTACTGAATTTAGTCCCGAACATACACACGTAGAATTGTTTTCATCATCTATCTTAGGAGCTGCAGCATCTTTAATTCCTTATGCCGAACATAATCAATCTCCTCGTAATACATATCAATCTGCCATGTCTAAACAATCATTGGGATTTCCTACACCTAATTATATTTATAATACTACCGTTAGAGAACATCTTCTAGTATACCCTCAAAATCAATTAGTAAAAACTCGAGCAACTTCTCTCCTTAATATCGATAAACGACCTACTGGACAAAATTGTGTAGTTGCTGTCATGTCTTATGAAGGATACAATATTGAGGATGCTATTGTTATGAATAAATCATCTGTTCAACGTGGTCTAGCTCGTTCATTCTTTTACCGATTATATGATGCTGAAGCTAAACAATACCTTGGCGGTATGAAAGATAATTTTGAAATTCCTAATGCTGACGATAACACTCGTGGTTTTAGAGGTGAAAAATACTACCGTTTACTTGAAAGTGATGGAATAATTATGCACGAATCTGTTGTATCTGGCGGTGATGTTATTATTGGTAGAACTAGTCCACCTAGATTCATGGAAGAATACAAATCATTTGATATGCAAGGTCCTTATCGCCGTGATACATCTATTGCAGTTCGACCTTCTGAATTTGGCGTTGTTGATTCTGTATTTATGACTCAAAATGAAGACGGAGAAAAATTATACAAAATTCGTGTTCGTGATATGCGAGTTCCAGAAATTGGAGATAAATTTGCATCACGCCACGGACAAAAAGGAATTGTTGGTTTGTTGGTTAATCAAGAAGATATGCCATATAGTGAAACAGGTATTGTTCCAGATATTATAATTAACCCGCATGCATTTCCTTCTAGAATGACTGTTGGTCAATTTATTGAATCTATTGGAGGTAAAGCTGCTTCATTTCGTGGAACTCCGGTAGATGGTTCTACATTTGCAGGAGAAAATGCAGAACAATTAGGTTCTGAATTGGAAAAATATGGTTTCAAATCAAGCGGATCTGAAATTATGTATGATGGAAAGACTGGTAAGAAACTTAAAGTTGAAATATTTGTTGGCGTAGTTTACTATCAAAAGCTTCATCATATGGTCGCTGATAAAATGCACGCTCGTGCACGTGGCCAAGTTCAAATGCTTACTAAACAACCTACTGAAGGAAGAGCTCGTGGAGGAGGTTTAAGATTTGGTGAAATGGAACGTGATTGTCTCATTGCTTATGGTGCATCTATGGTTCTTAAAGATAGATTGTTAGATGAATCTGATAAAACTAATGTGAATGTATGCGATCATTGTGGTTTACTTGCTTATTATGACGGACAACAAAGAAAATATACATGTAAAATTGACGGAGATGATGCCCAGATTTCTAGTGTTACAATTGCTTACGCATTTAAATTACTACTTCAAGAGATGATGAGTCTAAATATTGCTCCAAGATTATTATTGGTGGATAAGGTGTAAATATAATGACTCCAGAAAATCTTAAAGAAATTGGCGGAATTGGTTTTTCTATATTATCTCCAAGTGAAGTACGAAAATATTCTGTAACTGAAATTACTGCTCCAGAAACATATGACGAAGACGGTATGCCTGTACAAGGTGGTTTAATGGATAATCGATTAGGTACTCTTGAACCTGGACAAAAATGTGCTACTTGTGGAAATACTGCTTTACGTTGTCCTGGTCACTTTGGACATATAGAACTTGCTGAACCTGTTTTACATATTGCTTTTGCAGAAGAAGTAAACAAATTATTGCATTCATTTTGTCGTGTTTGTGGACGTTTCAAAATGCTTACTGAAGAAGTCGAAGCCTTTAAAACTAAGATTGAAGAGGAATCTAAATTTAATCCTAAAGTTCGTGATAAAATTGCTAAACAATTATTTACTAAAACCAAAAAAATTATGCTATGTCCTCATTGTGGAACTGAACAATATAAAATTGAATTTTTGAAACCTACTATATTTCATGAAATTACTGAATCTGGCGGAGCTACTCGACTTTTACCTAATGCTATTCGTGAAAGACTTGAGCGTATCACTGATGATGATATGACTCTTATTAATTATAATCCAAAATCAGTTAGACCTGAATGGTTTGTCTTACAAGTTTTAGGCGTTCCTCCTGTTGTTGTAAGACCTTCTATTACTCTTGAAACAGGAATTCGTTCCGAAGATGATTTAACACACAAGATTGTTGATATTCTTCGTGTTAATCAACGTGTAAGAGAAAGTAAAGAATCTGGAACTCCTCCATTAATTGTCCAAGATCTAGTTGATTTATTACAATATCATGTTACCACTTTCTTTGATAATGAAGTTTCTGGAATTCCTCAATCTCATCATCGTTCTGGACGACCGCTTAAAACAATCAGTCAAAGATTAAAAGGCAAAGAAGGAAGATTTAGAGGCAGTTTATCTGGTAAACGTGTAGATTTCTCTGCTCGTACAGTAATAGCTCCTGATCCTTCTTTAGATATTTCTGAAGTTGGCGTTCCTGTTGAAGTAGCAAAGCGGTTATCTATTCCTGAAAAATATTCTAAACTTAATGCCGAATTCCTCAAAAAATTAGTTCTTAATGGTTCTGAAAATCATCCTGGAGCAAATTATGTTATACGACCTGATGGAGTAAAAATCCGATTAGATTATGTTGAAGATAAAGACGCATTGGTTGAAAGTCTTGAAGATGGATTTGTTATTGAACGTCATTTAATTGATGGTGATATTGTTATCTTTAATCGACAGCCATCACTACACCGTATGTCTGTTATGGGCCACTCAATTCGTGTTCTTCCTTATCGTACATTTAGATTACACCCTGCAGTATGCCCTCCTTATAATGCTGATTTCGATGGCGACGAAATGAATCTACATGTTCCTCAAAGTGCTGAAGCTCGTGCAGAAGCTATGACACTTATGATGGTTCATAATCAAATTGTATCTCCTAGATATGGAGGTCCAATCATTGGAGGAACTCGTGATTACATATCTGCTGGTTATCTATTAACTCACGAAGATACTTTTCTTGAAGCTGATGAGTTTTCTGATTTAGCATTAACTGGTGGTTATATTGGTCCTTTACCTAAACCTGTCAAAAATAATCCTGCACTTTATAGCGGCAAACAACTTTTCTCTTTATTCCTTCCTGAAGATTTTAATTATCAACTATCTTCTAAATGGGGTAGAGCAAAAAATCAACCTAATGACGTCTTAATTAAAGATGGCCAACTAGTTTCTGGACTTATTGATCGAGCTGCAATTGGCTCTGAAGAACCTGATTCTATACTTCATAGAATTAGTAAAGACTATGGCCCTGAAGAAGCAAGAAAATTCCTCAATTCTGTATTAACTGTTCTTAGAAGCTATATTAGTAATCGTGGTTTTTCATTGAGTTATCAAGAATTAACTCTTGATAAAAATGCCGAGAAAAAAGTATTCAAAAATATTTCTGATTCATATTCTAATGTTAACGATTTAATAATTAAATCTCAAAATGGAGAATTGACTAGTTCTCGAGGTATGTCTGATGAAGAATCATTAGAAGCACACATTGTACATGAATTATCAAAAGCCAGAGATAAAGCCGGTCGTGTTTCAGACGGTGCATTATTTGATGATAATTCTGGAGTAATAATGGCAAGAACTGGGGCAAGAGGTTCTAGTTTAAATCTTGGTCAAATGACTGCTGCATTAGGCCAACAGTCAGTACGAGGAAAACGTATCCAAAATGGTTTTAATCAACGAGCTTTAAGTCATTTTAACAAAGGAGATATGTCTCCTGACGCAAAAGGATTTGTAAAATCTAATTATCGTACAGGACTTACTCCTACTGAATTCTTTTTCCATGCTATGGGTGGTCGTGAAGGACTTGTTGATACTGCTGTAAGAACTCAACAAAGTGGCTACATGCAACGTAGATTGATTAACGCTTTAGAACATATTCGTGTTGAATACGATAGAACCGTTAGAGATCCTCATGGAAATATAATTCAATTTCTATATGGAGAAGACGGAATAGATCCTGCAAAAAGTGATCATGGTGATGCTGTTAATATCGTTAGACAAGTTGATATCTCAATGATTGATAATAAATCTAAAACTAACCCTGACACTAAAAAAATTGACACTATTCTTAAATCATATAAATCTAAGCTTAATGAAAAAGTAATTGATGATCTTTCTTCTTCATTTTCTTCTAATTCTATTACCGATTCTGGTATGAAAAATGTAGCTAAGAAAACACTTGAATTAACTAATAAAGCACTTGTTGAACCTGGAGAAGCTAGTGGAATAGTTGCCGCACAATCAATTGGTGAACCTGGTACGCAGATGACTCTTAGAACTTTTCACTTTGCTGGAGTTCAAGAAAAAGACGTAACTCTTGGCTTGCCTAGATTAATTGAACTGGTTGACGCTCGTAAAGTTCCATCTAAACCTTCTATGGATATATATCTCCAAAAGTCATATCGTTCTACTCAACAAAAAGCATTAGAAATTGGAAAAAAAATTCTTTACACTACTGTTGATGATTTGGTTTCCCAGACTGAAGTTGATTATATTGAAGGTATAAAACTTAAGTTTGAACCTGACACTCTTACTGATTTTGGAGTGACATTGGAACAACTTGCAGAAATTGTAGAAGGTTCTAAAAAAGAAGTTAAGATTGATAATAAAAATTCCTCACTTATGGTTGTTGTTGAAGATACTGACGCATCATCATTATTCTCATTGAGAAATAAATTACTTGCCCTTCGCGTATCTGGAATCAAAGATATAAAGAATCTTACTATTGTTAAAAAGGATTCTGAATGGATTATACAAACTTCTGGTTCTAATCTTGGTAAGGTCTTTAAAATTCCAGGAGTTGATACCTCACGTACAACTACAAATAATATTTGGGAAATTGCCAGTGTTATTGGTATTGAAGCTGCACGTTCTACATTGATTAATGAAATTACCCATACACTAGACGAACAAGGTTTAGAGGTTGATATTAGACATATTATTCTCGTTGCTGATTTAATGACATCTACTGGTGTATTGAAATCTATTGGAAGACATGGAATTGCAGGTACAAAAGAAAGTGTTCTTGCACGTGCTGCTTTTGAAATTACTGTTCCAACTATTGCAAAAGCTTCTGTTACTGGAGAAGTTGAAGAACTTAAGGGAGTTACTGAAAATGTAATTGTAGGATTACCCGTTCCAGTTGGTACAGGTATGATTGAATTATATATGAAAAGGTAATTGATATGACAAGTCTAAAGCCATTTGAAAAAACGTTAAAAAATATTCGTAAAACTGGGAAAGTTGCTTATGGATTTAAACAAAGTCTTTCTTCTTCAAACCAGTCAAAATTGATTATTTGTTCATCCACGGTTACTACTGAAAATATAACTCTTCTTGAAGAAAAATGTAAACAAAATTCAATTCCATTTATTACTACTGATCAAAACTCAATTGGTTTGAGTAAAATACTTGGTTTAAATTATCGAATATCTGTTTTCTCAATTATTGATGCTGACGAATCTGATTTAAATTTAATTTTAAGTAAATTATAAAATATTTTATTTATAGATAACATTAAAATATCATTATTATTAAAAATGAAATAATAATTTGCAAAAAAATAAACCCGAAACTATCAAAATCACTTCAGAAGCATTTAACCTAATGGCATTATTTCAAAAAGTTACAGGAGCAATGGCGCGTGATTGTATAATTGATAACAAAGTTGGCCGTGTAATATTTTTAGTTAATAATGGAGAAATGGGTTTAGCTATAGGTAAAAATGGCCAATCAATAAAAAGTATTCAAAAATCAGTTGGTAAAACTATCGAACTAGTTGAATATTCTGACGATCCTCAACAACTAATTCTTAATGCCTTGGATTCAAAATATGTTAATGAAGTAAAAATTAATGAAAAATCTAACGGAAAAACAACTGCAACTATAAAAGTTGATTCAACTAAAACTGGAGCTATTGTAGGACGTGCTGGACGTAATGCAGAAAAGGCCAGATTGATTGCTAAACGATATTTTGAAATCAATAACATAAAAATAACCAATGAATGAAGGTTATGTTTAATAATTACGTTATACTTTAATTATGAAATATGTCAACTCACAAAAATAAATGGATGTACTAAATATGGGAAATAAGTCACCTGTTGGAGAATTTGCGGCACGAAAACAACATAACAAACGTAAGTACATGAAATGGTCTGACGGTCATTATAAACGTCGTGTACTTAAATTAGATAAAAAATCTGATCCATTATCTGGCGCTCCTCAAGCACGTGGCATTGTTTTAGAAAAAGTTGGTATTGAATCTAAACAACCTAATTCTGCTATACGAAAATGTGTTAGAATTCAGCTTATTAAAAATGGTAAACAAATTACTGCTTTTCTTCCTGGCGATGGTGCACTAAACTTTGTTGATGAACATGACGAAGTTAATGTTGAAGGAATTGGTGGTTCCACTGGTGGAGCTATGGGAGATCTTCCTGGTGTAAGATGGCAGGTCTATAAAGTTAATGATGTTTCTCTAAACGAATTAGTTTATGGCAGAAAAGAAAAACCAAGAAGGTAGAGTTATTTGAGTAGTCTTTTATTATTTAGAAAATGGAATTTCTCTGACGTTGAAATCGTTGATCCAGGACTTAAAGAAGTTATTTGTCTTGAACCTACATTGATGCCTACTTCATTTGGACGCCATGAACACAAAAAATTTGCTAAGTCACGTGTTAATATTGTTGAAAGATTGTGTAATAATCTTATGCACTTTGGTAAGAAAAAAGCAAAAAATGCTGGAAGGATGGCAGGTAAAAAGTATAAATCTATTAATATTGTTAAAACTGCTTTTGAAATAATTTCTTTACAAACTGGTTCTAATCCAATTGAACAACTTGTTCGAGCAATTGAAAACACATCTCCTAATGAAGATACAACTACTATTGCATACGGTGGCGTTAGATATCATGTTTCTGTTGATATCTCACCACAACGACGTGTAGATCTTGCATTAAGATTTATTTCATTGGCAGTTCGTGAAACATCATTTTCTACAAAGAAAAGTGCCGAAGAAGTCCTTGCTAATGAAATTATTATGGCTGCACGTAATGATCCTAATAGCTTTTCAATTAAGAAGAAATTCGAACAAGAAAGAATGGCAATGTCTGCTAGGTAGGATTTTGGTGAATTAGATGGTTAAAACACGCGGAAGAGGACGAGGTAAAGTTAAAGACAAATGGAAAGAAAAACGTTGGATTACTGTAATATCACCTGCAGAATTTGAAAGTAAACCTATTGCCTATATACCTATTACTTCTGAAAAAAATGCCCTTAGTAGAAAAGTCGAAACAACTATGTTTGATATCTATCAAAAAGATCCTCAACAATATTCTATTAATCTTCAATTTCAAATAACAAACGTCACAGCTAGTAATGCTTCTACAATTCTCAAAGGCCATGAATATTCTCGCGAATATCTTCGAAGTTTAGTTCGCCGTGGATCCTCTACATTGAGTTTTATTAATGACTATACTACAAAGGATAATTATTCACTTAGAATATACTTTATAGCTTTTGCACAAAGCAAACTTAACACATCAAAAAAACACGATATCAGGTTAGTTGCTCATAATCTCTTCCTTGAAAAATCAAAATCTATGACTTATTCAGAACTCTCTCAAGCAATTGTCGAAGAAAAACTTGCATCTGAAATATTTAATTCTACTAAAAAAATTAAATATCTTCGTAAAGTGGCTATTAGAAAAACCAAGTTGACTAAATTACCTGATGATTTCAAACCTACTATTGCTGAAGAACCAGTTGTTGAAGAACCAGTTGTTGAAGAACCAGTTGTTGAAGAACCAGTTGTTGATAAAGATCCTAATGAAAATAACCCATAATTAAGTAGATACAATCTTTATTATGTCATTATTTTTCAATACATAATCATTTGATAATCTTTTTTTAGTTCTAGCATCTATTGCATAAAGGAATTTATTTCCAATTTCTGAATGAATCTTAAATGCTAAATCTTTTGCAGTTGAACTATTCTTTAATAAATATGCATCAGGCAATACATTTCCTTTTTTATTCATGTATTTGTTTTCATCCTCAACTGGATATACTGTTATCATATCTAACAAATTAAAAAATGCATAATTTAATACCTGCTGAACTCCTGTCGTTTGCCATCTATCAAGAACTTGTTTCTTTACTGTTTCTAGTGCATTAATTTGTTGTTTCGTTATCTCTTTATCTTCACTAATTGTATACTGATTATTTCCAGGAACATAGTTAATTATTTCATTTTCACTAGCTCGTCTTAATAATAATTCTGCTTCTGATGCAGTAGGTATTATTTCTATTCCTTCTTTCTTTATATTTTCATAATCGTTTGTTTCTGCTAAGTCTATTTTATTTCCTGCTATGATAATTGGCTTTGAAATCTTTCTTATTTCACTTACAAATCTCATTTTATCTTCATTACCAAATTCTGTTATGTTTTTTGTTTCTAATTTTAAGTTCTTTATTGAAAGATTAATTTGATTCTGATTTATTGACAATCCACTCAATTTATCACTCAATAAATTAATGAATTTCTTTTTATCTCCCGTTGATGTTCGACCAATTTGATCCCAGTCTTTATTTATTATATCGTAAATCCAATTATCTAATTCTGTTTCAATCATTGTAATATCATCAATTGGATTTCTTTTACTTTCTGTTAGAATTCTTCCTTCTTCATCAGTTTTTCCTGATAAATCTATAACATGTATAAGTACATCTGCTTGTCTAATATCATCTAAAAATTTATTTCCTAATCCTCTTCCTTTAGATGCACCAGGTACTAATCCTGCTATATCCACTATTTTTATTGGAATTAATCTCTGATTGTTTATGCATATTGAATTTACAGGACTATCTTTTATTTTTAATTCCTTACATACACAAGATGTCTTGACATATGCCACTCCTGTACTGGGTTCTATTGTGGTAAAAGGATAATTTGCCATATTTACATTTAACAGTGTACAAGAATTGAAAAATGTGGATTTTCCCGTATTTGGCTTGCCAATTAATCCAATTTTCATATTAACATTAATATCCTAATCAAATATATAGCACTATAATTGTGAAAAAAATATGCTCAAATATATTAATTCAATTGAAGGCATAATTTATGATTTAGATGGAACATTAAATCTATCTACTGCTTATTATGATGTATATGATAATTATTTCACTAGTTTACTATCAAAGTTTCTTAATATTTCTCTTGAAGATGCCGAAATACTTGTCAATAGATCACTTGAAAATAAAACTGGATTAACTAGTTTAATTCAATCATTACATATTGACTCTCCATCATTCTATAATGAACTTGCAAAGATAATCCCTATTTATGATTTAATTCCTCGTGATAATCAATTAATTCGTGTTATTGAGAGTATCAATAATATGAATGTTGTTCAGGCTGTTTGTTCTAATACTGGTTATGGTATAATCTCAAATATCTTAGAATCTCTGGGTGTTAGAAGATACTTTCGAGAAATTGTAAGTAGTGATGAGACCGGTTTAAAACCTTCTCCAGAACCATACATTTATACGTTAAATAA
>CEUS01014914.1_pt1 | contig 11911 bp, 9 predicted proteins | sample 427031 | NCBI WGS metagenome assembly CEUS01 (sample SAMEA2622837, study PRJEB7988) | marine metagenome | biome: marine biome (ENVO:00000447); feature: marine epipelagic mixed layer (ENVO:xxxxxxxxx); material: "saline water (ENVO:00002010), including plankton (ENVO:xxxxxxxx)" | depth 140 m | reverse complement strand
GTGTAGAACCGACGATCGAAGTGAGTGCAAGTACTAATAGGATGACTAGGCAACTACTACCGATTCTGAGGGAGTAAGGGTACGGTCTTGTCGGCATGGGAGCTCCTTTTGACTGTGAGACTCACAAAATGAGGTCAACTTGAGCGAATCGAGAATCCACGGTGATTATACCGCTGGCGGGCCAAGCGGCTGCAAAGCGGACCTGTGGGAATTTGAGCCTATGGGCTTGGGAACTAGAAACATCTGCTACGATCCCTATCATGTGCGGTTGGGGAATTTCATGCAAAGATTTTGGGTTCTGAAGGTCTTTATCATTTTGCTCGGCAGCTTCGCTGGGTCCTGTAGCTCAGAGCCTCCAGTAGAGTCGTCTCGGTCCGTTGTAGTGCCAGTGGCTGAGGAGGACCCGCCGTCTACCCGTGGCTTGGCTTGGATTGTGGGCACCTCACCTGCTGCCACAGGTATGGTGGTTTCTATCGTTCTACTTGATCCACATGAAGATATAGGTGTGCCGGTGCCGCAGCAACGGCCGGTGATGGACCAGATTGGTCGCCAATTTGTTCCTGGGTTTATCCTGGTTCGAGCCGGGCAGACTATCAACTTCACCAATAGTGAGGATGAGTTGCATACGGTTCATGTGAAGGATAGTTCGGATGAGTCCCTGTTTAATATTGCTACGATGATGGGAACCACGTACGACTACACTTTTGATCAGGAAGATGACTACAGCGTCGTGTGCAACACTCACACTGAAATGTTTGCAGACATTATGGTTGTTGATGCGCCCTATGCGGTGGTTGCGGATCGGGACGGCAGTTTTACTATTACCGATGTTATCCCTGGCAGGTATACGGCTACCGTTGTGCATGGTGCGACCCGCACTGAACAGGATATCGATATTACCGCTGGGACGAACGAAATTGATTTGACAGTGCCGTGAGGCTGTTCAGAATCGCAGTCGGACCAATGGTGCTGGCGCGCCGTCCCCAACATGACGTTCGGATATCTGGCTTTGAACTTTTACCCAGCTGGCTGGAGAGCCTTTGTGTCAGGGATTCGGGACGTCAAGGTCACTTGGTAGCGTCATTCGAACTGTTCCTGAAAAAAATCTGGCAAATTGGGTTTTGTGTCTCTCAATATTTCGACTATAGCGAGTCTGTCTGCACTTGAAAGTGTTTGGTAGCGAGCTTCGCCCGCGCCTCCAGACAGCACATGCCATAACTGTTGATAGATGGCATTGCGCGCACGGTCCGGTAACGCATCAAAAGCTTCGGCGTAGATTAGTGGACTGCATGGATAGCGAAACAGTCGACTGTTCAGATCGAGTTGATGGAGGGACCGACCCTTGTTGTCTGATGGTCCTTGCGCCGAGAACCACTCGGCAAAACCTGAAGTGCTGGTGAGTCTGGTCGGTAAGGGAGCTTCATCAATAAACAAAAGATAGTCAACAAATTCGACCGCGGCATTGGCGATTGCCGTTTCGGCATCCTCGGCATCTGGCCGTAGGGTGTCTGGACTGGGATAGTCGGCTACTCGGGTCTCCCAACCAATCCTGACCAATAGATTCGTCATGTGGTTGCGATGTTCCAGCACCAGAAGGGCGACGATATCGCTGTAGGGTGTGGGATAACCGTCAAGGTCGAAGAGCCCTTCGAGAGAGTCAAAGGCAGGAGCGGGCTCAACTTCACCTGGGACATAGTCGAACGGTTGGGTTCGGTTGCCCAAATGACTTAGTGATTGCGGAGCCCCGGTCACATACCAGCTGCCCCAGCGATCCGAGAGGAGGCTTCTATGGTCAGTGACCCAGCCCACGGCGTAAGCGTTAGGGTCGTCTGGCAAGGGTAGAGTGTTAAGCGTCATTAATCCTGGGACTCCTAGGGTGTCCCAGGAAAGGTGACAGGCTAAACATTGTTCGTTGCGAACGATCGAGGGACGCTCAGCCGCTTGTTGGTCGAGCGAATAGAACAACACACCCTGAGTGGGATCCAGAGAAGCTATTTCCAGAACATCGGCCCCTCTTACCCAGCCGACGGCCACGGTATCATTGAAGAAGAGCGCTCGAGGGTTCTCGGGGGTGACCCATCTGGCCTGAAAGCTTGTTTCTGAGAATACAGTGACTTGCGATTGCACCGGTACGTCGAGCGCCTCAAGGAGAGAGTGAAGATAACCTGTGGTGGGCTCAAAAGTCAGCTGGGTGACTCCAGTCTGAAGCTCTTGGTGCAAGACGGACACGGCATCGCTGGGAGAGCCGTCCGAGTAGCGAATTGCCGGGTGATCCCGAGATTCACGAAATACTCCACCCCGCTGCGCGGCAAGCTGGGTGCTCACTAACGTGGCTGCGGCAAGAGCTGTCACAGGTAGCCACAATTTCCTAAAGGCCTTCTTCAGGGCCGTTTGTTGATGAGTGGCGAGTCTTTTCATTCTATTGTCCATAGCGTGACATTTGATTCATCTTTGATGAATAACCTATTGCCGGATATGGTTGGTTGAGCCCAAGTTGCACTTGGGGCCACTTCGTAACGACTCACTTGGGTGAACCCGTTTCGGCTCATTTGGGCCACGACCAAGTCTGCGTCATTATTTAGCAGAAATAGCAGGTCTCCGGCCATAACAACGGCTGAATTGGTGGACTCGCGACCCTCTGTGCGCCATAGGGTGTTGCCGCTTGCGGCGTCGAGTGCGAAGAACTGTCCACTACGTAGATGTGACATGCCATAAAGTGTCCCGTCTGCTAATACCGGGTTACTCATAAACATCGATACTTCACTGGTGGTCCATATTATGTCTGTTGTCCATCGACCTGCAACACGATGTGGCTTGAACCGGGTGACCCCGAGGTTGTGCCCGGTAACGATGACTTCCTGTCCAGTAATGATGGGAGTTATAGAGTTGTTTGTTGAACGGGAACTGAACGGTATTCTCCAGAGCAAGGTTCCATCATCGGCTTTTACGCCCACGATGTTTTCCTGAGTGACAGCGACAACCTGGCGAACGCCGTCTAGTTTGGCCACCATAGGAGAAGCATAAGCGGGGCCGTCGCCGTCCCAACGCCAGATTTCATCACCACTGTCGGCGTCGAATGCCGTGAGTGCCCCGTTATCATGTCCCCCTAGATGGAAGATTACTTTTCCCTGATCTGCGATTGGCGAGAGGGCTGTCGCGTAGAGCGGCTCGGCAGACTGGGCTGGTTTCTGCCAGAGTAGCCTGCCGCTGCTCGCAGTTAGTGCCGAGACTACTCCGTTTATCCCCAGCGTATAGAGCTTACCGTTGTGGAATAGTGGTGTCGACTTAGGTCCAGGGCCATGACGTGAGGTTCCTGGGTTGTCCCGATATGGTGCGTCGTAAGCGGTGCGCCATACAACCATACCGTTTCTTGCGTTGAGTGCCATTACCACCTCTGCTTGATTCTGGCGGCCAAAGGTGAACACCCGATCGCCGATTAAGATGGGGGTAGCATAGCCAAGCCCAGTTTCAACGCGCCATTGTTGTGTCAATTGGTCTGGCCAGGCCAGTGGGGTAACAAACGCTGCGGCTGCACCATCCCGATTAATCCCTCGCCACTGGGGGTAATCGCCCGCTGTATCCTGGGAAAATGCGACAGATGTCGGGTCGAGCAGGCAGGCTAGGGTTATATAGACGAGCAAATAACGTCTCATGGGGACTCCTACTAGTGGTCCAAGCCTGTAATGGCTTGGGGTCCACCCTTATGAAGACTACGTTATCCGTTCTATCCCATTATCCCTGTCGGTCCTTCTTGGGTCACCGGTGGTTTACCGGACAAGCCCAATTAAGCGTCAGTCGGCTGGGATGTGCCAGAGCTTACGCCCTAGCCTTAATCCTAACAGGTGAAACGTCTATATGGTTCAGCCTTAGGAGTAGGCCGGTGAAGCAGGAACAGCTGAGTGTGTGAAATGTGGTCTGGGTTATTCGATTACCACTGAAGTTGAGTGTCGATGGTCGTCTTACGGCCTTGTGCTACCAGCCTGGTGTCCGGAGAGCTGATGTGGATGATGTAGTCGAATTCACCGGCGCCGATTTCTGTGTTTGGGTTAGGTTCGACTAGTGCAGCTGTTTTGATCAACCCTACAAAGCGCTCTCCAAGGGCCTTGGCGGTTTCCGGTTGGGTGTCGGTCGACACGACCAGAGAGAGCGAGACGGTCCGTCCGCGCTGAGTTAGAGCAGCGTCGATGACGAAGTCTTCGGCTCGAGCTGCGTCGCAGGCGTCCTCGATGGCACCAGAGCTGAGAATGGGGAAGTTCTGTGAGCTTGAGGCTTTGTCTTGCCTCACGAACCATCCCCCGATGGCTTTGAGGCCGTTAATGGCCTTGGGCAACAGCACAGCTAGTGGTGCAGCTGTTGCTATGCCACGTACGTCAGATCGCGCCGCTTGGGTGAGGGCACGTGGTGTCATAAAGTCCATCATGTCTTGGTGTGTGGCGCCACCAAGGGGCACGGGTACCGGTGCGATGATACGGTCGGCATCGCCGATAAGGTCAACGCCACCTCGTACGTCAAGCTTCGGTAGTAACCGACTTGCCGGGCGTGGACTTAGTCGCCACGGCGCGTCGCCACGCTCAAATCGGGAATCGCCGGATAAACCCACGCGCCTTGCGACTTGAAGAGCACTCTGGATGCGTTCAAGTGATGCCTCAGTTGGTGTGTGATTGGAGCCCCGTTCAGCTTCAGGCTGAGAGTTAGATGGTTCGATCTGTGCGGAGCTAGATGCTGCTATCAAAAGCACGTGTAGCAAACTCATGGTTAGCCACCAGCAATGTTTCTGGGGACGAGGCCACCGGCTGCTGTCATGGGAGGAGCGTGGGTCTAGAGCCATGTAGTAGTGTAAGTGTAGGGTAGATGATAGCACCGCGCATGTATCTCACTGGTTCAGAAAGCGTGGTGAATGTGATCGGGGCCTGTTGTCAGGGGAGTAGGTAAATTAGCCAGATGTTTATTTGGAGGATTCATGAGCTTTGTCAGCGAACTCGAACCGACTGCGCTGTGGCGGCATTTCGATGAGATTCTTGAGATTCCTCGAGCGTCTAAAGATGAGGGCAGAATGCGTGCCCATGTGCTGGCTTTGGCTGATGAATATGGGTTAGCTCACCGTGTGGACTCGGCGGGAAACGTGGTGGTAGCCAAGCCTGCTACAGCGGGCCATGAGCGTGCTGCGATTACTATCCTTCAATCACACCTTGACATGGTCCAGGAGAAGAATCGCGGTGTCGACTTTGATTTTGGGACGGATGCCATTGTGCCTCAGATCGACGGAGATTACCTGACTGCTACCGGTACGACGTTGGGTTCGGACAACGGGATCGGGGTCGCGATGATGCTGGCCCTCATGGGGGAAACGCCGTTTGTTCACGGGCCCCTAGAGTTGCTGTTCACTATCGATGAAGAAACTGGGCTGACAGGTGCGGCCCAGCTCGATGCCAGTCTCCTTCAGGGCCGCCAACTTATCAACCTGGACTCCGAGGAAGATGGGATGGTTTATGTGGGCTGTGCCGGCGGGGGTGATACCCAACTCACAGCAAATCTTCACCTAGTTACGCCCCCCGATGATGTCGTGGCGGTGTCGGTCGGTTTGATGGGCCTTAAAGGTGGGCACTCCGGGTGCGATATACATCTACAACGTGGAAACGCTATTAAGTTGCTGGGCCGCGTCCTATGGTCTGTCTACTTGAAGAATCCGTTTCAGCTAGCCGGACTTGAAGGGGGCAGCGCCCATAACGCGATTCCACGGGAGGCATTTGCAGTGGTGGTTGTGCCGATTGACGGTCGAGATGCACTGTTGTCTCACGTCGAGCAGGAAGTTGCTGACATCCTTGTCGAGCATGGGAAAGTTGATCCAGGCTTGAAGTTGTCTGTAGAGGGTGCGATATCGCCTGATACCGTCTGGAGTGTTCAGACTACTCAAATGGTAATAGGCTTGGTTAATGCCTTGCCGCACGGTGTCGAGGCGATGAGCCACGATATTCCTGACTTGGTTGAGACGAGTGTAAATCTTGCAACTGCTGCTGCTAACAATGGACTTCTTCAATTGGGAGTGAGCAGTCGCTCGTCGATTGATTCGGCGCTTGAAGCTTTGCGGCGTCGTGTCCGAGCAGTTGGCCAGTTGGCGGGAGCTTCCGTTGAGGAGGATATGGCCTATCCTGGCTGGAAACCAGATCTCGACTCGCGTTTACTCGAGGTGGTCAAGGCTGTTCACCAGCGTGAGCTCGGGGCCGAACCGGAGGTCAAGGCGATTCATGCAGGGCTCGAATGTGGCATCCTTGGGAGGAAAACTCCTGGGATCGACATGATTTCGGTCGGTCCCCAGATTGAGTTCCCGCATTCGCCAGACGAGCGAGTGCATCTGTCTTCAGTCGGCCGTTTTTACACCCTAGTTGGGGCAACTCTAGCTGAACTGGCGTGAGGGTGACTGCCATATAGATGTAAAGTTAGGAGAGGTTCGTGCGGCAACATACCTTTAAGGAGGCATTATGCGAAGCATTCTGATAGCTGTGGTAGTTCTGTTCGTTAGCATGCCCGTTTTTGGGCAGGGTGGAGGGGTATCGGTTGATGGTTGGCAAGCGAGACTCGACAGTGGCCGAGCTGACGTCAATGACCTTAGTTTCATGTCGATGGGTGGGGGATTTCACGTAACGACTGGTCCCCATGCGATCTTTTGGAACCCTGAGAACGCTGCTACCGGCACCTATACCCTCAGTGGGACCTTCACACAAACCGAGCCGTCATCACACCCAAACTCATTCGGTGTTTTTATTGGCGGTCAGAATCTCGATGATGATAGTCAGGCCTATACCTACTTTTTGATCAGAGAAGACGGTCAGTTCCTTATCAAGCAGCGGGTGGGTAGCGACACTGAGGACCTGAGTCCGGGTTGGGCGCCACATACCGCCGTTAATGCAATTGAAAACGGACGGATGCAGAATAAGCTTAGTGTCGAGGTGGGGCAAACCCAGATCCGCTTTCTTGCGAATGACACCGAATTGGCGAGTATTCCCAGGGCCGGTCTTTCGGTCGATGGAGTTGCAGGTGTCCGATTCAGTCATCAACTAAATGTGCATGTCAGCGACTTCATGATCGAGTAATTCATACGAAACCTTGACGCCGGTGAGGGCGGACCATCTGCTCCTTGCCGGCGTCGAGTCTGTGGTTTGTGTGACTGCAGCCGTTGGTAGCTGGGTACCAGTTTAATCCCTGTGCTGGCCCGTTCACTTAGGCACTGAGTATTCTTGAGGTTTTAGGTCTGAGTCAGTGTGTTTGAGGGTGGGTTGGTGGAATAGGAATTTCGGTCGGTTGTGTTACAACCTCGGCGTCGCAATCGTCGCATCCATGGCAGGAGGTAGTGGAGTCTGAATCCCCGCCATTTGTGACAGCACGTAGCTGCCGGAACAGTGATACAAGAGCCAACCCGACAATGACATAAACAAGTGGTTCTTGCCAGGTCATGAAACCCCCCAACCGAAAGCTGTTCCAACCTGGTAGGTCATTAGAGAGGCAGCATAGGCTAATAACGACATGTAGCCGACCATGAATAGAGGCCAAGCCCACCCTCCTGCCTCTTTACGCACTACCACGACCGTACTCATGCATTGACAAGCTAGGACAAAGAACACCATCAGCGATACTCCGCTTAGTGGAGTCATTAGTGGACTACCGTCGCTATGTTTGGCATCTTGGAGTGAGGAGCGGAGGCTTACGGTTTCTTCATCTGCTTCTTCGATCCCGAAGACGATACCCAGCGTGGACACGAAGACTTCGCGGGCTGCGAAAGCGCCAATGATGCCGACGCCTATTCGCCAATCGAACCCGAGGGGTTCTATTATTGGTTCGATGAACCGTCCAACTCTTCCTCCTGCGCTGTAACGCAGTTGTTCACCAGCCTGTAGGCCATCGAGTTCGGCCAATTTGTCCGCTAGCTCGGTAGCATCCGTGATAGTGGAAACGGCCCGATCACGGGATTCGTTATATTGGGTGTCGATTGACTCGCTGCGGGGAAACGACAGTAGTGCCCACAAAATGATGGTCATTGTGAGGATGATGGTTCCGGCATCCACTAGAAATTTCCGAACGCGTCGCCAGGTTGTGAGTGCCACGCTACGCCACACTGGTAAGCGATAAGGTGGAAGCTCAAGGAGTAGGGGCATCCGAGGGCCGCGCAGTACCGTTCGCCTGAGGACGGCGGCTGCCCCCAAGGTGGCCGTCACCGAGAGTGTATACATAGCAAACAGCACGACAGCCCCTGCGCTCAAGACTCCAAAGATTCTAGCGTCTCCGGCGAAAACCACCGCTGTGACCAGTGCGTAAACGGGGAGTCTGGCACTACAGGAAACCATTGGTAGCGTGAGCATGGTGATGAGGCGATCTCGGCGACTCTCAATAGTCCGGGTGGCCATGACCGCAGGGATTGCACAGGCGAAGCCAGAAAGCATCGGTACGAACGCTTTTCCATGTAGGCCAACGCGACCCATGAGCCGATCGATCACAAAAGCGACTCTGGCCAGGTAGCCAAGATCTTCGAGTAGTGCGATAAAAAAGAAGAGCATGGCGATCTGTGGCACAAACACCACGACGTTGCCAACTCCGGCTATAACTCCGTCGACTATCAGGTCGACCAGAATTCCTGCCGGCAACATGGAGGAGACACTGGTCTGTAGCCATGCCGTTGCTGCTTCAATAGCTCCAATGAATGGTTCAGACCATGTGAACAGGGCCTCGAATACAAGAGCCATTACTGCTGCGAATGTGGCTATGCCGTAGATGCGGTGGGTGAGTACAGCGTCAAGCCTGTTCGTCCACCTCCGTGTGTCCTCACCCTTAGTGCTTCTGACATCGTTGGCGACTTCCTCGATCCAACGGTAACGCGCGTCGATGATTTCCTGGTTGAGGCTGCGGTTAGCCTCGGCTGCTTTATGCTGGACTGCGGTTACTGTGCGTTTGACTGGAGCTGGGAGATCGGGTGTTCTGGTGTCGCTGGTGTCGGATGATAGTAGGGACCACATAGCCCAAGCCCGTCGGGCGGCTGGAGTTCGGCCGAGCCCGGATTCAGCAAGTGCTTTGGCGGTCGTTTCTACGTCTGCTTCGGCGTTTGCAGGGAGCCCATTCCAAACCAATTCGCTACGAGGCGACAGTTTGATGCTGTTGCCAATAGCGGTCTGTAGTTCGGTCAGTCCCTTACTTTTCGATGCGATAGTTGGAATGATGGTTGCGCCTAACCAGTCGCCTAGACGTTTCGCGTCGAAGTCAGTGCCAGCAGCGGCCGCTTCGTCGATCATGTTAAGAGCTACTACTACCGGGACGCCAGTTTCAACAATTTGGAGTAGCAAGTACATGGCGCGCTCGAAGGCACCGGCGTCGATAACCACGATCACGGCGTCTGGAGGGGGTCCATGTCTTCCGAGTACCTCGTCGACAGCCACTTGTTCATCTGGAGAATGAGCAGTCAAACTGTAAGTGCCAGGTAGGTCAACAATTTCAACCCGTGACCCTTCAGAGAGTGTCACTTGCCTCGATGTTCTGGTGACTGTGACGCCAGGGTAGTTGCTCACCTGGGCTCGTGCCCCGGTGAGGGCATTAAACACGGTTGTCTTGCCGGAGTTAGCATTCCCGGCCACGAGGATTCGTGGAACCACCGTGCCGGTGGGAGTAATCGTTTCTCTGATATCTCCGTGGGTGAGGTGACAAGGTTCTCCAACACTGTTTCGCTCTGAGTGTGTCGAGGGGATGTCATCAGGCGCTAGTTGGATCTGAGCTGCGTCGTCGAGCCGCAGGGATAAAAGATAGCCTCGCAGTCGGATTTTTAGGGGGTCGCCCATTGGTGCACGACGGACTGCTTCAACGCGAGTGCCCGGTAACAGTCCCATTTCCATCAGTCGTTGAGCCATAGGCTCGGTACAACCGACTCGTTGGACGACAGAGCTACTACCGAGAGGGAGTTGGTCGAGGGTGGGCTGACCCTGAGTCACTAGTATCCATTCCTGTGAGTTGAGTTCGCTTGAACGTTCGCTTAAAGTGAGCTTACATCTTATGTTGAAATGAGGGAACTCTATCTCGGACAAATTCTCCCGGTCAAGGTCTTGTGTAAGTAGCTCCTGTCGAGTTGGTGGTGTGGCAAAATACCTAGGATGACCTTGGATCTTTCACTTGTGAGGTCCAATTCAGATTTTTCTATGAACAACACTTGTGTGCAGGTGCCGAGGGCCCACAATGAAGCAGTGCTTGATTATGCACCCGGTTCATCTGGGAGGGTGGCGCTCAAAGCAGAGCTTGGGAAATTTCTCAGTGACCACTCAGAGGTCCCGCTGGTCATAGGGGGGCGTGACGTTACAACAGGTGAGCTCGGATCGTGCATTTTACCCCACGAACATCAACATCAGTTAGCCAAGTATCACCGGGGAAATGCTGAGACTGTCGACCAAGCCATTGCTGCCGCCGCAGCTGCACGTCCAGGCTGGAGCGAGATGGCTTGGGAGTCACGGGCCGCTATCTTCCTCAAAGCCGCGGACCTGTTGGCTGGCCGTTATCGCCAGAAACTCAATGCCGCCACAATGCTGAACCAGAGTAAGACCCCTCACCAGGCGGAGATAGATGCTGCTTGTGAACTCATCGACTTCTGGCGTTTCAATGCGTCATATCTGCCTTTCATTTACGGCCAGCAGCCCGCGAGCGCTTCCGGGACATGGAACTATGTCGAATATCGGGCTCTGGAAGGGTTTGTGTTTGCCGTTACTCCGTTCAATTTCACCTCTGTCGCGGGCAATTTGCCCACAAGCCCAGCTCTAATGGGAAACACCGTGGTGTGGAAGCCGGCGTCGACCGCCGTCTTTACTGCCTACTGGTTAATCAAGTTGTTGGAGGAGGCAGGATTGCCGCCTGGTGTGATCAATTTGGTGCCTGGCAACGGAGAGCAGATAGGCAACATCGCCCTGGGGCACGAAGACTTGGCCGGGGTGCACTTCACCGGAAGCACTGGGGTGTTTCGAAGTATGCTGGGCGTTGTCGGTACAAATATAGCGGGTTACAAGAACTATCCTCGGGTGGTGGGGGAAACTGGTGGAAAGAATTTTGTGTTCGCCCATCCCTCAGCTGATCTAGATGCATTGGTTGCCAATTTGGTCCGTGGAGCTTTTGAATACCAGGGGCAGAAGTGCAGCGCCGCTAGCCGGGCCTATATTCCAGAGAGTCTCTGGAGCAGGCTGCACGATCGTTTGCGGGACGAAGTGGAGTCGATTAAGTTTGGTGACGTCACCGACTTTACCAATTTTATGGGAGCGGTGATCGATAAGGCTGCGTTCGATAAACTTCGGCAATATATTGACTCGGCCAAAATGGACAGCGGCGCAGATGTGATCTGTGGTGGCGGATGTGATGACAGCCAGGGCTACTTTGTTGCACCTACTGTCATCCGAGCCCATGACCCGTATTACACAACCATGCAAACGGAACTCTTTGGTCCGATCTTAACTGTCTATGTTTATAAGGATGCTGATTACGCGGATACCCTCGATTTGTGCGACCGCACGTCACCGTATGCGTTGACAGGAGCGATTTTCGCTCAAGAAAGAACGGCAATCGATCTTGCACTCGGGCGACTGCGTCAGGCTGCTGGCAACTTCTATATTAACGACAAGCCGACCGGTGCGGTGGTAGGGCAGCAGCCGTTCGGAGGTTCTAGGGCCTCTGGGACCAACGACAAGGCGGGTAGCTCGCTCAATCTGTACCGTTGGGTCAGTGCCAGAACCGTCAAGGAAACGTTCGCTCCTGTGGATGATTACCGCTATCCCTTCATGGAGGAGTGTTGAAATAAGGGATTCAGATGACCAATGCCAATTTAGTAGTGCCGGCTAAAATTTAGGGATTTATATTCCTGGGGAGCAATCCTAATGAGACTGTTCAGGAGTGCCTTATA
>CEUS01550297.1_pt1 | contig 11914 bp, 12 predicted proteins | sample 427031 | NCBI WGS metagenome assembly CEUS01 (sample SAMEA2622837, study PRJEB7988) | marine metagenome | biome: marine biome (ENVO:00000447); feature: marine epipelagic mixed layer (ENVO:xxxxxxxxx); material: "saline water (ENVO:00002010), including plankton (ENVO:xxxxxxxx)" | depth 140 m | reverse complement strand
GCATTTCACGGAAGACTGATTGATGCACAGACTATCCAGTCAGAACAGTGGGATTATGCTGCTAACTGTGGTGACCTGCTTGCTCCATTTATAGAGGATGCTGGGTTTATTACTCTTTTAGATATTGGTGGGTCTACAGGTGTCGTTGCACAATCGCTAGCAAGTCGTTTTAATTTTCAAGCTACTTTAATCGATCCTTCGCCATCAGAGACAGCCCAGGCCAAGGCAAGTGAGATTGAAATTATCAGCGGACTTGTAGAAGAAATCGATCTTGCGCAACGACGTTTTGACGTCATAACACTCTGTCAAACAGTTGACCATCTTCTTGATGTTTCCGGTACGCTCAGTCGTGTGCGTGAACTCATTACAGAACAGGGTTTATTTTTTGTGGACATTGTTGATTTTCAGAGAGCTTACCGAAAAGGTTCTTCTATTGAAGGTGCTATTAAAATCGATCATCCGTACTATTTAACCCAGGCGACCATAGAAGCTTTTCTTCAGCGCAGTGGTTTTAGAATTGTGAAGGTTGATTATGCCAGTGACAACCTCCATGTTGGCTATGTTTGCCGTCCTGATACTAGAACGTCAGTTTTACCTACATCATTAGCGGTCGATAATTTTTTTGATGAAATAAGTCAGGTCAAAAATACTCAACATCCATGACACAGAAATTAGACTTCCTAGGCATCGTACCCGCACGCGGTGGTTCTAAAGGTTTGCCAGACAAGAATCTCAAGCTTTTAGCGGGCCATTCTCTCATTGCACATACTGCTGATACTGCGCGCCAAGCAGAAATTTTTGACCGTCTGATTTTATCAACAGACTCTAATGATATTGCTACTGAAGGTCGTCGTTCCGGTCTTGAGGTCCCGTTTATGCGGCCCCCGCATTTGGCAACAGATGATGCACCAATGTTTCCTGTGATTTGTCATGCCATAGAAGCACTTGAGTCTGCTGGTTGGAACCCAGATATTGTGGTATTGCTTCAACCTACTTCACCACTTCGACAACCGGGTCACATTCGTACAGCTGTTGACCTCCTTCAAACAACAGAAGCCGATGCTGTAGTCAGTGTGGTTGAGGTGCCAAGACATTTATCTCCTGACTATCTCATGCGAGTCGAGAATAACAATCTTGTGCCATTTTTACATGAAGGTGAGAAAGTAATACGACGACAAGACACACGACCAGCCTATGTTCGTGATGGAACGGTATATGCATTCTGGCGTAAAACGATTCAGCGCTACAGTAGTATTTATGGTGCTCACTGCCATGCATATGTAATCCCAGCTTCAGCATCAGTAACTATCGATACTGAAAGTGACTGGGCTCAAGCAGAACGCATGTTGCAATTGCAGTCTCGTGCATGACTGGTAGGGCTGGTTTGTTTCCATATCACGCAGGTCGTTTTCTTCCACGATCTTTCAAACTGCAAATTAGTCGAGCACTTAATAATTGGACGTCTAGATCGATTCTGAATAATCTTCATACACTTTCGAATGGAGACAAACCAATTGTTGCTGGTCCATGGGTTGGCGAGGTTGGGTTTGAGCTTCTTTACTGGGTGCCATTTCTTTCATGGGTAACAGAGCAATTTAATATTGCACCAGATAGACTGGTAATTATCTCTCGTGGTGGAGTCAGTGACTGGTATCAGCACGTTTCCTCTAGGTACCATGATGTTTTCGACCAGCTTTCAGCTGACGAATTTCGCACCAGAAATGCTGAACGTTCGAGTGCGGTTGGTGAACAGAAACAGGTAGTGGTGACTAATTTTGACCTTTCACTGTTACAACCCATTCTCAGTAACCTCAGGTGCGGGATGGATCGTGTATTACATCCATCAACAATGTACCGGCTTTTTAGGCTTTACTTGTGGGGGCATGTTCAATCTTCATGGATTGAAAATTATGCACAGTATCGTCGTTTTAAACTATCTGGAATATCTAATCTACTCACGCGATTACCAAGCGAGTATGTTGCAGTGAAGTTTTATTACAGTGATTCTTTTCCAGCGACCAGAGAGAATCGCAAATTGGTGCGTGAAATTATGAGCACATTACGAGAAAGTGGTCCGGTAGTGTCGCTATCAACAGGACTTTCACTTGATGATCATGAAGAATCAAATGAGGAGGAGGATCTTACATTACAAGGAATTCAAAATGGTCTTTCGCCAGCTACAAATCTGGCACTTCAGAGTGCTATCGTTGCTCGAGCACGCTCCTGGGTTGGTACTTACGGCGGTTTTGCTTATCTAGCCCCTTTTTACGGTGTTCCATCGACTGCATATCTTTCTGATCGAGACAAGATTAATCGGCAGCATTTAGCCCTAGCACAGCATGTGTTTTCACAGCTTTCACCTGAGCCTTTACTAGAAATTCGGGAGACCGGGTAATGGGTTTTCGTGCAGTCGCGTCAAGACGGAGAGCACAGCTTCGACACAAACTTGACCGCTTAATACGTAAAAGCATGAAACGTCTTCGCAAAAACAAGTCCCGTCTCAGAGCGATAGGTAATCAAACATACAGTCGCTCAAGAGCCATGCGTGGACGAGCTGTAAGTTTAAGAAAAAGGTTAGATCAGTTTTGTGAATTAGAGGTAGAGCCATATTTCCACCAGCGTCAAATTGATCGGGAACTTGCATCTATTGCGCATGGTTCTTCTCCCATTATTGTTGGGCCTTGGATTTCTGAAGTGGGTTATGAGGTGCTTTATTGGATTCCATTTCTTCGTTGGTTTGTTGATCGATGGCGTGTTCCACCATCTCGGATTATTGCATTATCTAGAGGTGGAACATCTAGTTGGTATTCTGGTATTGCAAATCAATATGTAGAGATATTAGAACTGGTGTCACCACAGGAGTTTGTTTCTGGTAATGAAAAACGTGTCAAGGATGGTGACCAGAAGCAAATGCGGAAGTCATCGTTCGATGAAATATTGATTGATGCAGCACGTCAAGATCTTGGGTTTAGACAGATCAGTGTTTTACATCCTTCGTTAATGTTTCAAACTTTTCGGAGCTTTTGGTATGGTCGTCGCTCATTAGACTTTTTATCGCAACGCACACAGTACTCTCGGGTTGATGCTGATCCTTTGACAATTGATATTCCGAAGCCCTACGTTGCTGTTAAGTTCTATACAGGAGCTGCGATTCCCCCAACTGCTGAGAATCGTGAAATCTTGCGTGCTTTAGTACGAAATGTTGCAGGTGGTCGTAACATTGTCAATCTCGACACAGGCTTTAATTTAGACGAGCACGAAGACTTTTTATTCAAAGACGTTTCTTCGGTCCTAAGTCTTCGCCATCAAATGTCTCCTCAAAACAATCTAGCGTTACAAACATCTGTGATTGCCGGAGCTTCTCTTTACCTTGGTACATGTGGCGGTCTTGCTTGGCTCGCGCCGATGCTCGGCACCCCAACCACAGCAGTATATAGTGACGACAAATTCTTGCGATCTCATCTTTATGCAGCTCCTTATATGTTTCGTGGCATGGGAGCAGCTCCATTTGCACCGCTAGATCTAAAGGCTTTCGTTGGAGTTGGGCTCGGAGATACGTTTCATAAAATACGTACGGCATGAATATGGCTAGCCTGACTTATCTTTGAGGAACGACAAGGAGATAACTAATTCAAAATGGGTATTGTAGAAATAGAAGCAGAATAGAAAACATGGGTATTCGAAAAGTTTTAGTTACTGGCGGTGCGGGTTATATCGGGTCGCATCTTGTGGATGGTCTAATAGCGCAGGACTATGAGGTCGTTGTTTTAGATAGTCTTGTTCCTCAGGTGCATCGTTCTGGGACTTGGCCCTCGTATGTCAATTCACGTGCATCTTATATACAAGGTGATGTCAGAGATCGTGCAGTTTTTCAGCCACTGGTACAGGTAGCTGACGCAGTCGTACATTTTGCAGCTGCAGTTAGTATTGGCCAAAGCATGTATGAGATTGATCATTATGTAGATAGCAACACTCGAGGCACAGCACTTCTTTTAGACATTCTTGTTAATGAGTCGCACCAAGTTCAAAAGGTTATTGTTGCTTCCTCTATAGGTGTTTATGGAGAGGGTGCTTATAAGTGTGAAGTACACGGACAGGTTGCGCCAGGTATTCGGTCTAAAGCGCAGCTTGCTGCGAGAGACTGGGAGCAGAAATGTCCTGAGTGCAACCGTCCGGTTATGTCTGTTCCGACTCCTGAACATAAGACGTTGTATCGTGACAATATTTACTCAATGAGCAAGTACCATCAGGAAGAAATGGCTCTGCTGATCGGACGTACGTACGGAATTCCCGTTGTAGCACCGAGGTTCTTTAATGTTTACGGGCCTCGACAGAGTCTCAGTAATCCCTATGCAGGGGTTGCAGCTATATTTTTAAGTCGCCTTCTCAATGGACATCAGCCAGTTGTTTTTGAAGATGGGGGACAACTTCGTGACTTTGTTTCTATTCATGATGTTGTCTCGTGTCTTTTACTTATGCTCGAACAAGATGGTGCTGACTATCTTCCAGTTAATATAGGTTCTGGGAAGAGGGTCAGAATTATGGAAATTGCACAAACATTAGCCAAGTTGCTTGGGAACTCTGTTGACCCACAAATAACCAATCAGGGTCGACAGTTCGACATTCGTCACAATACAGCAGATATTACACGTGCTCGCGAGCAACTTGGTTATATCCCAAAGGTTTCTCTTGATGACGGCATGACTGAGTTAATTGAGTGGGCACGTACTACACCTGATGGGGCGGTGGACTTCTTTGATCAGGCACTATCAGAACTAGAGCGAAAGGGGTTGCTCGTTAAACCAAAGGTTTAAAATTATGCTGATTGAATTTGAAAAGTTATCAGCACTGCAAGGGAATGTTGCAATGGTTGACGGTGCCTTCGATCCACTCCATCGAGGCCACATCGAGTATTTTCGTGCTGCATCCAGCCTCGGTCTTCCTCTTCTGTGTAATCTCGCCTCTGATCATTACATTCTAACGAAACATCCACCATTTCTATCTGAAGATCAACGAGCTGTAATTGTTGACGCAATAAAGTTTATTTCTTATACACATATCAATAGGTTTGATACTGCAACAATTTTGCGAGAGCTACAGCCTCGTTACTACGTTAAGGGGAAGGATTGGAAGGGGAAGTTGCCGGCGGAACAAGTTTCAACTTGTACTGAGCACCACATTGAAGTGGTATATCTTGATACTGTAATAGATTCTTCGAGTCGCATTCTGAAAGAATTTATAGAACAACAGCGGAATTACACATGAGCATTAAGGACTTTGAACAACGAATATTGGATCAACAAGCTGTTGATGCTGAGCACTACAATTCAGAATATTTCACTGGCGAATGGCGTTCTGACGGCAACAACTATTCTCTAGAGACTCGGCGAAAGATTGAGGGGAAAAATCCGTCACTAATTAAGGAAGTGTTTCAACCAAACAAAGTGCTCGATCTCGGTTGCGGACCTGGCGCGTTGATGCATTTACTTTTGGAGCTTGATGTTTCCTGCGACGGAATTGATTTCAGCGAGAGTAGTAAAAAGTTAGCAACTCCTGAAGCTCGAGAAAAAATCACTGTTGGACAAGTTACTGACCTGACATTAAAGCCAGAAAATTCGTACGATCTTGTGGTTTGCCGAGAGGTGCTAGAGCATTTAACGGTCTTGCAGGTTCGTCAGACTGTAACAAATATTGTTCGAATGACGTCTCGTTTTGCTTACGTCACCACACGGTTTCATCCAGCACCCAGCGGGTTGCTGGACTTTACAACACAATTTGACGTTGATCCGTCTCACATTACGCTTCTCAATAAAGACCTTCTTCGATTGTTTTTTGTACTCGATGGTTGTCGTTCTCGTCCTGATTTAGAGGCTCGCATGGACTGGGGCAATAAGGGACGTGTAATTGTTGTTGAAAAAATCAAATCTGACACTTGAGAGAAGTCCAGGCTGTTAGTTCTTTTTGGGCAATCTTTGTCAATTATTGAATTTATTACAGAACAAATGATTCATCAAGAATGGCTGATTGTGATGAAAGGAGCAGCCCACCCGTGATTCCGCTATTGGATTTACAGGCCCAGTACAGGTCCATTAAATCAGAGATCGATACAGCGGTATTGCGTGTACTTGATAGCGGGAAATATGTCCTCGGTGATGAAGTGAAAGCTTTTGAAAAAGAGTTTGCTCAACACTGTGGTGTCAGTGAGGTTGTAGCTGTTAATTCAGGAACAAGTGCACTTCATTTAGCACTGTTAGCTACTGGAGTTAGTGCTGGCGACGAAGTTGTGACTGTGCCGTTTACGTTTGTGGCGACGGTGGCAACAATTACATACACAGGAGCAACTCCAGTCTTTGTTGATATTGATCCGGTTTCATATACGCTGGATCCAGATAAAATCGAAGCACGGATTACACCGAGGACAAAAGCTATTGTACCGGTGCATCTTTATGGCCATGCAGCTGATATGGATCCTATTCTTAGTATCGGTCAACGTCATGGGCTCAAAGTAATCGAAGATGCATCTCAAGCGCACCTCGGATCGTACCAGGGGCGTCCCTGTGGGTCTCTTGGTGACATTGCAGCTTTTAGTTTCTATCCAGGGAAAAATTTTGGTGCCTATGGTGAGGGTGGTGCTGTTGTTACTAATAATGATGACTTAGCACGAAGAATGCGAATGCTCAGAGATTGGGGTCAGGCAAAGAAGTATGAACATTTACTGCGAGGCTTCAATTATCGAATGGATGAAATACAGGCTGCCATTCTTCGAGTCAAGCTAAGACATTTAGAGGGTTGGACAGAAGCCCGGCGGCGTAATGCCACGCTTTATAGCTCATTACTTAAGAGTAGCCCAGCTGTATTACCAGCCGAACGAAGTAACTGTCGCCATGTTTATCATGCTTACACGGTGCGTGTCCCTGACCGTAATAGCGTGCAAGCAAAGTTGCAGAAGAAAGATATTCAAACCGGTGTTCACTACCCAGTTCCCGTACACTTGCAGCCAGCCTACTCGGAGTTAGGCGCGCCGGGTGATTTTCCTGAGGCTGAGCGCGCTGCGGCTGAAGTGCTGTCTCTCCCAATTTATCCAGAATTAACAACTGATCAGATCACAAACGTTGCATCTAGTTTTAGCACAGCTGCAAACGGCACTTCCTGATAGTTTTTGCATTATTAAATAGTCAAGAAAAAACAAATGATGGTGATTCGCATTCCAGTAAATTGTTTCGACTAATAAGTTCAGTGCCAGCCATAATTGTTGCAACTAATATCGCCAGGAGATTAATAAGGCGTATTGTTCGATTAAGGAATCCATTTATACGTGCCACACGACGAACAAAAAAAACACATGAGCGATTTATTGTTCGTCGAGACTCATATCGTGTTGAGCAAGAGATTGCTAAGGTAGCAAAGGGAACTAATCCTATTATTGTAGGTCCATGGTTAGCAGAGGTTGGATACGAAGTTCTCTATTGGATCCCATTTTTACGTTGGTTTACACATGCTTATAAAATAAATCCAGATCGCATAGTAGCGGTCTCTCGTGGCGGCGTCCATTCTTGGTATCAGGGTATTGCTAAAACGTACATTGAACTCTTTAATGAATTTACCCTCAAAGAATTTGTAGCGCTAAATAAAGCACGTCGAGTTGAAACAGAGTCAGGCGGGCAAAAACAGTCAGCGCTGAGTTTTTTCGACCACACAATCTTACAACGCGTGCAGAAACATATAGGTACTGACCAAGTACAGGTTTTTCATCCTTCGCTCATGTTTGAACTGTTTAAGCAGTTTTGGTTTGGTAATCGAGAATCTAAATTCTTGTTTCGACGGTTGCGCTTAGGGCCAATAGTTATCGCAGACAATACTGATTCTAAGAGGTTTCCGTCTGGCTATGTGGCAATGAAATTTTACACAGGAGCAGCTCTTCCACCAACAAGCCAGAACCAGGATACGGTTAAAGCGTTAGTTAGAAACTTAGCAAAGAGCAAGCCAGTTGTGCTATTGGATACTGCACTTCCACTAGATGAACACCAGGATTTTATGTTGGATGACATTGAAGGGGTAACGTGCTTACCTTCAACCTTAACGCCAGAAAATAATTTGGAGTTTCAGACTCAAGTTATTGCTGGAGCAAGTCAGTTTATTGGAACGTGCGGGAGTCTTGCTTGGCTTGCGCCGATAATGGGTGTTCCAACTGTTGGAGTATACGCAGATGATAAGTTGCTAACTACTCACCTCAGGGTAGCTCGACAGATGTACAGGTCTATCGGGAGCACGTCATTTTCGACTCTAGATTTACGTGCCTTAACTTCACTTGAACTGTATTGATCGAGCCTGGTTGTGTTTCGCAATTCAAGAACCGATCAATTTTTAGGGAGAAGATTCTATTGTTTCGTATAGTTATTATTTTTCTTTTTGTTTCTGTGGTTGCTAGTTGTAGCCAGCCTGATGGGCCAGTGCCTCCATTAGTGGATGAGGACTTTAACGTCGTTAGTGACATTAGTCGAGATTTGCTGAATCTAGCTGAACAGCATCCGAATGCACTTGTTGAACTGACAGATGATCTAAATTATTTAACACGCTTAAGTCCATCCTTCCCAAGTGAGAACCTAGAACGGTTGGTGATGGCGCTTGAGAGATCATTTATAGGTTTAACTGTTACAGAGGAACAAGCGCAGCACATTGCTGAGATTTTATTCACAGTCATGACGGCACGTCAGCTTAGTGAAGCGCAGATCGCTGATATTCAGAATGAATTCTTGACAGTGTTGAAGGCTGCTGGGGTTAAGGACACGGAAGCAGTTGAGGCTGGCATTGCGGTTCAGAAGTTTCAAGAAGTAGTTACGGAGAATCAGCGGATGTGGTACCACGTATTCTAAGAACAAAGGAGATTCTTGCTAGCTGGTGCTTAATGACTCATAACTCAGTTAAAATGACTGTTCTGTTAGGAAGCTTTCCCGAGAAGTGAGAATGATTGACTGTATTGTAGGCTATCACCTTAACCCGTGGACATGTGGCATTGCTAAATTTAATGCCATTCTGTCTAGGCATCTTCACGTGCCAGTGGTTGGCGTTCACGGAGTTGAGCTTAGTAATTACCAACGGCCGTTGCTTTCAATTAAGATGTCAGAGTTTTCTGCTGTTGATGCAGTAGAGCTTGATGTTTGGAGCCAGTCGCATGCTCATCAATTTGAGTTATTCTTGCACGCATTCGATGGCACAGATGTAGAGAAGCGATTATTACAAGTTGCTGATCGAGTCTATTGCGGCAATGCAGAGTTGTTTCATGCTCTTTCACCGATTCGATCAGATGTGGTTGAACTGTTCTGTCCTGGAACAATTCTGAATCCACAACGGTTCCAAGCTAGCGAGTTATCAATTTTTACATTTGGCATGGCTCACAAAATTCGAGTGCCGCTGTACCGTCGTCTTCAAGAATTACTTGAGGCAACAGGAAATAGTTACAGTATTTATGTATCAACAGCCTTACACGAGAATACTAGTTTCGACGGTTCTTTTGTCGTGCAGTTTGAAGAGCTGCAAGCACTTTTTGAAGGCAAGGTATATTTCCTTGGGTACTTGTCAGACACTGCAGTTTTTAATCAATTACTAGATGCAACGTTCTTAGCAGCATTTTTCGAGAAAGGGTTACGTGCAAACAATACAACTGTTAATGCGGCAATGGAATGCGGTTGTACAGTCATTACCAATCTTGATGAGCACTCGCCGAATGGTTTCGAGCATATGAAGAACGTGATTGATATTAATTTGTGTAAACAACTACCAAATTCAGAGCAGACGGAACGTATTGGTCGTTCGGCTCATGAAATTGCAACGGTTCAGTACGGCTGGGATCGCCTTATCTCACAGCTTCGTCCCGTTGCTGCAACTTAGGAGTCAGTGTTGGCAAGAACAATAAAGATTGGAAAGAATGAGATTAGCGATCATACAAGTTGTTATGTTATTGCTGAAGTTGGTCACAATCACCAAGGTAGTCTTGACAAAGCACGGGAACTGTTTCGAGAGGCAAAGCTTGCCGGTGCGCATGCCGTAAAGCTTCAAAAGCGTAATAATCGCGGACTTTATACTGCGAAGGCGTACAACAAGCCCTATGACAATGAAAATAGTTTTGGTAAAACTTATGGCGAGCACCGAGAGTTTCTAGAGTTTGGACTCAAGGAGTACCGAGAGCTACAGGCTTATGCGGCTGAGCTAGACATTGATTTTTTTGCAACAGCTTTTGATATTGAAAGTGCAAATTTTCTTTCTGATTTAAACGTTCCAGCGTACAAGATTGCATCTGGAGACCTTCGCAGCACTCCACTTCTTAAGCATGTGGCATCTTTTGGCAAGCCAATGATTATTTCAACCGGTGGTGCATCGTTAGATCAAATTCAGCACGCCTACGACACAATCATGCCAATTAATAAGCAACTCTGTATCTTGCAATGTACTGCAGAATATCCAGCTTTGTTTGATGAGCTGGATCTTGGTGTAATTACAAATTTCAGAAAACAATTTGCAGATGCTGTGATTGGTTTTTCTGGACACGATAACGGTATTGCGATGGCTGTTGTTGCATTTGTACTTGGTGCAAGGGTTGTAGAAAAACACTTCACACTTAATCGAGCAATGAAGGGGACCGATCACGCATTCTCACTGGAACCGACAGGTCTTCGAAAAATGGTACGTGATCTTGCAAGGACTTCCGTAGCAATTGGAGATGGTGTTAAGAAAATCTATGAAAGTGAAAAAGCACCGATATTGAAGATGGGGAAGAGTCTTGTAGTTGCAAGAGATCTTCCAATTGGTCATGTACTTGGTCCTGACGATATCATTATGAAATCTCCTGGGGGTGGTATCGCACCCTATGAACTTGACAATGTTCTGGGTCGAGTCACTTTGCAGCCGATGGAAAAAGATGACTTTCTCTCATTCGAGACCCTGGGCAAATCAGAGAGTGAGTCTGCCAGTTCGTGAATAAGGAATTTCAACTCAACGATCAAGTTGCAGTGGTAACCGGTGCACGAGGTAAGCTAGGTCCTGTATGGGTTGAGGCATTGCTTGATGCGGGTGCCCATGTAGCTGCTTTAGACCTACCAGGTACCCTGCCTTCCTCTGGATTTAAGGCTTTGGAATCACGGTTTGGTGAACGGTTGAAGTGCTATGACTGTGATATCACTAATCGTGAATCAATTAGTTCTGCTTCTTCAAGTTTGGTTAACGATTTTGGCGAGGCTACGATATTAGTTAATAACGCAGGAGTTGATCAACCACCTGATTCTGATGGAAGTAGAAGTGTTATCCATGATCTTTCCATCGATCAAATACGGCACATGGTTGAAGTAAATTTTTTAGGTACTTTGCAGGTTATTCAGATTATTGGTTCCAAGATGGTGCCACTTGGGACAGGATCGATCATTAATATTGGTTCAGTCTATGCTTCTGTGTCTCCAGATCAACGTTTCTATGATCACCTGTCTGGGAATCTACCATTTTTAAAGTCGCCTGCTTACGGTGCTTCTAAAGCTGGCGTCGTTAATCTTACCAAGTACTTTGCTACTCTCTGGGGTTCAAAGGGAGTGAGGGTCAATACTTTATCACCTGGCGGTGTGCTTGGGGAGCAAGACACACAGTTTAAAGAAAAGTACACGTCACGTGTGCCATTAGGGAGAATGGCACAGACTGATGATTTAAAAGGTCCACTAATATTTCTTGCGTCTCGCGCATCAGCTTACGTGACCGGCCATGATCTAGCTGTCGACGGTGGTTTTACCTCATGGTAAGTCAAGCTTGAAGTAATTTATTGAACATCACTTAGATACTGATTTTTTATTAAAACAATGGTTCACGATTCTAGTTATACGATTCCTTCAGTTGTTCCAAATCATATTGGTGGAGTTGATCAGCTTTCGAAGGC
>CEUS01266696.1_pt1 | contig 11914 bp, 11 predicted proteins | sample 427031 | NCBI WGS metagenome assembly CEUS01 (sample SAMEA2622837, study PRJEB7988) | marine metagenome | biome: marine biome (ENVO:00000447); feature: marine epipelagic mixed layer (ENVO:xxxxxxxxx); material: "saline water (ENVO:00002010), including plankton (ENVO:xxxxxxxx)" | depth 140 m | reverse complement strand
CGAAGTGATGGCCAGGTGTGCGGTCCTGCAGGGCGAGGTGGTCGAGCCGGGTGAGGATGGGTGGGTGCAGCTTCGCATGGAGAGTCCCGTTCTGGCACGGGTTCGCGACGCCTTCGTGCTCCGTTCTTTTTCCCCCATGACGACGATTGCCGGCGGTCGGGTTGCGGAGATCGTTCCGCCTAGGAGGAGCTCGTTATCCGATGCCGACGTCGTCCGGCTCGGCGCTCTTCTGAGCGGTGCCCCGACACGGGCGGTGGCGTCCTTGTTGGAACTGGTTGGAGCACCTGGGGTGGCCGAGGATGCCCTCCCGGTGCGTACGGGGCTCCCTCCTGGGGCGATCGCCGGCGCGCTCACGGAGCTTATGGGGGCGGGCGCCCGCGTATGCGAGGGTATGGTAATCTCTGCCGAAGAGGTTGCACACGCGCGGGATGCCATGCTGGAAGTGGTGGACGCTCATCACCGGGATGAGCCGCTCCTCATCGGGGTAGGTTCCGAGACCTTGCGGGTCTCTCTGACCCACGGCGCTCCGTCCGCACTTGCCGATCAACTACTGGAGGAGCTCGCCCGGGAAGGTGAGGTGAAGGTGCGGAGAGGAACCGTGTCACGCCCGGACTTCGTGCCCAGGCTCACGACGGAACAAGAAACCGTGTGTGAAGCTTTGCGGACTCTGTACCAAGATGCGGGTATTGCCCCTCCCACGGTGGACGAACTACCCGAACCGCTAAGACATCGCACTGACCTATGGCCATTACTTCGCTTGCTCGAGGGCGAGGGTGTACTAACCTCGTTGGATCACGGACTGTTCGTGTGGCGGGATGCAGTAGAGGTAGCAATACGTCAGGTAGAGGTTTCGATGAGTGGACGTAAAGGACTGGGGCCCACTGACTTCCGAGGTATACTTACAGTTACCAGGAAGCACCTGATGCCCCTCTTGGCTCACTTCGACATCCGGGGCGTAACTGTGCGTCGTGGGGCGGGGAGGGAGGTTCCCGGACGTTCCGGTACGGAGCCTAGTGGATAACCGCGCGTAAACAGTGGACCACCGAAGGGCCTAGGGTGTATAAAGCTCCACTAGGATGGCCTGATTAGCGCGCTAGCGCACGGGGGAGCGATCGATTCGAACGCTACAACTAGAATAAGCCTGTGAAACATCAATTGAGGCGCTCCTTCGGCGTCTCGCTCGCGGTTTTCGCGCTCGCCGGCGGACGGTCACTGGTGGCCCAACAGAGGTCACCGGTTGAGGCGTCGCCGGCTGGTTTTAGCCTCGAGCAGAACTATCCGAATCCTTTCAATCCGGAGACACGGATCCCATTCGTGTTGTCGGAGGAATTGTTTGTGGACGGGCGCCCCTCCGTCGTCACGATCCGTATATTCAACATCCTCCAGCAGGTGATCGCGGTACCCACTGCGCTCCGCCACCACCTTGGCGAGGGTGTGCCCGTGGCGAACTTGGAATATCCAGCTCCGGGAAGGTATGAGGCGTTTTGGGACGGGACCGACCACGACGGCCGGCAGGTGGCGTCCGGCATCTACCTGATGCAGGTTACCGTCAACGGTGTGAGCCAGACACGAAAGATGTACGTCACGAAGTAGGGTTAAGTCCCACCCCGATTGTTGCCATACCTCAGGTCACCACCTGTGTTGCTATAGGGCCTTCTGCTCGAGCAGGTGGAAGAACTCGTCCGTGGTCGTTAGGGCGGAGAGGGACGTGGGCACAGATGGATCCTTGCCGAATTGGGCGATCTTGCCTAGCACGGGGAGGTACTGGTTGGATACCTCGAGGGGTGGGGCCACGATCAAGAAGAAGTTGTAGACCGGTGCGCTGTCGATGGCTTCGAATTCAATGCCGCCGGGCTTACGCCCATAGGCCAGCCGGATCCGGTTAACCACGAGAGAGCGACAATGTGGGATCGCGATCCCCTTGCCGACACCAGTCGAGCCTAGGCTCTCCCGGAGTTTGAGGGTCTTGAATAGGGTCCCCTCAGACTTAGGGTCGAGGTGGAGCAGGGCGACCAGCTCTTTCAGAATGTCGTCCTTGGTGCCCGATTGGAGGTTCAGGTTCACCACGTCCGCCGTGAAGAACTCTCGCAGCTTCATGCATCGTCTCCGGCAAGATCAGTTACGGTTGGTGTGTCGAACAACACGTAATTCTAACAGGGGGCGGAAAGAGATTGCAGGCAGCATATGTGCTGATTACGCACTTCACCTGCTTCCTCGGGATCGATAACTTCCACCGATGGTCGGTACTAGCTTACGTGACGTCGAGGCCCTGCTTTGGGCCGACTACACACCCCTGTTCCTAGCTCCTCAGGCAGGGGTAAGCGAGTCACCTTTCCGCCGGCTCTGCCGAGACTTCGGGGCCGACGTCGTCGTGACTGAGTTCGTGAGTGCCGACGGAGTCGTCAAGGGAACGGTGCGCACGCGTGACTACCTCCGCTTCGACGAAGCGGAGCGGCCGATAGGGATCCAGATCTTCGGGTCCGATCCATCGATGATGGCGGAGGCCACAAGGTTGGTGACCGAGCTATTCGATCCCGATTTTATAGACATCAATTTCGGTTGCCCGGTGAAGAAGGTGGTCCGGCGGAACGGGGGCTCGGGATGCTTGAGGGATCTCAGTCTAGTCGAGGCCATCATCCGGGCGGTCGACGGCGCCACCCCCTTGCCCACTTCGGTCAAGATCCGGAGTGGCTATGACGAGGAAACCCGAGATCCGGTGACGATCGGTCGTCGCTGCCAGGATGCTGGCGCGCGCTGGATCACGCTCCATCCGCGTACGCGGTCTGACATGTACTCCGGTGAGGCCCGGTGGGAAGAGATCGGTGCGCTGGTCGACGAGCTGGAGATTCCTGTAATCGGGAACGGTGACATCCGGACAGGGGAAGACGTCCGTAGCATGCGTGACGCGACGGGCTGTCACGGGGTCATGATTGCGCGTGGATCGCACGGGGACCCGTGGATCTTCGCTCAGGCCCAAGCTGCCCTGGCGGGTCACCGTACGCCGTCCGGGCCTAACGTAGAGGAGCGCTTCGAGGTTTGCCTCAGGCATGCCCGGAATGCGATCGCGTTCGAACGGGATCCGGAACAGGGCGTGGTGGAGTTCCGGAAGCACCTAGGCTGGTATACTAAGGGGCTACCCGAGGGGGCACAGCTCCGGAAGCAACTGTTCGGAGTGAAGAGACTGGAGGATATCGAGACTCTTCTTGCTACCTACCTCGAACGTTACCGGGCCACGGTATGAGGATCCGGTCTACCTCTTAGGGGTAGCCTAAAAATCAGCTGTTTGAAAGGATTGGGGGCGACACGGCTTCGACGTGTCTGGGGAACGTGGAGCAGCGTGTCGAGGTCCCGGAACCTCGTAAATCCACCGGGAAATTCTTAATTGCCAACTCTAACCTGGCACTGGCCGCCTAAGGTTTTCGAACCTTAGAGCAGGCCCGTTTCTAGAGCAGCCCGCCTGAGGCGGCTCCTGAGACGTCGCAAATTCGGGCTGGTCTTTCGGTCGTGCTGTCCGACCGGGGGCGAGACTTTAGACAGCTGGTCCCGAAGAGGGCTGATCGCCGGCCGCCGAGGGACGAGACCAAACGGCGATCTACGCACGTAGGCGCTCTGCCGGATCCAGTCGCGGACGCGGGTTCGACTCCCGCCGCCTCCACTGTCGCAAAGAGTTAGAACCGCCGTCCGGGCCTTCGTGTCCGGGCGGCGGTTCGAGTATTGTGATCCACTAAATTTTGAGTCTGTGTACGGATAAGGCCTCTGAACTGGCTTGCCTGGCAAGAAGTGAACTATGATGCGTGTCCCTTAACTGTTACAGTCCATTTCCTGTGCGATTCTCAGTGACACGGAGCGACTGAGCGGATGGCAGAAGTGCGGCGCATCGATATCAGCGATCACGTTCAGGTTATGGACACCACGCTGCGGGATGGTGAACAGACCCGTGGCGTTTCGTTCTCCACATCGGAAAAGGTCAGTATCGCTAGGGCTTTACTTTGCTCGTTGCGAGTCGATCGCATCGAAGTTGCTTCGGCCGCCGTGTCAGCGGGTGAGAAAGAAGCTGTCACTCGTATTATCGAGTGGGCATCCTCCGAGGGCTATCTCGAGCGGGTCGAGATCCTAGGGTTCGTAGACGAGAGTCGGAGTGCGGACTGGATCGTATCTGCCGGTGGGCGTGTGATGAACCTGCTCACTAAGGGTAGCGAGCGTCACTGCCGCATGCAGTTGCGGCGAACACCTGAGGAGCATCTCGATGATATTCGTCGCACGGTAGAGTACGCACGCGAGCGGGACCTCAAAGTCAACGTGTACCTGGAAGATTGGTCTAACGGGTACCGTGATAGCCGCGATTACGTCTACACCCTCGTCGAGGGACTGGGAAACACGGATGTCGCGCATATAATGCTGCCGGATACGTTGGGCGTGATGATGCCGGATGAGGTCCATGCGAGCCTCACTGACATGATGGCGATGTTCCCTGAACAGACGTTCGATTTCCATCCACATAACGACTACGGGTTGGCCACTGCCAACGCGATGAGGGCGGTCCAGGCTGGCATCCGCACTATTCATTGCACAGTAAATTGTCTTGGCGAGCGGGCGGGTAATGTGTCCCTGGCCCAAGTCGCGGTTGCGTTGCACGACAAGATGGGCATGACGCTGGCGATCGACGAGACCAAGATCCTCGCTCTCAGCCGGATGGTGGAGAATTTCTCGGGCAAGCGGGTCGCAGACAACGCACCCGTGGTAGGGGCTGACGTATTCACCCAGACCAGCGGTATCCACGCCGATGGCGATCACAAGGGTGGCCTTTACCAAACGCTATTGAGCCCGGAGCGTTTTGATCGCGAGCGTTCCTACGCGCTCGGCAAGATGAGCGGCAAGGCGTCGCTGAATAAAAATTTGGAGGAGTTGGGAATCAGTCTATCTCCACAAGATCAGGCGGAAGTGCTCAAGCGTGTCGTGAGCCTAGGGGACTCTAAGGAAACCATCACTGTGGAGGACCTACCGTTTATTATCGCCGACGTATTGGAGCGAAAAGATTTCCGTCACGTAGAACTACTGGCTTGCTCTTTCACCAGTGGATTGGACCAAGACTCCACGGCTAGCATCAGGGTTAAAGTGAACGGTCAGGTCCACGAAGCGTCTGGAGTGGGGAACGGCGGGTTCGATGCCTTCATCGACGCGATCCGCAAAGTGCTTCCCCCCGGCCTCGAATTTCCCGAGCTGGTGGACTATGGGCTGCGCATTCCCAAGGGTGGCAGCACAAGCGCGTTGACCGAGGTGTCGATCACGTGGCGGGACGGCCCGCGCACGGTGAGGACACGAGGCGTCAACGCGAACCAAGTCCTCGCCGGGGTCGGTGCGACCCTCCGTATGTTGAACATGAAGTTGCACCAAGAGGATGAGTCCTCCCGAACCTAGGCACCGGGAAACGCTCCTCTCCTCACTGGCGTAGTGATCTTCATGAAGATCTCTCCAAGGTTGATTCCGTGTGGCACCCTAGTCTCAGTCGTCTTTTTCGTGGCAAGAGCAGAGCCTACGGCCGCGCTTGCGACTCATTCACAACAAGATGTCTGGCGCTTGGACCTCTCGGATCCCATCACGTACTTCATTGCGGAAGGATCGGCCGCGTCGGGGTTCCAAGAGGGAGACCGCGCTCTGGCGGAATGGGCGCTAGAGAGGTGGGGTGGGCAGGCCAATCCACCCGTGGACTTGGTGCCGGGTACTGAAGCGTCCGCCACCATTCGCGTTTATTGGGCGCCTGCTGGAGCAGGTCTATACGGTGAGATGCGAGGGCGATTGTTGGATAGGCGGCCCGCTGCCGACGTGTTCGTGCGCCCAGACATCGCCGGTCTTGGGCCAGGCATCGCTCAAAAGGCGAGGTTGGATCCGCTTTTCAGGGACGCTGTTGTCTATCTGACCTGCGTTCACGAACTGGGCCATGCGTTTGGGCTACCCCATACCGATGCTTTCGCAGACATCATGTACTCGTTCCAGTATGGTGGTGATTTCGTCTCCTATTTCATGCGTTTCCGCGACCAACTCAAGGTGCGGGATGACATCAGGCATGTCTCGCCGCTGTCCACGGCAGATACCGGCGCATTCAGGTTTTTGTACCCTCCTTGAGTAGGGTTATTAGTTGAGGACGATCGGTTGGTCGACGAGTCTTGCCGGATCGGCCCCGGGTTTCGGAGTGTACTTGTTCAGCCAGGGCCCGTCGTAGCCGGTGACGTAGAGGTTCCCGTCCTGATCCACCGACAGTTGGTGCGGACGGGCCATTCCACCCGGGAAGCCTCCCCTCGTACCACCGAATGTGCCGAAGTATGTTTGAAGCTCTCCGTCGCGGTTGTACTTGAGGATCCGATTGAGGGTTGCTGAAATCACCCATACCCCGTCGCTTTCGTCCACATAGACGCCCACCGGATCCAAGATGTTCGGCCATTCCTCGATGAATACACCGTCCTCAGTGAAGATCTGGATGCGGTTGTTCCTACGATCGGCGGTGTATATACGGCGGTCCCGGTCCACCGCGATCCCATGGATAAGGTCGAACTGTCCTGGTCCACTTCCTACCGACCCGAATTCCGATATGAATTCGCCCTGTTCGTTGTAGCGGATGATACGGCCGTTTTGGTATCCGTCACCGACCAAGAAGTCTCCATTTGGCAGGAAGGCCATCGTTGAGGCTTGACCGAAGTCGAGTGGCCCTGGGTTAGGGTTGTCGCGTGCGACCGGACCTCCTTGTCGCTCTATGGGATTAGGGTCACGGAGCCGCATAACCAACTGCTTGCCGTCGTTGGTGAACTTGAGAATCTGCTCGTGGATCGTCTTCATCGTACCGCCTCGCTCGACGATCCAGATGTGGCGCTCGGGGTCATAAGGGCTGATGTAGAGTTGGTGAGGAAAGGCCAGCGTAGTGTCCCACTGGGTCCAGTTTTCTATGATGTCGCCGTTTGCATCGACGACCAAAATGTAGTTCGAGCTGTTTGGCCTTTCTTCTCCCTCGGAGGTCCAGTCGCCTCTGACCCCGACTATGATCCGGTTCGGGTTGTCCGCTACTACTCCGGAAACCTGGGCATACGTGTACCCTGCGCCACTCTCGGGGTGCGGTTTCCACCAGTCCGTGGGGGCGTCGTATGCTCCGTTCCTTTCGTCACCGCCCTTCGAGGCATCAGCGACGTCGTCTCCGACAGCGCAGCCGGGAAGTATCGCAAGCCCAGCTAGGAGGAGGGCCAAGTCCACGCGATCCGTTTTCATGATGGTTGTGCTCCGTTGAGACTTCCGTGTAGGCCGGTGTGACCGGTGGGGAAAGCCCTGAATTCGGGCGCTTGGATCCAAGGGGTATGCAAGGACAGCCAGGCTCACTCACCCTCGTGCTACCGAACGGCCGCTACGACCTGGAGCCTAGGCTACTAACATTTACCAACATATCATGGCTCTGACTTCGCGGCGAGGAATGCCCCGCGTTGCCACCTAGCCAGAGGCCGTTGTACGCTAGCGTCCAGCATCCGCCTTACCAGGTTGCTTTGGGCCATGATCACTTTCTTTTTCCATGAGTTCCTAAATCCCCGGACATATGGTGTTTTACGAGCCCAGGGCAATTCGCTTGCCTACGGAATGGCGCTTGGGTTGACGACAGCGGTTTCCACACCGAAGCTTTAACTGTTCAGGCCTGCTTGGGTGCAGGTGGAATGGCGTCCGATGTCTAGCGATCCTGTCGTCGTGCGATCGGAGGCTGCTGTCGGTAACGCTTTCCCTCGCTCTGGGCTGCCGGACCATGTGTTCTGTGCGTGCCTGCTTATGACCAAACCGGTGACGGCTTTCCTCTTGTACCGTCCTCGGCTTCCCGCAATCCCAAAGGGGTGCGACGCATGAAGATCAGGATCTTCGACAGCGAAGTGGAAATTCCCGACGTAGAGTCGCCCGACATCGGGGGGCGCACGATCCTACGAGGGCTTGTCCTTGTCCTCACTTTGGTAGGGTTGTGGAATGCGGTCTATCAGATCGAGCCCGAGGAAGCTGGTGTCGTGCTCCGGTTCGGAAAATACGTACGTACAACGGATCCTGGACTGCACTTCAAGATTCCGTTAGTGGAAGATGTTCAGAAGGTTCCCGTGGAGCGTCAGCTCAAACAAGAATTCGGCTTTCGTACTTTGGCAGCGAACGTGCAAACGCAGTACAGTCAAAACACGTTAGACGGCGAAGCGCTGATGCTGACAGGTGACCTGAACGTGGCCGTCGTTGAATGGATCGTGCAATACCGCGTCGCGGATCCCTACAGCTACCTGTTCGAGGTACGGAACGTGGAGGATACCTTCCGCGACATGAACGAGGCCGTGATGCGGGAGGTCGTGGGAGATCGCACCGTAACTGAGGTTCTGACCGTCGGCCGTCAGGAGATAGAGATGAATGCTGAGACCCGGCTTCAAGAGCTCTGCGACCAGTATGATACCGGCATCCGTATCGAGCAGGTTGTCCTGCAGGACGTCAACCCGCCGGATCCGGTGAAACCGTCTTGGGACGAAGTCAATCAAGCCCAGCAGCAGCGAGACCGGCTGATCAACGAAGCGCTAGCGGACTACAATAGTGTTATTCCGCGAGCCAGTGGCGAAGCCCAGCAGACGGTCCTCCAGTCGGAAGGTTACGCGCTGGATCGCGTCAATCGATCGGAAGGCGATGCCGCACGCTTCAAGTCGCTCTACGATGAGTATCGGAGAGCCCCGAACGTCACGCGCCGCCGTTTGTATCTAGAAACGATGACGCGGATGCTACCGCAGGCTGGCAACAAGGTCATACTCGACGAAGAGGCCGAGGGCGTTCTTCCGCTCCTGTCGATTGGCAGTGGAAGCAACCCGCTTCAACCCACCACCCTCACGGGGGGCAACCGATGAACGCTAAGATCACGGCTTTGTTAGCAGCGATCGTTGTCGGGTTCGTTGTTCTGACGAGCGGCTTATACATAGTTGACGAAACCCAGCAGGTGGTCATCACGAGGTTCGGTGAACCGGTAGGTGATGCGGTTACTGACCCGGGACTTCACATCAAGATTCCGTTCGTCCAGGAAGCCAACTATTTCGACAAGCGTTTTCTTGAATGGGATGGCGCGGCCAACCAGGTCCCGACACGTGACAAGCGATTCATCTGGGTGGACACTTATGCGCGCTGGAGAATAAGCAATCCGCGCAGCTATCTGGAGCGTCTTCGCGGCGACGAACTGACAGCCCAATCCCGGCTAGACGACATTCTGGACGGAGAAACCCGCAATTCGGTAGCTCGGCACGATCTGGTTCAGGTCGTTCGGACGACCAACCGCCAGCCCGATCTGTCGCTTCAGGACGAGGAGGAGACCGGAGTTCTCGAGGATATCCTGACCGGTCGCACCGCCATTACTGAGGAGATTATTGCTACTGCAGCGCCCCGCCTGGAGGAACTCGGCATCGAACTGATTGATTTCCGCCTAAAGCGGATCAACTACGTCGACGAGGTCCGACGGGACGTATTCGACAGGATGATCGCCGAACGCCAGCGGATAGCGCAGCGCTACCGGTCGGAAGGTGAAGGAGAGGCGGCGCGGATTCGTGGTGAGAAGGAAAGAGAACTACAACGAATTCAGTCTGAGGCGTACCGGCAGGCCCAGGAGAACATGGGCACAGCCGACGCGGAGTCGACACGCATCTATGCCGACGCATACAACCTCGATGCCGGGTTCTATGCTTTTCTCAAGAGCATGGAGAGTTTCGAGACGGTCGTTGATTCGACCACGACCCTGATTCTGACCACGGGGGGAGATTTGCTGCAGTACCTCAATGGCCCTCGGTGATAGGGCTATGAGCTAGTCGGTGCCGGGGTCCTCGCTCACGCTCGGACCAAGGGCTCGCTCTAGGAGGCTGCGGCCCTCCTTTGGGAGGGTGGTGGCCAACTCGAGAGCTGCACGGTGACCTTCGTCGGACATTTTCACCCATGTTCGTTGGATGATGTCGACCATCTTGTCCTCTCCATGCTTCTTCGAGAAGTCGGTGAACTCAGTCTCGAAGAAGACCATGCAGATCGCGTCCTCTAAGCTCTGGACCTCCGGGTCCCGCTTCAGCCCGACCTTCCGGAGGAACGACCCTACCCGTGAGATAGTTTCCTCTTCGTAGCCGATTTCCCTCAGTATGCGACCTGCCTCCTCGGAGTGAAAAATTGCCAGATCGCTTCGCCACCGCCGGTACCCCCGCCGACCCTCATCGTAGCTGCGCCTAGGGATCGTCCAACGCTGGATATGCTGGCACTGCGCGGCCAGCCGGAGAGGAACGGATGCCGCCGGCTCGAAGTGTAGGACCCAGTGGAGGAGCCGCCTGTGATAGTGCACTGACCAGGACACCTCCCGGCCTCCCACCGTTACACGGCGGGGGTCCTCCTGGTGGGCTGCCTCGAATCTTTTTGTAGCGGCACGGATCAGGGGGTCAACGCGTTCGGGGTTACTCATATGACATCTCCGTATAGCCCCCTCCCGGATAAACAATTCAGCCTTTCGAGTCTAAGGATGAGGCCATTCCATCGTCCCTGCAATGGGGCGCGTAACGGAGGTCGTTTGTCCCGAGGTCAGTTTCGTGGAAGAAGCCCTGATTACGCATATGCAGCGTATCCAAGACCTGGGTTCATGCGACCCTCACAGGTTTATCCCAGGCCTCCCGAGGTGACACACGGGGCAGGTCTCAGGGTCGGGTTAGAGAGGTGTCAACGAAGGTTGGCCCGACTCAGGCGTCGGTTGCGGCTAATAGTTCCGCCGAAGTAAGAATCTCCCGGATCTCGTCGATGCGCCTTCCGGATATTGGACCCAGCGGAGGTCGCGGAATTCCCCCGCGTAATCCGAGAAGATCAAGCGCAGCCTTGACCCCTGGGACACCCATCCCGCTAACTATCTGCTGATGAACCGGTGCGATACGCTCTTGTATCCGGGCAGCATCGGCGCTACGACCTTCTTGGAAGGCGACAGAGATTTCGACCGCACCGGCGGGCGCGATGAGCCCAGTTGCGACGATTCCACCAACCGCTCCAGTCTCGAGCCCCGCGTAGAGGAGTGCGCCATTCCCGACCATGACCTGGAAGTCCTCATCCGAGTGTTCGATCAGCTCGCCGACCAGTTCAAGCCTTCCGCGTGAATCCTTGATACCAGTGATGTTCGGGTGGCGGGAAAGTTCTTCAATCAAGTCGGTAGGGAGGTTAAGCGTGCTTAGGTGGGTAGGCACTTGGTAGACCACGACCGGAACTGGCGACGCATCGGCTACGGTCTTGAAGTGGCGTGTGAGGACCGCGGCAGTCATAGCACCCTTGTAGTACGAGGGCGGACTTACTAGAACTACATCTGCGCCTGCATTCGCAGCCCGCCGCGTGAGTCTGATCGTGTGGTGTGTGGACTCAGAACCTGTTCCGGCAATAACGACCGCCTCCCCCGGGGCTATTTGACGGGCTGCTTCGATGAGTGTGGAGCGTTCGTCATCGTCGAGAAAAACCGATTCGCCGGTCGATCCCGCGATCAGAATTCCTCGTATTGGGCTTCGGAACCAACACCTCAAGTTCGCCCGGAACGCTACGGTGTCGATGTCGCCTGTAACGGGGTCGAAGGGGGTCGTGACGGGCAGGAATATTCCGGCGAGGTTCACCTTCTCGACCTGCCCTACGATGGTCTTATGTTCCGTCAACGGTTGGAGCACACCGTGTAGACGTGCATGTGCATGAAGAGACAAGCTTTCATATGGATTCCCCTGGCACCGTACTCAACCGCTGCTTTGAGAAGTTGCCGCATAACGATTACCCAAACATAGTATGTCGATGGATCATCGTTGGTCTATGTCGGGGTATTCCCGGTTGCCCAGAGCACCGGGCGGGGGACGATTCAACACGGACCTGGACGGGAACCGGGGTGTGCCGCCGG
>CEUS01280852.1_pt1 | contig 11921 bp, 8 predicted proteins | sample 427031 | NCBI WGS metagenome assembly CEUS01 (sample SAMEA2622837, study PRJEB7988) | marine metagenome | biome: marine biome (ENVO:00000447); feature: marine epipelagic mixed layer (ENVO:xxxxxxxxx); material: "saline water (ENVO:00002010), including plankton (ENVO:xxxxxxxx)" | depth 140 m | reverse complement strand
CGACCTGTTGGCAAGCCTTTATGACTTTCAGGTTTTGGAAACCGAGGTCGTGGAAAAAAAGAGAAGACACAGTCTTTTCCATCGAGAACATGGCCACGAGGTCAATATTAGAAATTCCCTCGATTCGGCCTTAGGTTCTGGAGTGGGAGAGACATTGGCTTACGTCAATGCAACAGCAAAGTTTTTCCTCGCCATCAGGAGGGCGATTGAAACAGGGGAAGAAGTTGTATTGTCGAGGAATGAAGCCATGGGAGAACGAGTTTCTTGAAGCAAGTTTTACAGAGCTTGAAAGACGGAGTCACGGAAGTTGCGGAGACTTCTCCACCCGATGTCCGAAAGGGTGAATTGTTCATTCGTACGCACCGAAGCCTTGTCTCGACGGGAACGGAGCGAATGCTTCTCGACTTTGGGAAGGCGGGTTGGATCGAGAAAGCGCGTCAGCAACCAGACAAGGTGCGGGAGGTTCTTGAAAAGATTCGCACGGATGGTTTGTTGCCAACTATCGAAGCAGTCAGGAGTAAGCTCGATTTCCCTTTAGCTCTGGGATATTGCAACGTTGGGGAAGTGATTGGCTTGGGAGAAGGGACAAGTGGTTTCTCAATCGGGGACCGAGTGCTTTCCAACGGTCCGCATGCGGAGATCGTTAGTGTGCCCGTTAACTTATGCGCCAAGATTCCCGACGAAGTAGATGATGACGAGGCGGTTTTCGCCGTACTTGGAGCAGTAGCCCTTCAGGGAATACGCCTACTTGAACCCACCTTGGGAGAGTGCGTGGTGGTTACGGGATTAGGTTTGGTGGGTTTACTGGCTGTCCAGTTGCTCCGGGCCCATGGTTGCCGGGTGCTGGGGATCGATCTGAATAGTGAGAGGTGTGCTTTGGCTCGCGCCATGGGAGCCGAGACAGTGGATTTAAAGGCGAAAGAAGATCCTTTAACCGTTGCAAAGAGATTTTCCCGGAACCGCGGCGTGGACGCTGTTTTGATAGCGGCTTCATCCAAAAGCGACGAACCGGTGCGACAGGCGGCATTGATGTGTCGTAAACGTGGCAGAATTATCTTGGTGGGCGTGACTGGTCTCGAGTTGTCCCGGGCGGACTTTTACGAAAAAGAGTTAAGTTTTCAGGTTTCTTGCTCCTATGGTCCGGGGCGCCATGATCCTGATTACGAAAAGAAGGGCCGAGATTATCCTGTTGGATACGTGAGGTGGACGGAGCAACGTAATTTCGAGGCTGTTTTGGATATGATGGGAGAAAAGGGTAGCTTGAGAATGAAGCCCCTGATCTCTCATCGTTTCCCCATCGCTGAAGCCGCTGATGCCTACGACGTTCTTGGCGGCAAGGAGCCTTGTTTGGGGATTCTCATAGAGTATCCCAAGAGTGAAGGCGGTTTTGTTTGCAAGGACCGAACGATAGAGTTTTCCAAGGCTACATCGAACAGGTCCACGGGAGGGATGGTTAGCTTTATTGGTTCGGGTAATTATGCCCGCCGTTTTTTAATTCCTGCATTCAAAAATGCAGGGGCCTCATTACGGACGATTGTTTCAAGTGGTGGTGTAAGTGGATCCGTTTTAGGTCGCAGGTTTTCCTTCGAGCGCGCGACCACCGATATGCAAGAGGTTTTCAACGACGACAAGGCGTGTGCCGTGGTCATCGCCTCAAGGCACAACGACCATGCGACTGCCGTAATAAAAGCCTTCCATGCAGGTAAGCACGTTTTTGTGGAGAAACCTCTTTGTCTCCAACTAGATGAGCTTGAGGAGATCACTGAAGCGGCTCTTTCGAGCGGTCGGCTGTTGATGGTTGGCTTTAATCGTCGTTTTGCTCCTCAAGTCCGCAAGATCAAGAAATTGTTGGCTGGAGTAACTTCGCAAAAATCGTTTGTCATGACGGTAAATGCAGGGGCGATTGACCGAAGTCACTGGACGCAAGACCTTTCAGTTGGGGGTGGGAGAATCGTCGGTGAATGTTGTCATTTTTTGGATCTGCTTCGGTTCCTCGCAGGGCATTCCATTATCGAGCATCGAGTTATTTTCATTGATTCACCTATTCGTGATACCGTCACAATTACCTTGCGCTTTGCGGATGGATCCATCGGAACCATTCATTACCTTGCCAACGGCAGTAAGGCTTTCCCGAAGGAAAGGTTGGAAGTCTTTGTTGATGGACGGATTTTACAGTTGGACAATTTCCGGAAGCTTTCGGGTTTCGGATGGCCCAATTTTCGCAAAATGAATCTTTGGTTCCAAGACAAAGGTCAAAAATCTTGTGTCGAGGCTTTCATGAAGTACCTCAACGATGGTGACGAAGCCCCTATCCCTTTAGAGGAAATTATTGAAGTTAGCCGCGTGGCCATTGAATCCCAAAAAATCTGTGCTGATTGACCTCATAGCAGGGGCTCGGCCCAACTTCATGAAGGTCGCTTCAGTGATCCGAGCTCTGGAGGCAAGGCAAGCAAAAGGCGGCGAGCTTCGTTATCGGTTGGTGCATACGGGGCAACACTATGACATGCGCATGTCTGGTTCTTTCTTTGAGCAACTTTGCATTCCTCACCCTGACGTTAATCTTGAAGTTGGTTCTGGAACGCAAGCTGAGCAAACGGCAGCCATGATGGTTCGCTATGAACAAATTCTTCTTGAATCGCCTGCCCGACTTTGCCTTGTGGTTGGAGACGTCACCTCGACCATGGCTTGTGCGATAGCAGCCCAGAAGCTTTCGATTCCCGTAGCCCATGTTGAAGGAGGAATTCGTTCCGGAGATTGGACGATGCCGGAGGAGATAAACCGTATGATCACGGACTCGATCACGAACTGGTTTTTTACCACCAGTGAATCAGCGAACGAGAACCTGCGACGTTCGGGGGTGGGAGAGGATCGTATCTTCTTCGTCGGCAACACGATGATTGATACTTTATTGACAAATTCAGATCGCTTCCGGAAGCCTACGTTCTGGGACGAGTACCAACTGGAGGCCAATGGGTATTTCGTAACGACGCTGCATAGACCTTCGAACGTCGATGATGCCGCCACTTTCGAGGCTGTTCTACACGCTGTAGGAGAGGCTGCCCGAGGGTTGCCTGTGGCCTTTCCCGTTCATCCTCGCACTGTCGGAGTCCTGTCTGAATTGGGCGGGAGGTTGCCCGACAACTTGGTTCAAGTGGACCCGCAGCCATATTTGGAATTCAACTACCTTGTGAAGCACGCCAAGGCAGTCATTACCGATTCGGGTGGCATAACCGAAGAGACTACCGTGATGGGCGTGCCTTGCCTTACTCTGCGGGATACCACTGAGCGCCCCGAAACAATTAGCATAGGAACCAATGAATTAATTGGAACGGATCCGTCCAAGATAAAACCAGCTTTGGATCGGTTGTTTGACGACCAGTGGAAAAAGGGCAGGATTCCTGAAAAATGGGACGGGCGGGCTGGTGAACGAATTTGTGTAGTTTTGGAGAAACTGATGACCTCTAAGTAGCAACTCGGTGCCCGGAATATTAACTTATTGGGACACCTTGCGCCATATGCGACTTGTTCAGATATATGGTCGTTTTTGGTTTAAATTCTTTCGTCCGCCCATTGACCGGTCTCCAGCCCCTCCTGTGAGTCGTCACCAGGCGGTATGGACGGAATCGATACCGCGTCCCGCCAGTATGGATGGCCCTTTGCAATTTCGATTCCTTAATCACCGACATACATTGCCGGGAACGGGTGGTTGGGAAGAAAAGAGTTTGGAGAAATTGTGGCTTTATAATCTTCATTACTTTGACGACCTAAATGCAGAAAATTTTCAAGAGCGAACTGAATGGCACCAAGATTTAATCAACCGGTGGGTAGTAGAGAACGAACCAGGCAAAGGCACTGGTTGGGACTCTTATCCGACATCCCTCCGTATCGTTAACTGGATCAAGCGGGCTTTAGCCGGTCATTCGCTGGAGCAAAAATGGCTGCAAGCTTTGGCCATCCAAATCCGATGGTTGCAGCGACGTTTGGAAAGGCACTTGATGGGGAACCATCTCTTTGCAAATGCGAAGGCATTGATATTCGCAGGGGCATTTTTCGAGAAATCAGAAGCCGATAGCTGGTTAAAGACAGGGTTGCAAATATTGGACAAAGAAATTCCTGAACAAGTGCTGGAGGATGGTGGGCATTTCGAACTCAGCCCAATGTATCATGCTATCATTCTGGAGGATATTTTGGACCTTGTGAATGTTGCGCGGACATCGCCGGAGAAGTTCCCTGACTCCACTTTGGAAATATGGCGCGACACAGCAGAAAATATGTTGGGTTGGCTTGCAGCGCTATCTCATCCGGATGGAGAGATTGCTTTTTTTAATGATGCGGCATTTGGAATCTCCAGCACCTATGGGCTGCTCCGTGATTATGCAGCCCGATTGGGCATGCGTGTTCCAGATTGCAAGCATGGGCCGATTTATAACTTGGCTTCATCGGGATATGTTCGTATGGCTCAGGGAGACGCAGTAGCCCTTTTGGATGTGGCACGGGCGGGTCCGGATTATATTCCCGGTCACGCTCATGCGGACACTTTGTCTTTTGAATTTTCCCTCTTCGGTCACCGGTTATTCGTTAATTCGGGTACATCCCTTTATGAAAAAGGAGCGGAGCGACTGCGGCAGCGTGGGACTGCAGCTCATAATACTGTGCAAATTGACGGCGAGAATTCATCGGAGGTTTGGGCGAGCTTTCGTGTGGCGAAACGGGCAAGGCCATCGGGATTGAAAATACACGCTGACGACGATGGAGCAGAAGTTCAATGCAGCCATGACGGATATTTGCGTTTGCCTGGGAAAAACATCCACCATCGCAGTTGGCGACTGAATACCCACTCGTTGGAGGTTTCAGACCGAGTTTCAGGATCTTTTCAAACGGCAACCTCGAGATTCCATCTACATCCAAGTATTCGATTGCATGGTGACAATGAATTGAAATTGCCCAATGGTAAAATTGTTAGATGTGAAGCCAAAGGAGTTTCGCATCGTACAGAAAAAACCACTTGGCATCCTGAATTCGGCAAATCGATTGAGTCTCAATGCTTGGTCATTGAATTTAACTGTCCCTCAACTGCTATGACCTTTTCGTGGCACTAGTTCATGCACATCCTCTTCCTCTCGGATAATTTTCCTCCCGAAGTTAATGCTCCCGCCAGTCGAACTTACGAGCATTGCCGAGAGTGGGTAGCGGCAGGGCATTCGGTCACTGTGCTTACCTGTGCTCCCAACTTCCCCACAGGCAAGGTTTTCAAGGGGTTTGGTAACCGCTTGTGGCAAACCGAGGAGGTTTCCGGCATCCGCGTAGTTCGGGTATGGACTTACATTGCGGCTAACGAGGGTTTTTTCTTTCGAACCCTTGATTATCTCAGTTTCATGACTTCTGCAATCCTGTTGGCTCCTCTGGTTAGGAAAGCGGATGTCGTAATCGGTACTTCCCCACAGTTTTTCACTGCCTGCGCCGCTTATGTCGCAAGCAGGTGCAGGGGCATACCTTTCATCTTTGAGCTACGCGATCTTTGGCCTGAATCCATTCGAGCTGTGGGGGCCATGAGAAAGTCACGCACACTAGATCTTCTCGAACAACTTGAATTGTTCCTCTATCGTCGCGCAGCCAAGATAGTTTCAGTTACTCGAGCCTTTAAACAAAACCTCATTGAGCGAGGTATTCATCACAACAAGATTTCAGTAGTTACCAATGGAGTGGACCTGAGTCGTTTCAGACCCCGTAAAAAAGACTTGGATCTAGAGCGAAAGCTTGGCTTGAAGGGTCGATTTGTTGCAGGTTACGTAGGGACCCATGGCATGGCTCACGCCTTGGAAACTATCGTGGAGGCGGCTCACATCCTTCAGGAAAAGGGGGAGGGCAAGGATTTTCACTTTCTTCTTCTCGGAGGTGGAGCTCGAAAAAAGTATCTCCAAGAACTAGCTGCTGATTTGGGGCTCAAAAATCTTACCTTCATCGATACTGTGTCCAAGGAGAGAGTAACTACTTATTGGTCTCTCCTCGATGTCTCTATCATTCATTTGAAGAACGTGGAAACCTTTCGAACGGTTATTCCTTCCAAGTTATTTGAATGTATGGGAATGGGGATACCATTGCTGCACGGTGTTAAGGGAGAATCTGCGGAGATTGTTGAGAACAAGCAACTTGGACTGTTGTTTGAACCTGAAAACCCAGACAGTCTATGCCACGGTTTAAGGACTTTGCGAAATGACCGGAAGATACATCGGGAATTTCAAAGAAATTGCCTCAATGCCTCCAAGCAATATGACAGGAAGCAGTTAGCTCAGAATATGCTAGAACTTATTGAGCCATTCGAAGGTAATCTCAACAGCTCTTAATGCCATTCTCTGTCTTACTGACAATGAGGTCTTTGGCTCTTGACGAATCAATCATAACTTACAAGGTATTCAGCTGGTTACAACTATGACCCCGTCCATTTACAGTCTCTTTGTCTTTGGTGCTTTGGCGGCTTGTTCATTGACTCCTCTTGTCAGGTATCTCGCCAACAAACACGGTTTCGTTGATTGTCCGAAACGGGCGCGCAAAGTGCATGAGCAAGAAATTCCCCGTCTTGGTGGAGCGGCCATTTTGGGAGCGTTCTTGGCCACTCTGCTATGCGGTGGATTGCTCGTTCCTCAACTGGCCACGGCATTGTGGGGAGAATCTGGTGTGGTGGGCATAGTGTTGCTCGGAGCACTGGCAATTTTCGTCATTGGTTTTCTCGATGACTTGAGTCGCTTGTCCGCCAAGGTTCGATTACTCGCTGAATTCGCAATTGCAGCGATGGTCGTTTGGTTGGGCGACTTGTGGTTTTCGGAGGTTCTTTTTGGAGTTGCCTACATGCCTGTTCCGGAATGGCTGGGCTTCACCCTAGCATGCTTGTGGATCGTCGGAATGGCGAATGCAGTCAATTTAATCGATGGGTTGGATGGTTTGGCTTCAGGCGTTACGCTCTTTGGGTTGGCGGCCGTGGCTATCGTCGGTTATCTGGCTGAAGTCCCGCACATTACTTGGATGGCCACTTTGTTGCTGGCCTGTATACTGGGTTTTCTCGTTTTCAATAGTCGCCCAGCTTCCATTTTCTTGGGAGATTGCGGTAGTCTGACCTTGGGGTACCTGGCAGGTTGCCTTTCCTTGATGGGCAGCTTTCGGGAATCCAGTGCCATCGACGGCTTGTTCCCGTTGCTCGCCTTTGCCGTACCGGTCGCCGATTGCTTGTTCGCGATCGTTCGAAGAACTTTACGCGGTCGGTCTCCTTTTTCTCCGGACATGGAGCATTTCCATCACAGACTGATGGAACGTGGATTGTCGCATGGCAAGGCTGTGCTGGCGTTGTGGGCTGCCGCCGCATGTTCCGCTGCGGTAGCCGTGGGGGCGGCCGTAGGTCGCGGAGACCAATTGACGGCGCTGTTCGTCGCCTTCGGATTAGCGGGGTTCGTGCTGCTTCGTTATCTTGGCTATTTTCGACTGGCTGAGGTAGGAGCCGGGTTGCGTTCCTTGATTCGCGAAAGAGAATCGGCCAAGGAAGCGGAACAACTTGTAGGCGAATTGGAAGTGGACGTCGGCAAGGCGAAAAAACTGGACGCTGTCGAGGGAATCGTTGGACGGGCTGCTTCTGCCTTGGGCTTCGCACGGGCCACGATGCAATTCTTCGAGGACGACCAAATTCGCGTACTGGGAGCAGAATCTGATTCTACAACCAAGTTGCGCGGAGTGGTTTCCTGGGAATCCGGTGAGCAGCGAGGCTATTTCGATCGCTCGAAGGAGCTTAAGGTGGAGTTCGAGCTTGCAGGACGCCGTTTTTGTTATGGCAAGGCGACTTATCACTTTGCCGATGGGCGTAATAAATTGAGTGTCCATGATGAAATCCTCTTGGAGCGCATTCATGATGCGATCGTCGACTTGGCGGGACGCGTGCGCCGCAAGGAAGTAAGGAAAACCCGAACATAGGGTACCGATCCTTCCCTTGCCGTTAGGCGGATTTCATCTAAAGACCTCGCTCAAGCCGAGGCGAAAGTAACGGTTAGATGTTTTATTACTGCCGTTCTTCCTTATTGTGCGTTTTAACTTCCTTCGTGGAAAAATCCGCATCCCCGCGTTGATTGATGAAAGTCGAGGGTAAGACCATCCTTGTGATCGGGGGAGCTGGATTCATTGGTAGCCACGTTGTCGAGGAACTGCTCAAGACCGATGTCGGAAAAGTCCTTGTGTACGACAATTTTTCCAGAGGCAAGATGGCGCATTTGAGCGCAGTTCTAGAGGATTCGCGTTGCGAAATTTATTCTCATGGCGGCGACCTCGGCGACCTCGACTTGCTCAATGATGCCATGAAAGAGGCCGATGGAGTCTTGCATTTGGCGGCGGTGTGGCTGCTGCATTGCGAGGAATTTCCACGCACTGCTTTTCAGGTCAACGTCGAGGGTACCTTCAACGTCTTGGAGGCCTGTGTCGACAACGAGGTGGAGAAACTCGTGTTTTCTTCTTCCGCCTCGGTGTATGGTGATGCCATGGAAACACCGATGACCGAGAGCCACCCTTTCAATAATCGTAATTTCTATGGATCCACCAAGATTGCCGGGGAGGCGATGTGCCGCGCTTTCCATGACCGCCATGGCCTCGATTACGTCGGCCTTCGGTACATGAACGTCTACGGCCCCCGTCAGGATCAAGACGCTGCATATACCGGGGTTATTCCAATCATGCTCAATAAAATAGGAGTTGGTGAGAGTCCCGAGGTCAACGGAGATGGATCCCAAGCCTATGATTTCATTTACGTGGAGGACGTGGCGCGGGCCAACGTACGTGGCTTGCAAACGGAAGCATCGGACGAATTTTACAATGTGGGGACAGGACGGCAGACCAGCATCCGCGATTTGTGCGACGTTATTTTGGAACTTACGGGATCCGATTTGAAAGTAACGTACAAACCCTATGCCGATGATGATGCCAGACAGTTCGTGCAGAATCGTATCGCTTGTACGCAGAAGGCCAAACGAGACTTGGGGTTTGATGCGAACATTGATCTTCGCGAGGGCTTGCGTCGATTGTTGGAATGGCGTGGTGCCAGTTGAAACACTAAGTTTGCTTAAGGCTTGAACGACAAAAAGAAAGCTGCCGATTCTTTGGTCGGACGATTGTTCAAAGGCTTTGGGCGAGTTTGTGGAATTCTCACCCCGTCGGCTCGTCGGCGTTCGGTTTTCGTTCTTGCCATGATGCTTGTCGGCATGGCTTTGGAAACTTTGGGCATAGGATTGGTCATTCCTGCGATTAGTATTTTGATGCAGGAATCATATCTGGATCGTTTTCCCGCAGTCGATCCCTGGCTTGAAGCTTTGGGCAATCCTACGCATGCCATGTTGGTTACCTGGGGTTTGCTAATCTTGGCTATGGTTTATTTGTGCAAGAACCTTTTTTTGGCCTTTCAGGTCCGGCGTCAGGCTCGCTTTGCTTTTGGAGTGCAGGAGGAAACCTCTTTCCGTCTTTTCGAACATTACTTGCGGAGACCTTACGTTTTTCATCTTAAAACCAATACCTCCCAGCTCATCCGCAACGTGGTGGGGGAGGTAAACTCATTCTCAGGCTACGTCCTCCAGCCTTGCATGATCTTGTTGACCGAGATTTTCGTGATGTTGGCAGTACTTGTTTTGCTTCTTTGGGTGGAACCGTTGGGTACGGCCTTTTTGCTATTGGTTCTCGGATCCGTGGCATGGTTGTATCACCGGATTACTCGGAAGTCGGTTGCTTCATGGGGCAAGGAACGCCAAAAGCGTGAAGGGCTCAAATTGTTGCATTTGCAGCAAGGACTGGGAGGCATAAAGGACATAAAGTTGTTCGGTTGCGAACAAGAGTTTCTGGCACGGTACAAGGAGCACAACCGGATCGCGGCCATTATGGGCAAGCGTCAGTTGGTGCTACAACAATTGCCCAAATTAGGAATCGAGATGCTGGCTGTTCTCAGCTTGGTGATCCTGGCTTTGGCGCTGATCGGACAGGAAAGGCCGGTGGAAACCGCATTGCCGGTTTTGGCGATGCTGGCCGCTGCCGCCTTTCGATTGATTCCCTCATTCAGCCGAATCTTGAATGCCATTCAATCGATACGCTTCGGATGGCCCTGCGTTCAGGTGTTGGAAAATGAAATTGATTGTAAAGATCAGGAAGGAACTTCCTCCCGCGGCGTCGACGAAGAGGTTGAATCTTTGCCCTTTGAACACGAAATCTCCTTCTCCGAGGTCAACTATCGATATCCAGCCAGCGACAAGTCTTCTTTGCAGGACGTGTCGATTCGCATTCCCAAGGGAGCTTCGGTGGGAATTGTAGGAGAAAGTGGTTCCGGCAAGAGTACCTTGGTCGACGTCATGCTGGGTTTGCTTGATCCACAAGAAGGCAGTGTCTTGCTGGACGGAAAGAAGGTGTCTGCCAAGATTCGTTCTTGGCAGAACCGCATAGGTTACGTCCCGCAGGAAATTTATCTTACGGATGACTCGCTCCGTAACAACGTGGCCTTTGGCCTCAGCGATTCGAGCATCGATGACGATTGTGTCTGGAAAGCTTTGCGATCGGCCCAGCTAGAAGACTTCGCCCGTGAATTACCCGAAGGCCTGGATACCTCCCTGGAAGAACGAGGTGTTCGCCTGAGTGGTGGTCAACGCCAACGCGTGGGCATAGCGCGAGCATTGTATCACAACCCTTCCGTTCTCGTGCTTGACGAGGCTACGAGCTCTCTGGATGAAAAAACGGAAGATGGAATCATGGAGGCGGTCGGTTCCTTGAAAGGCGAAAAGACCTTCGTCATCGTGGCTCACAGGTTGAGCACGGTCAAGGATTGCGACCTCTTGTATCGTTTGGAAGACGGCAAGATTGTAAGCAGTGGTTCCTTTGACGAGGTGATTGGATGAAATTGGCCAAGGAAGAGGATTTAAAAGAGTACCTCCGGGACGATTGGGTCGAACGCCTCCTTCTTTCCAGGACCGACGATCTACCCGGTTCATTGACTTGCAACCAATGGTTGCTGGACAGCCCCCCTAAACGCTACCTCTTTTCCACCCTCTACGAAGATTTTGCCAACGGTTTCTCTGGCAAAGCTCTCGACGTAGGAGGTGGTTTGACCGCATTCACTTCTTTTTTCGCCAGCCGCTTTTCGTATCAATTGCTCGACTTGATGCACCATGACGACCAGCAAATCGTTCGCTCCTTGACTGCATCGGTGCCTGAAGGAGTGATTCATGCCCTTGATTGGCAGGAGTTCGTTCCTTCCGGGGGCTACGACGTCGTGATCGCGAACGATTTGTTTCCCAACGTCGATCAGCGCTTGGGCGAGTTTCTCGAAAAATTTTTACCCCTGACCAAGGAAATCAGGCTTTCGCTGACGTATTACAACAATACCAGGTGCTACAAAGTGAAAAGAGTGGATGGTGATGAAATCTTTTTCATGCGACCTTGGGATGGCTATCGTTTGTCGCGTGAACTTTTGTCTTTCCAGGATCGCATCGTCGAGCCGGACTTCGATTTTCTGGAACGAGACGAACCGAGCTTGTTCCCTAATGGCAGACAAGTTTGCTTGGTAACCTTGAAGGGAGATTTGGAAAGCTTATGAAAACGATCAGCGTAATGTTTTTCGGTGATTCGATCTGCACGGGTCAACACGTCGCGATACACGATGGATGGGTTACTCGCACTTCGGCCAAGCTTGCTGAATTGGGCAAGTTGCATGATGCCGAGATCATGGTCACCAATGCTTCAGTCAATGGCCGAACCACTCGTCAGGCTCTGGAATGCATTCCCTACGAGGTGCAATCTCATTGTCCCGACTTGGTCATTATTCAGTTCGGCATGAATGATTGCAACTATTGGGCAAGCGACAAGGGTTTGCCCCGAGTGAGTTGCCAAGCTTTCGCGGCGAATTTGCGCGAGATAAT
>CEUS01105147.1_pt1 | contig 11922 bp, 9 predicted proteins | sample 427031 | NCBI WGS metagenome assembly CEUS01 (sample SAMEA2622837, study PRJEB7988) | marine metagenome | biome: marine biome (ENVO:00000447); feature: marine epipelagic mixed layer (ENVO:xxxxxxxxx); material: "saline water (ENVO:00002010), including plankton (ENVO:xxxxxxxx)" | depth 140 m | reverse complement strand
CCTGAAGTCCGAGCGATTAGCGAAGACGGTTTCAGGTCATTAATCGATCTTGGAGCAGAGGTTTTAGATGACAAATTCGAAATAGACGTAGAGTCGCTCCACAAGACGCTGGTTAGTTTGCGAGGTCCAGCTTCTTATGCAAATAACATACATTTGATTAATGAATGGGGCGCCAAAATGATGCCATATATCAGAGAGGCTATAGAATTGGGAGGCCAAGTGACTGGCATAGAGTATGCGCAAGCCCTTGCGGAGCTTGAGAAACACCGATCATATGTAAGAAATTACTTCCGTAAAGTTGATCTCTTGATAACTCCTGCAGTATCTGTAACTGCATTCAAGGGCTCCGATCGACCTAATTTGATTGATGGAAAATCTATAGATCCCATGTCGGGATGGTATGGGCATAATTACCCTTTCAATATGTCAGGAAATCCGGCAGCAAGCGTCCCTTGTGGTTTTGCTAGCAATGGGATGCCTGTTGGAATACAAATAGTTGCGGAAGTTGGGAAAGAAAATCTCGTGTTACAGGCCTCCGCGGCATTTGAGAAAGCAAGGCCTTGGGAACATTTAAGGCCTCGAATTTCCTAGTCATCCGCATCTTTTCAGGTCAGCAAATTACACGCTTTGAAATTTTCATTATGTCATTATGAAGAGTTATTGTAGGAAATCATGCTTGTCGTAGGTTTAGATTTTGGTACTCTTTCGGTACGTGCGCAAGTTGTTGATACAGAAAACGGTTCTGTTCATGCAAGTGCCACTGAGCTGTATCAACATGGAGTTATAGAAGGACAGTTACCATATGGTAACGTAGAGTTGCCTCCGCAGTGGGCTTTGCAACACCCACAGGACTGGCTGGATTCCATGATCGCTGTTGTCAGGAAAGTTGCCAAAGAAGTTGATGTTTCCTTGATAGGTGGCATCGGTATCGACTCTACAGGCTGTACGGTGTTGCCGGTAAAAAGTGATGGTACGCCCCTAGTTTTTTTGGGAAATAAGAACTTAAAACCTCACGCTTGGCCAAAACTCTGGAAACACAATTCGGCGCAAGCTGAAGCCAACTTACTAACCAGAGTTGCCCTCGAACGTCGCGAGATGTGGATTAACCGTTGTGGTGGTGCGGTCTCTCCTGCATTTATGCTTGCGAAAGCCCTGCAGTTACTTAAAGAAGACCCTACTATATATCGCGAAGCAGACTTAATTGTAGAGGAAAGTGATTGGCTGGTTTGGCAACTCACTGGTAATTTTCAAAGGAACTCATTCGGTGCTGAATATTTAGCGTATATCAGCAAAGTGGATGGTCCGCCTTCTAGAGAGTATCTGCAATCCGTAGACCCTGGGCTTGCTGACTTTTATTTGTCCAAGGGGGCAGGAACTATAGCTAGCCCTGGCACTAGTGCAGGTTATTTGAGGCCCTATTGGGCACAACGGTTGGGACTGCCGCTGGGTATTAGCGTTTCTGTTCCCACGATTGACGGACCGGCAGGAGCTATAGGCGGAGGTATTACCGCTGATGGTGTTATGTACATGATGATGGGAACATCGACAGTACATTTCTTGCTTTCTGAGAGAGAGGCTGTTGTACCGGGAATAGCTGGGGTCGCTAGAGATGCTATTTTCCCTGGACAATTCCTTTATGGAGTGCCTCAAGTGGCTGTGGGTGATGCCTTCAATTGGTTTACAGAGCAAGTTAATCAATCTCACGAATACTTAACTGAGAAAGCCCAAAAATTATCCCCAGGTGCAAACGGTTTGGTTGCTTTAGATTGGTTCAACGGAGGTAGGAAACCTGAAGTTGTTGGCGATCTCAGTGGTGCTGTGATTGGTTATACCCTTCAAACAACCCCCGAAGATGTTTATAGATCATTGATTGAATCAACTGCGTTTGGGACCAGGTATGTTGTAGATACGTTTTGTGACGCCGGCATTCCAGTTTATGGGCTTCGTGCTGGTGGTGGGCTTACAAGTAACAGCATGTTATTGCAGATATATTCAGATGTTACTGGCTTTGAAATTGAGGTTTCAGCAGTACAGAATTCGAGTGTGTTTGGGGCAGCGCTGCTAGGTGCAGTAGCGAGCGGAGTATATGATTCTGTAATGGCTGCCTCAGATGCGATGGTACCAGATCCAATTTTTACGATTAAACCTATTGCGAAGAACAAACACGTTTATGACGCACTGTACACTCAGTATTTAAGTTTGATAAAGATTTTTGGGCATGGTGAGTCGCCGTTACTTAAGTTAAGAGAGATAAATCGAAAATCTCTGCGCCAATAGGTTAACAAATTACCTATTTGAATCTAGTTCGATCTAAGTAGACACGTGTTTTTCAGGAGGTCTGGCCATGAAGATCATTCCCATAGCAATGAATGCGAAAATGCCAAATACCATAAGAGGTATTTGATAAGACCCTGTTTGATCAAACATCCAAGCTGCGAAGACTGGCGCTGCAAAAGTGAATCCCGTTCGGAAAGGTGCTATCGCTCCCTGTATTGAAGCGTAATGTTCTCTTCCAAACAAGTCTGCACGGAATGATTGTGGAAGGGACGACAGGCCTCCCCAGACTAATGCGTATGGTGCGTAGAGAATAGTTAATGATGTTATGGAAGTTGCTTGCGACATAGTCAAAACAGCTATGCCGAGTAGACCAAGAAGAACTGTCATAAGATACCTTTTGTTAAACCAATCACCAGCCCAACTGAAGAAAAGTCTGCCTGGTGCGCTGAATATTGCGTGTATAACGAAAAGGAATGCGGCTTGACTTGATGATCCCCCAAGCGACTCAACTAATGGAAACAGGTTGATTGCTACGGCGCCTGTGACAGCTCCTCTGACAGAAATCGCCATTGTAAAATACCAAAGGGCAGGAGTTTTCAAAGCCTCCCAAACGGTGAAGTTGATCTCTTGTTCCTGAATGTTGTTGACGGTTTTGTTTTCGCTTGAAACAGAAAGGTCATTATTTTCTTTAGGACTTTCACCGTCTGGAACCATTCCATAGTCCTCAGGTCTATGCCGCATGACAGCGGAAACTGGAAATCCGACTACAAAGGTTAGTATTGCCATGACTCGAAATGCCCAGCGCCATCCATATGCCTCTATCACATGGTTAATTGGCCATACCAAAAGTGCACCTACACTAAATCCCAACCACATCAAACCGAAAGCGCGCCCGCGTTTCTTTCGCCACCAGTTTGCAACTGCTGTAGAGATAGGCATGCTAAATCCTAGGCTGGTGCCCAGAATCACCCCTAACAAAAATGAAGCGATGAACGTAGGGAGGCTAGAAGCTACACTGACTACCAGAAGGCCTATGCCTAGGATTGGGACTCCTATGAACATCATTGTTCTTGGGCCAAACCTGTCTACCAGGTAACCCTCTATAGGGCCTATGAAAGCAGTCTCTATTCTTCCTAGGACCAATATTGTTGCTACGACTGCGATGTCTACGTTGAATTCATCTGCTATTGGTATTATGAAAGCACTTAAACCGTGATTTGCAAAGCCGACGCTTATGGACATTCCGGCTAAACCGGCGAATACAATCCACCATCCGTAGAAAACTCTTGGTTTATATGAAGGTTCTTTCTGCAAGATACTTATCCAACCTTAATTTCATTTGATCTCGTCTAGAGATAAAATGAATCAGATTTTAGCAATTATCCCTTTCGAAGGATTCTTGGCAATTGATTTCAAAACCGGTCAGGATTTAGAGCAGATATATCTGAACTAGTGTATCCGTTTAGAACTAAATCGGCGGCTGATTTCCCCATCACTGGCCCTAAAAGGATTCCTTTTCTCCCAGCTCCGCTAGCAATCACTATTTTAGGATTCCCAGGTAAGAATCCTAAAATAGGCAGTCCATCTGGGCTGAGTGGTCGTAAGCATGCAGTATGTTTTATGATTTCACTTTGGGCTAGATGGGGCAGGATGCTTATTACTGATCTCAAAATTGTCTGACGCCCTATCGAAGAAGGCGTGTCATCGAATCCAGCGTTTTCTTCAGTTGTTCCTACCCATACCAATCCGTCAGATTTTGTTACTGCATAACTGCCGTATATGTCGGCACCGCTCCAGCTAATGTGAGGTATTGGCGGGCCTTCTGATCTAAGTCGCAGTATTTGTCCTTTCAAAGGAGTAATTGGAATATTGAAATCAAGCCATTTTGAAGCTTGGTTTGACCAAGGGCCCATTGCAACTATAACCCTGTCGCAATTCAACGTTCTTCCGCCTTCTATTGAGACATTCAATGCACTGCCATTCGATTGGATATTGCTGACCTCTCCTACTACAAGCTCGGCACCATTAATTTGTGCTTCTGATATGAGCGCATTGTTGAATTTATAGGTGTTTATTATTCCAGTCGGTTCAGTTACTACAGCTCCCAAGAACGCCGATACTAGTCGAGGTTCAATGTCCAGAACATCTGATTTATCTAGCCATTCGACCTTGAAGCCGTTCTGAGATTTTTGCCAGTCAAGTAAGCTTCGTATTCCTTCCAGTTGTTGGTCGTCAAAAATAATATTTAACGATCTTTCTAAGTCGAAATCGTACTCTTCTGTTAACGACTCGCTTAAATCTAGATGAAGTTGCCAGCTTTCTATTGATAGGTTACCTATAGGATCTGGGATGCCTGCTCCTGACAATGGTCCAAGTCCACCAAGGGCCAGTCCAGATGCATGTATACCTATTGGGTCTTTGTCTACTATTGTTACTTTCGCGCCAGCCAGTGTTAGGTAGTGGGCGGCTGCTCCGCCAACTACGCCCGCACCTACAATTACTACTTTAGGACCAGTTGAATAAGTCATACGTGTTGCCAATATATATCCCTAACTCTTGGCTGACAAGGACTGGGCCGCTCGGATGTAAGGTTCAATATTTACGGAGTGTAGTTCAGAGACCTTATATCAGTCTAGGAAATCTTTTTGTAAAGAAGTGTAATGTTCTTCACCAGTCGCAATACCCATAAGGTCTGGTGTCGCTATCTTGTCCTGTAGCTCACGAGATGAGCCACCTTGTTTCAGGTGTGACATTACTTCATTAATGACCTTTACCGAGGCTTGGAAAGGCGTGTGCCCCGCCAAAGCGAGACGGACTCCCGTCTCGGCTAATTTTTCTAGATTATCCATGTTTTCAGGAGTGCTACCAAGCATTATTGGGAGGTCTGTAAAGTTTCTTATTGTGTTAAGTTCTTCCCATTTTGTAATGTTCGTCAGAAATATCGCATCTACCCCAGTTTCAGAATAGGCTTTTACTCTTTTTGAGGTTTCTTCTATGCCTTCAAAACCTAAAGCAGCGGTACGACCAATAATCACGAGTGAAGGATCGCTTCTAGCTTTTAGTGCTGCTCTTAGTGTCGAAACCATTGCTTCTAAACCTAGCAACTTTTGATTCTCAGTTTGTTGGAACGGTTTTGGAAGAAAGGTGTCTTCTATGGTTAGAGCTGAAACATCGGCATGTTCCAACTCTTCCACAGTTCGCATAACGTTAAGCGCATTACCATATCCATGATCAGCGTCTACTATTAGACTTAAGTCGGCGGCTCTCGTTATTCTGCGAGCTTGCTCCACGAATTCACTTAGAGTTAATACGACTATGTCCGGTGCTCCGAGGACTACGGCGGACGTTACCGAACCCGCTAGCATGGCTACTTCGAAATCTAAAGAGCGAGCGATTCGGGCAGATACAGGATCAAAAACTGATATGGGGTTTATGCATTTGCTCCCTGAAAGTATTTTCCTGAGCCGTAGACGTCTATCTTTTGCTGTTAATTTTGGCATCATGCTATGTATTTTACATGCTGGGAGCATAAAATCCACATCTAGAAAGATTTGTATTCATTGCGAGCCTTTGAAATTTGCTAAGTTGCAAGCATAGACGCATAAATCATAGGGTAGAGATTAGTTTCCCAATAAAAAATGGAGGAGCGAGAGCATGGTAAAGCAACGCGGTTATAAAGCCGATGACTTGTTTGAGTTAAGAACTGTAACAGATCCGCAGATTAGCCCTAACGGTAGTTTGATTGCCTGTTCTATATCGGAAATAGATAGAGAACGTGATACGTATAGATCTTCTATATGGTTATATGAAGATGGCGCCGCACCTCGAGAGTTAACGTTAAGCGGCAGCAGTAATTCTCAACCTCGGTGGTCGCCGGATGGAAGTTATTTGGCGTTCCTATCTAACCGAGCAGGTGGTTCTAGTCAAGTTCATATTTTGCCAATGAAAGGTGGAGAGGCAATTCAGATCACAGATCTCAAAGGAAGTGTTTATGAGCTTTCATGGTCTCCAGATTCTAAGTCGATCGCATTTACCTCAAATGTTAATGAATCGGTTGAAACGGTATCGACACATGATACGCCTTCACCTTGGATAATTACTGACCTCAAGTACAAATTTAATGGGCAGGGATATTTTGACGGAAGTAAAATGCAGTTATTCGTTGTTGGATTAGATGGTGAAAGTCCGATACAGCTTACGGAAGGAGCCTACAATAACTCGCAGATTACCTGGTCTCCAGATTGTTCATCATTAGCTTTTATTTCTGCCAGACACGAAGATCGCGATAGAGATCCGATAGAAGATTTATGGCTGATTACCATTAAGGATCGGAAAATTGCAAGGCTGACGAATCGTTTTGGTAATTCTTCTGCGCCAGCCTTTTCGCCTGACGGAGAGAATATTGCTTTTTGCAGTGTCGGAGAAACCGATGACATTGCTGGGCGTGTCGACAGACTGTGGGTTATCGCTGCTACCGGTGGGGATCCTGTAGAGATATCCAAGGGTCTTGATAGAAGTGTACAGGCAGGTTCCCAGATGCCTGGGGGACCGCCATCTCCCATCTATTGGACGGCGGATGGTAGTGGCTTGTTGGCCAGAGTCCATGATGGTGCTGATATACACTTGAATCTTTTCGATTTAGATGGATCAGTTAGCCCGCTAATAGTTGGGGAACAGTGCATTAATGCTTTCTCAGTTTCTCATCAAGGGGATATCGCCTCTTTAATAAGTGATCAAAAGCATCCAGGGGAAATTTACAGATATGGACCTGCCGGTCAATATGTTAAGAAGGTTTCGGATGCTAATGATGAATTCTTGAGCCTAATACAATTTCCAGAAATCGAACCTGTAGCCATATCAATGCCAGATGGTGCTTCCATAGAGGGATGGATAATCAAGCCATTAAATATGAAGCAGGGCGAGAAATATCCAATGGTTTTGGATATCCATGGGGGCCCACATGGGGCGTTTCAACACAATTTTCAGGGATCATACCCTCTTTCGCTACCCTCACAAGGGTGTGCCGTTTTACAGATAAACCCTAGGGGTAGCACTGGATGGGGAGAAGATTTCGCGCGTTATTTGCACGGTGGACGTGGTGAGTTAGATTTCCCTGAATTTATGGCAGCGGTGGATCAAATGATTCAATGGGATTGGGTTGATGAAAATCGACTAGGTATCACTGGATATTCATATGGAGGATATATGACTCAGTGGTCGATTGGGCAAACTGATAGATTTAAGGCGGCTGTGGCGGGCGCTGGGGTATGCGACTTGTTTTCTCATTTTGCTTATACTGACAATACGGTTCCGAGATATAAAGAAATGAATGGCCCGCCATTCGAAAATCTAGACTCATATATGCGGCTTTCGCCTATAACCTATGTACAAAACATTAGTACTCCATTGCTTATTATGCATGGTGCGGCAGACCTCCGTTGCAATACATTCCAGTCTGATCAATTCTTTAATGCGCTTCGATACTATAGAAAGGATGTAGTTTACGTTAGGTATCCAGGGGAACATCACGGTTTCAGGCAGGCAGGCAAACCTTCAAATAGATTAGATTATGACGAAAGATTGCTGAATTGGTTTTTGGACAGGCTTTAGTTTATCTTTTTACGAGCGGTTTGTTTTATCTCCATTCACCGCGCCAGAAAACTGGTGGAGGTGGAGGTGGAGGGCGTCTGGTTGGCCATACCGGTAGCCTTAGCAAAAGTCGAAAAGCGACTACTGTGGCTACTCCAGCTGCAAATCCACCGATGTGTGCCCAATAAGCTATTCCACCGCTGGCATTTGCTACTGACCCGAGGCCTCCCCAGAATTGAAGGATTATCCATATTCCTAACACTAGTGTGGCAGGCAATTGGATAACTGTTATGAAGAAATAAATTACTAAGGTACGTATTTTACTATGAGGATAAATCATGAAATACGCACCTAGTATGCCAGCAATGGCGCCACTCGCTCCTATAGTCGGTAATTGAGACAAAGGAGTTATTATTATTTGAGTCCAGCCAGCTATAGCCCCTGCGATCAAATAAAAGGCTAGATAAGGCAGGTGCCCCATGTGCGATTCTATATTGTCTCCAAATACCCACAAGTAGAGCATGTTGCTGCCAAAATGCAGGAATCCACCGTGAATGAACATCGAAGATAGCAAAGTGACCCATGTGGGGAATGGAGTGTCTATGTTTCTTACTCCGTCAAATAGCAACAAGCGCTCGAAGGCACGGCTTGATGTGAACTCTTCAGGTATAACTCCGAAGGTGTAGTAAAAAATGGTTACTTCACTGCCCAGTAAAAGCGTATATATGAATACTACAGAATTGATTGCTACTACCAGGTATGTAACGACGGGGCGTTTATGTCTGCTTTGGTCTAGCTCGGTATTGGATAGGGGAATCACTGGAACTCTTACTGATTTTAGTTTGGCACTCTATAAGAGAATGTTGGTTCTATGTCGTGTAGTTCAGCCGTTTGAAGTTTTCCAATGGTACGCAGTACTACACTTACGGTTTTTGTAATGTAGGGCAGTTCAGCTTCGGGGACAGTAGTTCCAAGCGCGGATGCTAGGACTTGCATTTCTTCTGGTGTTAAAGGGGTCATTTTATTACTCTCATTATCTCTTGTAAGATAGATTTATTCAGGTGGAAACTCTCGCTCAATCTCGGTCAATGATTGATCTAGTATGTCCACTATCTCATCAATTATTTCTTTTGTTACTGTAAGTGGAGGAGATAAAGTGATATTGTCTCCCACCCTAATTGCCAATCCTTTATCACGTATGATTTCTGTGAATCTCTTGGAGAACTCTCCATCAAACCCACCAGGGTAACGCTCCTTTGTTTTTCGATCTTTTACGATTTCTATGGCCATGAGTAAACCTAATCCACCACCAACATAGCCTACAATCGGATGGTTTTCTTGTAATACTGATACAGCTTGGTTATATAAGTATGTACCCATAGTATTCGAGTTTTCAACCACGTTTTCACGTTCCATAATTTCAAGATTTTTCAGGCCCGCGGCCATTACAGCTGGATGTCCACCGTAGGTAACCCCATGATGAAATTGGCCCATTTCACCATCTGTATTATCGAAAGCCTCCGCTATGTCTTTTGAAGCAACTACTGCGCCAACGGGGAGCTCTCCACTAGTTAAAGCTTTTGCGATTGTCATTATGTCGGCTTCGGCTCCGAATCTTTCCATCCCAAACCATGTGCCTAGTCGGCCAAATCCACAAATAATCTCATCTGCAATTAATAGAATATTATTACTAGTGCAAAGTTCGCGGACTTGTGGCCAATATTCATCTGCGGGTATTTGGTTTCCACTGGGTATCGGCGTAGCTATAAAAGCGGCGATGGTATCTGCCCCTTCACCATTTATTATGTTTTCCAAAGATTTCACACTCAGCATACAGCAGTCTTTATTAGTTCGATTCTCGAAACCCCATGGACATCTGTAGCAATATGGTGGATCAACTTGTATCGCATTAGGCTGGAACGGTTCGAACATTCCACTGGTACGCCTGCCGCGGTTTCCAATTGTCATTGCCGTAGACGTCGAGCCATGGTACTGACCTCTTCGGGATATAATTTTTGTTTTAGACGTATTGCCAGTTATGAACTGATATTGTCTAGCAAGTTTCACAGCTATTTCTACCGCTTCGGAGCCACCTCCGCAGAAAAAAGTACGGGTTAGATTGCCTGGTGCGAGGTCAGATATTTTTTTTGCCAGTAAAATCCCCGGAACCGAACTATATGCTCCAGAATTAGCATATGCTAGGGTCGTCATTTGTTCACTCACGGCGTTCGCTATTTCTGGCCAGCGGTGTCCTATATTCTTGAGGAACAGCCCAGCCATCCCATCGATGTACTTGCGACCTTGAATGTCATACACATAGTTTCCTTCCCCACGAGTCATTATGTTATATCCATCTGGAGCTACCAAATCCGCCATCTGATGATTTTGCATCCAGAAATGTTCGAGGCCCCACTTTACAAGGTCCCCTATTTCTTCCTCGGAATAGGAATCTTTGATCCACCAAGCAGACTTGTTTTCATCAGGTTGTACCATGATTTGACTCCTCAGAGTTGCTACTTTGAGTCTAGCAGAATTAACGACCCTGTTCGATACATCATTGATTCGGGCCTGAACCTTTGGGGCAAACTAATAACTGCGACTTGGTGAGATTAGGAGTAAAAATCACGTAAAATGTTTCGTCTTTATCAAATGCCATATCGCTTACACCTGGTATACCCCAGAAAGTGGGATAGTCTCCAGTGTCTATGACTATCCCACTTTCTATAGCCTGCCAGGCCGTATCGGAATGCTCGATTAATTTGATGGTTTGACCTCTAATGTCCGTTTGTTGCTCTAGGTACCAAGTGGTAGCGGAGTTCTCCGATTTAGATAGCCTGTAGACTCCTTCATTTGTTCCTAGCCACACACGATTACGCGAATCTATCAATAGCTTGTTAGGGATAGTCTTCATTTCTGTTGTGGCTAGCTCCAGCCAGTGATCGTTACGCCACGAAGATAATGACAAGAACATATTTTTATATACGCTTGCCATAAATAGTTGTTTTTCATTGTCAAAAGCGATAGTCAGCGGGTTCATTTTTTCGCTGATTGGTACATTAGTCCAAATACCATCTTTGCTCAAAGCTAATTTTACTGAACTATTAGATTTGTAAAGCACGGCCAATTGATCTTCAGCGTCAGTTGCCATTTCAATTATTTCATCTGATTTTTTGAACTCAGGACTATTTAGAGTCGTTTCTTGGAAAGGAGAATTATTGTCAAAGATTGCCACATGCCCGTTTTCATAACTCACCCAGATGTTATTTGCGCCGTTGGAAGCAGTTAGGGTGATGCTCTTTCCTATTTGAGAGTTGTCCAGTTTTTTTGAATACTTGTCCTGTCTGTTCCAAAACACCAACTCTTGATCTTTGACCGCTGCACCTGGCACAAAAGAAATCAATTGATTGTAAATTACCCAAACTGCCCCTGATTCATCTGATATCAGTTTCGGATTTCCATAGGGTCGATCTGGTGAGTCATGAACAGTGCAACCTACGTATTGAAGAATATCGAGAAAAAAACTTTGTGTTTTGCTAGAGACAACGGTGATGTCAGTTGAAGTATCTGACTTTGGCTGGCTGCAACTTGTTAACAATATAAGGATGATTATTAGCAACGATTTCGAGAAAATCTTAAGCCTCCTCTTGGTGCTAATAGTGGATGCTACTAGTATTTTCAAACTGCGATTTTTGTTGGAGGTTTAGCGAGAAGCATTATGAATGCCGAGATAAAAAACATTACAAGCATAACTGCATAAGCTGGGAAGTATGATCCTGAGAAATCGTATACAAGCCCTACCGCAACTGGCCCTATGGCTACCGAGGTTGTGGTGATTGGCATGAGAGTTCCCCGGATGGTACCCACAAAATCTCTGCCGAAATAGTTGGCGGTTACGACTGAGGTGAGTACTGCATGCCCCCCTACGTTGATGCCGTAAACGACTGCAAATAAGAATAGTAGTGGCAAGAAGCTTAACTTTAGGCCCACTAGTAGGAATAATACGCCTATCGCTGCTCCAGAACTCGATATAGCGAAGCAGTACCTTACATGGTACCG